>Ga0247765_1000798_pt1 | contig 20536 bp, 24 predicted proteins | sample UWRJL106311C6_FD_179949 | JGI IMG/M metagenome (GOLD analysis project Ga0247765, IMG submission 179949) | Plant litter microbial communities from Arlington Agricultural Research Station in Wisconsin, United States - UWRJ-L106-311C-6 | ecosystem: Environmental > Terrestrial > Plant litter >... | reverse complement strand
CCCCCCCCCCAAAAAAATATACATATGAGCGACAAGTCGCCTGCACGTCATCATCACCTCGTAAAATTCCGTCGGGCTTAATCATCTCGTGTTTTTTTTTTTTGCCCCATCGTTTGAGAGGTTTGGGAGGTGTGGGAGGTGAAGGTGGAGTGGGCCGACCAACCAAGATCGACAGCTCCCTTTTTTTGGCCTCCTCGACATCACTGTCTGGAGGGAGAGACGGGGGGCCGATGTGTGGTGTGTGGTGTGGTAGTCATTGCCTATACTTTGTACACCGTGTGAGAGATTGACTCTGCTAAAGAGAGGAGGGTTACCGTTTTGGGACGTCCCTTTTCCACGCCGTTTTCTCGCATTCGCATGCTCTCATGTGCTACACCACGAGATCGGGTCTGTCTGGCCGGGGCCAATTGGGTCAGGGAGACGGAAGTGTTCCTTGATGGGCTGTATCAATATTTGGGTGCAAACTGCAACTGCACCGCACAGCGCCTCGCTGCGTTATTGCTTCATGATGTGCATCAGTGCCAGGAAAGTGGGAAGCTTTTCCAGACTTTTATGTGAGTTGACATCGATCGACACGAGGCCTAGGCCTCTTGAAGAAGACCAATCCAACTAAATCGTACCGATTTGTGAGTGGTCTCCACCTCTCCGCATACAACCTGCCCTGTTTAGTGCCCATCTTGGTAACTATATTCCCAAGATGCCTCATCTTACATTGGTGGGGGGTGGATATGTTTTTCTGCCCTCTTTGCGAACGCTTTTACAGATAGCGAAATCCAACCCCCCTTATCAGCCAGTGTGTCCGGACGGCTCCGTCTGCCTGCAGCGCCTAGTCGACCGAAGAGGTAAGGTTCCAGCGAGGGATGGCGTGTTGATATCGGCTTCACACCCACAGAGAAGCCTTCTTATCCCACCTCTTACTGACTCCCATTCTCCGTTCCCGCCGAAGCCAGTTATCTGTCTGCTAGTCGGGCTATCTATCCGAGGAATCGGGTTTGGTGGTATTCTGTTCATTTGTTTCGTCTTGGTTGTTGCTATTGTTAGGTGTTGGTATCTGTCGAATATGGCATCACCAAGCTCACCTACCTCTTCATGTGATCTCTTCTCCCAGGTCTTCAAGGCGGAGATCACCCTCCAGCCTTGCACGTCTGGCCGGTGTAATGAACCGGGAAGCAAGACACACATGGGGTTGGTGGGATCCAGCCAGCCCAGTCAACCATGGGACGGTGTACACAGCAAAGTACCTAGGTGGCGAACTCTCAATATCAATCAATCCCAGAGAATACATCTTGGTGACGTCCACGGGTGTTCGAGGGGACCTCTTGCCTCGGGGCCGGAAGAAACCCATCGAATTCGGAATTTGATGGAGTGTAAGCTACCTAGCCAGAAATCCAACTGGATGCTCTGTACATGTAATCGTGCTCATCTCAATCATCCATCACTCCGTCTTCTTTCTATCTTGATGGCAACTCCATCTCTGCTGGGTAGCAAGATCTCTACTGGGGCATATACCATCACTCTCAATGGTCCATGACTCGCAGCATGGGTCTACGTTGTCGCCGCATCGCTTAGGATTTGTAGTGTGTGTAATCTTGTGTGCAAACAGATCATACCGATTTTCAAGACTGAAGTATCGTTTTGCAGCCTTTGGAGCTGATTGTTTTCATACGCAGCGTGTGGTGCGGTGCTGTGTGGTGGTGGTTGCCTGCGACAGTTCCATCCTTGGCCAACTCCGATGACGAATCACTTACCTACCACACCCCCTGACGCCTTCCTCAAGGTTACGAGTCCTATCACCTCACACCCCGGCGAGGCTAGGTGAAGCCACGGTATTTTGTCCTTGGTGCGATGCGCGAATGTGATAGGATTTTGGCATGTGACTGGAACTCAAATTGTCGCCCACTGGTTTTAGTCAACAGGAGGCAGTGGCCTTGTCGGTCTGGACCGAGTCAAGAGAACCTCCCAGGGCGCTGACCCGGATCTCTGGATCTGGTGTGCTGCGCAAGACAAACATATTGGTTAGTCCCTAACTGTTGTTTATTTTGGCTGACATGGCTGATAATGACCCCATTCTTTGCATGCTTGAGCGGTGACGGCGAACCGGGCATATTAGCTCAGATGTCATTTATCATCAACCATGGGGACGAAGTGATACACCACAGAATACTATAGACCACACTAAACCACCAGTCATGGCATTGTATACAGCAAGTCACTTTGCCAAGCACCATCACTCCCGGTTGAGTAGAACAGTCCGCCTTTGTTTGACCCCATTTTCTTCCCCGACTTGCGTGTCGAGACTCGAAGGTCCTGCAGCGAATCACCTGAGCAGTCCGTTGACACGAACAAGGACATAAAGACAGTCGGGATGTAACAGTGGGTGCGTATATGGAGCTCTTCATTGTCGTCCTGGAATTGGAGGGATGCTGGACTCTGAATCTGAAGGGAGCCACCTCAGCCTAGTGATCTAACTAACCTGCGAATCAGACTAGAACTCAAACACTCAAGGCATCGGACCAAAAGTTTAGAGATCTCTCATATTTCGGCCCCGAATAACAATCAGGAACCACTAACTATTAGCTATGATCCTCCGTGATCAGACACTGAAGTCTACTGGAGCCCAAACCCATGGCGGGTATCTCATATCCGTTGAAAGCGCCAAACTTTTTTATATGTACAAGAAGTCGGAGAAAGGAGCAAAACCTTGCATCAAATGGGGCCTCACCCGCAACTACCCATGAAGTAGCATTAACGTTCCCGTGACCACATTGTGGTGTCCCCTTTCGTTGTGCGATCATTAACCGTCGAATCAAATCGTCATATTCATGCCTTAGTCTCGTGTCATGTCGCCCTTATAGGAAGACAGCAGCAAGACCCGCGGCAGCGAGGAGACCGGCGATGGGTGCAGCAGTCTTCTGGGCACCCATTCCGCTGCTCGTGCTGCTGCTGGCAGTAGACGGAGCATCCGAGGTTTCAGTTGAGCCGGAGCCGGTCGAAGTCGACGTGGCGAGGGTGGACGCACTACCATTGGCGCTGGAAGAAACAGAGGCGCTGGCGCTAGGAGCAGCAGAAGTCAGGGAAGCAGAAGCAGCGGTACCCGAGGCGGTGGCAGCACCAGTACCAGAGCCTGAGCCGCTGCCAGAGGCACCGCCGGCGCCACCAGCCCCGTAGATGGTGGTCAAGAAAGTGGTAACCACGGTAGATCCGCCGTTGGTGAGAGTCACAACAGCCTCGGATGTAGTGATAGGAGTGGCCGAGGCCGCAGCGGACCCGGATCCCTGTTCCAAGCGTTAACCAGACGCCTCATGTTATTTACCCAGGAAGGAACTTACAGCGCTACCAGAAGCCGCTGGGGCACCACCGGAGCCCAAGTTAGGGCAGAGTTCGTAAGCGTACTTGCCAGCGTTCGGCACCTGGACGGCGTCGCAGTACGCACTCGAGCAGTCGCGGACACCGTAGCCGTAATTGACGTTCTTGCATAGGCATGCAGTGTCGGATGTGGAACAGGAGAACTCGCCGGCCTTGGCATTCATGAGTCCGATGCAATGGTTCTAACCACGCTCGTCAGGATTCACTAGTTACCAGCACGAAGTCGAAACGCGAATATGCCAATTACTTACCACGCACTCGGGGAACGCGGCGGCAGCAGCGCCAGAAATCGTGAGGATGATGGCGGACTTCATCTTGTAGAAGTGATCGAAGGAATTCGAGGAAGTTGGTAGGAGATATTGAGGTCCAACAGGAATCGACGGCCCAAAGGTCCAAACTTCAGAGCTCCAAGATGTAAATTGAGGTGTTAAGGTGAGAATGTTTGATGGAGGGTAGCAGGTACTCGGTAGGTGGCTGCAGGTGTAAGATTGTTTGTGAGGTGTTGTGGGTGAAGAGTTGCTCGAGACACGCAGCTCGGGGGAATTTGAAGAGAGAAAACAAGAAGAGAGTGCCAGCTCGGGCGGAGAGAGGCAGGTACGAAGACTTATACCATTGCAAGGCAGGTACGACAAGAGATGAAGCACCACTTCAAGCGTTGCCGGGGCTGGTAGTCAAGCAAGGCAAGAACGGGTGGAGCCGCAACCTCACTTGACACCCTTTATGTGGGCTTGTTTCTCCAGATGAAAACGGAAGGAACCAACCGGGGTACTGACTGGGGCAGCAACTTGATCGAGTAGAGATGATCTGCCCTCCGGGAAATTGCAGCCACCGGGTAGCCAACCGAAGACAAGTGCGTGTGCTGGTGCTTCCTCCTCCTCATCTGTGTAGTGTACCACGCCCTTTGCTTCCATTTCCTGTTTAGATTGCCTCTCCTCTGCGCTGCGGCTGTCCTTACCTTGTCTGCTAAGGGTGCTACTGCTTCTGATGACGGAGGCCACAGCTGGTGATTCTCTACACTAGCTTCGTGGGCCATAGCACCTACACGGACGCGCAAGACAGCTCGGAATGCACGATTATAGGGTTGCAAGGGTATCCTTTTCTGCCACACCACAACGCGATTGCTGCCAAGAGTACCGCAGAGAATACATGTCGGTGTCTTGGAAAGCCATTGGACGCAGCAATGAAGACCCTCGAAGCTGCAGATTGGTCGAAAGGGGCCTTTTTCGTCGGTGATGCTGTTCCCCTCATTTCGCTATCCCGAGAGAAGGACGTCGCCGTCCCGTGTTTCGAGAGACGGGTGGGCGCCGTTTCGAAGCAGCACACAGGCACAGTAGTCGCTTACCAAGATTTGCAACTCTAACAGCCGCCGGGGCAACCGATGGGAACTCCGATCATAAACGGAGGGCAAAGATCTGTCAGGTTTTGGGTCTGGACCTGCTTGGATAGCGCGCTGCTGGGCGCTCAACTAGGTGGAAAATCAAGGAAAGATGGAGCGGAGTGATAAGATCCAAGGCTTGTGCCCAAGAGGGATGGCCAATGCCCAGATCTTGGAGTAATTCGGCTCTAGGAGATCCCCATTCGCCAATCGACGGATTTGCTGCACGGCCAACAGGGATCCCCGGCCCATCTGCAACCCTGGAAGAGCTGTGAGGTGGCCGTGGAGGAGCGGGAAGGTCAGGCACGCCTGCATGCGCGGCAATGAAACTTGCCTCCAGTCCTCAGCTGGGCGTGCTCCGCTGCTGGCAACGTGGACGTGGTTCCATGTCGTTGCAGCTGCTGGATTTTCTGGTACTGCGTCATACTGAATATTCTTTCTTTCTACACTGTCGTCGCTTCCAGGGCAAGCCGGAAGCGGGTGTTGTTGAATCCAAGCCGGGCAAGTTTGGGCTGTTCCGCCATTTTCCCCACCAACAAACTTTTTGATGTCATGCAACGCCGCAAGGACCAGCCTGTGTGCGTCATTTTCCCGATCCGCTTTTCCCACCTCACCTGAGCTCTGAGTCCCCACCAGGGCCCGTGATATCAGATCTTCCAAGGGAGGCATTTCCTGCTTTCCTGCCTCCTGCATAGGCCTACTCCAGCATAATTTTTTCATGTCTTTTCTCTCAGATGATCTAGGTGTATGCGTCGTCCTGGGGACGGACTGAAATCTCTTCTCGTAGTCCACAAGGTTCCGCAGCATAGTGGAAATAATGGGCCGTAATAATCGGCGGCCTTTCCTAGTGCCAGCCGTTTTGAGCTGGCAAAGTAAGACATGGCCGCGCGCCATCGATTTTTAGGTGCGCGTACTCGCCGACCAAAAGTCCCAGTTCTTGCTTGTCGCCGGGCTTGGCAGGGCACATCTCTAGCCCGTCAAAGACAGTGGGGTTGGTTACGGACACCGCCGGTTCCATGACAGAGGTGGTCCGGCCGCACCAAATAAACGCTTTCTCTCCTGCTCACCGAAGATTCGTCCTCCCAGCGCAAACGGAATCTACATGTTACCGGGTGAAACGACAGCTCGCCTCGTTGCCGTAGTACAAACGACTCCTTGGTGCGACGGGCAATTTGCAACCTCCCTCAACCGTTATAGTCTCGTACCCTGTGTCACTCAGGGTTTTCATCCGTCTCAATCCAGATCAGGATACCTAGTGGAGGGCCTTCACTGGAGTCCAAGTTGTGTCCCCTGGCCAGGTCTGTTCTACCAGCTCACCGTTCCGCAAACGCAGGTGCAGAACTTGGATTGAACTCGTTGTCCAAGTTCCGTTCGATCTCACTTCGCGTGACAATGCCCATCTATCTGCCTCGAGACTGTACTTTCCTCCCATGGCTATTATTAGGCAGAAGGGGACAATGCCAGTAGGCTGATTGCTGCGTTCCATGTGTTGTTTGCTCGCTCGCTCCTCGCCGCTGTAGCCCACATCCTCTCCCTGGCATGATCAGGATCTGCAGCCTCCGGGACCGACCTTCTGCGAAGAAAAGCTCGGGACCGATCGACTGCAACACAACATTTTTTTGCATCTTTAGTTCGCTCCTTGCTTCTTTAGGGTCTCGAGCACGGTCGGGGTTTGATGAGGTTCCTACACTACTTATCTCTTTCCATCTCTGCTCACTCTCTCCCCTCTCCGCCCCGCCCTGATCCTCTCTAATCGGCGAAGAAACCCTGGCTCCTGGCAGCACAAACGCCCCGGAAGGCTCGCCGATCAGTGTTCTCTCATCCTCACTTCTGCTCTGCTCCGGCCGACCCCCCTACGGACTCCCCATCCCTTGTTGTGCGGTGTGCATGCAGCACAAACGCAGGGCGGACCAAGTCCGGACCAATGTACCCTGCTTCCTTCCATACAGCCATGTCCCTGACCCAGTCCACCAATACAGATAGCTATCCCTTGTTGAGCAAGAGGGCCAGTGTTCCGATTCTCAGTTGCATTGCGTAGAGTATTTGCATGTTGGTGATGGGTGATGGTCCAATCGTCGGCCCTATCACAGCCACAGTTTTCGATGCAGCTGTGTTTCTCCTCGCTGTTCCGAGTGCATGACGCCAATCATTGGACGTCTGGCGGCCCAGAAACGCCAGAGTTGTCGTCAGCACATCTGTTTGCCTGACTGTCTGTCGTGACTGCGTGTCCCAGGCCGGCTCGACACGAGGGTTGATTAACCAGACTGGGTTCCTTGTGAAGACGGGCGGTGAGAAACGAGAACCTTGATGGGCATTGTGAATGAATTGTATGCGGACCTAACGGTGATCTTTGCGCTGTAGCGACCAATCCAACCCCAGGATACCCCTTGAACCTGGAAAAGCCAACCTCGCTGAGAAAAACCGGTCGCAATCTTTAGCCAAGTTGCAGGATATATAGAATACATCCAAGTTGAGGAAATAACCGTCGATGACGGAGCAAGGACAAGTGACCAAGGAAATAGCTACGGGCAAGGGGCATCCGTCCTGACCCTCTTTCAAGCAGCCCTCATCAATACAGGTATGCAATGCATACGCATGTGGGGTACTTCTCGCTGATACCCGCTCAGGATCAGTGACGACAAAAACAAACAGGAAAGCCAACCACCCAAATATTAAACCCGTCATGATCTGAACCCATTTGTGGCCTTGCCCTGTCATACTCTCTTACACGGTATCGTCTTCTCCACCGGAAATAAGGCCTCTAACCACTGCACATGATGCAGGCTTCAGGATTCTCAATGCTGCCTGTGATCCTTGTTAGCTTTGTTTTCTGAGCCCAATATTGGCAACGTCACTTACAAGCAAGGACAGCTTCCGAGTAGATGTCAGCCTCTCGCTCTTTGCTTTCATTCTCGGTATCCTCTGCCTGACCCTCTTTCTTCTCATCCAAGGCAGGCTCACCGATGGATGTAGGGTGAATTTTCTCAGCCGGCTGGGTTGGCAGACTCTTGGGGCTGTCGCCCTCGTCAACATCGGCCTTGAAAGCCGGGGGTTTGGCGGGCGATGCCAGAGGGCGGGACTTGACCTCGCCATTGGTGGAGATCTTTACCGGTGGCGGCGTGGTGCTTGGAGTCGGGATGCCATTAGCACCGAGGCTGTTGGAAGTACCCTCCTTGTTCATATACATGGGCCGCGGCACGGCACTTGGCGATGACACATAGCTGCCCGGGGGAGGGGCACGCTTCTTCAGGCCCAGAGGCGCCTTGGTGGCATTGGTCTCCTGCACGCGAAGAGCTTCTTGGTCCACGGTGAACTGGATGGGCTGGGCCGCCGCTTGGGTGCGGAGATAGTACATGCCAGTCTTGAGACCGAGTTTCCAGCCGGTGAAGTGCATACTCGTGATCTTGCCCATGGTGGGCTCGCGCATGTGAATGTTGAGCGACTGGGACTGATCGATGAAGGCACCGCGATCAGCTGCCATTTGAACGACAGTCTTTTGGGAAATCTCCCAAACAGTCTTGTAGAGAGCCTTGACATCAGCAGGAATGCTGGTGATGTTTTGGATAGAGCCGCCCTCAGCAATGATGCGGTTCTTCATGTTGTCGGACCACAGGCCCATGTCAACAAGGTCCTTGAGGAGCCAAGGGTTGACAACCTGGAACTCGCCCGCCAGCACACGACGCTGGTAGATGTTGGATGTGTAGGGCTCAAAGCACTCGTTGTTGCCTAAGATCTGCGAGGTCGAGGCCGTAGGCATAGGGGCAACCAGCAAGCTGTTGCGCACGCCGTGCCGCTTGATCTTGACCTTGAGCTCGTCCCAATCCCAGAGATCTGTCGGCTTGACGTTCCACATGTCGTATTGAAGGATACCCTCAGACACGGGAGAACCCTCGTAAGTGGAATAAGGGCCTTCCTCCTTGGCGAGATCGCAGGAGGCAGTGAGAGCAGCGTGGTAGATCGTCTCAAAAATCTGCTTGTTCAGCTGACGAGCTTCGGGAGACTCGAAGGGCATGCGAAGGGCAAGGAAAGCATCCGCAAGACCCTGTACACCAAGACCAATGGGCCTGTGGCGCATGTTGCTGTTATAAGCCTCCTTCACAGGGTAGTGGTTAACGTCAATGATCTTATTGAGATTGCGGACAACAACCCGCGTGACATCATGCAGCTTCTGGAAATCGTAGGTGACGTTCTCATAGTCGACAAACGACGGAAGAGCCAGAGAAGCAAGGTTGCACACAGCGACCTCGTCGGGGGCCGAGTACTCGACGATCTCGGTGCACAGGTTTGAGCTGCGGATTGTGCCGAGGTTCTTCTGGTTACTCTTGCGGTTGCAGTGATCCTTGTAGAGCATGAAGGGGTTGCCGGTCTCGGTCTGGGCCTCGAGAATAGCATACCACAGCTTCTGGGCTTTGATCGTTTTGCGGCCGCGTCCTTCCGCCTCGTATTTCTCGTACAGCGCCTCGAACTCATCGCCATAGCAGTCAGCCAGGCCAGGGCACTCATTCGGGCACATGAGAGTCCATTCAGAGTTTTTCTCAACGCGCTTCATGAACAGATCTGGAATCCATAGGGCAAGGAAGAGGTCGCGGGCGCGGATCTCCTCCTTTCCATGGTTCTTGCGGAGATCGAGGAACTCGAACACGTCGGCATGCCAAGGCTCAAGGTAAATGGCGAAGGCACCAGGGCGCTTGTTGCCTCCCTGATCGACGTAACGAGCAGTGTTGTTGAAGACGCGCAGCATAGGAACGATACCATTAGAGGTACCGTTGGTACCAGCAATGTACGATCCAGTTGCGCGGATGCGGTGGATGTTGAGGCCAATGCCACCCGCCATCTTGGAGATCATAGCGCAAGTCTTGAGGGTGTCATAGATACCCTCAATACTATCATCCTTCATGTCAACTAGGAAGCAAGATGAGAGCTGTGCCTGCGGAGTGCCCGCATTGAACAGTGTAGGTGAAGCGTGGGTAAAAAATTTGCTGGACATCAAGTTGTATGTCTCGATGACTCTCTCAATATTGTCGCCCCAAATACCAACAGCGACGCGCATGATCATGTGTTGTGGCCGCTCAACAATCTTTCCGTCGAGCTTGAGCAGATATGAACGCTCCAAAGTCTTGAAACCAAAGTATTGGTAGTTGAAGTCGCGGTCGTAGACAATGGCCGAGTCGAAGTCCTCCTTGTGTCGCATTACGCACTCGTATGTTTCTTGGGCGATCATGGGTGAAGGTTTCCCATTTTTGGGGTTAACATAGTGGTAGAGGTCGCTAACGACCGCCGACCACTGCTTCTTGGTCTGTTTGTGGAGGTTGGACACAGCGATACGAGCTGCAAGGATGGCGTAGTCGGGATGAGTGACGGTCATATAGGCGGCGGTCTCAGCAGCCTGGAAGGGAGGGCGTCAGATGCACATCCAGTTGGTCTTTTGTCCCCTCTGTGAAAACCTACCAGGTCGTCCAATTGGACAGTTGTGACGCCGCCATAGACACCAGAAATGACTTTCTGGGTGATGGCGACAGGGTCGACATGGTCCATGTCGAGGCCGTAACACAGCCGGGAAACGCGGGCAGTGATCTTGTCGAACTGAACGCGCTCCTGGCGCCCGTCGCGCTTCTTGACGTACATGGTGGCGATTCTGTGTGCGGGAGAGGGGTGTTACAAAGCACGCCGAATACAAGTCGGCGAAGGAGCAGAAAAAGAAAGGAACCCTTGAAGGCTGGGGCCGTCTGCAAGCAATCAATGCCTGAAAAGGAGAAAGGGAAAGCTGCAATCAGGCCGGTGGCAGTTGTTTTTCGGTCGGAGGGCTTGGGGTGGAGGATGCAAGAGGGAGCGTGAGTGAAGCGCAATGTTTTGCACACCACTCTTTAAGACAATGGCGGGACCGCGCCGGGTCGACGCGTTCCACACCCAGTTTCGCGTCGGCCGAGCCCCACTCCATTAAACAACCGCATGTCTAAAGCGCCCCGCTAGCGTAACTCTCGGATGGATTTCATCGGCCAACGAATGGTGGTGTTGGATTTGACTGTTACTGATCTACACCAAGTTTGCACGGAAAACTGTAACAGTCAAATCCAACACCACGTGGGAGGCAAGAAACGCGGAGGGAACCCACGAACACGGGCAACGGCTCCAAATGCAGCTGGCTGCCTACGCTTGACTCCGTTTTTGGTCGGGTTCTCAATTGGATCTCATTGTCAGGTAAGTAGCAACGCTCGACGGCAGGTTTTGTGCCAGTAAGTCAGCCGAATGACTCAAGTTTTCAGCGCCCAGCGTCTGCACCGTGTGGGCTTCAAACTCATCGTACTGGCAAACTATGAGATTGAGAAGCTCACCATCAGTTTTATCCTTGATTTATAAGCCGCAGACCCGAATTTTTTTGCCTTTGCAAGCAACGATGGCGGCATCCATTTCCACTCTAACAGTCCCGCCTTCAGATCCTGACGTCTCTGGTTACAAACCCCGATATGTCGATGTAACTCACTCACTCACTCTCCCACGGGCCTTACTGACCAAATTACAGATTGGTATCAACCTTGCCGACCCCATCTTTCGCGGGCGATACCACGGCAAATCTAGACATCCCGATGATCTCAGCGGCGTTGTTAAGCGTGCCCAGGAGGTCGGGTGCACCAAGTTACTCGTGACGGGCTCGAGCTTCAAGAGTTCAAGAGATGCCCTCAAGCTCACCCAGGAGTTCCGTAGGTTCTCTGTTCAGTGATGCATGGCACAGGGACACTGGAACTAAGATGGTCAAACAGCCGGTACCGTCTACGCCACGGCGGGAATTCACCCCTGTAGCAGCTCCATCTTCTCACATTCCCACCATAAACACCATGATGAAAGCCAGAGCGAGTCTGAAGAGCCCGATCACACTCCTGCCTGCAATCCGGACCCGACCCAGCCCATCCCAGACGGTATGGGTGTCGACCATGCCCGCTCCGCCAAGATTATTATCGATCTGCGAACTCTCGTCGAGACAGCGCCCCCAGGGCTGGCTGCCTTCGGTGAATTTGGCCTCGACTATGACCGACTGCACTACTGCTCTAAAGAAGTGCAGCTCCACTCCTTTGCCGTACAGCTTACCCTCGCCGCTTCACTCTCCCCACAACTGCCACTATTCCTACACTCTCGCGCAGCCCATGATGACTTTGTACGCCTCCTCAAGGATGCCTTCGGCCCACGTCTCGAGCGTCTCGTCCGTGGCGGCATTGTACACAGCTTCACGGGCACTGTCGAGGAGATGCGTGAGCTGATGGACCTCGGTCTGTATATTGGCATGAACGGATGTAGTTTCAAGACGGCAGAGAACTGTGCTGTCGTCCGTGAAATCAACCTGTCGCACCTGATGCTTGAGACTGACGGGCCATGGTGCGAGGTACGACCCACCCATGAAGGTTGGAAGTACCTCGTCGAGGCGGCAAAGACCAAGGAAAACGTAGGCACGAAAACATCTGTGTTAAGAAACTCCGCCGAAGCAACGCTAGAGGCTACCCCAGCGCCAACCCCGGCCCCGGCACAGGGTAAGAAGCAAGGCAAGAAGAATCAGAAGAAAGAGCCCGAGATTCCAGCGCGTTTCAAGGTTGTCAAGAAGGAAAAATGGGAAGAAGGCGCCATGGTTAAGGGACGCAACGAGCCGTGCACGATTGAGCGGATCGCCACCATCGTTGCTGGAATCAAGGGCGTAAGCGTCGAGGAGGTGTGTGAAGCAGCCTGGGCGAATTCTGTGAAGGTATTTGGATTGGATGGATAGAATTTCTTTCATTATATTCAATGTTCATCGTAGCAGAAACCCGCCGATCATAACTCCCTAGGTACCTGGAAGTCTAGTCGGCTCCCATCGTACCAGATATTGTTGGGGCCCACACCGAGATCCGGCCCGTTGCTGTGCTGTGCCGTTCCGTCCATTCAACCGGCGTCAACTGCCTGGACTACGGACGCTTGAATCCATGGATATTGTAGCCTATCGCAAAGCTTGCGGGGCAGGCGCCATCGATAAAATGAAATACCAGGTAGTCCAAACTCTCGAGCCACCAAGCACACTTCATGGTGCCATTGAGCTAGGGTAAATTCCGTTTGTTCCCGTTATACATAACATCATTATCCTTGGTCTCTGAGGGTGTCATGCCCCAGACCCCTTATGCCCCCTAATCCTACCATGTCTCACCGAGCCCACCGTAATGCCTTCTTCGCCCGTCATCCAACCGGGCATCCTCGCGCCGTCAATAATCCCATGTTCCACCAGCTGACGTATCCCGGCGAAGACATGCGGTCCGTGAAACGTCAATCTAATGCGCGGGCGCCATTGTTCTGTGTTGTCGCCATCATCGCCCACACCCCCACGGTAATCTGTTTCCTTTTCCCCTCCTGGTTCGGCGTCCGCACGGCTTCTCCTCCCTCTTGGTGCGCGTCTCGAAAGATCCGCGTCCTCATCTTCCTGGCCGGGCTCTTGCGAACCATCCCAGCCGGCCCCCTCCTGGTCGACGGAAAAGGGGTCCTCAATCGCAATATCTACCCGCTCAACCCCCAAACCATCCCCAAGCTTCCCCGAGTCACCGAATCTCGCCCTGGCGACGAACCTCCTCCGCTTCGCGCTCCTTTCCTCGTCGCTCACCAGATGGTTCCGCTTTTTGTTCTTGCCTGTGCTTTCCTCCTCTGACATCGGCGGTGTTGGCAGCATAACGTCAAGAGGGGACTCCTTTTTCTTCTCGTCCGCGTAGATGCTCCAACCGCCGCCCGCACAATTGGTGCGTTGCGCACCGCGCCGCTCCACCATTTCGTCTAAGTTGCGTGTGGAGAGGCTCGTTGGCTTGAGAGCCACGCGTTGCCGCGGCCGTGACATTGCCTTGGGGATGCCCTCGACGATTAGTGCACGTAGACTTTTGGACTCCCCACCCGCTGCTTGGCCCGGTGCGGCACCGGCGGACTGGGGCTTGGAGATGAAGATATGTGGAGATGCGTCAGGGAAGGCAATATAGACGGTTCGAGATGTGTCAAATGTGGCTACTGTTGTTGCCGCGCTTAAGCTCAGTGTTGTGTTGTAGGGTGAATCGAGGATGAAGATGCGGAGGAGCAAAAGGGGGAGGGTTCGGTGGCGGTCAAAGTTGTAGTGCGCCTTGACATCTGGGAGAAGCTGGGCTTGCAGTGTGTTAAGAAACGTCGAGGGATGAAACCGAGGTATGACGAGTGACTCCTTGTCAGCAACCGGCGGCTCGTCGTCGTCGTCGGCGTCCGGACTTCGTGGTTTGAGCGGTACGATGCGGTAGGCTGTCCATTTCTGGGAAAGCGGATGATCGTAAAGATACTGCAAGTCGGCCATGGCAAGCTGATACAAACTCAGGCCGTGGCGCCAGTCGCCTTCCATGATGCGATCGAGAACTTCGCGTTTGGCCCCTTTGCGGGCTTGCAGATCGGTGTACAGCTCCCGCAGTGCGGAAAGTGACTCCATTGGGGGGTTGAAGTCGTCTTCATCTTCGTCGTCTTCGAGAAGGTACGGGGCGGCTAGGGCTTGGTTGTCGTCGTCAAGCCAATCAAGGGTGATGGAGAGAAGGGAAGCACGAGAAAGTCGGTTGAGGATTTTGGACGCGGCTGGATTCGAGGGATCGATGCGTAGCGACGATGGCAACCGCCCAGTTGTGGGGATGGAGATGCGCGACATTATGTGTCTCTCATCAACCCACTCCACGTCGCGCAGCCAGTTGGCATCGCAATGTCAACAAGCTTGATGGTGTGGGTCAGGTGTTGCTGCTGCTTGGCATCCCGAAGCCTCGATCGGACCCCCCCACGTTAAGACGCGCAGCCCGCAAAAAACGTGTAGCAAGGGAGTGCGCGTGTTTTCGCGTGGATTGTCTGTGCGCCCGCTGGGCGCCAGGCGAAGCTGAGAGCCTCGACCAGCTGTCCCATGCCGCCTTACACCCCGCGTTCTGTTCCAGATTTAGCCATGCACGCCATCCAGACTACCCCTCATTTTTCCGTCAGTGATTGATCACCCTTGTGCCCTGACAGCTTAAGATGAAGAGCGCCCACCTGGAGAAGATTGAGATGTGCATTATGGGTGAAAATATGTTGACACTGCCCTATACGTAGTTAACTTTCAGGGGCAAGCAGAAAACCAGGTTGCACATGAGATCGGGCACCAGTAAGCTAGATAGCCGAGTCCAGCCGAGCGGGAGGTTTTTTTTACCGGCCGAGGTCGGCGGAAAGGACGCTTGCGACAACCCTCGTGTTTCCCGTTTTGGGTATCCGGGACCACTTCTCTGCTCGCGCCCCAACGCAGGACTTTACACGAGCCGAGGGAAGCACTCCCACTCGCCAATTCATCTCTTAGACGCCGGCGCAGTTCTGGCTCGGCTTGTCTGACCGGAGTGCGGCGTGGCAAAGTGCCCCGCCAAAGTGGCCTGAGATACACCAGTATCTTTGCCGACGGGAAATGCAATTGCTATGCACAATAGTAAACTGATGGCCTTTGATGCAGCTTTGTCTTTCCTGGTTATGTGACATAGGACAATCAAGTGAGACCCGTTGAAGAAAATGAGAAGTATTTTACCATTGATGCGGAACAAAGACGGCAGGCATGGTTAGAAAGGAACTGCGCTGCAAGGTCCCACAGTGGTTGAGTGCGATTGCGAACGGAGAGAAGCAGTAGTGGGCAAATTCGGCCATTCCATTGGTTAGACGGTGGTGCGGCAACAGGTTGCGATGATGAGGGGGCAATTCTGAATTCTCCCGAAGACGTGGGATATCTGTGCTCTGACTAATGGTATCCGTCGGATGCCTGGCAGAGCACCATCCGTCGCATCCGACAACCCTTCACCTTCCCTCCCACGAGAAACCCGAATTTGAACTCTTTCATATCATCATCCTCTCGACATCTCGAAACATTTGTCACCGTCTCTATCGCCCTCCGCCCACAGCCAAAAACGGGGTGGAGTTGTCGTTCACACCGCCGACTCGCACAGTTTGTGGGGAATCGAAGACCTGGAAACTCAACCAGCCCCAGTGCGGGCTGTGCCGGTTCACCCAGGACTCTTTGTCTGCTAAAGGCCACCAAAACAACTCTTCGCTCTCGACTCATTGCCAACTCCGACGACAAAGCAGTCAGAGAGAAGCCATTTACGATTGAGACGCCTCGGTTTTTTGAAGGGGGCCAAAATCCCTCGATCAACGTCAGAGAACGCGACACTTGGCGACAGCAAAAACAGGTCCCCAATTCCAAGCAGCAACCATCTTCAACTCAGCCAACAGAAAACTCGACTCGATAAAATGTCGTACCCGAACCGGCGGGGAGTCAACGTCTCCCAGTACCTGCGCAATCTCAACGTGCAGGAACCGGCTGTGGAGGAAACATTCATCACGGACGAGGAACTGGCCAAAGACCTTGCGCTCTTTACCAACACACAATTCCTAGACTTTGAGACTGGCCAAAACACGGATTACCAGGCCCCGCCAGTCAAGCCTGAAATCGGCACACAAACTTCGCCTGTTGATGACATGACACCGACGGATCCGCTCTTGGCCGACTTTTCTGCGAATATTGACTTTATGACGAGTGAGTTTTTCTTTCTCTATTTTACCGTATATTTTCTGTGTTCCAGCAACATCATTATATTCGACAATTTTCTTCATCGTCACGAGTCTTTTCTCCAGGCTTGCAGTTTCCATTGCTATGTTCACCGTTGTCACACATGTCAGTGTGGCCAGCAACGGCATCAAGTCAAAGTCGCCACGATTGAAATGCGAGTCTCAAACGGGGTGATGGCCTTGCGGGATGCAACAGAGAGAGAGAGAGCTAGCTCCGATGATGCGACGCCGAGCCGTCGGAACAATCGCAGCCCTAGGCAGCCCACCAAAGAGAAGCATCATTTCTCTTATCACAGCCGATCAAGGCGGCAGACTCTCTTCACCCCACACTCTCGGATGCTAAGCTGCCCCCGTGCTCTGGAGGGTTGCTTGATTGGGGAGGTAGGCACCGGTATGCATGCGGCTGCCGGGCACGAGTGTGCTTGGGGGGTTCGCTGAGGGTGGGTGTAAGGCGCTGACAAATGACCGCCCCTGCCGAAGATGGTGTCATTCCCCGTGACTTGCTGGATATTGCACCATCGACCATGGGGTATCAACAGTGGCTATACCGACCGACATGCAGCTGGATCAATCCGTCCCGGCCTCCGCCTTTTTCATTGGCGACGCAGCCGTTTTGGTTTCTGGCACCTGGCTCTGCATTTTCCCCTTCCGTTTTAAAACTATTGATGATGCATCTGGTTTTGTCTTGTTGAAGATTACGCTCTGTCTTATGTCTTTTGGGCTGTGCTGGTGCTGACCATGGTTGCACAATGGCCCCAGGCGACTTTAGTTTTGGGGATTTTAGCAGCACCTACACCTCGCCCACCATCCCGTCCTTCCCCGATAGCCTAGGAAACCTTCAGCCCATCCAGCCTAACCCCCAAACCGCCTATCCGCCGTCCGTTTCTCAGCACCCAGGGTATGTACCGTCCGCCCCCCGAGTTGGGGGGGAGAAGCGCAAAGCTGAGTCCCATAGCCCCAGTCAGCGTATCCTCAGCTTTGAGGAGGCGTCGCGCCTGGCCGCCGAGGAAGACAAGCGGAAACGGAACACAGCTGCCAGTGCCCGCTTCCGCATCAAGAAGAAGCAGCGCGAGCAGGCCCTGGAAAAATCGGCCAAGGAGATGACCGAGAAGGTAAACATGCTCGAGAGCCGTATCTCAGCCCTAGAGACCGAGAACAAGTGGCTCAAGGGCCTCGTGACGGAGAAGCACGGCGGCAACTCGGACATTCTTAAGAAGGTCCTGAAGGAATTTTCTGCTCAGGGAGCAAAGGCCACCGCCACGACAGCAAGCAGCGACGATGAATGCAATCAGAGTCCCTCGGGTTCAAGCACGGCTGCCGACGATTCAGACTCGAAGAAGCCCGCAAAAAGGAAGGATTAAATATGTAAATGAGAGAGGAAGGGTCTGATTTAACCGGGGAGTTGTTTTCCTAGTGTTTGAAACGGGCAAGGACCAGGCTGTGGAATACATCGCATCATCAACCGGGCGTTTTGCGAGGGCGAGCGGAGGCACTATTGCTTTTCTGTGGATTTGGCTTTTTGGACTGCAATCATTGTCGTCATCTGGGCAGAGGCAGTGGTATAGTATTGGCCAGCAAGTGAGTTCCAAAGGCCGCGCTGGCCGGGTGGATGGAGAGGAATAGGAGGGGAGAGTGACGGAATGTGAGGTGTGTGTGTCTTATGTTCGAGTTCCCACGATGCAATGGCTCATGATTTGACAAGGAAAAAGCATGAGTTTTCTTTGTGTGTTGTGTTAAGAAAGACACCATCTTTGCTGTAGTTGTGTGGTGCTAGCATTGAATACCCCTGATGAACCGAATTTCTCCCTGGGGTTTCTCAAAGCATTGTTTTGCACTCGAGCATGTCCATGTCGTGCCACGCTGTCAACTACCATGTTTAACTGCAGAGAAGAGAGAAGTGTAGACAGCTGATTCTATAAGGCCAAGAAAAAAACAAGGAAATACTATGTACTCTATGATGCCTCCCATGAAGTTACTGTCGACTGCATACAACATACATCAAGTCTGCTTTTCATCATTGTCATTTCCGTGCAAGTTCGCTAGCCGGAGTTGATTCCGCTTGCATAGGATACGGAGTGTGTTGTCTCGCTCAATCTTGGTCATCTCTCCCCAATTGGCAATGCGCGAGAGCATGCCATCCCGCCCAACAACCATTGGTCCGAGTTTATCGAGCATTACAGCTGCACCGTTGACTTCAATGACAGTGGTGTCATTATTGGCATCCCCACTTGCTTCTCCCTCGGCGAGCGGCGCAGGTAGGGCGGGAAGCATTCCTGCTTGTGCCTGTGTCTCTGTCTGTGCTACAGATGTCGATGCTGATGCTGAAGCCAGCTCCTCTGACTCGGAAACTGGGTCCATTCGCGCACTCGCTGGCGCGGAAGCAGTAACGGTTGTGGGTGCTACGGTGTTGGCCGGGTGTCGGAATGGTGAGCTTTCCTGGAGCGGTGACGTGCTCGCCGCGTCGGGTGCGGGGACCATGGTCCTGCTGCGCTGTTGGACGCCAACCACGGGAACAACCAGTGGGTTGCGGATATACAGGCTGTGCCGGAGAATCGAAATGCAAGGCCGCGCGGAACGGTAAATGAGTCCGGTGGGGGTCATTGACCTCTCATGCCTACCCCTTACCAGTGTAAGGGCCCCCGACGCTCACCTCAGGACGATGCAGGATACCTAAGGGCTCAGCGGCCTTGGTTGGGGACGTATGAAACGTTGGGCGTCGTTGTTGGCGCGAACGTGGGATATACCTTCCTGCCTCGGTAGTTATGGACTGCTAAGCCCGCCACGGAGTGTGGGACTGGTAATTGTCAACGGGTAGGTGGCGCCAGTGTTGATGCTGACGCGGTGGTGATCACAGGTGGGATGCGGCAGGTGATAATACAGATCGCGGTTCGATACTAGTGTAGTCTCGTTTTCCAGCCTGCCTACGTGGAAGCCGGATGGGTCGCTCGGCTGGAAGCTTGATCGGATCGATGCCAATGGCTGACTTCCCCGGCCAGAAACACGGGGGAGGTTTGGTTAGGTGCTGATCGTGCTGTTGTGGTGGATTGCGTGATAACTTGGGATGAAGACGCAAACTTTTCTGGATATTGCCTCCTACCCAATTTTCTTCGTGCGCTGTCACCCGCCTCTGGCTATTGGATCTTATGAAGCCGTCGCTGTGGCATGAGAGGAAATGGATATAGTCTGCTTTATGCCAGTTTTTTTGCTGATATTGTGAAAGCGAAGATTGGCTCTTGTTGAAGTTGGAACCGTCTAGAAGCATCCTCAATTTTTGGTTGGCGCTCTTGCTCCGCCCGCCTAAGGTGAGCTCGGTGAGCCGTCCACCAATACAACATCAAAAACAGCATGAAGACCCCCATCTGACGATGCAACTTCAGCACCGCTGCAACACCCACACGTTTTATTATTTCGGGTGTCACGGAGGAGATTTTTCGAGCTAATAGCCACACATGGCGACAGAAGTGCATGATGACGAAATAGCCCAAATGGCAAGCTGGACTTGGAGACATCACCCTGTGATTGTGCTTTCCCGCAACCCGAAGTATCAAGGACGGCGGTCGGTGAAGTTGAGAACCGGTGCCATATTGCAACTCGTGTCCCAAAGCTACACGCACCCCCCCTTGACCTACCCAGGAACTCCGTCCGTATTAATGCCCCCCAATATGCACCCATCGTATGAACAACCTTCACCCCTGGCGTGAAAATCACGTAACAGTTCCAAAAAGAAGCCATACGTTCATCCATCGCGCCCCAAGCCCGGTGGTAGCCTCATCGGAAGTGCAAAGGTCTGCATAAAGGCCAACAATCGCCAACCAGACGGGCGGGGGGTGCACTCCTCCGTACTCTGGAATGATGTGTCAAGCGTTCAGCTCCCGATCACACAGCAGGCAACGAGTCTCGTCCACAATATCATACGCCTCATTGGGCAATGCCTCGGCTGTTCTCCATCCCCGAGTCCTCGGGGCCTCGTCTGCCCCCCACAACGCATTGCGTGTTCGGGTCCCCGACAAGAAACAGCCCAAAGTACCTAGGAGGTGGGATAAGCCAGGTGGGTACCCTCATCACTACTGTCTCTGCGTCTCCTTTCCCAACCACGCGCGAGCCAACGGAGCCTAATGTAAAAGGTAACTGCGAATTGATCTTCGTCCCCCACATGAGTCAAGCACCCGCGAGCCGCCAGCTGAGAGGAGACCTTCCAATACGGGGAAGAAGGGGGGG
>Ga0247765_1000797_pt1 | contig 20540 bp, 6 predicted proteins | sample UWRJL106311C6_FD_179949 | JGI IMG/M metagenome (GOLD analysis project Ga0247765, IMG submission 179949) | Plant litter microbial communities from Arlington Agricultural Research Station in Wisconsin, United States - UWRJ-L106-311C-6 | ecosystem: Environmental > Terrestrial > Plant litter >... | reverse complement strand
CATTTTCCTTTCTTTACAAATTGTGACAACTCCCCTCCTGTCACACATCCTGGGTAGGAGAGACCCAGACTAGTAGACAAAAGGCTGGAAGTAGAGTTGGTTTAGGTGCGATATCGTACCGATACCTGTACTATAGAAGCACCCACGGTGCCTAAACAGATAGATAGAGGGACCGCTTGCCCACTAGGGCGAGGACCAGAGGTCCTCTGCGGTGTAAGATTAATAATAATATTTAATTATATTATAAGTTTAGCTAGTAGTTGGTTTATAAAGAGAAACTCTTTAGTAGTTTATACGAGTATTAGTAATTTAGCCTTTATAGTTAAAGTAGTTATTATATTTTACTTATTAGCTTTTTAGCCTATAAACCTACTAAATAGCTTTATAGTATAAGCTTGGGAGCTTTTTTAATTAAGGATATTATTAGTAAAAAAGGCGTTATTGGTTATAATATAATAATCTTCACCCTTTAATTATAAGGTAAGAGTATAAGTATTATATAAGTAACGTAATACCTAATCTACTACCTTATAATATTATAGGCTAGGGTTATTATTAAATCTAATTAATTATAATACTATAAATATAATATCTGGCCTTATAATTATAACGGTATATAAAATGGATCTAGTCTTTTACTAATATGCCGTTATTAACCATACCTCGGCCTTTCCTTTATATAATAGTAATTTAACTGGGCTTATAAGGATTTTAGCGGTTAAATTAGTAGTAGTTAGGTTAACGATTTTATTAAAATAGGCTGTTTAAGATAGTTAAATTAATCCTTAAGATTGGTTTTTTATAATTTTGATACTTAGGAATTATTATAGGTTATTACCTTTTGTATGCCGGTATTTTTGTTATAATTGGGTAATTAGTAATTAAGCTGTAGCTATATCCTTTTTTCTATAAGCCAGAATTATATTGTTCACGTAGAAAAATATATGGATTCCGCCTTTAATTAAAATATAAAACTTGTATAAAATGGTCTGAAATCCTAAGGTTAGAAGGGTAAAGGTAAGCTTTTTTTTTCTATAGTAATAATAATTACTGTAGGCTGTATAGGGCTTTATTAAGCTGTAGAATCTTTTTAGGGCTTTTATAACCTAGGGGTATCCGTATATAAATTGTATCTTTTAATTAGGTATTAATAAATACGTTAACTGCGTTGTATTACTTTAATTCCAAATTAAATTTAGTTATAATTACTATTATAATACCAAAAGATCTAATTGCCAAAGTTACTGTATAGGTTTCTTAACTAGTTGGTTTTTACTAATTACTCCTAACGACTAATTATAACTTATAATTCTTAAAAGTGCTATTTTAGTTAAATTTATAAGTATATACTTATATATAATCTAAAATTTACTAGTTTTAAGCCTTTAATTTTCTAGCTTTAAACTAAAATTTTATTGTATTATAACTTTATAAGTAATCGTACCGATACCTGTACTATAGAAGCACCCACGGTGCCTAAACAGATAGATAGAGGGACCGCTTGCCCACTGGGGCGAGGACCAGAGGTCCTCTGCGGTGTAAGATTAATAATAACTTTATAAGTAATCTTTTTTAACTTATAGAAACTAGGCCCTAAATAAATAGTCCTTAAGCTGAAGATACTACTTAGGTAATAGTAGTAAATTTTAATGAAAAAGAGTTTATAAGTTATTAAACTGTTTAATAAGACGCTAAACCATTACTTTAGTAACTATTTTGCTATTATATAAAATTAATTAATTGTAAAAGTCAACCTACTGTAAAGGTGGCTATCTAGGGTTTAAAATCCGTATTTTCTACTGTAATGTGACCTGCAAAACCCCGCCGCAGCGCCTGCGCAGCGCCGGGGGCAGCAGTGACGTAATAGGTCAGTATACGTATAAAAGCCGCTGTAGGTAGTTGGCGTTTGCAGGGGGTTTTTTCCTTTTGCAAGAATCAGTTATTATATTAGAATGGAATTTACTTTATTAACTTATTGCTATTAAATCACCTGTATATTGTAATAGTATTGGGCTCTTCCTTAATCACCCTAATAGCTTATTATATTTCTAATTCTTTTACTCCGATTAATTAAAATATTACTAACGTTGAGTACCTTGGAGTATATTGTTCTAAAAGTAGGTATTATATTACCAAGTAATTGTATACTTTTACGATTTTTGGGTAAATTATTAATATTTCCCTAGGGATGCGGTTTAAAAAAACCGATAAATTTAATTACGCCTATTAAATTAGATTTATAGCATATAAAGGATTGTATTGTATATTGGAGTAATTAGTATAGGTTAAGGAATAAGAGAAAGATTTATTAAATTGGTTTGGAATTGTAAATAAATTGCATAGGAAATGTTAATATAGCAAATTTTCGAATTAGGAGTTGAGAAAAGTTATTAAGGTTAAGAATATTATTTAATTTAATATTAAAATGATTTTTCGCTATTATTAAAAATAGTTGTAGGATTTAGAACGCGTTTTTGTAGGAGACCCCTAGTATTTTTACTTAATAAAGAACTAGATTCTTTTTAGTTTTAAATATATAGATTTTAATATTTATAATTATTAATATAGTTATATATATATTGTCTTACTCCGTACGTAGGGTGGGTGCCACCCACCGGCCCTAATGGCCAAGCGGAACTTCTAATCGATACTATCTAGGTGGAAAACGCTGCGTCTGCGTTGCGAGGTATCCAGTCAACCGGTGCTACGTACAAAAACCTCCCTAGTCCTAATTAAACCTAAGCCCCCCTCCCTTACGGGGAGGGGGGGTCTAGTTATCAGCCTTCTATTTGGATACGTTTATTTTACCAATTGGTAAGGTCCCCCTGCGAGGGCGGTATATCCTCGTTAGTATTTATTTCTAAAAGCTAATTATTGTCCAAAACCATTATATTATCGGTTAACTAACTTATTACTGTAATTATTTGGGAGATATCCCTAAAGCCGTGGTCGGGCTGTATTAATACTAAAGAAGCCGGGGGGCGACCCCAGTAGCGTACAGGGTAGCTTACTTTATTTAATTTAACTTATCTCTTTTTTATAATGTTACTGTTATAAAGCCTAATTATAACTAAATTAGCTATTATTATTACGTTTTTTTATATTATTTTCTTTAAATAATCTAGTAAAATAAAATACTAAAGCTTATTAACCTATCTCTCCTTTACTTAAGTAATTTACTTTACCCGTATAAAATATTACTTAAATTATATTAAGTATTTTTTAATATAATTAACGTATTACGTTTAAATTATATACGTACCGTTAAGTATTGCATCCTTTAAATTATCTTTCTTTACCTAATACTTTATTTTCTTATATATAAAGCTATAATACCTATAAAAAATTACCCTTATAATATATATTTTTACTATATAGCCGAAACTATAATATTAATAATACTACCTAAACGTAATATTATTAATAAATAATTTATATAAATATTAAATACTTTTAACTACTATACCTTAGGTATAAAGGGCGTTTGTATTGTTTATAATACTAATTATAACGTAAAGTAATATTTTTATTTTCTTTTTAGTAATTTTAAATATAATTACCTTAATTACCTTAATATTATTTTCAATTTTGTTAAATTGTGTGGCCTGAATGGTCTCAGTGAGGTCCAGTACAGGAGGTTACAGGGGGTGAGTCCCCTATAACGGGCGCAGCGGAAGGCTTTAAGGGTACGATAACTACCCGGGACGGGGTTAAAGGAAGCTAAGATTAGTAAACCAACCTGCTGTAATAAATAAAAATACAGGGGTCTATACCCTATAATAAGGTGACTATAATAAGCTTTATATAAAGATCACAAAGGTTAAAAGGTTGCCCTAAAGCTATATATAAACTATTTTATTTAAGGTAGAAAAAAGGAAAAGAATCAAATACTAAAAATATAAAAGGGGAGATGGTTCTTTATAAGGCCCTTAGTAAATATAAATCAACCTTACAGGGGGTAAAGGCCCTAAAACATAAAAAGAAAACCTATACTATAAAAGGAAAAGTACTTATATTAACGCTGGAATTTAAAGGATTCTAGGGTAATAATTAATTATACTAACGTAATAGTAGTAATAAATCTACCCCTATAAACCAAACCTATAAGTAGTAGGTCCTCGGAACTCCTTATTAGTTTTAGTAAGTTTTAATAGGTTTAAGGGGCTTAGCAGCCCCTTTAAACCACAATACCAACTCCTTATAATTATAGTAATTATACTTTACTATAATATAATTAGCAATACTCCCAAGGTAATAGATCAACTAGGTTATAATACCTAAGGGTATTATAGCTATAGGGCAATTAAGTTGTAATTTTAATACCCCTTTTACAACTCTAAACCCTAATACGCCTTTTAATTCGAAATAAACCCCTTTTAGAATTTACAAAGTTTAAAAAGGTTTAATAATTTAAGAAATTGCTTATATTTAACTAAGGTTAGGGTTTTTATTAACCTATTTACCGGTATTTCCCCTATAAATATATATATTACAATAATATTACTTTTTATAACGCTTTTTTTTTACCCCCTAATATTTTAAAAGGGTATATTTTATATAAATATAATATTTTAGGTTATATATTATATTTATAACGCCTTTATTATCTCCTATTAGTAAAATAAATCCCTATATAAAACGCTTTAGTTTAAAAAATAGCCTTTAAAGCTAGATTACCTTTTTATTACCCTTTATAAACCCCGTAAATTTAGTTTTTAAAATCGAATAAGCTATTATAAACAACCTTTTTAATTTTTAATTAATTAATCTTTTACCTACTATAAATAAGTAGCTGTAAATAGATTTTATAGTAATTTTACACCCCGCGAAATTACTATTAATATATTTTATAGGGGTAAAATTAATAAAGGTATTAAAATAAATACCCTGGTTTACGTTAGAAAATAAGTAGTTAAAAAGCTTCTTTACTACTTTAAAATAGGTAATAATAAGTTACTGTAACTAATGGAAAAGCTATTATATTATAAATACTATATTTAGCCTAATTTAAACCATAATATATATAATAGTATTAATAAGTTACTAAAACAGCTGGATCTTAATAGTATTTAGGGGTTTAAAAGAGGAGTTAAGCTTTATAAATCCTAAAGAAAAAGGGGTAGCCAATCTATTATAGTTAAATTTAAAATACTAAATAGCTTATTCGATATAGGCCTTTTAATTAACCTATAAAAGGTAACGTACCCTATTGTAGTAGATCTTAACCCTTAAAAAGTAACGGGTAGGGCCTAGATCCTTTATATTGTATATTTAATTAAATTAAACCTTTAGTACCTTAATTTTAATTACAAAAGGCCTAATAAAAAAATAATTATTAACGTAAGTAATTACTATAATTTTATAAATTGTATTATAATAAGTAGCTACGTTACTAGTAAAATAGCTATAATCTAACGTTTTTAGTAACTTTGCAACCTTTTATTACTAAAAATAGGAAACCTACTTTAGGTTATAAAATCCCTTACCTAGTAATATAATTTAATTTTTAATAAGGTTTTAACTATATTGCTTCAAAAGGTTTAGTACCTTAAAATTACTAAGATTAAACTTGTATAAGTTTTTAAAAACCTTAATATAAAGCTTTATATCTAACTTATTATTTAAAAAGGCTCCTATAAAATCCATTTATTTAATTTTCCAATTCTTAATAATAATTAGTACTAGTATAATTTACTAGGTTGATAATATTGTAATAGTTGTAAAAATCTCCCTAAAGTCAATTTTAGGGGTTTATTAGAACCCTTTAGCTACTAACCGGACCTTAAACTTAATAACCCTACCCTAAGCATTTTTTTTTAATTTAATAACCAATTTAGTAATAATAAGTAGTTTTTTGGCTTTAAATTACTTAATAAAATAAAAGGTTTTAATAGTTAATAGTTATTATATCCTCTTAAAATATATTACTAATTATTAATTTTTTAAAAAATATTTTAGAATTTGCTTAAAGGATTTAGATTTTAAATCTTTAGTAAGTTTAAAGGGGTTATAGTAGCTATTAAGTTTAACTTATTTAGTAATTTTATTAATAAGGTAATTAATTAGATTTACCGTAATATCTATAGGTTTAACTTCTACTTATTTAAATTCCTCTTACTAAATTTTAATAACCTGTAAAATTGGGATTTCTACTATAATAGACCTGAGTTTATCTCTTATAGAGGACTTGGAGGGCTTAGGAGTCGCTACGGGTAATTAAATTAATTTACGTAATAATATTACTAGTAGGGCAAATTTAATAGGCGCTTTAAAGGGAGAGCTATTGTAATTAGAGTACTAATCCTTCGTATCTTTAGTAGTATCTAGGAGGTCCAGGGCGTTAATTGGGCCTCGGGGCTTCTATAAGTAGGTAGAATGGTTTTTATATAATTTGATAAAGCTGGTTTAAATAACCTTCCGTTAACCAAGTTAAATTAAATAAATCTAGGTACTTAATATAGTTAGTAACCTATTTTAAATACCCCTGGGGGTAAGCTTTTAAAATTAGATATATTTTTTAAGAGGGACTAATATTATATAATTGGTGCTTATAACCTTATAATTAAAAAGATCCGGGATATAAGGGGCCTATAAGGGTATTAATTTATCGAAAAAGAACTAATATAAAGTAAGCTTTTTAGTAGTATTTACTATTCTATTAACCAGTTTAATTACAGGGTTTATAACGTATCCCTATAGGGAAGATGGAAGCCTTAAAGTAACTATTATAGCCCTAAGGTGTTCTAAAACCACCCGTATAGTATATTTAGCTAAGCTATTTTAATTATACACGTAGGGGTTAGACTCCAAGAAAACAATACCCTTTTTACGTAAATAAAACCTAAACCTACTAATTTCCTTACCTTTATTATAATATAAGTATATTAGGTATTGCTTAAAGGTATTATTAATCTCCTTTATAGCAACCTTTACTTCTATAATAATTTTATTTTTGGATTTTAAAAACCTAATAATTTTAAAACAAATCTTCCAATTTATTAAAATAAGCTTATAGGGTTTATTATTCAAAGGCATAAAGCGGATTATAAATATATCCCCCGTTATCCACCCTAATACGTTAAAAAAATTAATAATAATTTTAAAAAAGGGTTAATATAGTAATTTAACAATATTATAGCTTTTGCAAATTATATATTTAAAGCGTATACTACTAAAATTGGGTACCCCTTTAGTAATTAAAATAGTTTTCCTTAAAAGGTTTAGCTTTATATAACCTAAATAAACGTACTAAAATCTAACTACCTTGATTATTATTGCTAAAAAACCCCTTTAGGCCCTATTATAATATACTAAGAAGGGGGTTACCCCTTTTATAATAAGTAGTATTATAGTAGGGGTTTTAAATCAATTTCCGGATAAGTAGTAATATTAGGTGCTTTTATAATCTTATTAAGTATAATTGGTTTTAGGGGGTCGTAACCCCTGTAACTAGATATAAAAGCCTAAACCTTTAAAATTTAATAAGGTAATAAGCTTTCTAAAGGCGCTATAAAGTTTATTTTTAATAAGCATACCCCCTGAATTATAAAGGTAGTAATTTTTAATAATATTAACGGGGAAGGTTGGAATATAAAGGTACTCCTTTAGTATAATAATACTATATTAAGGCCTACCCCTAATAATATTAATATAAAGCTTAAATTTAATTATTCTAATACCTTAAAACTATACTAGGCTACTTCCAATACGTATTATAACCAATTTTCCAATACGTAACTCTGTAAATAAGGCTATATTAGTATAAATATATATTATAAAATTGGTATTAAAAAGCTACTATTTAATAAAATTACCCCTTGTAAAAAGGTTAACCGTAAGGGGTTTAGGGGGGTTATTAATAGGGGGTTTAGGGTCTATTAAGGTATCCGATTTACTAAAGGTATTGTTAAAATTAGTAGGTTTAGCGCTAAGTATAGTACCTTGGTTAAGGTTATAGTAGATGGGGAAGACCTTTTTTATAGTAATTAACTCCCCCTAATTATTAAAAATAATACTGGTTTTATAGGTTTTATTAATACCTTTAAAAGTATCTTCCGTATTAAAAGTATTATTATTATACGCCCTTTTATTACTAGAATTGCCTTGTTTCTTTAAATTCCTAACTTCTTTAAGCCTGAAATTACCTTATAAGGTTCCTAACTTGCCCTATTATTAGCTTTTACCTTTTCCGAAACCTTATTTAGGCTCCCTAACCCTCTTTTAATTAGTTTATAATATAATTAAAATATATATTAAAAAGGTATTAAGGTTCTAAGTTTTAATAAGTAGGTTCTTTTAAAAATATAGGAAGGTAAAGGTATTAAATAGCTTTTAAAACCTAATATTAGCGTTTGCAATCTACTGATTTCGTTATAGTAATATCCTAAAACGCTTAACCTATTATAGAAATTAGGGTTCTAAAACGTTAAAATAGTAATTAACTTAATCCTATTCCGTAATTATAACTCCCTAAATACTAAAATAACCTACTAAAATATTAAAAATAACGTTAAAATCTACTATAATAGTACTACTATTAAAGGTTAGGGAATAATATTAATAGTAGAGTTCGTTACGGAGATTAACCTAAATTAGGGCGTATTATTAGCGGAGCCGATTAAAGGTAAATCCAGGGTTCTTTTTATAAGCTATAGTAGTAAAAGGGCCTTTTTTTAATATATTTTAAAAAATTAATAAAAAGGTAACTTTTTAAAAGTTACTAAGGTATTTTATAATTGTTTATAAGTTATAAAGGAAATTAAGGATTTAAAGGGCCTTAAATTAAATCGATAATACCTAAAATTACTATTAATAATTCTTAAATTTTAACAAACGCTATTTTTTAGGTAAGGAAAAAGACTATTTAGTAAGCTTTTTAACTATAAAAACGCTAAACTTGTCTTTAACAACTAAAATTACTAAAGGATAAGTAGTTCCAGGGGCTCTAGTAGTCACTGTTAAATTATTACCCCCCTTCTGAAAAGCCCCGGAAGTACTTATATCTAATATATTCCAGGCCTATTACTATTATTTTAATATTACTAATAGCCTATTAAAACGCTAAGTAAACTCGGAAACTTATTATACCAGGCCCTAAATAAGCGGGATTTTTTTAAATTGCTAGCCTTAACTTATAAAGGCTATATCTAAATCGTTATTAGCCATTATATCGTATTTAATTTCCAATTGGAATTCTAATTACGTAACGGAACTACCTTTCCCGTACATACTACTACAACTAGGTTAATAAGTTCTTAAAGGAGCTGGGGAATCGCAAATAGGTAACTGGAAATATACTATACGTTGAGGTCAACCTACTGTATAAATGGTATATTTAATAATAACGACTACTATAGGGAGTTAAATTTCAGTAGGTGTAAGTATTCTTCAAGGGGTGGTTCTCCTAAATACGTTTGGAATTAGGGGGTAATAATTACATACGGGAGGTTAAAATACAGTAGTATATAGTAGTAATACTATTTATAATAGCTTAGGGGGCAATACTTCTATTAATAATGGAAATTAAGGGGTATTATTCCCCTAAAAAATCAAAATATAGTAATCTTACAGGGACCTAACCTACTAAGTATAATAAGTAGTATTAATAACGTAAATAAAGGGTTAGTAATTAATACGAAAATTATAATACTACTTATAAGGGCAACTCTAACCAGTATAAAAGCTTTTTAAAAGGGTAAATAACTAATATAGGGGTTATAATACCACCTATAAGGGTAATTATAACCAGCGTAAGGGCTTTTTAAAAGGGTTAGTAACTAATATAGGGGTTATAGTACCACCTATAGGGGCAATTATAACCAATATAACGTACATGATAAGCGAGCGTAACAGATAAGCGAGCGTAATACTTTTCACGCGTTCCACCATTTCCACATTCAACCCTTATTTTCTCTATAATCCAATATAACAGTACGTTTAAACGAAGTACGATTACTTCTGGCCCTCCAAGCTCTCCAAAACGATAAAAATCTAAACTTACGTAAGGTAGCTAAAATTTACGATATTGATTATATAATTCTCTTCCATCGGCGCGCTAGTTAGCCTGCGCGATACGATATTCCAGCCAACTTACGCAAACTTACGGATTTAAAAGAGAAAACGATTATTTAATATATAATTAAGCTATATATACGCGTATTCTATCCCCGGCTTTCGTACGTAGAAAATATGGCCAACTAATTGCTACGCGAACGTAACGCGCCCCCTATTGGCGTATAATAGGCTTACAACTTTATTAAACGCTAATTAGAACTTCGGATACGTTTTACGCGTAAATACGATTACTAAAGGGCTAAATACGAAGATTTAATAATTATTCGCGAGTAGTTTACCCTTATATATAACGTTAAAGTTAAATATGGTATCCTTAACGACGATTTATATAATTTTAACGAAACCGGCTTTATAATAAGTATTATTATCGCCGCTATAGTAGTTACTACCTTTAACGGCTGTAGTAGGGCTAAATAGGCCCAGCCTGGAAATCGAAAGTAGGTAATAGTTATTTAAGGGGTAAACGCTTTGGGTTAAACTATCCCGCCATTTATTATCTTAGCTGGGCAGTACCACCTTGCTAACTGGTATTAAAAGTGCAACCTTCCGGCCTCCTAGCGCATTGTAATAACTAATAACGGGTAGACTATTAATAAGAAAGGTATAAATTGGATTCGGTACTTCGATTTCCATATAGTATCTCGTACGAAGGGCAAATATCGGCTACTTATCCTTAACGGCTACGATAGCCACTACTCCGAAAAATTCGAAACCTACTACTAGGAGTATAATATTATTATACTTTATATGCCTTTGTACTCCTTATACCTACTTTAGCTATTAAATATTGGTTATTTTAGGCCGTTAAAGAAAACGTATAGCCGCCAAATTAAGTAGTTAATACGGATAAACATTACATATATTAGTAAGTTGGAATTTCTCTATACGTTTAGAGAAGCGTTTTTTGCTTCGATTACAAAAAAGAATATTTAGGGGGGTTTTGCCGAAGCCAGCCTTATACCGTACGATTTAAAAAGGGTAATATTTAAGCTAAATATCCGTATTCGAACCCTAACCCCCCCAGCCTTAAGCCCACGTATAGTACTACCTTGGGTCTCCCAAACGTTATATAACCCTCGAAAGGCTACCTTGTAGTTAATATTTATCAAAACTCGAATTTCCAACCATTAGGGCAGCTCTCCAACCTTAATGCTAACTACTGTAAATCGACTAGCTAAAGGTACGATAGTTATTATATACGAGGTAGCTCTTCTACATACGGAGGTCTTAGTATTACGAAAGGCTAATAAGGGGCTTAGTAAGCGACGGAAAGCCAAAAAAACACGTATACGGCTTGGAGGGTCACTTACTGTATAAGAGGTACAGAATTTACTAAATTAAAAAGCTGTAGGTAAGTAGTTAATCCAGGAAATACGACAAAATGGTAGTAGTGCAGGGGGGTCTCGTACGAAGATTCGGTACTGTAGAGTATACGGCAAGCCTGGCCATAATACACGTACGTACAAAGAGGCTGCAGAATTATCTGATTCATCTGTTTCCGATTCAGTTATAGTTATTTCCTAATATTATAGTTGTATAATTGAGGATAATTATGGTGGGGAAGTGGAAAGTATTACACTCACTTATCTGTTGCGCTCGCTTATCACGCACGTTATAGGCTTTTCCGGAAAATAGATAATATAACCTACGGAGGGCGTAAAAATGCTATAAGGGTGGTTATTAATTATAGGCAATAAGGCGAAATCGGCTAAGGGTTATAAAATCCGGGTTTATAACCTATTAAATTATATAACCTGATTAATCTTAGTAAAATCTAGTATAAGAAATTACAAAAGGTAAATCCCCTATAATAAACGTAGCGGAAGGCTTTAAGGGTACAATAACTGCCCGAAACGGGGTTAAAAAAGCTAAGATTAGTAAATTAACCTATTATAATAAGTAAAGATATAAAAGTTTATACCCTGTAATAGGGTAATTATAATAGGCTTTACACAGAGATTACGAAAGTCAAAAGGTTACCTTAAGGTTATATATAAACTATTTTATTTAAGGTAAAAGAAAGGAAAAGAATCAGATACTAAAAATACAAAAGGGGAGATGGTTCTTTATAAAGCCCTTAGTAGGTATAAATCAACCTTACAGGGGGTAAGGGCTCTAAAATATAAAAGGAAAGCCTATACTATAAAGGGAAAAGTACTTATATTAACGCTAGAATCCAAAGGATTCCAGGGCAACAAATTAGCTATACTAACGTAACAGTGATAATAGGTCTACCCCTGTAGGCCAAACCTACAGGTAATGGGTCCTCGGAACTCCCCATCGGTTCTAGTAGGTTCCAGTGGGTCCAGGGGGCTTAGCAGCCCCCCTAAACCACAACACCAACTCCCCGTGGTTGTGGTGACTGCACTTTGCCATAGTACAGTCAGCAGCACTCCCAGGGTAGTAGATCAATTAGGCTACAGCACCCAAGGGTGCTGTAGCTACAGGGCAACTGGGCTGTAATTTCAACAAATTCTAATCTTTTTTAATAAAAATTAGGGTATTACTACTTTTCGTATTTATTATAAACTCAGCTTATATATAATTACAATATAACCCTTTTAAGTTACGGTTACGTTTAGGTTAAATACCCTTTTTACCCAGCTTATAGTAATTTTTGCAATTTTACAAACCTCCTTAATATTAAATATAATCTTCTAATTACTATTAAGTAGGTACCATACGGTACACGTTTGAATTAAAGCCGGATTATTATCGCTATATTTTATACCTAAAGTTCTATTAATTATATCTACTACCTAATCATTACTTTTACAATTATTATCTTTCTTTTAACCCGTTTATATTATTACCTTTAACGTATACGCCTTAAAAACGTATTTTGCTAATACTAAGGTAGCAACCTACGCTTAAAACTTACTAATCTTTAGTAATAATATAACTTCAATATAAACGCTAACCTTATTCTTTATAGCTTTAAGTCTCTTAAGGACTTTTTTTATCGTGGTCAGATTTAACAGTAGATTTTTCAACAAGTAAAAGGTTAATAATAATAGCCATTTACTTAACCAAGCAGGTAATAACCTTATATACCTCTAAATTATTATATTTGCTATAATTATAAATAAAAGTTATTACTTTACATAAAAATACAGAAATAATAACTATCTATTCCTTAATCGTAATAAATATAATATCGTTAAATATATCATTATTATCGTCGTTTTAAATCGTTTTAAATCTACTCTCGCTAAGAAATCGCTCCGTACGTAAGGCGATCTCTCCATTACTATTAGCTAACATAAAACAGTAAGGGAGTTCTACTGGCTCCATCTTATAAGAAATCTCGGGGGCGGTTAAAGTAATCACCCAGTTTCTCTTAAACATCCTCGCTACACTAACGCCATATATACGCTTCTTTTTCGACCCCATAGGGGCTAAAGGGTAGTTGTTATCTTTTGATTCCAGGTGTTTGCTGCATTTTTGGCCGTGTGCGCGAGCAGATGCGCCGGTCCTAGGTTCTCACGAAGTTTTAGCTTTTATTAATTTTTTAAAATTTTATTAAAGTAATTGGATTTAGAATTATTAACAAGGTAATTAGCAATAAAAAGTAAGGCGATGAAAATTACGTAATAAATTACTTGCGAAACAAAATAGGGTAATACTAAAAAAATCACATTATATTAAAACTTAGTAAAATTAAACTAAAGCAGCCTTTAAAGCTAAGAATAGCTTTGGGAAAAAAGGGGATAATTATAATATAACCTGCAAAACCCCGCCGTAGCACCTACGTAATACTAGGGGTAGTAGTAACGCAATAAATTAGTATACGTATAAAAGCTATTATAGGTAGTTAGCGTTTGCAAGGGGTTTTTTCCTTCTACAAGAATCAGTCACTGTATTGGAATAAAATCTACTTTATCAACTTATCATTAGTAAATCACCTATATATCGTAGTAGCATCAGGCTCTTCCTTGATCACCCTAGTAGCTTATTACATCTACCTATTAATTTTCTGGTATTTGCGGCGTAAGATTAATAATAATAATAATAATTTTCTGGTAATTAATTTTTTAGTAATTAACTGGCTTATTAGATAGTTATTGTAAGTAGTATAATTAGTAGTAATAAAAAGGGCGTAAAATAAGATTTAAATCTTAAGTAAGTATATAGAAATTGCACTTCTTCTTTAATCTCTTTTTCAACCTTTTCTTTTTACTTAATATTAACATTTAATATTGGAAAATCAACTATTTCTTCTTTTAAAGCTATAGATTTAGGCACTTTTTATTGAGAATAAACACACTGTACAGCACGTATGCTGTACAGCAGCATAACAATGCTGTGCAGCAGCATAATAATGCTGTGCAGCCCGTTGCACAGCACAACAAGGCCCTGCAATAAAACCTCGTATTTTACCACACTAAGAACGCCACAGCGCTTTAGCGCCTCGGCACCTCAGCCTTCAGCCTCTGCCAGAGGCCGATAAGCCGAGGGTCACAACTATAATAACCACGGCTTGCTCTCTTTTAGATAGAAGAATTAAATACTCATTTATCTTTTTCTTTATAACTTGCCTTTTGTAATAAGTGACTAGGGTGATCAAGGAAGAGCCCGATGCTGCTGTAATATATAGGTGATTTACTAGTGATAAGTTGATAAAGTAGATTTTATTTTAATATAGTGACTGATTTTTGTAAAAGGGAAAAACCCCCTGTAAGCGTTAATTACCTATAGCGGCTTTTATACGTATACTGATTTATTACGTTACTATTACTCCCGGCGTTACGTAGGCGTTACGGCGGGGTTTTATAGGTTATATTATAATTATCCCCCTTCTTCCCAAAGCTGTCTTTAGCTTTAAAAGCTACTTTAGTTTAATTTTGCTAAATCCTAGTATAATGTAATTACTTTAATACTACCCTATTTTGTTTCGTAAGCAATTTGTTGCGTAATTTTTGTTACTTTACTTTCTATTATTAATTACCCTGTTAATAATCTTAAAATTAATTACCTTATTAAAATTCTAAGGTCAGATTACCCTGCTTATAATAATTTTAAAATTAAATTACTTTACTAAATTTAATTACTTTACTTTTTTTTACGTAATTTTTCCTTTTCTTTCTATTATTACGTTTACTTTTGCTTTTTTTTTTCTTTATTTCACCTTTTCCTTACGTATAATTCAGAATAGCAGTTTCCTTTATCAATTTTACTACCTTTAAGGCAAAATAAATAGCTATGAATAATTTATATATATATTATATTTATTTCGTAATAACTTGTAATTAGTTTACGAAAAAATACCTTTTTTTTATTAGTAAGATCTTTTTACTTAATTATATTATATATATATATTGTCTTACTCCGTGTGTAGGGTGGGTGCTACCCACCAGCCCTAATGGCCAAGCGGAACTTCTAATCGATACTATTTAGGTGGAAAACGTTGCGCCTGCGTTGCAAGGTATCCAATCAACTGGTACTACGTATAAAAACCTCCCTAATCCTAATTAGACCTAAGCCCCCCTCCCTTACGGGGAGGGGGGGTCCAGTCATCAGCCTTCTATTTAGATACATCTATTCTGCCAATTGGTAAGGTCCCCCTGCAAGGGCGGTACGCCCTTACTAGTATTTATTTCTAAGGGTTAGTCGTTATTTAAAACCATTGTATTATTAATTAACTAATTTATCGCTGCAATTATTTAGGAAATGTTTTTAAAGCCGTAATTAGGTTATATTAGTATTAAAAAAGCTAGGGGGCGATTTTAATAACGTATAGGGTGGTTTGCTTCATCTGGTTCAGCTTATCTTTTCCTTATAACGTTACCGTTATAAAGCCCAACTGTAACTAGGTTAGTTATTATTATTACATTTTTTTATATTATTTTCTTTAAATAATCTAGTAAAATAAAATACCGGAGCCTATTAGCCTATTTCTCCTTTACCTAAATAATTTACTTTATCTATATAAAGTATTACTTAAACTATATTAGGTATTTCTTAATATAATTAACGTATTATATTTAAATTATATACGTATTATTAAATATCGTATCCTTTAAATTATCTTTTTTTACCTAATACTTTATCTCCCTATATATAAAATTATAATACTTATAATAAACCGCCCTTATAATATATATTTTTGCTATATAGCTAAAGCTATAGTATTAATAATACTACTTAAGCGTAGTATTATTAATAAATAGCTTATACGGATACTAAATACCTTTAACTATTATATTTCAGGTATACTGGGGCGAGGACCAGAGGTCCTCTGCGGTGTAAGATTAATAATAATAATATATTTCGGGTATAAAGGGCGTTTATATTATTTATAATATTAATTATAAAAAAAAACTTCGTGAGAACCCAGGACCGGCGCATCTGCTCGCGCACACGGCCAAAAACGCAGCAAACACCTGGAATCAAAAGATAACAACTACCCTTCGGCCCCTATAGGGTCGAAAAAGAAGCGTACACGTGGCGTTAGCGTAGCGAGGACGCTTGAGGGAAACCGGGCGATTGCCTTAACCGCCCCCAAGACTTCTCGTAGGGTGGAGCCGGCAGAATTCCCTTACCGCTTTACATTAGCTAATAGTAGTAGAGAGATCGCCTCGTATACAAAGCGATTTTTTAGCGAAAGCAAATTCAAGGCGATTTAAAATAACGATAATAATAATTTACTTAATAACGCCGTACCTATTACAACTGAGGAATAGATAATTATTACTTCTATACTTTTGCGTAAAGTAATGGCTTTTATTCGTAGTTGTAGCAAACGCAACGACCTAAAGGCGCGTGAGGTTATTACCTGCTTAGCTGAGTAAGTGGTTATCGCTATTGACCTTCTATTTGCTAAAAAACCTATTATTGGACCTAACCCGACGATAAAGAAAGTCCTTAAGAGACTTAAAGCTATAGAGAATAAGGTTAGCGTTTATACTAAAATTATACCGTTACTGAAGGTTGGTAAGTTTTGGGTATAGGTTGCTACTTCAGTACTAGCAAAATACGTCCCTAGGGCGTATATATTGGAGGTAATAATATAAATAGGCTAAAAGAAGGATAATAATCGTAGAAGTAATAATTAAGTGGTGGATATGGTTAATAGGACCTTAGGTATAGGACGTAGCGATAACAATCCAGCCTCAACTAAAACGCGCGCCATACAATACCTACCTAGCAGCGATTGGAAGATTATATTTAATATTAAGGAGGTTTATAAAATCGCGGAGATTATTACGGGTTAGGTAAAGAGGGTGTTTAACCCAAACGTAACCGTAACTTGGAAGGGCTATATTGTAATTATATACGGGTTGAGCTCGTAGTAAGTACGGGGAGTAATAATACCTTAATTTTTACTGGAAAAGATTAAAGTAGAAAATAACGTTAAGGTGGTTAGGGTAGTTGTACTTAAAACCGCTAAAAAGAAAATAAAAACGTTACTTTACGTTACGATTAATACTATAAACGATACAAACACCCTTTATACCTGGGGTATAGTGGTTAAAGGTACCTGGTATTTATATAAGCTGTTTACCAACAGCGTCGTATTTAGGTAATATTATTAATGCTACAGTTTCGGCTATATAGTAAAAATATGTACTACGAGGGCAATTTACTATAGGTATTACAATTCTATATATAGGGAGACGGAGTATTAGGTAAAGAAAGACGACTTAGAGGATATAATGCTTAACGGTACGTATACGGCCCAAACGTAATGCGTTAATTATGCTGAGAAATACTTAGTATAGTCCAAGTAATACTTTGTACAGGTAAAGTAAATTGTTTAGGTAAAGGAGAGATAGGCTAATAGGCCCCGGTATTTTATTTCACCAGATTATTTAAAGAAAATAATATAAAAAAACGCGATAATAGCAGCTAACCTAGTTACGGTTGGGCTTCGTAATGGTAACGTTACGAGGAAGAGGCGAGTTGAATTAGACGAAGTAAGCCGCCCCGTACGCTATTAGGGTCGCCCCCCGGCTTTTTTTGGTATTAGTATAGCCCGACTACGGCTTTAGGGATATCTCCCAGATAATTGCGGCGATAAGTTAGTTGGTTAATAATATAATGGTTCTAAATAACAATTAGTTTTTAGAAATAAATACTAGCGAGGGCGTATTGCCCTCGTAGGGGGACTTTACTAATTGGCAAAATAAACGTATCCAAATAAAAGGCCGATAATTGGACCCCCCCTTCCTATAGGGGAGGGGGGCTTAGGTCTAATTAGGATTAGGGAGGTTTTTATACGTAGTATCGGTTAATTAGATACCTTGTAACGTAGGCGTAGCGTTTTCCACCTAAATAGTATCGATTAGAAGTTCCGCTTGGCCATTAGGGCCGGTGGGTGGCACCTACCCTACGCACGGAGTAAGACAATATATATATATATATATAATATTAATTATAATATAAAGTAGCGTTTTTATTTTCTTTTTAGCGGTTTTAAATATAATTACCCTAATTACCTTAATATTATTTTTAACTTTAATCTTTTTTAGTAAAAATTAAAATATTATTACTTCCCGTACTTATTATAAGTTTAACTTATATATAATTATAATATAACCCTTTCGGGTTATAATTATATTTGGGTTAAACGCCTTTTTTACCCAACCTGTAATAATCTTTACGATTTTACAAGCCTTTTTAATATTAAATATAATTTTTTAATTACTATTAGGTAGGTATCGTATAATATACGTTTTAGCCAAAACCGGATCGTTATTATTACGTTTTATACTTAAGGTCCTATTAACTATATCCACCACCTATTTATTACTTTTATAATTATTATCCTTCTTTTTACCTATTTATACTATTACTTTTAATATATACGTTTTAAAAACGTATTTTATTAATATTAAAATAGCAATTTATACTTAAAATTTATCAGCCTTTAGTAACAGTATAATTTTAATACAGGTGTTAACCTTATTCTTTATAGCTTTAAATCTCTTAAGGACTTTTTTTATTATTGGGTTAAATTTAATAGTAGATTTCTTAATAAGTAAAAGGTTAATAGCGATAGCTACTTATTTAACTAAATAGGTAATAACCTTGCGCGCCTTCGGGTTATTATATTTATTATAATTACGAATAAAAACTATTACTTTACGTAAAAGTATAAAAGTAATAGTTATTTATTTCTTAATTATAATAGGTATAGCGTTATTAAATATATTATCGATATTATCGTTTTAAATCGCTTTAAATCTATTTTTACTAAGAAATTATTTTATACGCAAGGTAATCTCTTTACTATTATTAGCTAATTTAGGGTAGTAAGGGAGTTTTACTAGCTTTACCCTACAAGAAATCTTAGGGGCGGTTAAGGTAATCGCCCGGTTTCCTTTAAGCGTCCTCGTTGTGCTAACGCCGCGCGTGCGCTTCTTTTTCGACCCTATGGGGGCCGAAGAGTAGTTGTTATCTTTTGATTCTAGGTGTTTGCTCCGTTTTTGGCCGTGTGCGCGAGCAGATGCGCCGGTCCTGGGTTCTCACAAAGTTTTTTTATATCACTAGTAACTAAGGCCTATAATATATTTTTATAAGGAAGATAGAAGCTTTAAAGCAACTATTACAGCTTTAAGGCGTTTTAAAACCACTTATATAATATATTTAGCTAAACTATTTTAATTATATATTTAGCTAAACTATTTTAATTATATACGTAAAAACTACATTCTAAGAAAATAATACCCTTTTATATAAGTAAGGCTTAAACCTATTAATTTCCTTACCTTTATTATAATATAAATATATTAAATACTATTTAAAAGTAATATTAAAACCCCTTCGGGAAGCCTTGGTCCCAATGGGAGAAACAAAGCAAATATAACAAGACATCATTCAAAACCTCTTACAGAACATTATTCAAAACATCCTACGGGAGATTACTACAGGCTTCCCAATAATTTGGTACCATTTATCCAAAATTACTTTACGAAGTATATTATTATGGTCAGCCTACGCAAAAATACTCGCCAGGCTCTGCTAAAATCACTTCGTATAAAGCGTATATTTCGTAAACGGCGAGTAAAACGTAACTTACACCCGACTTTATACTGAGAAGACGCTATAAATTTCCTAATAATAAATAAATTACAACCTAATAAAAACCCTAATATTATAAGAGGTATTCAAGGCTAGCTTATTACTATTATTTATAATATAAAACGAAGAAAAATACCCGTCCAATTTTATTATTCCTAATTCCTCTTTTTTATACGCGTAAATTCTACTATTATTATTAAGGCCAGATCCCTTATAAAGCGAATAAAAAACCGTACCATTATAAAACCAAAAAGAGACCTTTATTCCGAGTAATAAAACTAGCGTATTAGGTAATAACGTATATTTAAAAGAAATCTTATTATTATTAATCTTACACCGCAGAGGACCTCTGGTCCTCGCCCCAGTGGGCAAGCGGTCCCTCTATCTATTTGTTTAGGCACCGTGGGTGCTTCTATAGTACAGGTATCGGTACGATATCGCAC
>Ga0247765_1000796_pt1 | contig 20543 bp, 15 predicted proteins | sample UWRJL106311C6_FD_179949 | JGI IMG/M metagenome (GOLD analysis project Ga0247765, IMG submission 179949) | Plant litter microbial communities from Arlington Agricultural Research Station in Wisconsin, United States - UWRJ-L106-311C-6 | ecosystem: Environmental > Terrestrial > Plant litter >... | reverse complement strand
AGAGGCAAGAGGCGAATGATGAGGAAAAGAGGTGTCCAACGGAGTTATGAAAGCTGTTGGAGCAGGGATTTGCTTCAATTTCGGTTCTGTGCATTAGGCGGCGTTCGGTGGGAAAAATTGGTCATAAAAATGCTTCGACATGGCTGCTCGAACTCGATACCTTGGAGGGAATGAGAAACGCGATAGATGTCGACACGTACGACACGCGGCTCCCGACTTTATGATGGATGTGATGACAACCTTCATGTTCGTGTCCAGGTCGCTGTGTTGCTTGCACGTGAAATGGATTGATCGTCTGCTATTCGATTGTTGTCGAGATTGGCGGCCGAAGCACAGATTGCGCAAAAAATAAAAATAAAAAAAGATCACAAGCTGTTTCTGCCATTTTCCCTCGCGATCCAGCGCATTCACTCCTTCCAGTCTATGTTCCTTTTGCGCCCTTCATCCCAACCCAAGGTCATTAGGCCCACCCAGAGCAAATTTGGCCAACAGGTGGATTGTTGCCTGTGGCCAACTTAGTGGTCAAAGGATCGGGCAGCCCGGTACCTGGGCGATGTGCAGTCAAATGGCGGAATTAGAGCCGCAGTCAGGTCTTCAAGACGGCCTAACGCACCCACAGTGAGATCATAGGATAGAAGAATAGTATTACTTCACTCATACAGCCCTGAGACATAGATAAAAGATGAAACAATGGACCTCAGCTCGCAATGTTCGCCGGCACGGCTGAATTTGTGATGTTCCAATTGCGTTGGTGGGCGCTGGGCAACGGGGGCCCAATCGCCAGCACGAATTGAGTTTGCTCTGGCCAGGGGCCCTACCGCGAGTCACGTGACATCGCGCTCTGGGGAGCGCGTCTCACCCCGCCAAGTTCGCGAAGTGCTGTCCATGATGAAAATCGGCCTGAGGTCGGGCGACAACAAGTTGATTTCAAAACGACCGTATGGCCACGGAACGCCTTGTTCCGGCTTGCTTCGATGACACGGCACAATCTAGGGGAACAGCTATCCTGGCTGCGAAAGAATTTCCCTCCAGCAGCAGAATTGGGCCCTCAATTCCGCTCAGCATCAACCGCGGCGTCTTCTGCCGCTTCGGCTCGGCCCTCGACGACGACTACTGTCCGCAATTCTTCGGCCGCCCGCCCTCTCTTAGTACACCCGTCGCCCTGCTCCGAATCAGTCGGACTCGGCCCATCCAAAGGTGCAGCCCCACTTCCCACCCTGACCATCTGAAATTCACTGCCCTCTTCTCGAGCACCTGCTCCCTCTTGACCTGTAATTTTTCCTTCTTCCACCTTTTCCCTTCACCACCTTTTCACCTTAACCATCTCACCACCTTTTTCCATTTCCTCCTCTCCCTTTCCGCAATCACCCAACTCACCACCCCCTTCCATCTCACCATCACCACACTTCTGGTGTTGCGTAGACCTTTCCTAATACTTCTATACCTTCAGGAAGTACTTCTTCGAAAAAGCGCACCGCAGAGGCATTGGAGACAAGGAGCCAGTCCTTAATTACGTCTCTTCTGCCTGCCAAGAACACGGTGAGGCCTTTGCCGACAGAGAATACCCCATCCGAGGGTGGTCTAATCCATTCCAAGGGTGGCCCAACCTCTTACCGCCTTCCTCCAGGTCTCCCAGCAAGGACAAGTTACACCCTTCAACCGGTCTCTCACACACAGGCGCATAATCAAAACGCGCGAAGCGGGACCCAGAAGGGCTCAGCTTCAACTCCGAACGCATACAGCACAGCTCAATCAGACATTAAACGCCCTCAAGCACAGCCGAAAACACCAAAGGCACCAGAGCCTTCTTCACCCGACTTCATTGACCTAATTGACCTCACCGAGACTTCAAGTCCGGTGACTGGGTTTGGTGAAGACGTCACCATCTGGCGAGAGGATTTCGCTGAGCGACCGGAGCCTTTGACCAAGCGCACCAAGAACAGTAAAGATCCTGAGAGCAACCGGACCTCAACATTTCACGGTGTTGACACACGGCCATCTTCCTCCCCTTTCTCAATTCCAACCACCCCAAGCACACCTCGGAGACACGTATCCAAGTCTATTTCCGAGATGGCTGAGATGGCCGATATATCCAGCCCTACGGGAGGCTCTAGCGATGACCGCAAGCGCAAGCTTACTGCTTCCCCTTCAGCTGTAACAGCCGATCCAGAGAAAGACATACTCACTGATGGAGCCAAGAAACAGCGGCTCAGCACTCCTCAGAGCCCGACGGCCTACTGCGTCCCCTCGAGCTCGGGCTCCATAGCCAACATCCTGTCTCCTTCTAACCCGCCCACAGTCACTAGGAACATATATGCTGATGCGGCTGAGGTCGCAGTGCCTGGTACGACGAATCGATCACCCAAACAAGAATCAAACTGGGGCTCCCAGTCAGCTGTCAAGCAGGAAGTCCCTCCGGCAAACACGACTACACTTAACAAAGGCTTGCTTGATTTGATCCGCAAGAAGCCATCCGTGATCCAAAAGCAGCTCAAGTTTGTCGGTCAACAGCTCAACGATTGCTTTCACAAACGCAATGAGTCAGGGGTCAAAGAAGAGATCCAGCGTCTCCGACAGAAGCAAAAGGCATTGAAATCAATCCAGGAGAACCTTAGTGCTCTTGATGATATTGAAAAAAATAAGTCCAGTCTCGATGAACAGCTTCGAGAGCGCTTCATGGATGGATTTGACCCGACACCGCACGAGGAAGCACAGGTGGCAAGTTACGTCAAAGAGATCAATACTAAGGAGCAAGCCGTGTTAACTGGAGCTGCTGAGGCTAATCTTGAGGACCTCGACTTCCTCAAGAATTCAAATGAGTCCATCGCAGGGTCTGACATTGGCAGTTCTTTTATCAGTGGCACACCCATGGATCACAATGTGGTCCAGCAAACGTCTCAGTCGCGGTCTTGGGACAATTCCAGCCCGGCCATCCCGGAGTACAACTCACAGTCACTCCGTATTAACCAGACCCTGCCAGTTGATGCCTGGCAGCCGATGCCGGCGAGTGCTGCGCAGTCAACGGTATCTGCCTCTCCGGCCTTTGCGACATCAGCGCGTGCGACACCAGCGCACGAAGCGGCCTGCATGACTCCGGGCTTTGCGCCATCATACGCAGCGGCCCGCACGACTCCGGGCTTTGCGTCGCACACAGCGGCCCGCACAACTCCGGGCTTTGCATCGCACACAGCGGCCCGCACAACTCCGGGCTTTGCATCGCACACAGCGGCCCGCATGACTCCAGCCACTGCGATGTCATCGCACGTAGCGGCCTGTAGCTCTCCGGCTAACACAGCATCGGCCTATACTAGCCGCGTATGTGCCAACCCGGACAATACGCAGAGTACACCAGCCTTTAGTGTACCGGGCCTTAGCACCTACCCGGCCCAAATGGGCATGCAGCCCTCATTCCCCGGTTCCACTGGAAATCATTACTCGCCGCCATTGTGGACGACTAGCCAGGATGCCCAAAATGCCGGCTTCAATCCTAATAACCAAGTTAACGTCTCCGTTGACGAGAATGGCGAAGTCCGTGTCACAACAAGGCAGATCTCACCAGATGTTGAACGCTCCGCACCACGCCGCTTTAAGTCAGGATATCAATCCGCTGTTGAGCCCGCACCAGCACGTCTCGGACGACCTTCACCAGCACGAGAAGTCATTAGTTTGGTCGACTCAGATAATGAAGACTATAGCGGCTTTCAGAGGAAGGTTCCACTCTCTGGGCAGCCTCGTGGACAGCTGCGCCCCACCGCTCCTCAGCTGGGACCTAGCCGGTGGTCTGGACCGGTGGACGATTACATTAGTGGATATGACGATGATGAGGATATGATTGCCGCTGCCGAAGAGTTCGACCAGGGCCGTGACGGTGACGTCTTCGCCTGCCCCAGTCACCCTCGCGTTGACACGCCTACCCTCGCCGAAGCCTCCGGCAATGTCCTGCCACCGCCCCGGCCCCGTCGACTGGCAAAGCAGACACCTGGGGTGGTGATGCCAAAGGCACACATCCCGGAAGAGCTGATGCGGTATCCCTGGTCGCAAGATGTTCGGAGAGCGCTAAAGGATCGCTTCCGAATTCCCAGCTTCCGGCCCATGCAGCTCGAGGCCATCAATGCGACACTCGAGGGTCACGATACCTTTATCCTCCTGCCAACGGGCCACGGCAAGTCGCTCTGTTTCCAGCTGCCCGCATTGATCAGCAGCGGAAAGACGCGGGGCGTGACGGTAGTCATCTCGCCATTGACCAGTCTGATGGTGGACCAGGTCGCCAGACTCAGAGAGAAGCGCATACGCGCCTTGGATATCAATCAGTCGACTCTTCCTGGACTGCGCCAGCACATTTTCGATGGTCTCGAGTCCGACGACCCCGAAGAGAAGATCCAGATTCTATACGTCACTCCAGAGATGGTCGACCAGAGCATCAAGCTCACCGACACGCTTGTACGCCTGGCCAACAGGGGCAAATTTGCAAGAGTGGTTATCGATGAGGCTCACTGCGTCAGTCAATGGGGCCATGATTTTCGTCCCTCATATTCCAAGCTCGGCCTGATTCGTCTCAAATTCCCTGGCGTACCCGTCATGGCGCTTACGGCAACCGCAACTAACATGGTGATTGCCGACGTCAAGGCGAATCTCGCCATGAAAGATTGCCTCCTTTTCAAGCAATCCTTCGATAGGCCCAACATTCACTACAACGTTTTCAAGAAGGATCAGTGGAGGATGGAAGATTTGGGTGACCTCATCGTCAAGAAACATGCTGGCCAGAGCGGTATTGTATACTGCATCTCCCGTAGATCATGCGAGGATCTTGCATCAAAGTTGAAGAGCATCCACAAAATCAAGGCAGCCCATTTCCACGCCAACATGGGTATGGAGGAGCGGAAGCGCATCCAGGAGGGGTGGCAACAGAATAGCATCCAGGTTGTTGTTGCGACCATTGCTTTCGGCATGGGAATTGATAAACCAGATGTCCGCTTCGTTATCCATCACGGTCCGCCAAAGAGCATTGAGAATTACTACCAGGAGACAGGCCGAGCTGGCAGGGACGGCCAGAGAGCCGACTGCTATATGTGGTATGGTTTCAGCGACATCTCAACCCACCGACGCATGATCCGAGGGGAGGAGAACGGGAGCCGGGAGGTTAAAATAACCCACCTGGAGATGCTCAACAGGCTGACGTGGTATTGCGAAAACATCTGGGAGTGCCGCCGCAAGCAAATTCTTCACTATTTCGGCGAAGCTTACGACGAAGCAAGATGCAATGGCACCTGTGACAACTGCCGAGACGGCAAGGTCGATTTACCAAAGATTGAGCAAGACGTCACCCACATCGCTGTCGCCCAGATCCAAGCCGTCCAGGGCCAAGGAAGACTCACAGCTGGGTTTATCAACGCCATTGTCGCGGCCCGAGGACAGGGGAAGTTCAGCAAGAAGGACCCAGGCTGGGCAGGGGCCAGAAATGCCCCGAGCTGGCAGCTCAACCGCGTCATATGCCGTCTGGCCCAAGAAGGGGCCTTGGACGAACAAATCTCGCAGGCCAAGACCAATCACTTCCCGGCCACCGAGTACCTGGTCGGCGGCAACGTCGCCAGGGAGTACCTTGCCGGAAAAAGACGCATGGTGCTGTATCGTTTGCCCGACCAGGACGTCAAACCAAAGCGGGCGAAAAAGCAACCATCGTCAACGGCGGTGTCGTCGCCGGCGCAAACGAGAGGAGCGACGGCGCGTTCTGCCAGCCACGTGGAAGAAGATGGCGAGGAAGACAACCGGCTGTCCGTCGACGACCTCGCCCCTGATAGTGCTGGGCGCACGCTTCAAGAGATGGGACCCCCAATCTCGCGCGATGCTCGTTTTGCTGGGGTGGACGAGATCCACCAGAACGCCATCCAGGGTTTTGTACTGCAAGCCAGCCAGCTTGACAGCGAGCTCCGGGACAGATATGGGATTAGGCGCCCCATCTTCCGTGAGCAAGACTATCGCGAGATGGCCATTAGATGGACCACGACTGTCCGGGATATGCACATGATTCCAAGCATTGACAGAGCCAGCGTCTCAAAGTTTGGCGAGAAGTTTATCCCTCTAATCCTCCATTACCAGGAGGGCTACCATGGCTCGCGTACCGGCAGAACCAACACCGGCAGAACCAATATCGGCAGTGCCAATACCGGCAGCACCAATGCTGAAGAGGTCAACTTGATCAGCTCTGACCGAGAGAATTCGGAACCCTCGGTCAATGACGACAGTGACTTGGACATGGCAGATAATATGGATGAGCAGCTAGAGTCGTCGCACTATTTCGATGATGAGCCTCCCTTCCACACGTCCACCAACCTTTATGATGTTTTCAATTCGGCCACCAGGGGCAGCGAAAATGATGAGGTTGCGGCGTGGGACGAATCGCTGAAGCGATTTGAGCAGGCTCAGTCATTGAATTACGAGGAGAAGAAGGGGAAAAAGGCGGCGGAAACGGAGACTCGGAGAATTAACTCCACGACCATGTGGCAGCGGAAAAACGAACAAAAGATTCGGGAGGGCACGTTTGTTAGAAACAGACGCAACAAGAAGCCCGCCACGGCCGCACAGACTTCCACTACCGGACAATCCTCTACGACTGCACAAGCCTCCATGGCTGCACAGTCCGCACGGCCCGAGCAAGCCAACCGCTGGGTAAGACGCCGTCCTGGTGGCAGCGGCGGCAGATATGGCGGCAACTCGTCGGGTAGAAGGTATAGCGGCAACTCTTCGGGTAGCGGTATCCCCCCCATGCCCTACTAAACAAACTCACGACCGCTCAATATCGGGTTGCACTTTCGATCAAGGCAGACCTACTTACCAGCAACCCTCTGCTCTCCAACCAGGTTCTGCCGACTTTCCTACTTGTTCTATACACTACTAGGCTGTGCGCTCCCACGCTTTTTCTCCCCGTTGAGAACGCCTCGATGTACATACGACCTCATCCAGCTCGCGGTTTTGAGCCTCCCACGGATAGTTATACCCAGTCAAGGGGGGTTTCAGCATGACCAGCATCGCGATGGCAGCATTTGATGGCGTTCTGGGCATCCCGGTCCTATATATAATAAGGGCTGCTTATTACAACACATACCCGACTGGAGGACCCGGCGTTGAAGGATGGGACATTTTGGGGCGTTTGTTGTTTTTGTTCTCCCACATTTGTGCGCGGTACCCTATTTCTGGGGATCATGGCACTTGGAGCATTGGGATGGGGTTTATGTTTGTTGTCAGAGTTATGTAATATCTCCCATTTGGCGAATGGCATGGTATGGGGCCAAGCATCATGGCGTTGTGACTTGATTTGGTTGATGATGATGAAACACCAAGACAGCTAGATGACGATGGCACGCACGCATCACAGATGCCGAAAGATAGGGAGGAGCTGATGTTAGATTATGTATAAATATGAGTGGATGACTGAATGCGCCGAGGTGAAAGCCCGTGATTCTTGACTTCTGACTTGTCATGGTCTGTCATGGTCTTGACGGGGAGTGATATCGGCGAGACAACTGTCGCTTGGCATTTAAACGGTGTGTTTCGTCAAGAGCAGTGATGATTTAAGTCGAAACCACATAGTGCAGAGAGTCCGTCTTGCTCTGCTGGGATGTCTGGATGGCTGACACAACCCTGCTCGCCCTCCAACTGTGCCATCCCCCTAAAAAGGGATAGCAGAGATTTGGGACTGAAGTGGCCCGAATGAATCCTGGATGTAAAGCTTACCAAGTACATACAACGCACCATTGTTGGTGAGTGTACATGTCTGTCTGTACAGGGTGCCGCTGCCAGTCTCTCACTCACTCTCTGTGAATTACCGCTTCGCATTTGATAGATCAATCTACCTTACGTAGGCTGCTTGTATAGGTAGGTACCGCCTCACCTAACCTAGCCCGATCTGATCTGACTGTAGAATACAATGAACACTACCTATTTCTAGCAAATTTGTACATTGTACACCCAGTACGGATGGATAGATATACAGGGTCTGTGTACCCACCACACCAGACCGTAGCGGCTCATGCTGTGGACCGCTCTCGCCACCTGTAGGTAGGTATACACTGAGAGTCTGGCTGTCTGCGGATGCGCCCATCCCATTCTATGCTGCTCGTTTCTTCCATCGGCGCTTACCAATCTTCTGCCTTTCCACGCTGCTGTTGACAAGGGGGGCATGCTTGCAAGTTGGACCTCTTTCTATGATGATCCTGCCAAGAGACAGACATGGCAGAGTGAGTGACGAGCACCTGATGGGTGGATGAGGGAGGAATGGCGTATTGAACTCGCAGAATGGGGTTTGCACACTGCTTCAGAGCTGGCGTCAAGCTCAAAGGTATAGAGGGGGAGCGTAGAAAAAAGTCAGTTGGCGATGAAGTGGGAATCGCCAACCTGTCTTGTTTTCCTTTCCTCTTCGCTTCATGACACTTTTCTATAGCACAGCACATCTTGCTGTTGCGGTTTACATATTGCTTTCACGTCTCTCACTCCAAGCGAGTCATCTTCGGGGGACCTGGGGGTCGATTAAGTAGAAGGAGTATTCTCTTGGCAGATATAGCTTCTCAACAAGGGTACCCTGATGCCCCAAAAAAAAAGAAAAAATCCTAGCAGTCGACATCGAACCATGGTCAACCACATGGAAAGACCCTAGACAAGGGGGGGAATAAGAACAGGATGTGAAGCGTGAAGCAAGAAGAGAGGTGTTCCATCATATCATAACATCTTTCAGTCATCCAAGTGCCCCCTCTCTTCTCCTGTCCTCACTCCTTGCAGCCACTGAACCGATGCAAAACTGGCGTAGACACAGGTACTCAGCAAACTCCTGTAACTCCCCTTCCATCCCGGCTGTAGAAACGCCTTTAATTGATTTAACTCTTCAGCTCAATGGCAATCTCCTCGCGCACCTTTTGGCACCACTGGAAGATGGCGTTTTCGAACTCTACCCATAACTCCGGGCCGTTTTTATACTGAAGGCCAAGAGCATCGGTCTTGAGAAATACCTCCCAGCGTAGCTCGGCTGCCTTGAGCCAGTACCGGAGATTGTCTGCCGCGCGATAGGGTTTCTGGGTATCGGTGTGAAACGATGGGATGGCGCCAAATCGCCGGCGCGACTTCCGGACGGCGCAATTATGAAGCTGTACCAGTCGTAGGCCATTTTGCAGCGATTCGAGAAACGGTGTCGGGAGGCGTTGTTCCGACAAGGGGGTATCCCGGTTGATGGGCGTCCACGTTGGTAGGGGTGGCATGTTTTCAACTGGATCAGTGCTTCCCGCCAACATTGACCGCATGAAGGCCTCCTCCCGAGCATATTCCCGGCTATCCCAGCCGTCGGGCTTCAGCCAGGACCAGCTGACCCTCTCGGCGATCTCGGCAGCCTCCATCTCCTCCTCCTTCGCCAGCATGGCACGAAGACCAGCGATCCACGCATCCATAGTGCGGAACTCGTCATCTCGCATGCCACCGACAAAGCCTCGTGTCGCCATGCGCTTCAGGACGTCCATGACAGACAACAGCTCACCTCTTATCTCCTTCTCAGATTTGATAGCGTCTAGGCGGTCGGGCCTGTCGTGAGATGTGTAGTAGATCTTGGCAGCGCGGATGGCAAGTGTCATGACGTCAAGTATATGCATGCCCTGAATCTCGTGCCACCCAGGAGCCGATACCTTCTTTGGTTTCGGTGACTGCCCAGTCTGCCCCACCTGAGTAACATCTGACTCGGGAGTTTTGGCGTTCTTCGCCTCTGTCAATGCTGATGACGCAGCATCCAGCGAACGGTTAAGCTCGGCCTTCATCTCGTCCACAGACGGAGGCTTAGGCAGGGGCTTTTCTCGATAGTTATAGGTGCTGACTGTTGGTGGCAGCATGTTGGGATCGGGCTCGTCAAAATCATCCGAGTAATACATGTCGTCGTGCCCTGGGTGGTGCTCCTCGATGGGCGACTCAACGAGAGAGCCGGGGCCTATGCCTCCACTACCAAAGCCACCGTAGCCTGCCAAATCCGGACTGCTTCCCATCGATGCATAGCTCGAATCATGGTCGCTACCCATAGCCCCGGGTGATCGCGGGGAGCTGGAACCTAGTGCGGAGAGGTCGAGAGTGTGTGCCTTCTGCTGCCGCTTCCGAGCTAGCTGTCCGCCCTTGCCATCCAACAAGCCCGTCCTCGCGAAGTAGTACTGGAGGTGGGCGATGCTCCCAAGACTTAGGACGCTCTCGCGGGAGCGGGCGCTGGCAGCAAAGTCGGTTCCCTGTGGTCTCATATATCCCCGCCGCCTGCTGCCTGTCGACCTAGCTGTGTTAAGGCTGCCCGTCGACTGTCGAGTTCGAAGCACATGTCCAGAATCGCTGATTCCCGAGAGGCGGTTGGCCTGATAGCTGCCCGAGGACTGGCGCGAGAATGCCGAGATGTCACTACCGAGTGACTCCCGCAGGTTTGATGTTTCTGTAGTAGCCGACCCCTGGGACATTGACGAGGCCGTGGAAACGCAGCGTGCGAAATCGGGACGGGGTCCGATGGCGAGTGTCGGCCTGGTTTCTGGAGGTGGAGAGTCGCACCTCACCGTCGGTGGCCCTTCTCGGATGGCACTCATGGTGCTGGACCCTGGTGACACGGACGGGGATGGATGCTGGGAGAGAGACCTCGAAGCGCAGCTCGACAATCTGCCGTGGCTCAGACTGCAAATATTTCTGTGGCATCCAACGCGGCGTAACACGGCAACGAGAACAAAACGGGTCGGAAGTTCGACAAAGGTATTCGGGCGGGTCTAGGTTGGCGAAGCGCAGGGGTAAACAATACGTCAGGTAGCTCCAAGATGCCTGCGCGGACAAGCAAGTCTGGTTCAGGCGGGGATCTGGAAGATCAGCTGCTGCACGGCTCGAGGAGAGCAAAGACTAAAAAAGACAGCACGGCAATCTCTGGAATGAGGGCGTGTTTGTCCGCAGGCAAGGGGGACTCATGCAGGCAGAAATGAAGGTGGGAGGCAACACAGTTGTCAGGCGGAAGAATTGTTGTGACACGAAATGCAGCGTCCGACGAGCTCCCGGGGTGATGCTCTCTCTGGGGAGGTGGAGATATGGAGAGCTCCAGGGGTGCCAGGGGTGGCCCTAAACGATGGGGCTAGCTTCTGGCCAGTGCTCAGTCCCTCAACGCTCACGACCTTTCCCAGAAGGCGCAAACTGGACCTGACCAACAGCTGCTCGTTGTGCAAACTTAGTACTTGCCCAAGTTTGCCACAGACGAACCCACAGAGTCATTCTCATCCCCTGTGGCCGGCTGACAGTACTCGAGGAAGTTGTAGAAGAACCAATAGTTAGGTACTTGAGCCGTGCTGACCAAATTTTCCCCTTGTTGTGGAGCAATGCTGGGGCAACGCGAGAAGAATGGGCTCAGTTCTCATCCAAAAGAGTTAATTTCTCGAAAATGTTTCAGATGCGGCTTGGAGGGGCATCACCACAGCAGTGAGGAAGGTGCAGCCCGGACCATGGACACCACTACGACCACACGATAAGTCGACCTGGCGTGAGCTCATGAAATTGGTCTCCATCTGCTGTCAGTTGGGCACGTGGTGTTGGATTTGACTGTTACTGATCTACACCAAGTTTGCACAGAAAACTGTAACAGCCAAAATCCGACACCATGTGTCGGGGAAAAGGCACAGATAAAACACCTACCCCTCCTACCCAAAGAGAGAGAAACACCCGAGTTGTTTGATATGCCTTAAATGGGACGTGTTATTACCGTGGGACAGCACGACAGCTGCTATCGACACGGTATGAGACACGGGAAGTCAGCCTGCACGCGTGAAAAAAAAACTGGGGGACGGCAGTCGGGAAGGTGCATATCGGAGATGCATGGATCCCGTGGCTCTTCTCGGCCTGTTCTGTAGCTTCCGTTTCCAATGCCAATTTTCTTGCCCAAAAACGAGCTCCGCAAACACCGTTGGTCGACATCGAACCAGATGCTTGGCAACCGATGCTTTGCAGAATCACAACGGGTGTCTCGGGACAGTCCAGCTCGGCGTGGAGAGAGATAGGTTGGTGCGATCCGAGGGCCTGACGAACAGTTAATATCATTGTACCTCGTGCAGCGCTACGGGTTTCGGCCGCCAGCTGATCGTCATCTCCTGAGTTGGCTGCCCAAAGAGGTAGAGAAAGATCAGAAAGACCTCGTGATACCCTGTTCCCCTGAGCCCAGGGTGGAAGCCAGTCGCCGCCTAACCCGAGGCCGCAAGGCGCCCCGATTGCTTGGTCGAGAGCAACGCTGTGGCGGCCCTGGCACATGGAGCCTTTCCTGAAGAGGGGCTAATTTACATTGCTCCCATGCTCGTCCTTCACGGCCGAGATACTATCGCATCGTCTGGATTCAGCCAACTGCCGTTTATCGAATCTCGACTGCGACGTTGTAACTTCGCTTTGCAGTGATACAAAAGGAAGAGGATGCAACTGGCGGCTTGGGCAGGAGAGTGTTAGGACCATCGGGTTGTTACCAGCTAGCCGTCGCTACCCAGCCAAGCACTAAGATTGACGTTATCTGCGGGCTGCCGAGATGGCCGCCAGCCCAATTAAGGTTCTCCGGGAACCACCTAGGCAATCCGTGCTACCAACGGCAAAGACTGTCACCTTTTGCCTTCTGGCAGCTCCCAGAGAGAAAATGTTTTAGTCCCCCTCTTACCCTTCTCTCTGTCTTTCGAGAGCCCTGAAGGTCACTCTTCTTCCCTACTTGTCACCGCGCTTCTCGTTTGTTCTGGACCACTCTGGCGCAGTAACTTTTCGGTTCCGAGGACGCGTGTCGGAAGACATTTGCACCTGGCTTACAAGTGTTCCCTACACGCTTCGTCTAAACTTTTTTTTCTGCACATGGCAGACGTCGCTCCTTTTTGCCCCTACACTACTACCTAGGTACCTAGCTTACCTTACTTACTCTCTTCCCCGCGCCTTCCTGGGCTATAACTTCCACCTTAAAGCCACAACGTCCATTGACTGCCGAATTCCATCTCCCGTCGTTACCCATACTTGCGGGTCTCAGGGGAAGGAAAAACGCATCGTCATTCGCTCCAGTCGCTTCCACTACTCCCTTGCTCTGGCTCCCTCACCGCGTTCGCGCATCCGACTACTGCAGCATCTGTGCTGTGACTCTGCAGGCGCAAGGTTTCGTCCCAGTCGTCGCTGCAAATCGCCCCTTCGTCGAGTAAAAACCCCCCGTTCCAGCATGTCAGCAGAACAGTAAATCTGCACGTTCGAGGAGACTCTCAGTGTCGTAGCGTCCCATTCGCCCCGCGCGCCGAACGATTGCTGGCCGCTGGGAACCCGGCCGGTCGGACGCCCCCAGTTCAGGCAGACGACCCCGGGGCGTCTTGGGAGCTTCTTGTTGGAGGAAGGCCAACAGCAAGACCCGTCGGCCCGCAGCTCGACGCGACGCCAACGAGGTGAACCTGACCAATACCCGGCGCGCACTCAGGCAGATAGGGGTGGGTGGGCTCGCCGCGGTAATAAATGACCACTCTTTCCGCCGCCGCTGCTGTTGCAGGCAGTAGCAACCGCAACATAACGACTTCCGCGACAGATGTGACTGCGGTGGACCCGTCCGCGCAACATGACGGCCGCAATGACACTACCGCATCTCTGACCTTTTCTGACATCCCGAACGACGTTTTCCAGCTGCGCGCATTCGACAGCGAACCCCCTAAAATATCTCGTGCGACCACTCCACAGGCAACGCTGCACCCGCAGCAGCCGCAACAACACCTCGTCGCGACAGACACATCGCCCGTCAATGCCACCACGCCATCCCCTTCGTCTACGCCCATCCACCACCACCCACGAAAACCCTCACCGGGCCTGGCCGCGCGATTAAAAGCCCTGGGCTTCGGCAATACGCGGAAATCAACATCTCCTCCCCCCTCACACCACCTCGAGCCCGTCGGCCGTCTTCCTGAGGAGCAAATCCGAAAACTCGACCAGGGCCATCAGGCTGCTTCGGTTGCGCCTGTCATAGAACGGCGGGGCCGTCCGTGGAAGGCCATTGCTCGAATCCCCTCCAGGTCGAGTTTGAAATTAAACAAATCTCCAGCCAAGTCAGAAGTCGACGAGGCTGTCAATGAGGTGGTTGAGGTGAAGCCCGAGCTATTACCGGAGATCGCTGCCGTCCAACCTCTAGAAATGGACACGAACAAATATAGGCTGCCTGACCATACGAACGGAAACGGCGTCAAAGCCCAGTTAGAAACAAGAGAGGAACATATCGCGAGAGATGTGCGGCCGCCTAGAACGCCTCCGCCGCCCCCTCCCAAGGACACTCCTCCGCTCCCACAAGGTCTAGGCGAACCTTTCAACCCCGATGCCTACCCCAACTTCAATCCGCTTGGACTCCAGCGGCCGGGTTCTATTTACACGCTGTCGCGGGCCTCTTTTGCCAACCAGCTCGCCCAGCTAACTTCGATACAACTCCCCGATGCCGAGTCCCTTTCAAGCAAGGTCTCGGCCATACCGACAGCCCAATCTGCAACCAGGGCTTTGATTAGCGCCGCCGAGCAGATTCGCGGCTGGATTTACAAGGCTACTGAGGTCATAGGAGGCTTAGAAAGTGACGACGATGTTGAGTGGGCAGCTGCAGGTGGGCGTGAAGGCGTCGAAGAGGTCGAAAACGCTATAATTCGCTTCGAGGAGCTCATCAACGTGTACGTCGGTGCAATCGAAGAGCTCCAGAGCCGTGATGACATCATCCATGTTCCAACCGACGATCTAAAACGGGCTGTTGCCCAGATGGAGGCCATCATGAACGAGTGGGTCAAAATCAGGACAACGCTTCACAATGTCAAAGCGCAAGTCGAAATTGCCATGGAATGGGAGGAGCTCTGGAACATGGTTCTGGGGGATATTCAAAACGAGATGGATGAGCTGAGCCGCCTCGTTTTCGAAATGGAGGAAAGAAGGCACAAGTCGATTCTCGCCGGTAGCACCAGCAGTGATAGCATCGACATTGGAGACTTGGAGACCATCGTTGAGGAAACACCCATCGTTGCGTCTCGATTACAGCCCGCCAATAACCGCTTTAGCCTCCCCGCATTTCCCGTTAGCCCAAGCTCGCCGTCACCGGGCGCAACAAGCATCTCCCTGGACGATTCGAGCCTCTTGGCACTCTTTGCCAGGATGTTGCCCCTTCGAGCATCACTTGATTTTCTCCCCATGAGACTTTCGGTATTCGAGGCTAGAGCTGAAGCAATCTTCCCCACAGCATGTGAGGAGCTCGAGGGAAGGAGAGTACACCTCGATGCCAGTTACGGAAAACTCGAGAAGGATGCCGAGTCCCTTCGCAAGGAGCTCGGCGAGGACCGATGGGTTCAGGTTTTCCGCGGTGCTGGGCGACAAGCCCAGAAGATGTATGAGTCGGTTGAACGAAGCGTGGCAAGGCTGCGGGAAGGCCTTGACTCTGGGATGCATTTGACGAACCAGCCCTTGATGAGTAAGAAGATCGAGAGTTACGAGGCCAAGAAGACGCATTATGGGCCCGCCATGGAAAGAGTTCTCTCTATCATCGATAAAGGGGTGAAAGACCGCCTGACAGTCAACGGAGAAATTTTGCGCCTGCACAACGAGATGCAGACGAAGTGGGAAGATCTCAAAGCGATTATGGCAGAGTTGGATACCACACTCGAGGAGATCCAAACAGATAGGAAGGGGCAGCAGCTCAGAGATTCGGTGTCTAGCATGCTCTCGAATGACCGCTCTACAGTCGCTAGTGGGATCGAGACGCCTCAGAGTTCGCCGCCATCATCGGTCATCATGTCAAATCTTGGGTTTGGTAACACAGGCAGCGCCAAGGTCCCAAAGCAGCGGTCTTCGAGCATAGGGAGCCAGCTACCGCAGCCTTCGGGCCGGAGGCAGTCGTCTCTCCCAGCTCCCACCAGTCAGCCCCGCAAGCCGCTGACACCACGTATGTCGGCACTCTCGACGCCATCGCGAGAAGGCTCGGCCACACCAACGGCAAATAACAGGATACCGCGGCCAGTGTCAACTATGGGCAATCGGCCCAAGTGGAATACCTCCACCAATACCTCGGATGTCGACACAGGCCATAACTTCAAACCCCTCACTCTCACCACACCGAGCCCCTATGCGAAGAAAACCCCCACTCCAGTCCGCTCTGTGTCAGCCCTTACCCCCTCGTCCGCATCCAAGCTACCGACTCTGCGGAGTCCTCTAGCGCGTTCATCAACTGTCTCGCCCGCACCCGAAGAACCTAATATTGACTCTTCGTCCCGACTTTCTTTCAGGGAGAGGCTATCCTCTTCCCAAGCCCAGCAGCCACTCCTGAGGCCTCGTCTTGCAAGTCAAGCTTCCATGTCTGCGCTCAACAATAATAACAATAATCGACGTGCGTCCCTACAGCCTCCAAGACCTGTGGACCTGTCACTAGACACAACCCCTCGTCCGGCTAGTTCTCTGGCGGGGAATAGGCGGACTAGTTTGCTACCTCAACCTAAAGGTAGAACCAGTGTGACGGGGAGGGAGAGCCCCCAAGCGGTGGCTGGAGCTAGATTCGCTATGCGCCAAAACAGTTCCTCGTCAGCAGACAATAAGGGCAGGCCAGAAAAGCCGAGGTGGAGGGGCTAATCTGTGCCCTGCGGACAACTGGACTTCCATTGTCCATATTCGCCCCCGGGCTTTCCTCAATCCGACCGCATTTTGAAGCCGGTCCTGATTTATAATTCTTGGAGCATGTTGTTTTCCATACTGCTTTCAGCCAATACAGTTTTGGCCAGGCGTTTTTTTCTTTTTCATATCCATGGATTTGTTTAGCCGGCGTTGATGGAAAGGAGGACAACTAGGCGCTCGCGTTGGCCGATGGCTGAGGGGAAAGCGAACAAATCATGGGAACGGCGCGAGGAGACATTGAAGAAGCCAGCACAAAAGAGGCTTTGTTCGTTGTACTATGTAACCCCGAAACTAGACTGGACTTGTGCAGCCTTTTTGCAAAACTCCGGCTGGCTAATTTCCCGCTGTTGCACAGCAACAAACACTGTATGAGAAAACCTGTCTGTTTAACTGTCGAGTTTGATTCTATTCAGAACCTGGGTGGGATGACAGGCATTGTAGGTGGAGTTGGTTGGTATCCCGACCCTTGCTGAAATTCTCGCGCCCTGTTTTGGTATTTATGGGTCTGGTGTACCTAGGATTAGGGCATGATATACCCTGACTGTTGTATGGAATACGGAACAGCTCATCACACAATGGGCACCTATTGTTGCCATGTCCCCTTGGCTGACTGCGATAGGCCGGTGAGCCGGCCTATCGTGAGATCGCGCCACTGCCGCCACCGCATTCAGCGTTCCTGCGTGGCGTTGACGGCTGCCAGCGCCAGTCATGCTTAATCCTTATGATGCGCCCGTCTAGCGGAGTACATGCCAAATGGAATATTTGTCATCTAACGCGTCGCTGGCCTTAGTTGGGTCGGTCGGTGTCAGTTGACCTGCCTACCTGGCAAGCAAGGTATCAATGCGCACTGAAGCGGGGCAACGCTGTCCTGACGAGAAGGGACGAAACAAGATCGTGGCATGCACTCGGTATGCTTGAAGACGGGGCGACTATGGCAGGGTACGAAACCGCAAGTCTAGCTGTATGCCTACATTGTTCGGGCTACGGTGTCTACAGTAGATCTAAATGACAGTAGATATCCCGTGAGTCCAGTCGGAAAGCCAGAACGGGCTCTTTTTCCAAATACACCTACTCCTCTTCTTCTTCAGAGGCATCTGAAGCATCACTAGACTTAGAACCCGAGCTCTTCTCGTACTTTTCCTTCTCCTTGTTCCACTCGTCGCCACGACCCAACACCTCGCGCTGGACGATATCGCTGTGACGTCTCCGCTGTTTCTTCTCCCCTTCGGGGCCACATGCGTTCTCATTGTCTGAGCTAGGCGAGTTCTTAATAGAGAATTGGTAGCGGAACCTCATGTGCTGCTCTCCCAAGCGCTTGGCGACGTCATTCGCTTCGTGGAGGCTGACTAGCTGGCGCTTAGGTAGCTCAGGGAACTTGGCGAGGGTTTCCTCACACAATCGCCAGAGTTTAGCAACGTTAGAAGAATCCTCGTGTTCCTTGGCGTCGCCCTCATCGTTCTTTTTGACGAATTCTTCGGGGCTCGCGCGAAGCCAGGTTGCGACTGACTTGTCGGGGTAGTAGTTAGGGTAGTTGGGTTGCTGAATTCTGCTGGCGATGAACCTCTCACGAGCGACTTCAATTGGTGTCCTTCCTACGGCATTTTCACGGAACAGTAATTCAGGGTCGTGCTCGACGACAACTCGGGCCAACTCCAGCGATCGCGATGAGTCATTCAGCACCAAGGAGTGGAGGGGCGTGTCCCCTGCTGAATCGAGCATTCGAAGCGCCCGGTCAGTCGCGGAGGGGGAAATACCTAACAGTAGCTTGAACATCTTGACCATTTCGCCTTCGCTGTATATGTTGGCCTTCCATGAAAATGCAGCTTCTGCAATCCACTGGTGAAGTGGGGTGCGGCCAAGCTGCTCAAGGTTGCTTCGCTCTCTGAACATACGCTCGACAAGTTGTGCATTCAAGAGGCGTAGGAGCGGCTTGAACTCACTAACCGTTGGGGTGAAGTGAAGAGCCGAATGTAGGAGGTTTTTCCAGCCTTCCGACTTTATCGTCTGGTCGGCTCCAGCATCAATCAGGACCTTGGCGGCCTCGACACGTCCGAGAAGGCAGGCAACCGCCAAAGGAGTCATCTGTTGCACTGATTTCGTGTTGAGCACCTCAGGACACTGTTTCACAAGGTAAGCAACGAGCTCCGTAGCTTTCTTGCTTGGCGGTGCCATCACAGCAGCGTGAAGGACAAGATCACCTGAAACAGTTAGTTTATGACGTTGACGAGATAACATAGGTACTTACTCTGGTCGCCGAGCCACTTGGAAATAACTTCATCGATTCCTCCTGGGGCACTGCGGTCAAGATGTCTCAACCTGGCATCCTCTCGGGCAACCTTGGATTTGGCGAAGTCGAGATAATGTCGTAGCGGGATATCCGTAAGGAACCACTCGACGCTCTCAAGGCACCCAGCCATAGCAGCCAGTAAAAGCGGTGAGGTTTCGGTGCCCCTTGACCTGCGAACCACCTCACGGCCCGCATTGGCCCAGTCTTTGCTGCACACATAGAATTATCAGTATTTGTTGCTCAGGGGGGGGAATTCTGTGAAAAAAGGCCAACATACCGCTTCTGACCGTAAACGGTCAGCCCCTGGTAGTACCTTGGCTTCTCCTTCAGCTCGACGCCGCTTTCCTTCACTAGATTCTCCAGGGGCAGCCCAGCTCCGGTGCGTTTGATAACCTCAGACAAGAGCTCAGTACGGCCCAGAGAGACAGCCGACACGAAGGCATTATCGGGGAACGCGAAAAACCCCCGTGCTTCGTCCTCCGAGTCAAGCTTCTGAGAATTATGATGCTCCGCTAGGTCAAGAAGGAGCTTGAGGCCCTTCAAATTGTTCTCCTGAATGACAATTTCAAATGCAGTGCCAGTCTCGCCAGGCTTTCCGTCGGCGCTGATGCCCCGGCACGTCCACTGTAGGAATTCCAGGGGTTTAGTATGACTATTCACTTTCATTGAAACCTGCCCGACGTTGTCGATAGTGAAATCTCCGCCCACAATGTGGCTGTAGATCCTGGGCTCTGAGTTGTCGCTGTCACCGCTCGCATTTGAATCGCCATCATCCGAGTATGTTTCGTCATCTTCACTCCCATCCGCCATCCTGAAGCGGGTTTTGGACTTCTCTGTGGGGGAATATTGAGCTTGTGCAATTTCAAGTATGCCCTTGGCGACATCGAAGTGTCCCCGGAAGAAGGCAAGCGAGAAAGGGTTGTGTCCGCATTTATCCTTCACAGCAATCTTCAGAGGAGCCTCCTCCTTTTCGTCGTCCCAGGAGGTCAAGGTGAGCGTCTTGATTCTGTCGAGATCACCTTTCCATGAAGCCTCGAAGCTAGGACACATTAGCAACCGCAAGGGAAAAGCAATCGATCGTGAATAAAATACGGGCACTCACAGCTCCAAGTAGGCAGTCTGTCTTGCCTTGGTCACATCGGTCACTTCCTGGAAGGTGAAGAAATATTCGTACACGGATTTCGTCACGGGATCCTCCGAGTTATGCAGTCTATAGGTGTAGTTGTTGCTCCCTGAGTAGTCGGGCTTGTAGTCAGGGTAAATCTCAGTGAATGTTTTGGCCCCCTTCGCCAACAATGCCGCTTCAATTTTTTCCAGGGTGGCGATCGCTTTCTTGATGGCTTCGTCCTTCTCCAAGAGGCCGGGAGTCGGGCGGGACTTCTCCTCCTCCTCCTCGTACTTTTTGATCTTGCGTTGGTGATCTTCCATCTTATCCCTGATATCATCCGAGATGACCCAGTGCTGGTAGGTACCCTCCTGGAACTTCTCAAGGTACGTGTCGATACCGTCGGGCCTGAGAGGACGAACTGCCTTGGTAGCTGGCTCCTTGTAGAATAGAAGTGTCCCAAGTTGCTCCGAGACGACATCCAGGGCGGACTGGCCGGGA
>Ga0247765_1000795_pt1 | contig 20666 bp, 33 predicted proteins | sample UWRJL106311C6_FD_179949 | JGI IMG/M metagenome (GOLD analysis project Ga0247765, IMG submission 179949) | Plant litter microbial communities from Arlington Agricultural Research Station in Wisconsin, United States - UWRJ-L106-311C-6 | ecosystem: Environmental > Terrestrial > Plant litter >... | reverse complement strand
AAGCGCGCATCAGCACGAACAATCGCAAGCTGCTCGAGCAGGTGAACCGGCTGATGAAGGACAACTACGGGAGGTCGCTGCGATGATTCGTTACGAAGGTTTCGACCCGCTCAGCCCTACGCTTCGATACAGCGAGTGCTTCGGCTCGTGCATGGGCCCGCAGTTCGAACGAGCTACGGTGTGGTACGACGAGACGTTACCCGTGCGCTCCGGAGATCTCGTTCGCGTCGGCCTGCGCGATCGCAATGGCCATCTCGTCTACATCGTGAAGCGGCTCGAATGCGACCGTGCAGGCTTCTGGTATCTGGTCGCGACTGCGCATGGCGTGACAGCGCTCATGATGCTGACCGGAAACTTTGTTTCCGTGGCACGCATCGTAGGCCATGCGCAGCGGACGGCCGACCACATGACCGCGCCGTCCATCGCTGACATCGAAGCCGATGAGCGGGAATACGAACTCAATGAACTCTTCAGTCGTCATGCCCGCGAGGAGTGGCGAGCGCTCGGACACGTGCGCGATGGCTCGGTGTTCCCAGGCATCGAAGGTGTGCAGGCGAGAGGCTATCCGCCCGAAGCGCGCGCTGAGGAAGCATCGAGCACGACGATTCCGCCGACGAATCCGACGGCGCCCACCGAGCCGCAGAGCTTCACGGTGCAGAGTCTGGCCGGCACCCTGTACTTCGATTGGAACAGCCCGACAGTCAAACCAATGGGCACCAGATATCAGCTCATCCGTTCGCCCGGCTCAGCATCGGCCGTGCAGAGCGGGCAAATCATCTGGGACGGCGAGGCCGATAACGCGCTAGTCGGTGCCGACAGCGTGACGTCGCCATATTGGTATCACGTGCGGGCGTACGCAGGCTCGTATTACAGCGCCTACAGCCCCAACACGGTTGGCTTGCTCGGCGTGCCAGCATTCGCCCCAAATGTGGCAGGCCGCACAGTGCCAGATCCACAGTTTCGCTCGGGCATCAGCGCGAACAGTTGGTGGTGGGTCGCGGGCGGTTGGCCGAATCCCTGGGGTAGCCTGTCACCGAGCGGTGGTCTGTCCAGCGATGCGGGCCGCTTCATTGTGGTGGGCACTACCTCGCTCGTGACGATCAGCTTGCAGGCCGACCGGCGCTCGCTGAATGGCTATCGGCCGTTGTCAGGCGGATCGCCCGCCGCGTTCGAAGTCGTTCCGGGGCAGTGGCTTTCATGGTCGACAGCCTTTCGCCGTCGCACATCGCTTGCGGGTGGCGGGACCGGAGTGGGTTTCCACGTGACGTTGCTCGCTGAGAACGGTGCGAGTCAGGTGTCGCTCGTTAACTCTTCTGACGGGTATTGCCGTTGCGACACACTCAGCGTGGATCAATGGACCTTCCGCACCGGCTCGGCGCAGGTGCCTAACTCGACGTGGATCGTGGCCTATGGCGCGCTTCAATTCTTCGGCGGTGACGTGAACTCCGGCACGATCGAGGTTGGGGCCTTCGATGTGGTGGTTAGCTGATGCAGTTTGTCGCGATGAGATCGGGAGGCGGCTAGCGTGACCTGACAGTCCCAACAGTCGTCAATGTCGCCAAGGTCGACACGTCCGCCGATTCTCTGTCGGTTACGAAGTACGCAAGCCTCGCGGCGAACGACGTCCAGCTCGCGTGGAAGGTGATCGACAACACCGGGGACACGTTCAGTGTGACCGGCGGCGCGACGTGGACACAGCTCACCGGCTCGCCGATCTCGATTGCCGCGCCCGACTCTCAGATGCTCGCGGTGTTCATTCAGCGCGCGGGCGGTTCGGAGCCTGCGAGCTACACGCTAGGGAGCGCGAACTCCGGCATCGGCGGCATCATCACAATCCGCGGTGTCGACACGACGACTGCACTCGACGTCGCGGTGACGGCGGCGTCGAATACCTCGGCGAACTCGTCGCCGTGGAACATCAACGCAACTGGACTGACGACGGTCACGGGCGACAGCCTTCTGGTGATGATTGCCGGCGACGACGTCACGTCAAGCGCAGCCGTGACGCACACCGCGCCGGCAAGCCCGGGCACCTGGACGAAACAGACGGAAGGCAATTCCGGCTTCCTCAACTATGGCGTGTTCACCGCGCCCAAGGCAGCTACAGGCGCGACGGGTACGGTGACGGCAGTCGGCACCGCTGCAGGCATTACCGCCGGCTGGGCCGCCTTCCTCATCGCGCTGCGCACGGCCACCCCGCCTTCCGGTGGGGGAACGACTACCAAGGTAATGTCAGACACGCTCGCGATGAGCGATGAGGCTCTCGACCCGGTTAGACGCGTGCGGCAGGCGAGCGACGCGGCGACCCTCGCTGATAGTGCCGTGCGACTGAAGCTGTTGCCCCGCGCGGCTTCCGATGCTCTTACCCTCACGGATCAAGCGCTCGACCCGGTACGCCGCACGCGCGTGGCTGAGGATGCAACGGTCCTGAGCGATGGCACTACTCGCTACCTGCGTCTCACTCGACGCACGGACGACACGATCGCGCTGATTGATTCGGTGGTGAAGTCCCTGGCCGGTGGCGCGGGCTTGGTCTATACGAAGGTCCTGAGTGATTCGCTGATTTTCAGTGACGATGCCGGCCAGCGCTACGCACTGCGCGTGCGCACGGGCGCCGACGCGATCACCGTGACCGATGCCGCCTTACGCGCGGCAATCCGATTGCGGCAGGCGACCGATACCGCACAGGTGAGCGACGGCGCGGTGACGATGCGCCGGCTGCAACGCACAGTGACCGATGCCATCGGCATCTCGGACGAACTCATACGCACGCTATTCCTCGACCAGATCTCGTCAACGGAATTTGTCTTCGGTTCCAGCTCGCCACCGTTTCGATTCGGTGGCGGCGAATGGCCTTTCGAGCTTAACGGGTCCGGCGGACCTATGGAGTTTGCATGACGTCGTGTGTTATCGGGATCGATCCCGGGCTGACTGGAGCGCTCGCGATCCTGGGGCCTGCAGGCGATCTCGAAGCCGTGCACGACCTGCCGGTCATCCGCGACGGCCGGCTGGCATGGATCGACGCGCAGGGGCTCACGTCACTGCTCATCGATGCATTGCAGGGCCGGGCTGGCCGTGCGGTGATTGAGCGCGTATCGGCGATGCCGGGACAGGGCATCGCGAGCGCGTTCAATTTCGGGGTTGGGTTTGGGTCGCTGCTCGCGCTCGTGCAGGCCCGTTACCTTCCCATTGAGCTTGTGACAGCCGCGCAGTGGAAGCGCGCGATGGGACTCTCGAGCGATAAGCGCGCCTCGCTCGACAAGGCGCGCCTTTTGTTTCCCACCGCGGATCTCTGTCTTGCGAAGCACGACGGCCGCGCGGAAGCGATCCTGCTTGCACACTGGGCAATGACTCGCAGAACGCAGGTGGCGGCATGAATCGCGACAGAGACAGCAATTCGAGCGTTGCTATGGAGCCCACGCCGTGCGATGGCTGCGAACACCTCAAGCGGTGCAGCTCGTCCTACGAAGCCTGCAACGCCTTTGAGGCTTACTCGGACGGTCAGCCCATTCGCGAGTGGCGATTCGCGGCCCGTATTCCGCTCAGGAACATCGGCCGCCGGATGCTGGAGCGCGCCCACGGAAGCGCGGTTGCTGAGGCGTTCATGCCGAAGGACCGCGATTCGTTCAAGACGTTCGTGCCGAAAATCCTGGCGGCAGGGGATGACGAATCGGAGCTATCGAGTATCGCGTGCCGGATGGAAGCGTGCGGCTACCACCTCCAGGACATTGCACGCGTCATGCAACGCGACGTTGCGGAAGTGCGGGAGCTACTGAGGTACAGAGCCACCGCTTGAGCGACGCGGTTGCTTCGGCGTCTCGCATGTCTGTCTGCTGTGGACTGTGAGAATAGTCGTACTCCCGCCGACAGGCCTTGCACATAGATTGCCTGCCGTCGGCCGCACGTGAGAATTTATGGAAGTCATCGAGCGGCTTTTCTTCACGGCAACGGCAGCACGTTTTCATGAGCCGCGATGCTAAGGCGTCCGCGATCTCTCGCAAAATTGGGGCCGCCAGAGGGAGGCTTTAGCGGTTTCCGCGGCGCTCGCGGTAGTCAATCCACCCTGATCCGCGCGGCTCCTGGCCTTCGAGGGGTTCGCCCGTCGCCTCGCGCTGCTTCCGGTGATGCACTTCGAATCTGTCGACAGTGAAGGACTTCGGGGCGGTGATCCCGAACTTGACGCTAGCGCCATCAACCCTCAGAACCGTGATCTCAATCTGTGTTCCGTCGGGACAGGTGACTATGACCGATTCGTGCGGCCGGCGCGTGAGGTTGAGCACTGGCTGACTCCCTTACCTTAGGTGGTGGCGGGTCCTTCCACGCTGCGGCGGCATCCATACCGATGTGGCTCTTTCGGCCACTGCCCGGGCGGGAGTCTGCACTGTCCCTAAAACAGGATCAATGGACCCGATAATGGGCCCGTTGGAGCCCTTCGCCATGCTGGCGCCTTACCTCAGGTCGGACGCCAGAGCCTTGAAGCACCTTCGGAGTCGCGCGCACCGCGCATTGCTAGCCGTTCTGGCGGCATCCCGCCGTGAGGCGGGCCTGACCCAGCGGGAACTCGCCACGCGGCTCAAGCGGCCCCACAGCTACGTATCGAAGATCGAGGCAGGCGAGCGCCGCCTGGACGTGCTCGAGTTCATGGAGATCGCCAAGGTTCTCAAGGTCGATCCAGTCGACCTGTTCAAGAGGTTTGCGAACTGGTAAGCACAGGGGGTGCCATGTGACGGACAGGGTCAAGATCGAAGAATCGTTCCGAAAGGAAGTCGAACAGTTGCTGGAGCGAATGCCGCGCCTCTCGGATATGCAACTCTCGGCGCTGATCACCGTGCTACGAGCGGCGCAGCCGGAAAAGAACAGCGGGCGTTTGATGTAGGCGCTAGGTGACGAAGTCGATCAGGAAGTCGTATTCCTCGTCGCCGTCGTCCATTGGGTCGCTCATCGACCACACCGACGGATTGCGCGCTCCGCATGCTGAGCACTTAAAGCGCTCCTTCAGCATGTCCAGGTCCGCGTCCATTCGCAACCGCATCGGCAATCGGGCCTGAAGGTCTTTCGCCCAGAAGCATGCGCGTCGCTGGCACCCGTTACACCGTGTGTGGACGTAGAACTGGCCGTCGAGCTCGCCCAGTTTTCGGACTCCGTAGAGACGCATGGCCGAAGCATTGCGCCAAGTGGTGGGCTTGACTCAAGTTCTGTCCGTCTGCACGTCCACAAGAGGTACAGTACATCCAGTGTGTCAATACTGTTCAGCCGAAGATATGCTTTAAGCCTTCTTCGCACGCTTCCGTCAAGGACTACCCAAAATGCCGAAACGATCGCCCAAGGCCCCGAAGGCTGAGTTCGCTTCAGTTAAGATATCGCTCGAAGCATCGGATTCCACTGCGACGTTTTATGTGAACAACGCAGAAGTCGGTCATACGCCGCACGATTTCACGCTGGCATGTGGCAAGCTGCGGGCGAAGTTATCACCGAGTGAGTATACGGCCGCGAAGGAGTCAGGCCGGTTGACTGTTGAAGCGACCGTGCAGATTACCTTTCCGCCTACGCTCTTGCCTGGCCTGATAAGGGCCTTAACCACTCAGCGAGAGCTTTACGAGAAGCGATTTGGTGCAATCAAGGATGATGATTCTGGTGCAAAAGAGACTGCCCAAAGTGAACACTAAAAAAGTCAGCATGGATGTCACGTCGGCATCGTCGGAGGTAACGATGTCAAGTACATCGAGCACCACCACGTCGCTGAGCGAGGTACGCTTTGAAACCGCCGGCTCGGGCGAGCAGTCGTCGAAGAGATTGAAGGCCGTCGAGACAGCGGTATACGGGTACATCAGATCCCTGCGAGCACTGCATCGAACTGCAGTTAGTGCCGACGAGATCGCCCAAGCCCTTGGTATCTCGCAAAGCGATGTCGATGTTGCGCTGAAGGCGCTCCAGCAAAAGGGTATTAAGCCAATCTCGTGAGTCGGATTCTCATACCAGTCAAAAAGGTCAATGGCGCTGATTGGGGCGATCTCAGCGTGCTAGCCCTGACGCACGAGATCGTGGGAGAGGTCGTCCATCTCGCTGACGAAAACTTCTCCTTTGGTGGCGGGCATCGCGTCCGGAAATACAAGTTCAAGAAAAACGTGCACTTCAAGGTTCCAGTGACTGCCGTCTTTGATATTTCAGCCGTACCCCCGGGCGCTACGCCGCGCAAGCAGCGTCCCTAAAAAAAGGCCCAGCAGACGCTGGGCCCTCTCGTACCGTTCGATAACAGAGGTTCACTCTTCGCGTAGGGCCTCCGCCACGGCCCTCAGTTGGGCGCTCGCCTGAGACAGCCTCTCGGCATGCTCCCGCGCTTCCCTTGCCGCCTTACGCAGCCTGCGGGCCTCGCAGAGGCAGTACCGTCGCAGTCGGCGGTCGCGCGCACGGGTGTCCATCACGACGGCGTCCCCGGCTCGGATGACACTCATGACGGCGTCGCCTCCTCAGCCGCCCGCTTGATCGCGAACAACTGATCGTGGATCTCCTCCAAGGTGTCGCTGACTCCACGCAGCGCTATTGCGGAGAGGATCTCCAAATCTGTCTCGCCGCCTGCATCGAGCGCCTTGGAGGTGACATACGTTGTTGCGCGCGCGCGATCTAATCGTTCGATCACGTCGTCGTCTACCAAGATGCTCATGACGCACCCCACTTCTTCCCGCGGGCGTTCCACATGCGCGCGGCCTCGACCATGAGGCCGTGGATAGTCTCGTCTTCGCCTTCGCTGCCCGCGTCTGCTTCCGGTCCGTGGATGCCGCAGCCTGAGCATTGCGCGCGAGCCCAGAATTTCCCGGACTCCTGCTGCATCAGATCGACGTGCGCCCGTTCTGCGCAAAACGGGCACGGCATGAGTGCTTCAGTCCCGGCAATGGGGAGGTAGTGCCAAGGGCCGTTCGGCGTCGGCTGGAAGTTGAACTCGGCATGCGTCGAGCGCACCTTTGCGTTCTGCTCGATCACCGTTAGCGCCTTCGGCTGGCGCTTCGCCTTGCTGGCGCTCATCGGGTACCACCGCCCGGTACGTAAACCGGCAGGTGATTTCCCATTTCGTCCACGATGACCTGCAATTCTGACGCTGTGGAGTCGAGAATCAGCGCCAAGTCGCAGTTTTCATCTTGGGCGTGCGCCAGCGCATGAGCCGCGCTGATCTTCGCCTTGATGCAGTACAGGCGGAATTGAACGTCGCCAAAGCCGCGCGTCGCGGCTTCATGAATGCGCAACGGTTCGCTAGGAACCTTCGTCCCGGGGCGTTTTGTCGTCTCGCCCGCCCGGCGCTTGGCTGGCCGGGTATTCTTCGAAGTCTTGGAACTCATGGGAACCTCTGTAGTAGGTTGCTGTGGGTAGGCTCCCGGCGGTGACTCGTAATCACTGCCGGGGGCCGCTTCAAAGGAACTAGAAAGTCATGTCAAACCGTTCCGTTTATGTGGCGGGTCTCCTCCTGGCTGTGGTGCAGATCGCCTCCACGGCGTACTTCACAAATCGACCTGAACCGGAACGGGGCACTGAAGGGTGGCGCACCGTCACCGCGGACCGTGTGCAGCAGGTTCTGTGGGATGGCTCGATGCTCCACATCGACCTCGCCGACACACAGGTCGCGCCCGAGAACGTCTCTATCGCGCACATAACGCTGGACAGGGTGGCGGCCGAGACGCTGTTCCGGAACCTCGCGCAGATCCACGGCGCACGGCCGGCACCGGCACCCGCCCCCAAACCGCAGCAGTTCTAGCAACAGTTCGATCATGGATCGCCCCGGAAGGGTTTCCAGGCGAGACCGACGTAGACCCGCTCATCGCCGCGATCAGCGCTGCTGAAAGGATAGGAGCGATGCTCGAACCCGAGGCTCGCCGAGACGGTGCGAGACAGCTCAGGCTCGAAGGCGATCGCGATCCGGGCGACCGGCTGGTGGGTCAGGTCACGACCGTCAAGGGCCGTTGTCGTCCAGTTCCCCGAGACCTGCTCGGACAGATCAGCGCGCACGGTGAGAGTGGAACAGCCGGCGAGCGCAAGCGCCGCCAGCCCTGCCCCGATAACGCGGATGTATCCCGCTTGTATCCCGCGCGCTCGTACCGGGGTGTATCGAGCCGTATTCAGGCGGTTTGCATTCATGCTAACCACCTGATTTCTTCCGGTCTGCTACAATCCTGACCGCGCCCGCCGAACTGTTAATCCGTTGGTCGTTGGTTCGATTCCAACCCAGGGAGCCATTTGAACAATCACTTGGCATCTCTTTCTCCTTAGTTGCCTCGTCGTTTGTATCCCGGATGTCTCCCGCGGTCGAAAGTCCCGCTATCTGAGCCATCCGGTCCGCTGAATCGTCTGTCTTCCGCTTCATCGCATGCGTGTAAATCGCGAGCGTGGTGCGCACGTCCGCGTGGCCGAGAATCTCCTGCGCTCGCTTCGGCGGTACACCCGCTTCGCTCATCAGCGTACCGGCGAGGTGGCGCATGTCATGGAAGCGAAGCGGAGGAAGGCCCGCCTTGCGAAGCGCGCGGCGAAGGATGTTCCGCAGGAGTTTGTCGGCATCGATCGGACGGCGCTCGCCGTTGCCGTCCGGTTCGCCTGGGAAAACAAGCCCGGCGGCCGTCACGGGGCAGGCCAGCTTCCAGCGACGCAACTCCGGGACCAGATATGCCGGAAGCGGCACCGTGCGGACGCTGCTCTCCGTCTTGGCGACGTCATCGGCGCGGCGCCGCGTGGCCTGATGTTCAACGAACAGGCGCTTGCCTTCCAGATCGAGTGAATCCCAAGTGAGGCCGCGGATCTCGCCCGAGCGCAGGCCTGTGGTGATGGTGAGCTCTACGAGCAGCCGCTCGCTTGGCACATCGAGCGCGGCTCGCAGCCGTGCGATCTCCTCCTGCTCGAGGATGTACACCGCCCTCTTCGCTCCGCGGGGCTTCTTCACGTCGGCCGCAGGGTTCTCGCTCACTAGCTTGATCCGCTTGCCGTAGCGGAACACGGTGCCGATGAGCGTCAGGATCTTCGCCACGGTGCGTGCCGACAGTGGCTTGCCGCTCCCTTCTTTCCCGGACGCCTTGAGCCCCGGCTCGGTCAGCAGTCGCGCCTTCAATCCGGAAAGGGAGTCCGCGTCGATCTCGGCGAGCAGCGTCTGCCCCATCATGGGTAACAGGTAGTTCTTCGCCATCGACTTGTAGTCCGTGACGGTCGCGGGACCCGGCTCCGTGCCTACAAGCTCGGTCTCAACAAAGCGCCCCCACAGATCCGCGAACGTCGCGGTCTGGCGTTCCCAGAACTTTCCGCCCTTAGCCTGCGGCGCGATCTCGTCGCGATAGGCCTCCGCGGCCTTCTTTGCCTTGGTGCCGGCTCCGAACGTCTTGATCGAGCGCTTGCGCTTGCCAGCGATGGTGTCGGATACGTCGACAATCCACGCTCCGCGAGAAAACCGAACTGTTGCGGATGCCATGTATTAGCTCACTTGTGCTTGCGTGCGAGTTTCAGCTTTCGGAACTTCGCTGCGTGTTGATCGGTGCAGAATTGCCGGGTCGGCCCGCCACGCACTACGGCCTCCCAAAACCATTTCTTGCACTCCGGCAGCGCGCACTGGTGAAGCCGCTTCCATCGCTGGGCGTCTTCGTCCGCTATGAGAGCGGCGGCGAACGCATAGCAGGCCTGCACGCCGGTCAGCACCGGTTGCACATAGGCTTCCAGCCTGCCTTCGTTCAGGCGCCAAAATGCCTTGCCATCAACTGCAGGCCCCAGGCGCGCCTGAATCTCTCCATGTATCCGCGCACGGTCCTTCGTCGACTGTCGCTTCCACGAAGCGAGCTTGTCGAGCCAGCCGATCAATTCCGCCTTGTCGTCAACAAAGGCACCTATGTCCGTCGAAGGGATGCCTTTGAAGTGCGTGGCACCGGACATACCCGCTGCCGGCATGAATATCTCGTAGACCACCTCGACCGACGGCACGTGACCGAGGTTCGCGAAGTCCAGCGCCGCCTGGATCACACGCTGCTCCAGTAACTGGAACGGAATCACTTGTTTGTTTCCGTCTTGATAGATGCCATGCGCGGAACATACCCTTCCCCCTGTTCCGGAGCAACCGGTATCTGAGGAAATACTAGATATGAGTCTCAACGTCCTGTCGAAGCGCGACGCCTGCCAGCGGTTAGGAGCGTCGGAAGAGACGGTTACCGCCTGGCACGACCGCCTACGCGGTCCGCGAGATACCGGCGGGCGCCGGCTCTTCACTGAGGAGATTGTGGAACTGATTCGCGAGCGTCGTCTGGCGCAGCGCGCTGGCACAGCATCTCTGTGTTCCTAAACGAACCGCGCCCCACGACAAGCCCGGCGAAAGGTTGATCGTGAGGCGCAGTTTCGTACCCAGCCCACAGGAGGCATCAAAGTGACCATTTGACGAAGCAAATGCTGAGGCGCACGGCCTGCGTTGGCAAGCCGACACCGACCTATCCCGATCGCGACATCGCTACGTTCCCCACGCGTTCTTTCGCCCCTTATGCTCGCGCTGGAGCTGCTCGCCACAGCATCCCTTGGCGCGTTGATGGATATAGTCCGTGGGTGGATATAGCCCACAGCACATCGAGTAAACCCGCATCAAATAGGCTAGAACGCGTTGACGCGCGCGTGCCCTCAGCTATATTCCAAGCGCCTCGCGAAGGAATCACGAATGCACTTCATAAGATGTGGAGAAGCGCGTGAGCACCGTCGCAGACTGGTTCTCGAAGTACAAAACCCGCTGGCCGCGGTGGCATTTCACGTATTCGCCACCGGGCCAGAAAGGTCCGCGATATCCGGGATGGAGTGATCCGCAAAACGCGATCACCGATCTCGAAGAGGGGCGCGAGTTTTTCACTCTGCATCCCACGTTCGGCATCGGCGTGCTGCTTGGACCTTCCGGACTCGTAACGCTCGACGTCGACGTCGTGAGCATCACGCGCGAAGTTTTGCATGAGCAAGGGATCGGACTCGACGCTATCGAGGCGCCGCGCATCATCGGCAATCCCTCGAAGTTCCGACTCGTGTTCGCCGCGCCGCCGGGCGAGCTCCCGCACCGCACGCTCTCGTGGCCGCAGAAAGAAGACCCGCGAAAGTCCTTCGCGGTGTTCGAACTGCGCGCCGGGTGCGTGAGCGACATGCTTCCGCCTTCAATGCATCCGGACACGGGTACGCCGTATCGATGGGCCCTTCCTCCGCGTGCGGGCTTCCCGCCATTGCCGGCGAGACTGCTCGCGCTGTGGCAATCGTGGGAAACGGCGGAATCGGCAATGAAGCGGCTGTGCCCGCACTACGTGCCGCGACCGGAACCCAAGCCGCGCACCGTTCCGCGCGCACCTCTCGACGGTCCCTCGGTCATCGCAGCATTCAACCGCGTGTACGATGCCACGCAGTTGCTCGAGGAACACGGCTACGTGAAGCGCGGCAAGCGCTTCGCATCGCCCGGCACCTCCCATGCTCCCGGACTCGTGCTGCTTGACAGCGGCAAGGTGTATTGCCACCACCAGGGCGATCCGCTCAACACCGGGCGCGCCCTCGATCCATTTGACCTGCATGTGCATCTCGACCATCGCGGCGACGTGCGCGCAGCGGTGAAAGCTGCAGCGGAAGCACTCGGCATTGGGATGCAGCGATGAGCTATGAAGAATCGCCGCCGCTCGACGCCTACGCGGATGAGCCGGCGGTGCGCGGCCTAAAGCCCAACGGCGCGCATCAGCATGTCACCCCGGTGCCATACTCAAGAAACGATGCCGGCGATGCTGGGCACAATCCGCCGCTGAACTGGGAAGCCTTGGAGGACAGGACGCCGCCGGAACGCGATTGGGCCATCGAACACTGGCTCGGCATGGGACACGTCACGTTGTTCGCGGGTGCGGGTGGCGCGGGCAAGACCGGGGTCGCGCAGTCAATGGGCTCGTGCCTGGCTTTGCGGCGCGAATACCTCGACTGGCTTCCGTCCGAGCGGCGCGTGCTCATGTGGGCCTGCGAGGACGAGCACGACGAGCTATGGCGCCGACAGGCTGCGATTGCGAAGTGGCTGGACGTCCCGCTTTCGGCATTCTCCGATCGGCTTTTCATCCACTCCTACCACCGCGCCGACGTGGAGCTTGCTGGCCTCATGGACCAGCGACGGCTAGTCGGCAGTCCGATGCTGAAAGAGCTTCGCGAGCAGATCGGTGACTATCGCGCAGGCGTCGTCTTCCTCGACAACATCGCCCGGTTGTTCGGCGGGAACGAGAACGATCGGCATCAGGTGTCCGCATTCATCGCGATGCTCACCGCGGTGTCGGAACCAACCAATGCCGCCATGGTGTTGCTTGGCCATCCCGGCAAAGCTGTAGGCGCTGAGTACAGCGGCAGCACAGCCTGGGAGGGCGCCGCTCGCGCGCGATGGTATCTCGGCAGCACCTTGCCCGATGCAGCTCCCAGCGATGACGACGCACCCACGGACGACCGCATCCGCTACCTCTCCCGACGCAAGGCCAATTACTCCGCACGCGACTGGCGCCGGATCACCTACACGGACGGGGTGATGGTTCCCGATGCAGCGCCTGAGTTTGGCGGCAAGCCCGTAGCAGCGAACCCCGACTATGCCGCCGATGTGGTCGAGCGCGCAGTGCGTACCCTGGCCGGGCGTGAACTCTTCGGCGTGGCCTCACGGTCCTCCCCGAATTACCTGCCGAAGCTCGCCAAGCAGTACAAGCTACTGGAGAACGTGACGGACAAGCAGTTCGCCAACGCGATGCGCGACATGCACATGTCCGGACGTCTGAGCGTCGCGAAGGTTGGCACGTACCAGAACCGCACGCCGCGGACCGGATTCGTGCTCGCCGACCCTGCGGGGCCGGTATGACGGAGACCACGCCACCGTTCCGAAAGTCCGAAGTGCGTCCGAATCGGGCAGCTCGGACCTACTTAGGACGTGCACAAGTATCTGCACACGTATCTGCACAAGAGACGCACAAACCGCACACGTATCTGCTCTCGCACACCGCTATACGTAGTAAGCGGTTGTGCAGAGCAAGCGAGCGTGCACGCTTACCTGTGCAGGAGCATCAGCCACCCTTCGACCGGCCTCTGCCGCTACCGGGTAGGGGCAATGACCTTCAGGAGGCACTTAGCCGTGCGTGAATGAACGCGTTCTTATCCCCATTCCTGGCATTGGCACGCTGGCGCTGAGCGCCGAGCAGTATCGCGAGGGGCTCGCGGCGGGCGCGGAGTTCAGCGCCTCCCCTGCTTCACTCCAGGGAGCGACGAACGAGGCGCTGCTCGACGCCGATCGGGCCGCCGCGGAGCTTGGTGTGACGGCCCGTTGGCTCGAAGACATGGTCCGGGCTGGCGTCGTACCTCACCATCGCTTCGGTCGCTTCGTACGCTTCAACGTGCGTGAGGTTGCAGCTCACTTCAGGGTCGACGGCGCACGGCCACCAACGGATTGAGAATCCTTATGACGAAAAAACACTCCGTAAGCCATTGACAAAGCAGCACGCAAAACTGGATGTATCCGCCATGTCTCCCGGGTGCCGCCCTCTTCCGTCGCTGGTCAAAGATTTGCGATCGCGCGAAGATGCGAGGTATCAGTCACGTGTCAATCAGGGTGCAACGAGGATGGCTCGCAGGCCGAAACAGAAGCTGCTGACGTCGATACCGACGCAGTTCTATCCGGACTTCATCGAGCGACTCAATGGCAACTACGCCATGACGCAGATCATCCGTGATCGGCGTACTGCGCTTGAAGCGCACTGTGGGGGGGATATCGGGTACGTGAAGGAATCCCTGATCAAGCGGCTAATCTGGCTGGAACTGATCACGGAAACCTACGAGCAGCGCTTCGCCAGTGGGCAGGAGGTCGACATCGGCGCCCTCACGCAGCTCAACAACACGCTGAAGGGCCTGTACAAGGATCTCGGACTGAAGCCAACCGAGCGGAAGACGGACAGTCTTGGGAACTACATGGCGGCGAAGTCGAGCCGTCAGCCTGCGGAGGCTCCCAGCGCTTCCTGAAGTTCTACGATTTTCTTGTCGACCCGAATCTAGGCGACCTTGGCGCAGAGTCGTACCGCACGTGGCACGTTCTCGCCCGCCTCATTGATGGCGATGGCGCGCTTCTAACGCCTGAAGACGCGGCGATCGCGCAGAAGATCACCGAGCGCACTGCCTTCCCTGATGAGGCCGTCACCGAGCTTTACTGTGCGCCTGGGCGACGTGCCGGCAAGACGCTGTTCTGCAGCCGACTGGCTGCCTACTTCCTCGCGCAGGACTACCGCGCGCGCCTTGCGCCCGGAGAGCTTGCGGTCGTCGCGTGTCTTGCCGTCGACAAGGAACAGGCCGGCCAGTTGTTCGGCTATGTGGACGCCCTCTTCACCGAAAAGCCGCTGCTCGCCCAGACCGTGGTCGGCCGGACCGCTGATACGCTGACCCTGGCTCACAGGACGCACTTGCGGGTGTATGCCAGCAACTTCCGCAGCACGCGCGGCTCATCGTATGCCGCGGCGATAGTCGACGAGATCGCATTCTTGCGGAACGACGAGAGTGCGAATCCCGATATCGAGATCATCCGCGCGTTGAAGCCTGGCCTGATGACTCTCAACGGTTCGCTCGTCTGCTTGTCGAGCCCTTACATGCGCAAGGGCGTCCTGTTCGCCGCCCACAAGAAGCACTTCGGGAACAACGCGAGCCGAGCGCTCTACGTTCAGGGCGACAGCCGGACGTTCAACCCGACCCTGGACGCCGAACGGATTGCCGAAGCTCACGAGGAAGATCCCGAAGCTGCAGCCAGCGAATGGGGCGGCCTCTTCCGTGCCGACCTGTCGAATGCATTTGCAGGCGAGTGGATCGATGCGGGCATCTGCTCGGGTGTATTCGAACGACCGCGGGTAGCGACGCTTCCTCAGGGACGCGCCCCACAGTATTTCGCCTTCACGGACCCTGCCGGCGGATCGGGCAAGGACTCGTGGTCGACGTCGATTGCGCACGCTCAGGCTGAAGCAGACCTCGTCCAGGACGCGCTGCTCGAGATCCGGCCGCCTTTCAGCACGACTGACGCGGCGAAACAGGTGGCGGACTTCCTCAAGGGTTATGGCCTGACGAGTGTGAAGGGCGACGCGTATGCGGGCATGTGGCCGGCGGACGCGCTCGCGAGTCACGGCATCGGCTACGTCCAGAGCGATCACCCCAAGTCGGACATTTACCGCGAGAACGTGCCGCTGTTCTCCGGCGGGCGCGTGAAGATCCTCGATATCCCCCGGCAGACGACGCAGCTACGCAACCTTGAACGCCGTGTGCGGGCCGGTGGCAAGGACTCATTTGACCATCCTGGCGGAGCGAACGACGACAACGCCAATGCCTTGTGCGGCTCGCTCCTCGCGGCTGGTCGTACAGCGCGCACGGGTAACAACGAAGTTTTCGCCGTCCGCTCGACTGCGTTCGATGGCTACGCGGACACGGAAATGATGCGGGCCCGGCACCTGTACGACGCGGGACACAGGCAATGGTGAGCGATCCGACGCAGGAGCACATGCCGGTCGCACTCGCAGTGGCGACTTACGAGGCGGAGCGCGCCGAAGGTCGCCCGGGAAGCGCAGAATTTAACGAAGTGGTGAAGCTGCTCGCCGGCTTTCCGCCGGAGCGGCAAACGTGGTGGCGCGTGCAACTGGCGACGATTCGATCAAGGTACGGGAACTAGTTTTTACACGAGCCTTTAGGAGGCAACAGTCTGAATGGGTGTAGTTGAATTTCGGAAAGTGAATGGTCGGGACAAGGTCTGCCTGTCTCGTTCGGATACGAGCGAGAAGCACATCGCCGCCGTCGCGGAAGGTCTGCGGCAGTCGTTCGCGACTCGCAACGGTCGCGAACTGAAGAATTTTCGCGAGGTGACATTGCCGGCCGAGATGGTCGACAAGTTCCAGCGGCTGTTCATTCAGGAATGCAGGAAGCTGCAGGCCCTGCATCCGGAAGTGGAGTTTTCCGGTGGCCCGAAGAGCATCACGTCACTCACGCGCGCGGCCCATCCGGATCTCTTCGAGTTGATGCAGACAGAGCGCTGCGCCGAGGTTTGGGACTCCGATGTGGAGATTGTCTCGTGACGGTCACATACATCATTCCGGACCCGCCCCCGGTTCCGTGGGCAGAGAAGCTCGCCGCGATCCCGTTGCCGCCCGCGGTTGTGCCCGAAGAAGGCCACACGGTGAAGGAAAAGGATATTCCTGCGCTCGTGAAGCAGGCACAGCGCGCCCTGTGGGTGCTCGAAGGCGTCTACGCGGACGTGAACCGTCTCTCTCAGGAGCGTTTCACGATCGAAGAGCTTGCTGCACGCGGTGGCGTTACGGGCATCCTTCGGGGACTCAACCTCGCGCGGCTCACCGAACCGCGGAAAATCATCGCGGATCTTCGTAAGACAATCGGCTATCAGGGCCGTGTCGCGCTCGAATGGGGCCCCGGCGGATTCGTGCCGGAGTATTCCACCGTCGAATCGCTCGCACTTCAGGTCAACACGTGCGAGGGATTCGCGGCGGATCTCGAGCAGCGCTGGAGCGGCGCGCGATGAGCGTCACCGTTCAAGTCGACGCCCGTTCGGCACTCAGCCGACTTGATCGGCTCATTATCGAGTCGCGCGACCGGACACAGCCGAACCGGCAGCTATCTGTGCAGCTCTACGGCTGGACGCAGCGGGCGTTCCGGGAGGGTGGCGCTTCGCAAACGCCATCCTGGGCGCCGCTCGCCACGTCAACCGCGAAGCGGAAGGCGCAGCAAGGCTACTCGTCGCTGCCGCTCGTGCGCACTGGCCACTACCGCCAGTCGTTTCGCCCGTTCTACGACAACGATCGCGCGGGCGTTGGCTCCGAGGTGCCGTACTCGAAGTACCACGAGGCCGGCACGCGGAAGATGCCCGCCCGCCCGGCTCTGCCGTCCGAGCGTGTCGCAACCGACTACGCCGTTCAAATCTACCAGCGTTGGGCAGCCAACCTTGCCCGTTAAGGAAACACATCGATGAATGACGAACAGCTTCAACGGATCAAAGCGCTCATGGCACGGCACGCTGCGCCATTCGAAGTGCTGCAGAACTTCGTGCGGGAGTTTCAGCGAAAGACCGGCGAGCCGCTTGCCGCGCTTCAGCGCGCTGCCCTCGCCGTGCGCGCCAACATGATCGGGAGGCCGTGAAATGGGTGCCTTTGTTCGACAGTTCGACGTCACCGTCCAGCACGACGGTGAGCCGATCACGGTCACACTCAAACCTGCGAAGTATGGCGATGTCTCGCCGTTGCAGAGTGCGGCGACCCAGGACGCGGTAATCAAGGGATTCCAGTCTGTGCTCGGCGAGTACATCACCGAGATGAAGGGGCCGTTCGACGCGGCTGGCGTGCAGGTTTCCAAGGACGATTTTCTTTCTCTCGCGTACTTCGTGAAACCTGTGCTTGAGATCGGCACCGAGTGGGTGAAGCGGGCGGCACCGCAAAACCCTCCGTCGCCCGGCGCATAGCTCAGAGGCTATCGTCCGGGGTGACTGTTCATGATTCAGATCCGATGGAGGGCGGCTATTCGGTGGCATGGTGGCTGCAGCTATGGATGCAAATCCATCAGCCGACAGGCTTCGGATGGATTCGCACCGAGTGGCCGGCCGGCGGAACGCTGTTCGATCAGCCCGCGATTGCGGTCGCAATGCTCGACCTAGTTGGTGAGCAATTGAGGAAGGAGGCATCAGTGCAAAATCGGTAACGTCGTAGAGCTTGTCGTCAAGCTGAAAGACCAACTTTCCGGTCCATCGCAGAATCTGCGCGGCGAACTCGGCAAGCTCGCAAGCGTTGCGAAGGTTGCAGGCGCTGCGGTCACGGCGGGCCTGGCTTTTAAGAAGGTCATTGACGAGACGATCGAGGCGCAGTCGGTCCTGGCGCAGTTGTCGGTCGCCTATTCGAACGCGGGCGAATCCGCGCGCCGCTCAATGCGTGACATCACCGATTTCTCGGATGCACAGCAGAAGGCGACGACGTACTCGGATGAGTCGATCACGAAGGCTCAGACCGCGCTGCTGCGGTTCGGGCGCGTTAGCGGTGATGTATTCGACCGCGCCCGAAAAGACATCCTTGATGTCGCCGCGGCCCTCGGAACGGATCTCGAGAGCGCAGCGTTTTCAGTCGGCCGCGCGCTGCAGTCTCCAACGCAGGGACTTCGGCAGCTTCGTGCGCTCGGGATCATCTTCACCGAAGCGCAACAGAAGCTGATCAAGAGCCTCGAAGACACCGGGCAGGTTGCGAAGGCGCAGGCCATCATCCTCGAAGCCCTTGAGAATCGATTCGGCGGCGCAGCCGAAGCCGCGCGAAATACGCTCGGCGGCGCGCTGCAGGGGTTAGAGAACGCGTTCGGCGATCTCTTCGAGGCGACCGACAAGGGTGCCTCCTCAGCAACCGAGGCGATCAACGGGCTTGCCGATACCCTCTCCGATCCCGCCATCAAGTCAGCACTCCAGGATGTCGCGGGCTTTCTGCTCACGACCTTCGGCGAACTGGTGAAGATCGCCGCCCTCGCGATCGACGGATGGAAGCAGATTGGCAAGCTCGCTGCGGAAGCCGCGCAGATCGTTCCATCGAGCAAGCTGGACGAACTCTTCGAAAAGCAATCGAACCTCGGTGCGTTGCTGAACAATGCTCTCGAAGAGCAATCCGTCTTGCGCACCAATCAGGTCGACCCGATGCGCCAACGGCAGGTGGCACGCGAAATTGAAGACCTGCGCGCGCGCATAAAAGCCGTTGACGATGAACTCAACGGCGTCAGGCAGGGCCAGGGCGGCCCGCAGCCAGTCGGCAGTCGGCAACGCACGGCACCCGGCGGGGTGAAGTTCATCTCAGACGAGCAAGTCCAGCAGGAAAATGAAGACGCACGGTTGCGAGCGGAAGCCGAATGGAAGAAGGCCGTTGAGGCGCAGGCGGAAGTTGCGAAGCGGCACAAGGAACTGAGCGACTTGCTCAACTCGTTCGGCGAGCGACAGGGACGCGAAGCGCTTGAACAGGTGACGCGAACACAGGCGCTGCTCGAAGAGACGACCCAGAAGTCCATCGAGAACATCGGGAAGGTTCTCGAACCGAACAAAAAGGCTATCGATGAAATCGTCGGTACGGCAACGCAAGGCCTGGAGAATCTAGCCCGCTCAGGCCAGCTTACTGGCAAGTCCATCGCTCGCTACCTGATTTCGGCCTTCGAATCGAAGGCGATCACGAAGGCCATCGATGCGCTTGGCAAGTATTTGAGCAATGCGCTATCGAGCGCGTCGACTTCCGGAAGCGGCTTCGGCAGCTTCCTTTCGGGCATCTTCAGTGCGTTCGGCCACGCGGCCGGCGGCGGACGCATGTCCGGCCCCCGCATCGTCGGCGAGGATGGCCCGGAGCTCGACATGGGTGGCGGCAACATCCTGAACCGCAGGCAACTGGCATTCGCAGGCGGTGGTGGCGGTGACATCAGCATTGGGCCCACTACCATTGTCGTGCAGGGGACCTCAGACCCAGCAACCACCGCGCAGTACGTGGAAGCGCGCATCAGCACGAACAATCGCAAGCTGCTCGAGCAGGTGAACCGGCTGATGAAGGACAACTACGGGAGGTCGCTGCGGTAGAATTCGCCTATGCCAAAAGGAGCTAAACCAATCGATATTTCAGGGCAGCGATTTGCACGCATGCTCGTGATTTCGTTCGTCGGAATTGAGAGGCATCTAGCTCGATGGCGCTGCCGCTGCGATTGCGGAGTAGAAAAGGTCGTTGCCGGAAAAGAACTTCGGAACGGGGATATCAAGTCTTGCGGTTGCCAGAAAACTGAGCATGCTCAGAAGATGGGGTCCGTAAGCAGGCCTCGTCATGGCCATAGCAAAAACGGTAAATCATCCCTGACCTATACATCATGGGATGGAATGATTCAGCGCTGTACCAATCCAAAGGATGAGGGGTGGCGCTATTACGGAGGACGCGGAATCCGCGTATGCGAACGCTGGCTGAAGTTCGACAACTTCTTGGCTGACATGGGCGAGCGCCCCCACCGCCTACTCACTCTTGATCGAATCGAAGTCAATGGCAATTACGAACCAGGTAATTGTCGTTGGGCGGACTGGCACACGCAGCGCATAACCCAACGGCCGCGCCAGAAGTTGGAGGCGTCAAGCGCCGCTTGGAAGTAATGATTCCGCCCTGGGTGCGTCCGGAGTCTCCCGAAACGATCCGCATGATCGACGATGCGACGGTTGCATTTCAGCCGGCATTCGGTCGCGGGCAGACTCAGCGCGGGATCTTCGCTGATCCGAGATGGGGCTTGCGGCGGCGATATCGTGGGCTCCGATCGGATGAGAAGGCCGCGATTCTCAACGTGTTGAACGAGTCGCGCGGGCAGCTTAACCAGATCCGTGTGACGCCGCATACACCGATTCGCGGTAGCCTCGCGACGAGCGAGTTACTCTCGAACAACACTTTTGCGAGCGGTACTACTGGGTGGTCAAGCGGGAGTGGCTATACGATCGCTGTTTCGGATCGGATCGTGCGCGCAACGCGCATTGCTATGACCGGCGCGGATTACGCATTGGCATCCTCTGTCGTATCGTGCGTCCAGTACGCGCCGTATGTCGCCCGTTTCTTTGTAGCCCCGGGCCGCGGTTCATATTTCGCCACTGGCGCCACAATCGACGATACGCAAAATTCGGTTAC
>Ga0247765_1000794_pt1 | contig 20735 bp, 11 predicted proteins | sample UWRJL106311C6_FD_179949 | JGI IMG/M metagenome (GOLD analysis project Ga0247765, IMG submission 179949) | Plant litter microbial communities from Arlington Agricultural Research Station in Wisconsin, United States - UWRJ-L106-311C-6 | ecosystem: Environmental > Terrestrial > Plant litter >... | reverse complement strand
AGCCAGGGCGCACCGAAGGCGCGAGCCGTGGTGATGGCGAAAGCCAGAATCACGGTGCCGACCGAGGGCTCGCGCAAAGTCTTCACGCCCGTGAAGCAATAACCGAAGACAATAATAACGCGACTAATTGAGGTTGCAGCGATAGCGAGACGATTTCGGAGGAAGCGAAAGCCTTTGAAATCAAAAAGAATACACTTTACAAGCAGTTCCAGGATATGGTTGACAGGAGGGGAGCCTTCGACGACATCTTTGAAGCTGCCAAGCGGTACTTCGACCACGTCCTTCCATCGAACCCCAAGCGAGAACGTACCGAAAACGTTAAGAAACGCCTTAATTCCATCGAGGCATCATTGAAGAGAATCGAAAACTCGACCAAAACACAGCAATCGATGCCGGCCGGTCGCATATGGGCCCAAATCGCGAGCGGCGGACGTAACGCGGTCGCGTCGCCCCCACTACGCGAATACGTCGTACCGAAGAAAGCATTCCGCGAAATCGTTATTACCTTACCGAAGGACCTACAATCACGAGCTGAACTTACGAGCGAAGGAATCGTATACGGAATAAACAAAACCATACCGATCGGAGGAGCAATAGCGGCCAAGCGTCTCCCGCGCAGCGGGGACGTAGTGGTCTCGTTCAAGGACGACAAATGGCCGTGGTATAACGACCCAAAGAATGAGAACTGGGTACGCGAGGTGTTTACAGACGCAGCGTAGATGCGCCGAAGAATATACGCAGTACTAGCGAAGGGGGTAGACCCGAGTATTGCGGAGAGGTACGGCGAAGGCGAAGGTAACGATATAGTAAAAAGCCTGGACGAACTCCAAAGGCAGATAAGTGAGCAGAGCCAGGTCAATATAGTCAGAGTCAGGACGAGGCTCCCCCGCAGGAGCAACGAGGGCATAACGAAGCCGAAGTCTATCTAGCTGCTGCTGGAAGTCCACTCAGTAGAGGAAGCCATTAAGCTAATCGACTAAGGAATGATTTACAACTACCGCAGGTACCCCTGCAAGCGGTTCGAGGGCGAAGCGAGAGCGGTCCAGTGCTTTAACTGCGGGAAATGGGGACACAAGGCCAAGTTCTGCACGAATAAGGCGATGTATATGCTTTACGGAGGCGATGCGTATTCGACGGCGACGAACGTCAAGAAGCGAGAGGCAGGATGCCCTGTAAATACAAGGGCGGGCACCCCGAAGCGATGCCTTAACTGCGGCGGTGCGTATACGGCGTTCAGTGCAGACTGCCGTGTAGCAAAGGAGCAGAAACAGCGTGCCAGAGAGAGATACCTAGACAGACCTATTACCTTCGCACCCCCCCCGGTGCGTATACAAACCGTGGGCAACGTGACTGATCCCACGAATAGTGCTACTAAATAAGTAGCTATAGTAGCCGGACTAGCATCGGTAGCGAAGCATGTACGGTTCTTGAGCGCAGACCAAAGGATTGGAGGAAGAAGGAAAGGAAGACCAACTAACCTGCAGAGAGCGGCCGAAGGCAATAACAATACCCTAGTAAGTTGGGCAGCACCTACTAATACTGCTGCCACCGCCGTAACCGGAGCGAATGCGACCCCCCTGCGGGCCGCCTCCGAGGAGGACTCTCTTCCCCCACCATCCAGCGCACTAGTAGAAAGCCAGAACAGCGATTCCTACCCCCTACCCCCGCGCTCTATACAGTAATGCAACTAAAGATACTATACTGGAATGTGGGAAATGGACAAAAGAGACTGCAGACAGTACTACGTAGTACCGTTTACGATGTGTTAGCAATCCAGGAGCCACCCTGCAGCGGCTCAACTGGCGCCCCCCGACACAGCAGACTCGAAAAGTACGATATGATCTTTAGTAGCGGAAGAGTAGCGCTGTACGTGAGCAAAAGAATCGATAGAATAACGTGGACGACTGACGGCGGCGAGGACTAGGCGGCGGTAACGTTCGGAAAAGGAGATGACGTATTAACGGTAATATCCATCTATTCGGAATTACACAACAGAAACTGGAAGACCCTACTAAAGGAATTAATCGATAAGCCCCCGCTACGTGGTCGCACCGTCATCGTAGGTGACTTTAACGCCCACCACCCTATGTGGGATAGAGACCGAAGACAATTACCTAAAGCAGAGCACGTACTTCGCCTCGCAATCGGATGGAACCTGGAGCTCCTTATACCATGGGGAGAGATAACGAGACGGTCGAAAAGGGGGGATAGAGACAGTACGATAGACCTAGCCTGGACCTCCAGGAACCTCAGCGCAACGTACAACGGACCGGACGACCTTCCCGGATCAGACCATGCGGCATAAGCGATAACCGTAGGTGACTCGCCTGCGGAACGAGGTAGCTTCGAGGACGAAGGATACAGCTGGTTACTGCTTTACGAAGTCACATGCAGAAATATAGCTGTAACATACCTTACCATTCCGGGGGAGCTAAAAACTGTTAAAGAGGTAGAGGAAGCAGCCCTTAACCTAACCAAGGAACTTACCCACATCGCGGACGTAGCGTGCCCGAAACGCAAACGCAATTAAGGAACCAACACTATCTGGTGGAATAGAGAGGTTAAGGACGCTATAGTAGAGGCGAGGAGGGCCGAACGTGCCTGGAGGAGAAGCCGTATAGAAGTATCTCTCAAGCACCTCAGGGCGGCGGTATTAGAACAGGAAAGAGTGATGAGAAAAGCGCAAACGAGGTGCTGGTGTAACGTCCTTGAAGAGGCAGCAAACGATAATTGAGATCTTTGGGACCTAGAAAGATGGGCTAGACTACGGAGCCATAGAAAACCCGACCCCCTTGCCATTCCCCCTCTTCGAAGCACCCCAGAAGGCCCATAAGATGCTATCTTATATGAATAAAAAGCCAAAGTGCTATTAGAGCGCTTCTTCCCCGAACTAAAGGCGGATCTTTCCCTAATCCCTAACCGAGATATGGACCTAACAACGTTTAAAGAAACCGTAAAAATCAACTGGGAGGTAGATACTAGGGACGTTAGCGTAGTGATATTAATAGTACTACCAAGTAAGGTACTAGGATTAGACCGCTTATTTAATAAACTGTTGAAAGCTTGTAACGAGGAAGAAAGACTCTTTGAAGTACTATTACTAATTATATAGGTAGGTTTTAAGCTATTGTACTTCCCTTGGTACTTCCGCGAAGTAATTGTAGTAGTGTTTAGAAAACTGAATAAGATGTTAGAGGATTAAAAACTCCCGGGGGCCTATAGGTTGATCTCTCTCCTAAGTGCGCTGGGTAAGATAATAGAAATATTAATAGCGATGCGACTTATAGTTGTAATTGAGGAAAACGGGATACTTTCTTGTATATAGATGGGATTTAGGTATAAAAGGTCTACGGAGGTGGTAATTAGATTGGTAATAGATGTAGTATATATTACCTAGGCGTATAACGCGATAGCGTCTTTACTGTAACTTGACTTTACGGGCGCTTTTGATTGGGTGGATTGGATATGGTTAATATATACGTTCCGGGAACTGGGTTACGAATGGCGGCTTATCCGCTGGTTGTAGTCCTACTTCGAGGATAGGACGGCCCGCCTTTACTTTGACGGAGTGATATTAGAACCTTATAAAATCACTTAGGGTATACCATAGGGCTCCCCCCTTTCCCTTATTCTCTTTATTATCTTTATATCCACCTTATACTAGTAATTGGAGGAAATCCCTAACCTTATTATAGTAGGATTTACAGATGATACGAACCTATTAGTTTACGTATGCGATATAAAGACGGTATGCGAGACGTTAGAAAGGGGATATAAAGTATGTGAGGAATGGGTAAAGGAAAGAGGTATAGAATTTAATTTATCGAAGAGTAAATTTATATACTTTACGAGGATGAGGCGAATGCGTACTGATATATTAAATATCCTGGGAGAGGGGAACCCGGGTTTAGTATTAGTGGAAAACGCTTGCTTTTTAGGCGTATGGTTGGATTGGAAGTTATCCTTTACTAAATACTAAAAGATTATTTTATAAAAGATGGAAATTTAGAAACTAGTACTGGAACGACTAGTAGGGAAAACGTGGGGAGTTCGCCTTGACCGCGTATGGTAAATTTATACGATGGTGGTACGGAGCGTGATGTCGTACGGAGCGAATATATAGTATATACTAATATTGAGAAAGGGAAAAGTAAGGGGGATAGTACGAAAACTTTGCAGTTAATAAATAAAGTGCTTGCGTACTGTTATCGGGGTGTATAAAGTTATATTAGTAAGGAATGTCGAGGCTGAGGCGTGGTGCCTATTACTGGATCTATACCTTATAAAGTGGGTAGTGAAAGCGGAATAAAGGCTTTAAAGAACCGGTATGACGGAGCTACTGCGTATTGCGTGCGAGGTGGTGGCTAGTTGACTTAGAAGGAGACGATCGTGTAGAGGGGAAGGAAGAATTAAGTAACTAAATAGCGGAATCCTGAAGGCGGAATGGGTTAAATAGTGGTTATAACTACTAAGGTGGGCTTAGAATTTAGGGGGGGAAGTCGACTGGATAGAGCTTGACCCCGATAGAAGATTAAAGGCAGAATGGAGGGTACGCTGATTGGAGTAATAAATGATAGTATTGCGAAGAAGAACCGGCTGAGGTATGGAACTGGCGGATTTATTTAACTTCCGGGGGAAGTTACCTAAATATTTCCTACTTAACCTATATAGTGGGCTTACTAAGGTAAAAAGCTCGCTTTTTACCCAACTACGTACCGGGGTAATAGGGCTGAACGCGTTTCTGTTTAGAATGAAGGTAAGAGACGTAAATACCCTACTATGTCGATGTGTAGGAGTATTAGAAATAGCGGTATATATCTTCTTAAACTGCCCGGAATACGCGTAAAGCCGAGAGTAAGTAGGATTACTAAGAGTACGAGACGGAAGTACCTTTAAAGAGGTTTTATCTTATACCGTAATTGCAGCGAAATTAATGACGTGGTTTTATAATATAAGTAGAATTGAGATGTATAATTTGGTTAGGGAGATAGAGAGACTTAATAGCGAGGAAGAGGTAGTTGGGGGAAGGAAGAAAGTAGTTGCTGCGAGAGAAAAGAGAAGACGCGAAGAAGAGAAATGATTAGTAAAAGGTAGAAGGAGAGGACGGATAGTACTGGGATTGTAATATAATAATTATAGCGAAATTATAATGAGGGTACTACGAATACTAATAGAACCTATAAACGGGTAATAAGCTGCCTACAGTTTGCGGAAACTGTTAATCCCTCCTTAAGAAATACCTACGAACTCGCGGCGAAGTAGTATTGTATAAAAGTAACGTGAATCCCCCTATATATTATAGTTAATGTACCTTTGTGTCCTTATTTAGTGTAAGCTGGTAGGAATTATTAGTAAGAGATCGAGAATATAGTGAAAATATAGCGAAAACGTAACGGGGAATAATATATATTTTGCTGAGCCCATTTTTCGAGTACCTCGGCCGGAATTTTACCAGTCTCGCCCGAGATTTTGAAGCGCTTCTGAATAATAGCGAGACGGCGTTTAAGACGGTGCGCTTAGTAGGGCGTTCCACTAGGGGTGGTCTGAGCCGCGGTAGTGGCGTGAGAAGGCTGCGTAGCCGTACCGCGAGAAGGGGTTGCTGGAGCAGATGGAGTAGGCCTTATAGTGACCTAACCCTACTAGGTGCGGATTATTTGATCGGTAAGAATAAGATGGCGTTGAGATTCGTGTTAGTATTGTAGTTGGTACGCGGAAGGTATTAGGAACTTATAGAATAACCAATAACGACGGAAGTTAGCTCGTGGGCGGTGCGAACGACGAATATAGTAGTAGCTTGCTGCTTAGGATTGGTGAGCTGAGAAGAGTTAGTAAGTACTAAAGCTGTAGTAGAGAGGTATATATAAAGATATACGTCCGATTAAAATCCGTATAGTGCTGGTAGCGGTGAGAGCCCGGAGCTGCGAGAAGTGAGTAAGAACCCCGAAGGAGTAGTAAGAGCGCGTGGAAGAAGTACCATTGGGTTGCAGATACTTATGGAGCTCTTAATAACTGTTGATATAGATGCTGCTGACGCAGGAACGGTAGGGGCTGCGAGGATGAAGATTAGCAGGATTGCGAGAATTAGTAAAGGAGATAAGCGATGGTGGAGTGCTTACGTAGCGATTGTACGGTTCCGTGTGGCGGTTTCGATCCTCGAGAGCGAGGTGTTGGTATTGGAGCTAAAAGCTATGGTATATAAAGTAATAGATGATGATGAAAAGAAGAAGAGAATAAGGGAGAGAACCCCCTATTTATAGGTAAAAAAGGGCGAGAATTTGCGTTTATGTACCGTACTCGCTTAGTAGGTAACGAGATTGCCCCGGTTAAATGAGGATGGAATATTAGATGAAAATATACTGGTGATACCCTTATGATTTTTTATTTGGAGTTTAATGAAGGTAAACCGATAACGATGCTATTGCGAAGGAAGGTATAACCCCCCCCTCCTCCCTCTTTTTATTTAAATATACTGTTGATATTACGATGGTACCGCTGCTACGATGGCTTTTTTATAATATAAACGAAAGTGAATTAAAAGCGAGGTAAATTGTAGAAAGAGAAAGAAGTAAATTACCCGTGGAAGAAGGCTATCGTCCGAACTGTGGGCGAACTGAAAGCGAGGTAATAAATACAAAGGAAAGAGCCCCCCCCTTCCACCTTCTGACGACGATACAGCTGGGGTACCGGGGCTAAAGAAGAAAGAACGAGTACGGTTTGAGTTCGAACCGATATACGGGTACCCCCCATTTCCCTTTCTTTACAAATTGTGATAACTCCCCTCCTGTTATACATCCTGGGTAGGAGAGACCCAGATTAGTAGATAAAAGGCTGGAAGTAGAGTTGGTTTAGGTGCGATATTGTACTGATACCTGTACTATAGAAGTACCTACGGTGCCTAAACAGATAGATAGAGGGACCGCTTGCCCACTAGGGCGAGGACTAGAGGTCCTTTGCGGTGTAAGATTAATAATAATAATATATATCTCAATTTTACCTATATTATAAAACTACGTTATTAATTTCGTTACAATTATAATATAAAATAAAACCTTTTTAAAGATACTTTATTTCGTACTCTTAGTAATTCTACTTATTCTCAACTTTACACGTATTCCAGGCAATTTAGGAAAATATATACCGCTATTTTAGGTACTCTTACGCATCAATATAATAAAATATTTACGTCTTTTACCTTTATTTTAAACAAGAACGCGTTTAACCTTATTACCCCAGTATATAATTAGGTAAAAAACGAGCTTTTTACCTTAGTAAACCCACTATATAGGTTAAGTAGGAAGTATTTAAGTAATTTCCCCCAAAGGTTAAATAAATCAGCCAATTTTATACCTTAGCCAGTTCTTCTTCGCAATATTATTATTTATTATACCAATCAACGTACCCTCCATTCTGCCTTTAGCCTTTTATCGGGGTTAAGTTCTATCTAATCAACTTCCCCCCCTAAATTCTAAGCCCCCCTTAGTAATTATAACCATTATTTAACCCATTCCGCCTTTAAAATTCCACTATTTAGTTACTTAATCCTTCCTTCCCCTTTACGTAATTATCTCCTTTTAAATTAACTAGCCACTACTTCATACGCAATACGTAATAACTCCGTCATACCGGTTTTTTGGAATTTTTATTCCGCTTTTACTACTTACTTTATAAGGTATAGATCCAGTAGTAGGTACTACGCCTCAACCTTAACGTTCCTTACTAATATAGCTTTATATACCCCAATAACGATATATAAGTACTTTATTTATTAACTATAAAATTTTCGTATTATCCCCTTTACTTTTCCCTTTTTTAATATTAGTATATATTATATATTCGCTCCGTATAATATTACACTCCGTATAACCATTATATAAATTTACTATACGCAGTTAAGGCGAACTCCCTACGTTTTCCCTATTAATCGTTCCAATACTAATTTCTAAATTTCCATCTTTTATAAAATAATCTTTTAATATTTAGTAAAAAATAGCTTCTAATTTAGCTATATATCTAAAAAGCGGGCGTTTTTTATTAATACCAAACCTAGGTTCCCCTTTCCCAGGATATTTAATATATTAGTATATATTCACCTTATTTTTGTAAAGTATATAAATTCACTTTTCGATAGGTTAAATTCCATACCTTTTTCCTTTACCCATTCCTTATATACTTTATATCCCCTTTTTAACATTTCGTATATTATTTTCGTATCGTATACGTAAGTTAATAGGTTTATATTATTTATAAATCCTATTATAATAAGGTTAAAGATTTCCTCTAATTACTAGTATAAGGTAAATATAAAGATAATAAAAAAAATAGGAAAAAGGGGGAAGCCTTGTAATATACCCTAAGTAATTTTATAAGGTTTTAATATTACTTTATTAAAGTAAAGGCGGGCCGTTTTATCCTTGAAGTAGAATTGTAATTAACAAATAAGCCGCCATTCGTAGCCTAGTTCCCGGAACGTATATATTAACCATATCCAATCTACCCAGTTAAAGGCGCCCGTAAGGTCGAATTGTAGTAAAAACGCTATTACGTTATACGCCTAAATAATATATACTATATTTATTACTAATCTAATTACTACTTTTGTAAACCTTTTATACCTAAACCCTATTTATATATAAGAAAATATCCCGTTCTCTTTAGTTACAATTATAAGTCGTATCGTTATTAATATTTCTATTATCTTACCTAAAGTATTTAGAAGGGAGATCGGCTTATAGGCCCCTAGGAGTTTTTAATCCTTTAACGTTTTATTCAGTTTTTTAAATATTACTATAATTACTTCGCAAAAGCATTAAGGAAAGTATAATAACTTAAAACCTATTTATATAATTAGTAATAGTACTTTAAAAAAAATTTTTCTTCCTTATTACAGGTTTTTAATAATTTATTAAATAAATAGTCTGGTTTTAGTACCTTATTTAGTAATATTATTAATATTACTACGTTAATATTCCTAATATTTACCTTTTAATTGATTTTTATAGTTTCTTTAAACGTTATTAGGTTTATATTTTAGTTAGGGATTAAAAAGAAATCCGCTTTTAATTTGGAAAAAAAAGCGTTTTAATAATACTTTAGCTTTTTATTTATATAAAATAATATTTTATAGGCCTTTTGGGGTGCTTTAAAAAGGGGGAATAATAAAGGGGTTAGGTTTTTTATAACTTTGTAATCTAACCTATCTTTCTAGGTTTTAAAAATCTTAATTATCGTTTACTACCTTTTTAAAAACGTTACATTAATACCTTATTTACACTTTTTTTATTACTCTTTCCTATTCTACTATTACCGCCCTAAGGTATTTAAAAGATACTTTTATATAACTTCTCCTTTAGGTACGTTTAGCCCTCCTTACTTTTATTATAATATCTTTAACCTTTTTATTTTACTAAATAGTATTAATTCCTTAATTATGTTTATACTTTGGGTACGTTATATCTACGATATAGGTAAGTTCCTTAATTAAGTTAAGCGTTATTTCCTTTACTTTTTTAACAATTTTTAATTCCCTTGGAATAGTAAGGTATATTATAACTATATTTTTGTATATAACTTTATAAAATAGTAACTAATTATATCTTTCGTCCTTGAGGCTACTTCGTTTTATAGGTAAGTTACTTATAATTATTACTTGTACTATATAATTTAATTTGGGAAGGTTATCCGATCCGTTATACGTTACGCTAAAGTTCCTAAAGGTCCAGGCTAGGTTTATTATACTATTTTTATCCCCCCTTTTCAACCGTTTCGTTATTTCTCCCTATAATATAAAAAACTCCAGATTCTATTTAATTATAAAGCGAAATACGTATTTTACTTTAGGTAATTATTTTTAATCTTTATTTTATATAGGGTAGTAGGCGTTAAAGTTACCTATAATAATAATACGATTATATAATAGGGGCTTATTAATTAGTTTTTTTAATAGAATCTTCTAATTTCTATTATATAATTCCAAATAAATAAATATTACCGTTAATACGTTATCTCCTTTTCCAAATATTACCGCTACCTAATCCTCACTACCGTTAATCATTTACGTTATTTTATCAATTCTTTTACTTATATATAATATTATTTTTCCGCTACTAAAAATTATATCGTATTTTTCGAATCTACTATATTAAGGGGTACCAGTTAAGCTATTACAAAGTAGCTTTTAAATTGCTAATATATTATAAACGGTATTACATAGTATTATTTACAATCTCTTTTATCTATTTCCTATATTCCAGTATAATATCTTTAGTTACATTACTATATAAAATATAGGGGTAGGGGGTAAAAATCGCTATTTTAGCTTTTTACTAATACGTTAGATAATAGGGGAAAAAAGTCCTCCTTAAGGGCGGTTTGCAAAGGGGTTATATTCGCTCCAATTACAGTAGTAGTAGCAATACTAATAGGTATTACCCAACTTATTAGGGTATTATTATTACCTTTAGCCGCTTTTTGCAAATTAGTTAATCTTCCTTTCCTTCTTCTTTTAATCCTTTAATTTACGTTTAAAAACCGTATATATTTCGTTACTAATATTAATTCAACTACTATAATTACTTATTTAATAATACTATTTGTAAAATTAGTTACGTTACCTATAATTTATATACGTATTAGGGGGGGTGCGAAGGTAATAAATCTATTTAGGTATTTTTTTCTAATACGCTATTTTTACTCCTTTATTATATAATAATTTATACTAAACGTTATATACGTATTACCGCAATTAAGGTATTGTTTCGGGGTACCCGCCCTTATATTTATAAAGTATCTTACCTCTCGCTTCTTAACGTTCGTTACTATTAAATACGTATCGCCTCCGCAAAGTATATATATTACCTTATTTGTACAAAACTTAGCCTTATATCCTTATTTCCCGTAATTAAAATACTAAACCGTTCTCACTTCGCCTTTAAACCGTTTGTAAAGGTACCTATAGTAATTATAAATCATTCCTTAATTAATTAATTTAATAGCTTTTTCTACTAAGTAAACTTTTAGTAATAATTAAATAAACTTTAATTTCGCTATACCCTTATTACTCCTACGGGGAAACCTTATCCTAATTTTAATTATATTAACCTAACTTTACTTACTTATCTACCTTTAAAATTCGTTTAGGCTTTTTACTATATCGTTACCTTCGCTTTCGCTATACCTTTCCGTAATACTCGGGTCTACCCCCTTCGCTAATATTATATATATTCTTTAACGTATCTACGCTACGTTTATAAATACCTTACGTACCTAATTTTTATTCTTTAAATCGTTATACTACGGCTATTTATTATTTTTAAACGAAACTATTACATCCCCGCTATACGGGAAATACTTAACCGCTATTACTCTTCTAATTAGTATAACTTTATTTATTCCGTATATAATTTTTTCACTTATAAGTTTAGCTTATAATTATAGGTCCTTTAGTAAAATAATAACAATTTCGCGGAATATTTTCTTTAATACAATATATTTACGTAATAGGGGCAGCGTAACTACGTTATATCCGCCACTCGCGATTTAGGCCTATATACAACCGGCCAGTATTAATTACTATATCTTAATTAAATTTTCGATTCTCTTTAATATTACCTTAATAAAATTAAAACGTTTTTTAACGTTTTTAATACGTTCTCGCTTAAAATTCGATAAAAAGACGTAATCAAAGTACCGTTTAATAGCTTTAAAGATATTATCAAAAACTCCCCTCCTATCAATTATATCCTAAAATTACTTATAAAGTATATTCTTTTTAGTTTCAAAAGTATTCGCTTCCTCCGAAATCGTCTCGCTATTACTACAACCTTAATTAATCGCGTTATTATTATTTTCAGTCGTTACTTTACAGGCGTAAAGACTTTACGCAAGCCCTTAATCAGTACCGTAATTCTGGCTTTCGCCATCACTACGGCTCACGCCTTCAGTACGCCCTGGCTGCAACATCGCAGATAGGGGTAATCAGATACGTAAAACGCAATTCCAATGTTGTTTTTCGTTTTGGCGATGGTTTAACAGTTTGGGGGGGGGTTTGGCGTCTTCCCGCGCGTTTTTAATAATAATAATAATAATAATAATAATAATAATAATAATAATAATAATAATAATAATAATAATAATAATAATAATAATAATAATAATAATAATAATAATAATAATAATAATAATAATATTAATAATAATAATAATAATAATAATAATATAGGATCAAGAATAATAATAACAAGGTTTTAAATACGTAGTATAAACTCTAATAGAGATATAGCCCTTTTTATACCCAAAATAATTATAAAAATACCTAGAAAAAGTGACGAATATTATAATTAATTTGAAAGAATTTTTATAAATAATATTACAAATATTATAAATATACTTTATATAAAAGATACAAATAAAGAGCCTTCCATGTATAAATAAGTAATAATAGGATTAGAATAAGAAAAGTGGAATATTTCTATACGTAAAGAAATAATTAAACTCGAAAATTAATATATATAGGAATTAGTAAATCTACCTTTAGATAGAATACCTCTAAGTAACTAATAGGTATATAAAAAGAAAAATAATAATAATAATAATACTATAAAATATAAATCTAGATGGATAATTCAAGGATTTAACTAAATTAAATTCCTAGACTATTTGGAGACATTCCCTACAATCTGCCAACCAGAAATATACCGTATAGTATTTATTATAACCATTTCTAATAACTGGAAAATACTACAATATAATATTAAAAATACTTTTATACATATATATATAGATTAAAAGATCTACGTATAACTACCAACTGGTTTTTATATAAATAATAAATATAAAAATAAAATATACAAATTAATAAAAGCTCTTTATAGCCTAAAACAGGTACCTAGACTATAGTATAAACACCTATCTAAAATACTAAATAAACTAGGATATACCGTATTTAACCATAATAAAGAAATATTTATAAACCTAATAACTAAAAGTATAATCCTCTACTATATAAATAATATATTAATAACAAGCCTAAACCCTGACGAAATAATGGTATAAATAAATAATGCAAAAAATGATATAAAATTACAAGCTTTTAGTAAGATTAATACCTTTTTGGAAATAAATATTAAAATAAATTATAAAAATAAAAAATTATATATATATTAAAATAACTATATAAGAAATATATTAGAAAAATATAATAAAAATAACCTATATCCTAAAAACTCTCCACTTCCAATTAAAAAACTACAAAAAAATAATAATAAAGCAACCTAAGCTAAAATAACTATATATCAAAAATATGTAAAATTACTATTATACCTTACTTTAAAAATAAAACCAAATATAATATTTTTAGTACAATATTATACAAAATACTATTCAAATCCTAATATACTACATTTCAAAGCAGTAAATAATATATTTACATACCTAAATAAATATCTAGACCTTAATATAACCTATAATAAAATTAATAATAATAACTTACTTTTAAAAACCTATAATAATTCCAATTAGGGAAACTACACAAATAGCCGTAGATCCACTACAGGATATATAACTACTTTAGGAAATAATTTAATAAGCTGGTATATTATACTGTAAAAATCAGTTACCTTATTAAATACAAAAGCTAAATATATAGCTATAACAAAATATAATAAGGAAGTTATCTACTTACAAAATACAATAACCTCTTTAAATACGGCATTTAGCCTTAATATACCTATAAATATACCTGCAATAATGGAAAATAATATAGAAGCTATTAAACTAGGTTATAACGTAGAATTTCATAAAAGAACTAAGTATATTAATATAAAATACCATTATATAAGGGAACTTGTTGAAAATAATAAAATAAAAATACTATATATAAATATAAAAGAATAACTAGCTGACCCACTTACAAAACCCATAGCCGGCCCCGCTCTTACCTTATAAAAAGAAAAAATCGGTTTAGAAAAATACTAATAATACTAATACAGGGGTATAATAAAAAAGGTTTTTTATCCACCTATAAGGATTTTCCTTCTATAATCGAGGCTTTTAAATTTTTCCTCTATAAGGTATTTACCTTAAATAAAGAAGGTTTTTCAATTTTTCCTTTACAAAAATACAAAAAGAGAGATAGCTTAAACCTAATAAATTAGACGTTAGTCTACGGGGGTATATTGGGAATAAATACACTATACAGCACTTATACTATACAGTAGTATAATATTGTATAGTAGTATAACAATACTATACAGCCCGCTGCACAGCACAACAAGGCCCTATAATAAAACCTCGTATTCTACCACACTAAGAACGCCACAGCGCTTTAGCGCCTCGGCACCTCGGCCTTCGGCCTCTGGCAGAGGCCGATGGGCCGAGGGTCACAACTATAATAACCACAGCTCGCCCTCTCTTAGATAGAAGAATTAAGCACTCATCCATCCTCTTCTCCATGACTTGCCTCCATCACCATTGTGACCCATAGCTTCATCAACATCTACGCTGCTAATTGTAACGTAAAGTGGTATTTTTGTTTTCTTTTTAGCGGTTTTAAGTATAGCTACCCTAATTACCTTAACGTTATTTTCGGCTTTAATCTTTTCTAGTAAGAACTGGGGTATTGCTACTCCCTGTACTCGCTACAAGCTCAGCTCGTATGCGATTACGGTATAGCCCTTTCGGGCTACTATTATATTTGGGTTAAACATCCTCTTTACCCAGGCCGTAGTAATCTCCGCGATTTTACAAGCCTCCTCGGTATTAAATATAATCTTCCAATTGCCGCTGGGAGGTACCGTACAGTATGCGTTTTAGCTAAGGCCGGATCGCTATCGATACGACCTATGTTGATAAAGTTATAGGTTACAATGGTAATGGAGGCAAGTTATGGAGAAGAGGATAAATGAATGCTTAATTCTTCTATTTAAGAGAAGGCGAGCCGTAGTTATTATAGTTGTGACCCTTGGCCCATCGGCCTTTGGCAGAGGCCGAAGGCTAAGGTGCCGAGGCGCTAAAGCGTTGTAGCGTTCTTAGTATAGTAGAATACGAGGTTTTATTACAGGGCCTTGTTGTGCTATACAACGGGCTGCACAGCATTATTATGCTGCTGTACAATGTGTTTATTCCTAATAACCTATACTTAGGGTCCTGTTAACCGTTTCTACTACCTGCTTATTACTTTTTCAATTATCCTCCTTCTTTTAGCCCGTTTGTACTATCACCTCCAACGTATACTCCCTGGGGATATATTTTACTAGTACCTTAACAGCTACTTATACCCAAAACTTACCAGCCTTTAGCGGCAGTACGGCTTTGGTACAAGCACTAATTTTATTCTTTATAGCTTCAAGTCTTTTAAGGATTTTTTTTATCGTCAGGTCTAATCTAGCAATAGGTTTCTTAGTAAGTAGGAGGTTAATAGCGATAGCCACCTGCTTAACCAAGCAGGCGATAACCTCGCGCGCCTTTAAGTCATCGCGCTTGCTGTAACTGTAAACGAAAGCTGTTACTTTACGCAAAAGTATAGGAGTGACGGCTATTTATTCCTTAGTTGTAATAGGTACGGTATCGTTAAGTATATAATTATTATCGTCGTTTTAAATCGCCTCGAATTTACTCTCGCTAAGAAATTACTCCGTATACAAAGCGATCTCTTTACTACTATTGGCTAACATAGGGTGGTAAGGGAGTTCTGCCAGCTCTACCCTACGAAAAATCTTAGGGGCGGTTAAGGCAATCGCCCGGTTTCCCTTAAGCGTCCTCGCTGCGCTAACGCTACACGTACGCTTCTTTTTCGACCCCATAGGGTAGTTGTTATCTTTTGATTCCAGGTATTTGCTGCGTTTTTAGCCGTATGCGCGAGCAGATGCGCTGGTCCTAAGTTCTCACGAAGTTTTTTTTAGGCTCAAAGTAATTAGTTAGCTTAAAGTTAATAAAATTAGTTATTAACCAGTTCGCTAATTTCCATTATAATAAGTAAAAGCTTATAATAAAATTTCCCTACGCCTTATTCTCCAACCTATAAGCCCTTTGGTTATAAGTAAAGGCCTGTAGCGAAATCTCCCTATGCCTTTTTTTTTAACCCATAGGCCTTTTATTTGTATATAAAGGCATATGGCGAAATCTCCCTACGCCTTTTCCTCCAACCCGTAGGCCTTTTATTTATACATAAAGGCTTATAGGAGAAACCTTTAAGGCGTCTTTAGCGTTATACTAACCGTTCGTCAAACTTAACCCCAGCGAAAAAACTTACTACGTAGTAGGTAAGAAAGGTTACCATATCTTGTTCCCGGGTACTAGACCTACGTTGAATCTACGTCGGACTTAAATTAATTGCATAATTTAAAAGACATAGCAATTCCCGAGCAAATAGCGGCAGCAAAAATCATTCTCAATCATAACGCTCCGGGTAAAAAAGGTTATTAGATTTTATTCCCAGGTACTAGACCTACGTCAATTACATAACTTAAAAGACATAGCAATTCCTAAACGAATAACGGCAACAGAAATCATTCTCGATTATAATACCCCGGGTAAGAAGGTTACCAGGTTTTATTCCCGGGTACTGAATTTACTTCGGATTGTTGATGAAGCTATAGGTCACAATAATAATAGAGGAAAGTCATAGAGAAGAAGATAGATAAGTGCTTAATTCTTTTATCTGAGAGAGGGCGAGCCGTAGTTATTATAGTTGTGACCCTCGGCCCATCAGCCTCTAGCAGAGGCCGAAGGCCGAGGTGCCGAGGCGCTAAAGCGCTGTAGCGTTCTTAATGTAGTAGAATACGAGGTTTTATTGCAGGGCCTTGTTGTGCTGTGCAGCGGGCTGCACAGCACAAGTGCTGTATAATGTGTTTATTCCCAATATAAGCGCTCCACAATTGACTAGCATCATACACGCAAGGTCTTGATGCATAGCTATAGCCAGGCCCATAGGTTCACACCCGAAAAGCAGAAGGATACCGGAGCCCAAGGGGACATCTTAGAAGACGAACTCGAAGGTCATAGAAGCGATTCCGAGGAGCTTGATAGTGTCAGCGAGGGTAACAACACCACTGAGGAGCATGCGCCAGAGCACGGTCGATCGTTGGATGAGATCGTAGCCTTCCTGGAGGCCAATAGCGGGATCACAAGTACAGCTGACGCAGACTCGTCTGATGCTGGTCCGTCGACCCCTCCGGCAATGTTATCAAAGGCCCCAAATGTCTCGGTTAACAGGGCTATCGATGGCATCATGAGATATACGCCTCGTCGGGTCGATACCTCGGAGGGTGTCTTCGACCCGGTGAACACAGATACCACCGATGTCGAAACCGGCAGCGGGTCCGACCAGGACCGGCGCCAGAGGCTCGCATATGAGAAGAAGGGCTCACAGATGCTACGCCTGTACTTCGAGAGTCTTGGGCTACGCTCAGGTGCCGACATCTTACGTTGGTACGTCCAGAACCCCGGCCAGATGCCAATGAGGTGCCACCGGGTGTACAGTGTCGGCTCGGGATGGTTCCCAGTGGACCTCCTGAAGGCGGGCAAGTGGCCCGAGATGGGCCGGGTTAGCTTCGATGAAGCACACACCCTCCGGAACCAAGACTCCGTCTATTATATAGCGGCACGCCTCGTTCCGGCACGCGAGATGCCCCTGGTTACAGGCACACCTCAGTTTAATGGGACCCACGACATCCACGCCTATGCCAGCCTGTTTGCTGCCCGGGCCGGTTTGGACGGCTACTTCGAGGTCGACACGGGACCTGAATGTTCCGCCATCATCAACAGTGTAAAGTCGTCGGAAGACGTAATCCGAAGGGGTTACGTCAAGATAAGACACCGAGCCAAAGACACGTCGTTTATCACGCAGCTGCACCAATGGGCTGACAAGGACCTCGCCAGACGTCGGTGGTGGTGTCTGTTGCGCGGCTACCACACGACTATCGGGTGGAAGAAGAAGACGACCGCAGCTGGCGTCTTCCTGTCGTCATTCATTTCGTTACGGCGAATGAAGACCGCGTTACGCATCGGCGGACAGAATATCTACCCCGGCGCCTCTCTTCCCGAGTGCACTGTCCGCACCGTCGAGCTCTCTTTCCGCCCGGAGGACAAAAACCTACTGACGCTGCAGCACCTTGCCAGCGCCGCTGTAAAGTTCATGTACACGTCTCTGGACTTTACAGATCAAAACGACAGGTCCACATCAGCGCAGACGAAGGCGCAGCGGATTCGTCGCCGGAGGTTGTTGCGGGAGATCAAGGACGCCCTGAATATCCGGGAGGGGAGGGAGGGTCCCATCGCGATGGCCTTGCATCGCGTCCTCACATTGATCTCCTTTGATATGAGGAACTACCGGCTGCTTTTCGATAAAAAAGTATACGACTCTGACCCCCTGGTTCGGTTGTCTGACGAGGAGGTCAAGAAGTTGAACGGGATTTCTCAGAATGGGCAGCCCCTCGGCAAGAACCCAGAACCCGCGGGAGGAGGGAAGACCGCCCCGGCCGCCAAGATTTGTCTTGGCTCAGACGACGTCAAAAAGCTGGTCCGCCTTGACAAGTTCAGAGGCGTTTTCTGGCAGTATGTTCTGTGCGCCCCTCCGGGGTCAGCGCGCTCACCAAACCAAACCAGGCAAACGGCGCCCTATATTTGCCTAGATTTGTAGAAAAAAAAAGTTGCGTGTTTGAGTCAATCCAGTAGGAAAAAAAAGGGTTGTTTGCCGGGTTTGCGCCAAATATCAACTCAAATATTAGTAATAATTGTTAACAAGTATAGGAGTTTCTTAGGCCTCCTTTTGCACAGGTCATTTTATCGATAAGCCTTTATCGATAAGAAGCTCTGACCACCCAAGCGGTTAACAAAAAAAGAGAGCCAGCAAAATTAGCTTGCAAGGTTCCTGGCACGCTAAGTACTAACAGTTCTAACATCTTCTATCAGACTACGCTCTTCTGCCTATAACATCACTATTAGAAGAGACTGCAAGAGAATTGCTAGGGTTCTCAGGAAATTTAACAGGAGACTTGGCTTCCATGGTAGTGGAAGAGCAGCGAGGTATGGTTAAATAACCAATTAGTGGTACCTAAAGATACCCCCGGGGGCTAGTATCTACTATGGGAGCATATGTACCATGCAGGTAATATAGCTCTCTTTTTTTGTCAACTGCTTGCCACCCAAGCGGTTGACAAAAAAACAGGGTCACATTATCTATCTAGTACATAGGCTACCATATAAATTACAGGCAAAACAGAGGTATCTTTTTGTACTACCGACTAGTCATCTGACCGTTCCCTGCTATTACTTACGCCATCCGTACTACTATAAAATCCACTTATTTGTTGATTGTCTCCTGACGGATGCTTTTCCACCTAGCGATTATCAGAACCTTTAAATCTAAGCCAAGGCGATAATTTGTACGTACATATTACTTAACAACTCGTTAGTAATTCTCGATAGGGCTTAAATCCGGGGATCCAGGCGTATTAAAGAAGTGTTTAAGCTTATACTACTCTTTCCATATTTTATAGGGTTATTCTTTGCGTAATTACCGCCGCCGTACCCTAAATCGCCATCTTCTTCTATAACAAACTTATTACCTCGCTTAATTTACTTAATTACAGGCCCGTTAAAAATATAATTAAGATATACCTATTAGCTTATTTTTCCGTTTATATTTATAGGAATATCGTAAAAGATCAGCTTTGATTTAAACTTATAGCTAACAGTAACTTAAATATAAAAACGCTTTTAATCCTTATTTTATATATCGTTTTGTTGCTTTGGGAAATATGAGTGATGAATGTAATTAGGGTAGTATCTTTCCCCAAGCTTACGTATAATCCGAATATACCCTTTAGATCCGATTACGTAATAGTACTTATTAGTCCAGTAGATATCTCGCCATCTCTTTTTTATAAGGTAATAAAAAAGAGCAAATTTTGCCATTTTAACTTTTTAATCTACGTAATTAGGTAATACCCAGCCCTTCTCGTACGTAATATACTTCCTATAACCTAAAGTGCCTATCTAATAGTCAAAAATAAAGGAGCTAGGGAGCCAGGGAGCCAGGGAGCTAAGGAGCTAGGAAACTAGGGAGCCAGGAAGGTAAAAGATAAGAAGCCGCAACCTACCTATAGCTTTTTCGATCGTACGATTAGAAACGCTAGAAATTCTAACTTGTAAGGCCAGGCTTTGCCAAATCAATTATCGAGCCTGGAATCCGTAGTTCCAGAGAATCTATTCCATAATTAAGATTTGCTCCGGACTAATTAGTTTTTTCCAGCCTTTAATTTTGATATTCAGGTGCCGGCGGTTATTTTGGCTTTATAGGATCTCGTTCCTACGTATAGAACTGACTCTAAAATGCCGGAAAACGTCACTTTTGAAGAAAGGAATTTTGTGAACTTGTAGATAGTTAATAGTACCGTTCAATTTGGATTTAATCAGTGTAGGATGGTAGCCGTAAGCCATGGCGATGGCAATGGCGATGGTGGTGGTTGGGTGAGATTGTAGTAGGTTGTGGTAGTGGAAGGCGAAAAGTAGGTGGTGTGATGGAAGGTGGTGGAACTGTTAGGGTGCCTGTTAGCCGAGGACCGCACTGGCCAGTTTGTGTGGCCCTGTTTTTTTGGCAACCGCTTGCCACCCAAGCGGTTGACAAAAAAAGAGAGCCACATTACCTGCATGGTACATATGCTCCCATAGAAATCATTAGCGACCACAGGTATCTATTTGGTACTACCAGCCGGTCATCTGACCGTTCCCTTCTATCA
>Ga0247765_1000792_pt1 | contig 20818 bp, 14 predicted proteins | sample UWRJL106311C6_FD_179949 | JGI IMG/M metagenome (GOLD analysis project Ga0247765, IMG submission 179949) | Plant litter microbial communities from Arlington Agricultural Research Station in Wisconsin, United States - UWRJ-L106-311C-6 | ecosystem: Environmental > Terrestrial > Plant litter >... | reverse complement strand
AAAAAAAAATAAAAAAAAATTCCAGTCGTAAGATGTGCAGCCGTGCCAGCAGACAAATCCGCAAGATCAAGAATGAAACCCCCGTAAAAACCCGCCCCCACCACCACATTCTCATCACCGCTGCACTCTGCACTCTCATCATCAGGGACCCCGTCTCTCTCTTTGTACGAATATTCCTCAGACCAAACCAATCCAATCAGCTGCAATCCGCTGTGCTGCAAGTCCCATGCAGCCAACGCCAAACGCCAGGCAGGGCCGACAAACTCCTTCATGCTCGTCGTGAGTATCGAAATGACAAACATTTCAAGCGCCCATCAAGTGGTCGCATCAAGTCCAAGCAAGGGAGGTAGGTCCAGTTGGAGAGACATGTGTAAAGAGCCCCCAAGGTTGACAATAGTGATTGGTGACCATGATATTTCCGCCCGCCAAGTGATTAGCATGGTCTAATTATGGCCTTGCTAAGAGGATCTATTCCAAGTTTCTAACAACAGGAACAATGATAAGTGAGGGGTCCTGGTGTTGAAACGAGAAAAGGAGAGAAATCAATTCCGCCCGCATTCAAGGCTTGACCAGAGATGACTGGAACTGCCCTGTTTCCATCCAAATAATTCCACAATGGCGTTTATCAACGCCGGTCCCGAAAGAGGAGCAGTCCCAGCTCCCATCAAATTCACGGGTTCTAACCTCCTCCGCCTTCCCTCACTGGCAGTCCGCCAGTCCAGTCTCACAACTCCTCGTCAGGCCAATTATCAAGGTGTGGTGTGGACTCGATGGAGTGATACTTGAAGTATCCGTGGGAAAGATGCAACTCTCCTTGTTTGCAGAATATCGGTTGGGTCGGGACGATAGCTGCTGTCCCCCGGGCAGCGCTGGCGTACGACTTGGTTATAGCGCTGCTGCTGCTGCTGCTGCTGCTGCTGCTACTGCTGTTCAAGAGGTCAACAAGGCCAGCGGAGGGTGGAGAAGATGCCCCGTGGAAGTCAGCATACCTACCTACTTTGGTTGACTGGCTGGGGTGCCGGCTTGCGGGCCAAAAGCCCTGAGGTGGTGTATTGGGAGTTGAATTGCGCAGGGGTAGGGGTGGCCTTGGTCGGCGGTTTGTGGATTGCGAGTAACCCATCCACGACGTCTTTGGTCATTTGGGCTTCGGCCATCATCTCTTGATGGACCTTCAAGACACCTCTCAGCAAGGTGTTGGCGATTGGAATCTGAACCTGGCGCGTGGTGTTTGTCGTGACTGGTGCATGCCCAGCCTCCGCTAGTGCCCCGGCGTTTTTCAGCGCAGTCTCGACGACTCTCTCGATGAACTGTGGGAACCACGTGTCCTGAGCGGCCGAAGAGGGGCAAACTTCGTTTACGGCGTCGAGGATCATATAGGCATTGAGCTTGGAGCTGTGCAAAAGGATCTGCTTCTTTGCGAGATCTTCAAGGCCTTCGAGGTCGTACTGTCGCGCTATGACATAGACCTCAAGGGCAATCTTCAGCTTTGCAGTCGCCTCCTCCAGATCGGTTCCTGGTCCAATCCAGTTTGGGGTGTGGTAGTCGTTGGTGTAAAGGTAATGGATAAGGGCGTGGCCAGCGCTGCGTGAAACATTTTGCATGCTGGCGCCGTAGCTACGTCTGAGGCCCGAGTCACGGAACGCAGCCAATTTTCGTGTTCGATCGAAAAGCTGGTAATGGACCGAACAAGTCGGGCCGTCCCTGAAAGCGATGGAGACCATGTCCGTGGCACTGTACGGTCTTTTGGGGAGGAAAAAGCCATGAGTCAGCCGAAAATCCAGATGCTGTTGCTCACCTGCAGAATTACTCACGATGGGCCGAATCCGTCATTGAATAAAACGGCGACAAATGGAGGCAAGGGAGCTGGCCACATTCCAGTTGCTTGTACCGTTTTTTTCGCCATTTTGTGTTGGATAGGCCAGCCTGAGGGCAAAACACCTGCAGCGATGAATTGCGACGAAGGTAGGTAGGTAGTGATCAGAGCAAAAGGTTTGCACGAGATGTAGTTGCGATTAATGGATGTTGACCGTGATTTAAATGCCTGACCTGCTCTGGCTCCGTTTGCTCCTGACTTCGGCTCCCGGCCTTTCCATTTTAGGCGTGACCCGCGTGGCTGCTGGGGCGAATCCACCCAGTGACGACATTGGCACCTTACTGTCTCGCATCATCACCTCAGACAGAATGTATTTGAACTCTGGTCTTGGGGAGCATTGCTGCACCAGCTGCGTAAACTTCGAAATACTGGCGACACCTCGGGCGTCACAGATGCAAGCAACTGAGGTGTGACAAACGACGTATGGTTCGGCTGCCCCGCCTCGCATGTGAAGTCGGTGACTTCTCCTTTCGATATCCATTTTCCTTTAGACCACCACGTGCAGCGCAGCTGGATTCGTTTGCCGACAGCGTCGAGTCATTGACAAGCGTAGGAAGGCTCGAGTCAAGCACAGCACTATCATCTTCGCACGAGGCTTGGATTGTGCAACTTTATTTTCCCAAAATGACATCACTTAAGGTCCGTGGCTGTTCAGGAATTAACATGTAAATGGACTGGGTCTGCTCGACACCTGATCCCCGCCGTGACACCCAGCAACATCTAGGTAGATTTGGTACGCTCCAACAATCCCATTGATGCTGTAAGAGACGACCAGGGTGGTTATCGACAAGTGTTTTGACCAATCGACGGGCCTCCCAACCCATTAACCTGATGATCCGGATTTTTGGCCGCCCAAGGAGGAAATCTACGACAACACAACCGAAATGACGACATATCCGATGACGCGATAGCCTAGTGGCGCTGATGATGTCAATATCAATATCGACAACGCGGACGACAACGACAGTGATAACCGCAACACACACATGCAAGCTGTATCTGTTGCATTCCTCACTTTCGATGCCGGTACCTGTATCGAAGCGTACATGTAAGATGAGGAAGCTATCTATTGTAAAGCCATTCAGAGCACTAGGCAAAGCAGAAGAGGAAAAAAGCAGAATTGCTGTTGCTGCTGGACCAGATGAAGCGGTGAAACCCATCTCTTGGTTTTGAAACATTGGAATACCCAAGCAGTCCCCCTTAGCTCCAGGCCCTAGGCCCAAGCCCTAGCCCTAGCTCTAAGGATGGATGATAAAGAAAAGAAGAAGAACTTCAAGACTCTGGTCTGTGATCGAACTTTTCACTGACCAAGGGGAGTTGAGCGAGTGGCTCAGAGGTGCATCCCCAGCCTATTGAATCACTATTGACGCTGGGCATAGCGGTCTACACAGTTTCTCTCACTCTCTCTCTTTTTTTTTTTTTTTTTTTTTTTTTTTTTTTTTTTTTTGTTTGGAAATAGCATACAGCTTTGAACTGCATATTGCGCATAGACTTAGGATTACATGTTTCACGGCGTGAGAAATCGGGGCCGAGATTTCAAGTTGTTTATGAGGATGCATGTACCAAGGTCCCGGAAATACGAAGGGAATAGAAGAAGGATTTGGGATGCCGTCTGGCATCTGCAAGCCAAGAAGAGCTTCTTTGCTCGATTCCAGCTCGCCTGGGTGCTATTTCTGCGCACACGCACGCATTGCTTGTTAGCGCCACTTTGTCACCAGCTGAATTCTTGGCTGCGGCTCCGCTATCCACCAGACGGCTGGCCCTTGTGCGTTCTGGGGACATGACTATTACATATAGTGCACTTTAGTAACAGACCATTTCATCTATTCGGGGAATGGTCTTGTTGTATTACCAGCTGGATACCCACTACCGCCGCATTTTATTTTATTTTTGCTGCACCTGCCCTTGCCCCCGTCATTGATGTTTTCCTCGGTTAGCAGTTAGTTGGGAATCATGTCATATTCTACCTGGTAAGGTCCAAGGATTCGGCACCCTCCTCCTTCCTCCCCCATGTTTAGCTTAGTTTCGTCATTCCCCACGTGAGTGGGCGGTGCTATTTGTTCCTTCCTATGCACGCGAAACCTGGGTAGGTAAGGATGGTAAGGTAAGGTGACCCATGAATCATAGGATGCGCCGTTCGGGTTCCGACACCGAGGAGGATAGCTGTTTAGGGTATCCCGGTTCTTGCTTTCTGGAAGCAGCTGATTGATTCCTACATTCCTACCTAGGTAAGCAAAGACGTGCTGCTTGCTGAGTGGCGCGATAAGGAGAAGCTTAGATAAAAATAAAATCTGACAAGTGATACCAAAGCCTTGGCCTGCTTACTTGTTTGCTTGCTTGCTTGCTTGTATGCTTGTCTCGGATTATCGGGAAGGGGGGCATGTTCTGGCGGTTTAAGAAGCCTGGTTGTTAGTGGCTGGATTCTACTACACCGAGAAAGCGAGTTCTCCACTTGCAACCTCGTCTTTTGACTGGTTGACTGGTGGAGATCAATGCAACACACAGCAGTGAAATGGACGCTCGGGGAAGCGGTTCCGGACTGTCGGGTTCGAATACGTACCCAATCTGCCAGTGGCCCGCGACCGGCCGCAGTATGAGACATATTCGCACAGACAAAACTCACACTGTAGTTCACGCGCTGCTGCTGCTGCTGAAGATGCAGTATCCGGCCGGCGACACCGTGCCGTTCCCGATTCCGTTCCCGATGATGTGGGAGGTCATGTCGGGTTGATGATTATTGGGCCACGTTCTTGAAAAACTAAAACCCCCCTCCCCCCCTCCCCCCCTCCCCTCCACCCTCCCACTATTGCCGTGGCGCGCTCACGTAGCCGACTCGGCGAGTGTGAAAACAAAAACAGCCAATTAGACACTAGGGGGAAAACGAATGCCGAGCCCAGATCGTCACCTTAGCTCTCTCTCTCTCTTGCCCAATTGCCCAGTTGGTACTTCCTCTCCGCCCCGAAACAAAACTGGGGGATTTGCGGCGCGTGGGCATCACCCACAACAGGCGGCGTATCGTCCTGAATGGGCTGGCAGGCAGGAATGGAATGGAATGGGCATATGCAGGCTGCGACGTGCAGGGGTGAGCGCCAAGATACCTGTCTCTTTATCTCTCTCTCTCTCTCTCTCTCTCTCTCTCTCTCTCTCTCTCTCTCTGGATACCAATCTAGTGTAAGAAAAGGTAGCGTGCCCTTTCCCTTCCCGCACCACGGGTTGGCTGATGCTGGCGCTGGTGGGCGGGCGGTCCAGTCCGCTTCGGACCAGTATCCGGCATGGCCGTCGTCCTATCAATCATGTTTGAAAAAGTGGGTAGGGTGGCATTTTTGATTTTTTTCGGAAGTGATGGTGTGTGGTATCGGTGACCGAGAAATCGTTTTCGCAAAAACCCCGGCCAGCCTCATAGGTGTTTCCACCCAATCCCAATCCTAATCCGGTATGCGCCCGTCCTGCCCGTCCTCCTGCATTCACATACCTACCTACATATCCAGCTTAGCCAACCAGGAAACTAAACCAAACTAACCAGGCAGTTAGCCCGTACCCAGCCCGCTTCCATGCCTGTCCCTGTCCTTGTCCCTGTCCATGTCCTTGTCCCTGTCCATGTCCATGTCCATGTTCATGTCGGGACGGGACGACAGAGGGAAAAAAAAAAGGCGCAATGTGGACTCCCAGAGCCGCATCCGCATCCACATCTCATGTCTGACATGACCCGCTCTGTCGGGTCTTGTTTCTGCTCCTGCTTCGGCGGAATTTGTCAGCAAAATTCAGACAGGGAACAGAAAAAAGCAAAACTGGCATGGATAAACACGAAAGAGGGGCGGAACTCTGCATTCATCAGGAAATGGGAGGGGCGGAACCTTGGTATCGTAAAAGACAGAGAGAAATGGAATGGAACTTTTGCATCCAGTCGTAAAAGAGAATAGAGAAACAGAACTGAGAAGTGACAAGTGAGAAGTGACTTGATGTGGCGCAAGCTGTTTTTTTTCTTTTTTTCTCTCCCATGGAGGGCGGCGACTCTCTCTGGGCAATTCCTAGGTGTGACATGGCAGGTGGGCAAGATGCGGCTCCAAAGTCCCAGCCAATGGTCAGGCTCTCTCTTCGGCGCCTAGAGGCGGCTCCGCTGCTCCGCTCGCTGCTGAACCCCCTCCCCATTTGAGAGGGCTCAGGCTGCTGCTACCTAGGTATAGTTTTTAGTCCCATCTGTCTGCCTTGGCGCCCCGTTGTCTTGGTTCCCCATCATTCTACAGCTGTCTACTCCCCTAGTATGCCGGCGAGAAAAAAAAAGCATCATGTGGTGTCTCGTGGGTCACCCCACCCCCGGGTGCTGCACCTCTCGGGTACCAAAACGGGGCGCAAACACGCTGGTTCTCTCCCCTTATAGGCCAGTTCCCCCCGTGTGGTGATGGTATTTCCTGCCTTGCGTGCGTTCTTTCCCCTCCCCCCCGATGCAAGTTGGTTGAGCTGTGATCTGGAATAGGTAGGTTTAATGTGAATCTTTACCGGATTCACTTCTCCGCGGGGGGGGGGGGGGGGGGACAACCAGCCCAGATTTCATCCAATAGGACTTGATAGACTCCATTTCTGGCCTTGTGAATGAGGAGTTCAGGCAGCTTTGATCCCCGGTCCAGGTCGCATTTCTTTCTCAAGATGGTTACTGCCATGTGCCTGAGGTGTTCTAGAGAGTTGCCCATTGGCCATCTCGTGATTCACTGTGCCCGAATCTCGGTCAGCGAATGTGTGAACTGTTTGAGGATTGGGTATATTATCCTGTCCATCACGGAGTAGGATCCACTCCGCTTTGGCACCTGACCGGTTTTTCCTGTTTTCACGTTCAGTCTGGTTGGTGCTGGACTTCCTAATTTGAGAACTGAAGCCTTTGAGGATATTTGGTCCTTCCAATCTGCCTTGACCTTTACATTCGACTTACCTCGATTCTCACCTCGGTTTCTCACCTTGACTTTCCACCTCCACACTTCTCACCTCAATTTCCCACCTCAACTTTTGTACCTCAACATCTTACTAGTAGACTTTGTATCTACTCATCACCTTCATACTTGTCCTCACATAAGTCAACTCAACATGGACACCATGGCCAACGTGAACGACCACTTCTCATCTCCCGAAATGGGAAGTATCCCCACCACGCACAGCGTTAGTGAATCCATCATCGACCAGTCCGGCACTTTTCCTCTCGGTGAAGCCGAGTCCGACTCCGGGGGTGATAACGGAGAAGAACATGATGGGCGCATTGCCATTTGTGGCATTGGATTGCGTTTGCCGGGAGGGATTCGTTCCTGTGATGGTGGGTGTCTCTTCCCTGTTCCTTCCTTTTCTCTCTCTGGCCTTGCCCCCTGACAGTCCTGTCCCTTCTTATTTTCTTTCTGTTTTTTATTTTCTTCTTCTTTTGCCTTTTTCCTTTTTTTCCCTTATTTTTCTTGTTTTCTTCTTCGCTGGATAGAGAGTTAACATCAAATGTCTGCCCAGACTACTGGAACCTCCTCCACCACGGCCGCGACGCGCGCGGCCCCATTCCTCACAGCCGGTATAACCTGTCCGGTTTTGACAGCTCTCTCGGCGGCAAAGACGGCATCCGTATCCAGCACGGGTATTTTCTGTCTGAAGACCTCGCCGCGCTGGATACCTCCATGTTCAGCCTCACGCGCAGCGAGCTGGAAAAGACGGATCCGCAACAGCGCATGCTGCTACAAGTGACGAGGGAATGTCTCGACGATGCGGCCGAGACGGAGGCGGCATATCGTGGCGGACTCATCGGGTGCTACGTCGGCACCTTTGGGGACGACTGGCTGCTCATGGGCGCCAAAGATACGGCGCTGCAGAGCGGAGCGTATTCGGTCACGGGCGCGGGGGATTTGATGTTGGCGAATCGGGTTTCGTATGAATATGACTTTAGGGGACCAAGGTATTTCTCTCTCTTTCTTACCTTGGGTACTTAATCTCGGAGAAAAGGGTGAGGGGTATGCTAACGCAGATAGCATGGCCATCAAAACCGGATGTTCCGCCTCCCTAGTCGCTCTCCACGAAGCCTGTCGGGCCATTCAAAGCGGAGATGCCACGGCCGCTGTTGTTGCCGGAACCAGCATCATCATGACACCAACGCTGACCGCCACCATGGCTGCGGGCGAACTCTTGTCTCCCGAAGGGTCGTGCAAGACCTTTGACGCTGCGGCAGATGGTTTCGCCAGAGCTGAAGCGATCACCGCCATCTACGTTAAGCGACTGGAAGATGCGCTACGAGATGGAAATCCCATTCGCGCCGTGATTCGTGCGTCAGCGACGAACAGTGACGGGAGAGGTCAGAGTCTGGTTACCCCGAATGGGGTAGCGCAGGAAGCGTTGATGCGCAAGGCGTATGAGCTAGTGGGATTGGATCCTTCAGAGACGGCTTACGTTGAGGTGAGTTTTTTTTGTCTCCCCTTTTCATTTTCTTTTCTTCTCATTTTTGTTTCCTGTCTTTTTCTGGAGCTGGTTTTCTTTTTCTTTTTTCTCCCCCCCCTTTTTTTTTGTTTTTTTTCCTTTTTGCTGACTTTTCAGTGCCATGGAACCGGTACCCCCACTGGAGACCCCATTGAAGCCCATGCCGTCGGTCGAGTATTTGGTGAAGCCGGCGTCTTCATTGGTTCGGTTAAGCCTAACCTCGGCCACTCGGAAGGTTCATCAGGCGTGAGCAGCGTCATCAAGTGTGTGTTGGCACTGGAGAACAAGACCATCCCTCCGAATATCAAGTTTGGAAAGCCAAATCCTAAGAGTAAGTCCTCACTCTCTACCTCGCACTGCCACCAGACGCGTGCTGATATCTATTATCTAGTCAACTTTGATCAATACAAGCTTACCGTACCTGTCACCCCAACGCCATTTCCCCAAGACCGGGCCGAACGGATCAGCATCAACTCATTTGGTATTGGCGGGACAAACGCCCATGTAAGTTTATCGTCACACTGCCTCGCTTTCTCGCTGACAAGTTGTAGGTCATCCTTGAATCCTGGCCTTCACACAGGAACTCATTCCCAATCCCTCCCGAGCCCGAGGCCAAAGCAGAGCTGCTCATCCTCTCGGCCAACACCGAACCGTCCTTGACGGAAGACCTCCGTCGCTACCGGGAATATATCCAACTCAACCCTACAAAAAGCCAGGATGTAGCCTACACCAAGGCGGTTTGCCGACAGCACTTTCCGTATCGATCATTTGCCGTCATCCAAAATGGTGAAGTTGTCAGTACGGCGCCGGCGCCTGTTAAGATGTCAGCAACACCACTGACGAAAATCGCCATGATTTTCAGCGGACAAGGCGCGCAGTGGCCGGAAATGGGCAAGGAGTTGGTGTTGACGTCGGCTCAATTCTGCAAGGATCTTGAAGAGATGGACGGCATCTTGGGGGAGTTGGAATATCCGCCAGGTTGGAAACTGCTGGGTAAGTCCACACACACAATTCTGTCCTTTCCCCCGATACAATTGTGAGGGACTGACGTGATTACGCAGACGAGCTACTGAAACCCAAAGAGACCAGTCGGATCCACACCGCTGAGCTCGCGCAGCCTCTGTGTACCGCTCTGCAGATTTGTCTCGTCAATCAGTTTACCGCTCTCGGTGTCCAACCCACCTCAGTGGCGGGACATTCTAGCGGAGAGATTGCCGCGGCCTATGCAGCAGGATATCTCTCCATGGGAGAAGCCATTGTTATTGCTTATTACAGAGGCCGTGTCATGACCAAGCAGACACGCCAGGGCGCCATGGCAGCGATTGGTCTCGGGGCAAATGATGTGAGGAAATACCTCGGCGAGGGAGTTGTGGTGGCTTGTGAGAACAGTCCCAACAGCTCGACGATTTCGGGAGACAAGGAGAGGGTGGTCGAGGCGGTGGATGCCATTCAAGCTGAGCTGCCGGATGTTTTGGCGAGGCTTTTGAAGGTGGACATGGCGTATCATTCTCGTGAGTTTTTTGTTCAGACCATTCTTACCTCAAAATTTGAGAGTTTTGAGACGAGATTATCACTAACACATGTCCAGACCACATGACCGCCCTCAGCGACGAGTACCTCCACCTCCTCTCAACGGCCCTCTTTAAACTGGCACGTACCCGCCGTCGACCCCACGCAGCCTTTGTGTCTTCAGTAACAACCAAGCTGCTCTCTTCAACGGCCATTCCTGCCACTTACTGGGTCGACAACCTCACTTCGCCTGTGCGTTTTTCTTCCGCCATAACCAACCTTCTCGCTCTCACACCAAGTCCATTTTTTCTTGAAATCGGCCCGCACTCTACCCTTTCCGGCCCACTACGTCAAATCAACCCCAGTACACCGTGCGTGTATGCCCCGTCGCTTCTCCGCAACCACCCTTCGCGACAGACTTTCTTGTCTGCTCTGGGAACGCTCTTCCAATATGGCTATCCCATTTCTTTCCGATCGTTATTTTCACCAGACGCAAAGCCGCTTTCAGGATTACCGGCTTATCCCTGGGATCATTCATCTTTGTCTCAATCGTACTGGAATGAATCACGCATCTCTCGAACCTGGCGATCTCGGAAATTCCCCACGCACTGTCTCCTCGGCCAGCGCGTTCTCGAATCTCCCGAAACAGAACCCGTCTGGCGCGCGGTGCTCAGCCTCGATGAGGAGCCGTGGTTGGCGGATCATAAAGTGCAGAGTGATGTGGTTTTCCCCGTGGCAGGCTGGGTTAGCCTAGCGGGGGAAGCGGTGCGCCAACTCTTCCTCTCGCAGCAACAACCCCATGAGAAAGAGGGAGAGTGGACGGGATACAAACTGAAAAGAGTCGTCGTTCACAACGCGCTACTTCTCCCCCCCGAAGGATCCGTGGAGATTCTCACGTCGCTCCGAAAATACCGCGTCAACGACACTATTTCTGACGAGGATTGTCTGTGGTGGGAATTTTCCACCTCGAGTTTTGTTGCCGGAACAGGAAAATGGACGCGGCACTGTGATGGGCGCGTACGAGTTTCCACCCTCCCTTCTCCTCGGAATCCCTCATGGGATCTCACAACCGAAGAACCCCTTCCGCGAAAGCTAGAGCCAGGAAGAATGTACGACGCCATGGCCAAAGCCGGATTCAATTACGGCCCCGCCTTTCGCGCCTTGTCAGGCATAACAACCGCCACGACCGAAGAGGTTGCTCTCGGAAAAGTCGCGTTGCCGAGAGATGAGGACGGAAAAGGATTCTTCACCGTACATCCGGCGACGATTGATGCTTGTTTACAGTTACTCTTGGCGGCGAGATCAAAAGGCCTCGCGAGAAATGTCGTGGACCTAGCAGTGCCGACGGCGATTGAAGACATGGAGGTGGCGGCTCCAATGGGCGATGTTTCGTGTTTGGACGCCAAGGTGTGGAATGAGTTTGGCAGACGAGACCGGCCGGTCATTGAATGTCAGTCAGAGGGAAAGTTGGTTCTCCGTGTGGAAGGGCTTGAGCTTCGACCGATTGCCGACGATACCTCGAGGCGACATGCCAAGGATGGCGTTGAGGATGATGATGTCCATGCTGCGGCGCGTCTTCACTGGATGCCGGACTTCGACTTTGTCGACCACGCTTCGCTGTTCGGTACCCCGACCTCCGATCGAGAGGAGACACGTCTGCAGGAAGAGCTCAGTTTGCTGTGCATCATCGAGTCGGCTCGTCGTCTGCGCTATCTGAACCCGTGTCAGCCGCATTTCGCCAAGTTCCGCGACTGGCTCAACCAACAAGTCGGGTTTGCTGCGGCCGGTGTTTATGACTTGATTCCAGACTCCAAACAACTGGTCAGCATGTCGACTCTCGAAAGAATGGCCCTAATCCAAGACCACATCTCTCAACTTCAAGGACGTGGTCGATCTGCGGTTACGACAGGGGTGCAGCGTATCTTTAACAACATTGACAAGATCTTCACCGGGGAGGTCGACACGCTCGACACGCTTTTGCAAGACCAGATCCTCGCGAGAATCTACGATGTCATTGGCTTCGACTACTCGGCTTTTATCCGCACTCTCGCCCACTCGCGTCCCCAACTCCGCATCCTCGAAGTCGGTGCCGGAACAGGTGGCACTACCGAGACGATACTCAAAAACCTCGGTGATGTAGGCGGATTCCCGAGCTACGCATGCTACACCTTTACCGATGTGAGCGTGGGGTTTTTCCCCGCGGCGCGAGAGCGGTTTTCCTATGCGCAGAACCTCGAGTTCAAAGCCCTCGACATTAGTCGCGACCCGCTGGAACAGGGCTTCGAAGCAGGAACTTATGACCTCATCCTCGCGGCAAATGTCATTCACGCCACGCCCAGTTTGCAGGACACGCTGCGCAATCTGTGTCCCCTGCTGAGGGGCGATGGCATGTTAGTCATGACGGAGATTTGCAGCGTCAGCCGCGGGCCGAGTTATATCTTTGGAAACTTTTCCGGCTGGTGGCTGGGTGAGGATGATGGGCGCGAGGACAAGCCGCATGTGGGTATTGAGCGGTGGGATAGCGACTTGAAAGCCTCGGGGTTTACCGGGGTCGACACGGCGGTTTACGACGAGGTTGCCGAGGATTACCGACAGTGTGTGGTTATTGTCAGCCACAAGGACAAGGCCGGGAACGAGAAAGTTGACGACGACGACGACGAACAAAAGACCAGCAAGACGGTGGCACTCCTCACCTCGCAGCCGGAAGCGTCGCTGACCACGGATTTGACCACATTTTTGTGCAAATCCGGCTGGTCAGTTTCGCACTTTGGACTCTCCGACGCCGTCCCGGCCAATGTCACTGATATCATATGTCTCTTGGATCTCGAGACGCCGTTTTTCACGGAAATGATGACACCGTCCACGCTGACCTCTTTCCAAACTTTTCTCAAAAAACTCACCCCGACCCAGACTCTTCTCTGGCTTACCCCGCCTTCGCAAATCGCTTGTTCCGACCCGCGCACGTCGCCGACGATAGGGCTGGCGCGCACTATCCGGTCAGAGCTAGCGTTGCATTTTGTAACTCTCGAAATCTCTCGCACGGAACCTGATCTTGCTGGAATTGTGTCGCGAGTTCTCACCAAGGCCCGCTCCGCACAGGATACCAACAATCTCGACACGGATAAGGAATTTGCCGTGCACGAGGGGAGTGTTCAGATTGGAAGATATCGGCCGTTTTCTTTGTCGCATGAACTTTCCACCGCTCCCACCACCACTCAACGCGATATGGAAGGGAATATGAAGAATGGGGTAATCCTCGACATCGCCCAGCCCGGAAACTTGACCACCCTATCCTGGCATTCCTTTTCGCCGCTGAGGGTTCTTCCCCCAGGGCATGTCGAAATCGCCATCCATGCTGCGGGTGTTAATTTCCGCGATGTAGTCTACGCGGCGGGCCTACTCTCTACAACCTGGAACAAGAACGACCCCTCACAAAAACGCATGCCGCTAGGTCTGGAAGTTTCCGGAGTGGTTTCCAGAGCTGGGCCTGATTCGGAATACCGTGTCGGGGAAAAGGTCATGGCCTTTACCCAGGCGGGCGGGTTTGCTTCGCACGTTGTGGTGCGGCAGGATTATGTTCTTCCTTTGCCTTCATCTCTTTCCGAATCTGAATCAGTCTCTGTCCCCGTCTCCGCCTCTGGATCCATCTCTGAAAGAGAAATGACGCACTCCCAAGCAGCAAGCTGGCAAGCCGTCTACGCCACCGTGGTATACGCTCTCCTCGATGCCGGTCGACTCCAGCCCGGAATGTCGGTGCTGATCCATTCGGCTTGCGGCGGCGTCGGACTAGCGGCTATGGAAATCTGTAACATGCTTGGCGCAGTTGACGTGTTCTGCACCGTGGGTAGCGAACGCAAGATTTCATACCTGATGGAAAAATACGGTATTCCTCGAGAGAAAATCTTCTCCAGTCGTGATGCCGCGTTTAAGGATGGGGTGTTACAAGCTACGGGTGGAGAAGGCGTAGATTTGGTTCTGAATTCGCTTTCGGGAGAACTCCTCCATGCCAGCTGGCGGTGTGTGGCCCCCAACGGCAAGATGCTGGAGCTGGGTAAGCGGGATCTCAGTGGGTTTGGGAAGCTGGATATGAGTTTGTTTCTGGACAATAGGTCGTACTGTGGCATTGATGTGGCGTATCTGGCGGAGAAACGGCCGCACGTCGTGAGGGAGTAAGTTTCCCTCTATCTATCTACTGCCCTGAAAGGAATAAGCTAACGGGAGCAAAAAACAGTTGTCTCAAGAGAAGCCTCGAGTTCTACAAGCAAGGACTGATCTCGCCACTTCCCATCACCGAGTTTGACGCCGTCAATGTCAAACACGCGTTTCGCCATCTCCAGGCCGGAGAGCACATTGGCAAGGTCATCGTCAAGATGCCGGACGACCCGCAGACTCTCAACGCTGTCGCAGAGACCGAGGAGATGCAGTTTCGACCTGATGCCTCTTACTTGTTAGTTGGTGGTGCGGGCGGGCTTGGTCGGTCCATGGCCATCTGGCTTGTCGAGCACGGAGCGAGACATCTCGTCTTTTTATCGCGAAGCGCCGGCCTCACTGAAAGCAGTCGTCATCTCGCCACCGAGTTGGAGTCGATGGGCTGCACCGTCACCATGATTCCCGGAAGCGTCACCAACCCATCCGACATCACCACCGCCATTGACAAATCCCCCGCCCCCATCCGCGGCGTCTTCCAACTTGCCATGGTCCAGCGCGACTCCCCTTTTATCACCATGACTTTTACCGACTGGAAAGCCGCCACGGACCCTAAAATCAGCGGGACCTGGAACCTGCATAACGCTTTTCTCGCTGCCCCTGTGCCGCTGGACATCTTCTGGCTCGCTTCGTCCACTGTCACTGTCGTCGACCAGCCCGGCCAAGGAAATTACAAATCCGGCTGCACCTTCACCGAAGCATTTTGTCAATATCGTCACTCTCTTGGCCTGCCGGCTTCGGTGTTGAGCATCTGCCCGATTGATGACGTGGGGTTTGTCGCTGAGAACGCTTATGCGAAACGCAACGGTATCGCGCAGGGTCTGTACTTTTTGGGAGAGCGCGAGTTTCTCGACTTTGTCGACGATAGTCTGCGCGTTCAACTCCCGTCCTCTAATGATAATACCGGGATGGAGAGGGAAGGAGGGAGAGGAGGATATAATAACCCATCCCACATCATCATGGGTCTCCGCTCCGGTTCGGACTTACACCTCGACGACGACCGCAACCCCACCAACTGGCGACGGGATCGACGCATGGGTCTTTATCATAACCGCGCGGCAGATGCCTCTCCAACAACAGGCGAGGAATCTTCTTCCCTAAAGGCATTCTTGTCGCGTATTGCCGAAGCGGACAAGTCCACCATCTCCGCTACGCTAGCCGACGCCGAAAGCGTAGAGTTTCTCGCCGTGGAAATCGGGAAAAAAGTCCATGATTTCTTGTTGAAACCCGAGGATGTCCCCGTAGATACCACGCGCAGTCTCGCGCAAATGGGCCTGGACAGCCTCACGGCCATTGAGCTGCGCAGGTGGTTCCGCCAGGCAATGGGACTGCAGGTTACGGTTTTGGAAATCATGGGCGTGGCGAGTCTAAAGGGGTTAGGCGAGGCGGTGGCCGGGAAGTTGGGGGGAAAGTTTGCGTCTTAGTTCTTACATTCTCTTTGTCTTTCTTTTTCTACTTTTCTCTTTTCTCTTTTTTCTTTCTCTCGGTATCTGGCTTTTTCCCTCCTGGCTTTGTTAGTTAGCATACGAGATACCTAGGTACTTTAAGTATCAATTCTACGTTGTTCTCCATGCTTTGACTCCGTACCATCACTCGTCCAGGCCTTGTCTGATCAAGGACCGCAATGTCCAAAAATGTGCAAGAACTTTTTAGCGTTCCGCAGGTTGAGTGACAATGCAGTGACAACTTAATGTACCCCCCAGAAAAAAAAAACTCACTCAATGACACAGCACGCGCGAGGGCGGATCTCTCAACTCGCCACGCCCGATGCCGCCACAGAATGCCATTTTCCTTTTGCCCGTGTCCTCCGCAGGTTCCATGTTTGATCCCATTAAAAAGCTCCAGCACAATATATGACAACAGCTCTTGCCCCACCATGGCCATGTCCCTAAATCCTTGACATTTGATTCGTCCCACGCATTCCGATCTCGCACTGTCCTTGTTGATTATCCCGTTCCATCTGTACGTCCAAAAGTAGCCTGACCCGTACCGCCTGTGTCAGGAAGCAGCAACATCACTAGCATTGACTGTGATGTGACAACAGGCCTTGAAAGTAATTACCTAATATATTTTTATTGATCTTACACTGCAGAGGATCTCTAGTCCTCGCCCTTAGTAAGCAGGCAGTCCCTTTATCTGTTTAGACACCATAAGTACTTTTATAATATAGGTATCGATACGATATCGTACTTAAACTAACTCTACTTCCAACCTACAATCTACTAATCTAAAATCTCTCCTACCCATAATATATAACAGGAGGGGAATTGTTACATTTATAAAAAGAAAGAAAAAAAAAAGAAAGAAAGAAATAGCGGGGTACCCGTCTATCGGTTTGAACTCGAATCGTACTCACTCCTTAGCCCCGGTAACCCCCAACCACTATCAAAAGGTAAAAGGTGGAAGGTAGAGAGGGTGGAGTAGGAGGTTTACTCTCTCCTTTATATTTACCACCTCGCTTCAGTCAGCCTATAATTCGAACAACAGCCTTCTTCCATAATTTGCTTCTTCTTTCTCTTTTTATTTACCTGACACGTGTGCACAGAATTGTCTCAGCATGCTTTCCATTTCATATACTCAGGCAGCTAGTTAAGCGATCTCGTGTATCTTCAAAATGGAAGCGTTTCATTTCCAACAAAAGAACGGGAGTGATGGCAAACAACGCGGTATAAGAGAAAATCACGGCCTGTGAGGTCCCACCGCCAAGCCGTGGCAGTTGGGCCTCCGCGCGGGTTCAGGCTAGCCATTCCCTCCATAGATTTCGTCCGTGGCGTGCCGCCGCTTCCGTAGTTCTCAGTAGCACCACCATACGTTGTTTTTCTGGCGATTTGCTTTTTTTTGTGCTCTCAGACGGCCCCGTAATGTCGTCTTCTTCCATGGACCCCAATGTGCGGACAGATTCACACTACCTCCACGCCACTCACTGCTCCCAGGGCGAGCTGTAATCAATGTTGACAACCTTGTCGCCAGCGCCGTATAACACCATCCGGTACCCCCCAGCAGGGAGCTCCTCGAGCGTAGCACCGGACTTCATGATTATGTCGGCGGGGTCGATCTTTTGGTACGTGACCCACTGAGGACCCTCAATCGTAGGGGTATCGCTGTCTCCCGTTGGGATAGCATGGAGTGACAGGTGATGGACGGCGCCCGTAAGCGTTGCTGACTTGCCTGCCTCGATGATAAGTGGTGCGTCCCGAGCGTCGGGGAAGTGGAATTCGACGGCGACACCGGCGTTGTTTTGCACGCTGTTTTCTTTGTATTTTACAGCTGTTAAAGTGGGAGAGCCGCTGACACTGGGGTGGTCGTACTGGATGGCAAAAGTCGAGATGACACCCTCCGAGATGTATGCGGAGCCACTCAGTGCTGGCAAGACGGTGTGCTCACAGTAGGCCAGGGCCAGGTCGAAGAGACTGATATCTGCCGACGCTGCGGCGCAGTGAAAGGCCACCGCTGAACCGGACTTCCCTCCATCAATCCCCACGTATTTGAACATGTTCTCTTCATTGAACCCCTGAAACGCCGAGGTGATATGTGCAAGCCAGTCCTCGTTGGCTTGTGTCTGGAGTTTAGCCCAGATGAAGATATCTCTCCACTGTGGGTCCTTGGCAGGGGCTGTTGAAGGAAGAGCTGGCCCATTGGGAGCAGGAGCCACTCCAGCAGGAGTCGTTCCAGCAAGAGCTGTTCCAGTAGGAGCCGTTGCAGCAGGAGCTGTGGCAGAAGAAGCGTCCGATCTGGCAGCGACGAACTTTCGCCACGCTTCTCGAAGTTCAGCGCGTCCAACCTTTTTCCGACCAGGGGTGTGATGCGATGAGGCTGGCCCCCTGAGCGAGGCGTTCCGACGCTTCATATCCACTTCGTACTTGCTGGGGACGAAGAGTGCCTTGATTTGGCTCAGGGCGTCGTTGGGTAGAGTTTTGCCTTCCTGGGCCGCTTTGGTATTTTCCCATGCTTGCTCGATGACGTTGTAGATATCCTTCTGTGTATCCAGGCTAGAATTACCATATGACAAAGAGACTATGCCGCGGAGATCGTTCTTCGTGAGGCCGCTGGCGTCAATTGACGAGACCAGCGAAGACACCGCGGTCATGTCCTTGGCATGTTCCTGGAGACCCTTGGACACGATACTGAAGGAGTATATGTCAATGTCGATGCGGAGTAAGGCGCCAAGGTCGGTGGCAATGAGGGCGTAAGTGTAGCTCTGGGAAATCTGCCCGGCTCCTGAGCCAAGAACCACCTTCAGCGCGCTGCCGAGTATATTGATAACCCTGAAGATCAAAATTCAGGTTAGCTCATTTTCGCTAGCGCATCACGAGGAGTAACCTACCCATCAAGGATTTGGCCAGCCAGCAACTCCCCGACGGACGACTTTATGGAGGCAAGGATGTCGTCCGTGTCCGTACTGCAGCTCGCGATGATGGATTGACGTCTCAGCAAGACCTGGCTGATTGGCGCGTACACCTTGACCGCGTCTGAGGTTGCTTGAGCCCAGGCAGCGTCGTTGCGGCTTTTGCCAAGCTCATACAGCGCGTTGAGGGTATCTTTGATGTCCTGCTCAGCAGCGGAGCTGCCGTCAATGGACTTGATCGCTGATTCTATGGTGTTGCCCATGGCTGGAGGTTCAGAAAGGGCAACGGGTAAAGGAAAAAGGTGGCTGTGCTTGGCAACTGCAGCGGTGAGGAGTTGAGAGAGTTAGTAGCCGAGACAGGGCTGGAGACAGGTTTATATGCAGCCAGAGGAAGGAACGTTGTGCATGGATGGGAAAATTGCCCTCGCATTATTCCAGCAGTCCAGAGCGACGTCACGCCTGGAGAACTTCCTCCAGAGTCAATAATTATTACTCCCACTTTCTAGGGTGTAGGCCGATGATGGCTGGAAGTGGATCGGATGTACCTATTAGGACCTCTGTGGCGCGCCGGAATGCAACCCCAACTGCATGGCGATATCAATATTTTGTCGCTCGCGGCGATGGTGATATAGCTCAGTTCAGCTCAACGCAGGCAGAAAAGTTACAGCGCTTATCTATGCCATACCCAGCACATCGTGGACGCATCTAGGCCTTTGAGGTCTCTGCATGTCGGCAGCAGGTGGTTTAGGTAGCAGACTAGGCTGTTTACAGTGCAGTGAACCTGTGCGAGGAAATCGAAGACCAGTCTTGGTCTAGGTAACATGTTTCGCACGCGGAGACGCTGAACCGTTGGAGTCGGGTATGGATCAACAATTAGTGAGTTGAAAATCCTGGTTGTGCATATCGGTTCGTTGCTCGGTGGTGCAAATTTAGGAATATTTCACTGAGTGTTTTCTTCCTGTCTAAGAATCGAATGGGGTGAGTATATTTCGGATTCGGCCGTCTCTTTTATTTACTCCCTCCTCTTTTCTCTTTCTCTTCCGTTATCGCTCCTTCATTCTTCTATCTTCTTCTTATTATATCGCCCTTACCATTGAATATATTACACACTAAGAACCACCTCCAACAGCTCTTCAAGAGCATGGTGACAGATGAACTGTCAAATGCAACGATAGACGCCCTTATGGAAGCCTTGCCGGACGGATTTCGGACCAATCCAGATCGGGTATGTTTTCCTCTTTACGAATGCGAATAGGACCTTTGAGGAAAAAAACTCGTCCTCGCTAACACACGACTCCCCGATAGGTCTGGCTCTGGATCATATCTGCAATAGGTGGTCCCAACTCTGCCATGTCCACAATGTTTTCCCCCGACAGTACATCCTACTCTCACCGGTCTTCTCTATTCCTCTGGAAAATAGGCGACATGGTAAGCGTCACCTCAACCTATCCTGACGATGTCGGAATCCCTTGGGTGAATCAATTCGTAGAAATCGTAGAAAGGAACGAGGGAAGGAAGCTAGGTATGTACTATAATTATGCGGACCCCACGATCGGAGAGCACGAGGTAGCTGGCAGGAGGTATTGGCCAGGCAATTATGAACGGTTGGCGCAGCTGAAGCAAGTTTGGGATGAGGCGGGCGTTTTTGAGAACCCACAGAGCATTAAGCGTTCAACTTGAGCTCGTTATGCGTCAACACATTGCGTTACCCGAATGTTGCCAAAACTATTTACAGGAACGCTACGGTTTGTATGTAGTCTGTGCTAGAATCCTCCAACAGCCAAGAAGCAGTTGGGTCCCCGGCTTTTTAGTACAGTGGGTAGTTTGTGACAGTAACTATAATTTCAGGCAACTTGTCAGATAAAAGGGGCTCTGGCCAGGCGCCAGAACGCGCAGATGAGCGTGGGTATCTCAGCGGAACCGACACAGTTAGTTTGCTGGTAATGGCGCTGGTTTGCCACCACTATTGCCACCGCGTAGTACTATAGGCATTTGCTAGTCGCGCACCCCCATTTTTGCTATTCGCGCATCCCCCTAAATAGAAATGATTATTACTAAGTCCCCAGACAGCGCCCGTATCCAAGCATGGTACCGTTGGAAAGCCTGAACTTTGTAAAATTTAATGCTATAATTTTTATCACCACCATTATACTAGTACCAGAGAAAAACCTACTATTAGAAATTGTATAAATATATATAAAAAAAACTGATAAAAATATTGATTAAAAATAGAGGTTTGCTCCGGGGACCGCCCCAAACTCTCGCGCGGCCCCCCTCCACCTGTGCCAGTGCAAGACAGCTGGGCATCCCAAACGCCAAGGTATAATACTGAAAACGGTAAAATTTCAATGTCGTTGCGTCCACCTTTACACTACACCTGCGCCACTGTAGCGCTTCCGACACAGGTGCACCTTGGTCTGGCTGATTGAACTGACTGTACGATTGAACTGATT
>Ga0247765_1000791_pt1 | contig 20821 bp, 23 predicted proteins | sample UWRJL106311C6_FD_179949 | JGI IMG/M metagenome (GOLD analysis project Ga0247765, IMG submission 179949) | Plant litter microbial communities from Arlington Agricultural Research Station in Wisconsin, United States - UWRJ-L106-311C-6 | ecosystem: Environmental > Terrestrial > Plant litter >... | reverse complement strand
CTGAAATCGTCCTTCGCCGCCTCGACGGACTTGTGCATCTTGTCTTTGGCTTCTGCCAGGACTTCAGGGATCACGGTTGTTGCTCCTTCGAGGGCGGTCTGTCGAGAGTTTATCGGTCTGAACGGGGACGGGGACGACGCCCTGCGGAAATGGGCAGGGGGCGAGTCAGTTGTTGACGAGGGTGCCGATGCGCTCGCCCGCGATCGCCTTCGTCAGGTTGCCGGCCGGCGACATCCCGAACACGACCATGGGCATCTTGTTGTCCATGCAGAGGCTGAAGGCGGTCGAGTCGACGACCTTGAGGCCCTGCACCAGCGCCTCCTGGTAGGTGATCTCGTCGATCTTCTTGGCGTCGGCATTGTGACGCGGATCGTCGTCGTATACGCCGTCGACGCCGTTCTTGGCGACCAGCACCACGTCGGCGTTGATCTCTAGCGCGCGCTGTGCGGCGACGGTGTCTGTGGAGAAGTAGGGAAGCCCTGCACCGGCGCCGAAGATGACGACGCGGCCCTTCTCGAGGTGGCGCTCTGCCCGGCGCGGGATGTATGGCTCGGCGACCTGGGTCATCGAGATCGCGGACTGGACACGGGTGGCCGCTCCCGCCTGCTCGAGGAAGTCCTGTAGCGCGAGGGCGTTCATCACGGTGCCGAGCATTCCCATGTAGTCGGCTCGCCCACGATCCATGCCGCGCTGGCTGAGCTCAGCACCGCGAAAGAAGTTGCCACCGCCGACGACGATGGCTATCTCGACATCCTGTGCCGCGGCAGCGATCTCCTTGGCGAGCTCGCTGACCACATCGGGATTGACACCCAGGGATCCGCCGCCGAAGGCCTCACCCGACAGTTTGAGGAGAACCCGTCTCTTGTGCGCGTCGGTCATGCTTTCTCCTTCTGTTGGTGAGCGTCTTCCAGGGTACCGGTCTGCGACCTGGCGCCCGGCATGGAAATGGGCCCGGCCGCCTGCGCGGTCCGAGCCCATTTCCGAGGTACTACAGGGTGCTTACGCGCCGACCTTGAACCGTGCGAAGTCGGTGACGGTGATGCCGGCATCCTTCAGCACGGTGGCGACGGACAGCTTGTTGTCGCGTGCGTAATCCTGCTCGGTGAGCACGACCTGCTTGAAGAACGCATTCACGCGACCCTCGATGATCTTCGGCAGGGCGGCCTCGGGCTTGCCCTCGCCGCGGCTGATCTCCTCGACGATGCGACGCTCGTTCTCGACGTCGGCCGCGGGGACCTGGTCGCGAGTGAGGTACTGCGGGTCGGCGAAGGAGATGTGCTGAGCGATGCTGCGCGCGGTCTCTGCGTCGTCGCCGGTGTAGCCCACGACCACGCCGACCTGCGGCGGCAGGTCCTTGTTGGTCTTGTGCAGGTACACGGCGAAGTGCTCACCGGTCACGAGCGCGACGCGGCGGAGTTCGATCTTCTCACCGAGGATCGCGGCCTCGTCGCTGATGAGCTCGGCGACGGTCTGCGAGCCGGCGGGGGCCGCGAGGGCCTCGTCGACGGTGGAGGCACCGGCTGCGGCGACCGCATCCAGCACCTGGTCGCCGAGCGCGACGAACTTGGCGCTCTTCGCGACGAAGTCGGTCTCGCAGGCCAGCTCGATGAGCGTGGTCGTCGAACCGTTGTCCTTCGCAGCGATCAGACCCTCGCTGGTGGAGCGGTCGGAGCGCTTCGCATTGCTCTTCGCGCCGCGCAGACGAAGCAGCTCGGTGGCCTTCTCGAGGTCACCGCCCGCTTCGACGAGAGCGTTCTTGGTCTCGACCATGCCGGTGCCGAGGCGCTCGCGCAGGGTCTTGAGGTCGTCCAGGCTGAAATCTGCCATGGCTGGTTCCTTTGCTACTAGAAAGAGGAGCTGTTCTGAAGAGGGGACTACTTGGCGGACGGCTTGGCGGCCGCAGCCTTCTCGGCCGGGGTCTCCTTCTCGGCGGGAGTCGCCTCGGCCTCGAGGCGGGCCTCGGCCTGCTCGTCGGTCTCGGTCTTCGGAGTGGCGACCAGGTCGGCATCCGCGATGGCGGCGAGCTCGACGGCGGCGACGGCATCCGCGTCGTTCTCCTCGACGGGCACCTCGGCGGCGATGACGGCGTCGACGGCGGCGGTGTCGGGGGTGGTCGACTCGATCAGACCGTCGACGGCCTCGATTGCCTCAGCCTCGGTGGACGGGGTCTCGGAGGCTGCGAGCAGCTCCGCCTCCCACGCGGCGAGGGGCTCGAGAACGACGCCCTCTTCCGGCTTCTGGTGGCGCTGGATCAGGCCCTCGGCAGCGGCATCCGCGATGATGCGGGTGAGCAGGCCGACGGAACGGATCGCGTCGTCATTACCCGGGATCGGGTAGTTGACCTCGTCGGGGTCGCAGTTGGTGTCGAGGATCGCGATGACCGGGATGCCGAGCTTGTGCGCCTCGTCGATCGCGAGGTGCTCCTTCTTGGTGTCGACGATCCAGATCGCGGACGGGGTCTTGGTGAGGTTGCGGATACCACCGAGCGAGCGCTGCAGCTTGACGAGCTCGCGCTTCTGGATCAGCAGCTCCTTCTTGGTGTAGCCGCGCGTGGTGTCGTCGAAGTCGATCTCCTCGAGTTCCTTCATGCGGGCGAGACGCTTGGAGACCGTCTGGAAGTTGGTGAGGAGCCCACCGAGCCAGCGCTGGTTGACGAACGGCTGGCCGACGCGCTGCGCCTGCTCGGCGATCGAGCCCTGAGCCTGCTTCTTGGTGCCGACGAAGAGGATGGTGCCGCCGTGCGCGACGGTGTCCTTGACGTAGTCGTAGGTCTTGTCGATGTACGACAGCGACTGCTGCAGGTCGATGATGTGGCTGCCCGAGCGCTCGGTCAGGATGAAGCGCTTCATCTTCGGGTTCCAGCGACGGGTCTGGTGTCCGAAGTGGACGCCGCTGTCGAGCAGCTGGCGGATGGTGACGACGGCCATGGCCGATTCCTATTCCGCGCGCACGGCGACGCCTGTGCACGCTTATCTCAGTTGACTTCGCAGGCCGGATGGCCGCGAACCTGGTGCCCGGCACTCACCCGCTCGTCGCTCATTGTTCGAGCGTGGAGACTGGTGGATGATGTGCCACGGTCGAATGTCGACCGCAGATGGGCACGCGTAGTCACCCCGCGTGATGCGGAGTGCTCCAAGAAGTGTAGCACCGGGTCCGCTCCTCCACGGCCGGCATCCCTGCACCTGATTGCACAGATCGCTCATCGCACCGCCGCCCGCTGTGCGTCTCACGGCACCATCGGAGCATGTCGTTCCCGCCCGCCGCCGCCCGCCCGATTCGGCTTGTCGGTCGGGTGATCCTGTTCGTCGCCCTGCTCGCCGTGCTGGTGCCGGTCTCCCCCGGCTCTCCCGCGCGTGCGCACTCCCCCGAGAGCGGCTCCCCCGAGGCCGCCTTCCCCGAGAGCGCAGTGCAGGCTGCGGATGCGGCGGCGGGAACGACAGCTCGCCCTGCGGCTCGACTGGCGGCGCCGCCTCCCGACAGGCGATGGGTGTGGCCAGTGGCCGCGCCGCACCCCGTCGTCCGGCCGTTCGCGGCACCGGCGACCGCCTACGGGGCCGGACATCGCGGAATCGACGTGGGGGCGGCATCCGAGAGCCCTGTGGTGGCGCCGGATGACGGGGTCGTCTTCTTCGCGGGGGTGGTCGTCGATCGCCCCGTGCTCTCGATCGCGCACAGCGGGGGCCTGGTCTCGAGCTACGAGCCGGTGTCGTCGTCGCTTCCGGCGGGCACGCCGGTGGGGCGGGGTTCCGTCGTGGGCACGCTGCTGCCCGGGCACTGCGCCGAGAGCTGCCTGCACTTCGGTGTGCGGCTGCACGGCGAGTACGTCTCCCCGCTCAACTACCTGGGCGGGGTGCGCCGCGCGGTGCTGCTGCCCACGCGGGCGGCTCCGGGCTCATCGCCCTCGGCCCAGCACGCACGGGCTTCTCGCCTATCGTTGACTGATGCCCAGCCGCCGTGAAGTCGCCCAACGTCTCGATGTTCCGCTCGAGATGGTGCAGCGCCACGGCATCCCGCCGCGCATCAGCGAGGCGCAATTCGTGGAGCTCGACCAGAACCCACCCGCCTGGCTGCAGCAGTCGCGGGCGAATCGGACGTCGAAGCGTCCGGTCTGGGTGACGCTCACCTGCGACATCTGCGGCTATCACGAGCAGGCGCGGCCGAAGAAGTGGTGGCCGGAGTTCAGCTACCTGAGCTGCTCCCATCACGACATCTGGGATCTGCCGGAGCCTGCGGCCGGGCTCGCTCGCGAGGAGATCGACGGCGTCGGCAGTACATTCATCGGGGTCGTCGACCGCTAGCGTGGCGCGAAGACGGCGTTGCCTGGCAGGGCGGGTCAGGGCAGGCCAGGGCGGGTCAGGGCAGGTCAGGGCAGGTCAGGGCAGGGCAGGTCAGGCCCTCGGGTGCGCTCTGCCGTAGCTTTCCTTCAGCCGCTCCGCCGAGACGTGGGTGTAGATCTGCGTCGTGCCGAGACTCGCGTGGCCGAGCATCTCCTGCACTGCGCGGAGGTCGGCGCCGCCATCGAGGAGGTGGGTCGCCGCGGTGTGGCGCAGGGTGTGTGGGCCCGACGAGCCCGAACCTGGCAACCCCTCCAGCAGACCGGAGACCAGCGAGTACACCGAGCGCGTGCCGAGCCGCGCACCGCGCGCGCCGAGGAACAGCGCCGACGTCGTCGCGGCGGCCGGAGACAGCAGTTCACGCCTGCCGCGGGTGAGGTAGTCGGCGATGGCGTTCTTCGCCGGAACCCCGAACGGCACGACCCGCTCCTTCGACCCCTTGCCCAGAACGCGAACGGTGAGCCGGTCGAGGTCGATGCCGTCGAGGTCGAGTCCCGTCACCTCGCTGACCCGCAGTGCCGAGGCGTAGAGCAATTCGACGATCGCCAGGTCGCGGAGCGCCACCGGATCGCCGTTGGAACAGCGCAGGGCGAGCGATTCCAGCATGCCGTCCATCTGCGCCCGGGTGAGCACCCGCGGGAGGTGGTGGTCGGACTTGGGGGCCTTCAGGCGAGCCGCGACATCCTTCGCCACCTGCCCGTCGCGGAAGAGCCAGGCCGTGAGTCCCCGAGCGGACGCCGACCGGCGGGCGAGGGTGGTCTTCGCCAGCCCGGCCTGTGATCCCTGCCAGAGCCAATCGCGCAGCAGTTCGAGGTCGAGGTCGCCGGCCTCGCGCACGCCGCGACCGGCCGCGAATGCGCTCAGCTGCTCCAGGTCGGAACGGTAGGCGCGAACGGTGTGCTCGCTGAAGCCGCGTTCGGCGGCGAGGTGGGCCGCGTAGTCGTCGACGGCGCGTTCGAGGTGCACGGTTCCATGGTCGCGCACGCCGGTGCCCGGCGAGGCTTCTGTCGCGGGGTGTCTCGCTTCGGAACCCGTGGTGATCAGTCGGCCGGCGCTGGTTCCGTGCTGGTCGTCGGCTCGGAGGCCTCGCGCTCGGCGACGCTGAACGTCGACGACTTGCTCGAGAAGGCCTCCAGGCGCTCCTCGGGAGTCATCTGCGCGATCGCGTCGAGGAAGACCCCGCTGAATCCGCTCACCTGGGTGAAGCGCTCGATCGGCACCACGGAGTGCACGATCTGGTCGTCATAGACGTGCACGAGATTGAAGGCCTGCGCGCCGTCGACGCCGGACAGCCCGTCGCCGGGTTCGGCGACATCCATCGTGTAGCAGGTCGCGGCTGCCACCGACACGGGCACCCCCGCGAAGACGCTGTGGGTCGTGTAATGGAGGTGCCCGCCGAGGATGCCGCGCACATCCGTACCGCGGATGACGTCGGCCAGGCGGTGCTGCCCCTGCAGTTCGATGAGCGCCATCAGGTCGATGGGCGTGGGGATCGGCGGATGGTGCAGCGCGAGCAGAGTGCCGTGCGGCGCCGGCTCGGAGAGCACATCGCGCAGCCAGTCGAGCTGGGCATCCGTAATCTCGCCGTGGTGATAGCCGGGGACGGTGCTGTCGATGGCGATGATGCGCAGCCCATCGATGTCGTAGACCCGGTCTTGCGGCGCACCCGCCTGATCTTCCTCGGCGAGCGGCTCGTCGAGGAGCTCGGTGGCGAAGCGGAACCGCTCGTCGTGGTTTCCCATCACCCAGATGACCTGGGCACCCATGCGGGCGGCGGCGGGCTCGACGATCGCGCGCAGGCTGCGGTAGGCGTCGGGTTCGGCCAGATCGGCGAGGTCGCCGGTGAAGACGATCGCCCGCGGATTGGTCTTCGACCGCTCCAGTTGCTCGATCGCCTTGACCAGGTTCTCCCGCGTCGGGATCTTCCCGTACAGGGGGCGATCGCCGCCGAGGAAGTGCGTGTCGCTGATGTGGGCGATCACGTGAGCGGGATCGGGATACTGTCCGAATTGGGTCACGCGTCAAGACTATGACCGAGGCACCGACATCCCGACGACGCCGCGGGAGCGCAGCTCGAACCCGTGCGAGTCGTCGCCGGATGTTCACCCCGCATTCTTTCGCAGCCAGCCGCGGTCGCGCTCGACGACGGTGCCGCCGAGCTCCAGCGTGCCGAGCACCGCTCGCACGGCGGCAACGGAGAGACCTGCGCGAGCGGCGATGTCCTCCGCGATACGCGGAGCTCGCGTGCTGAGCGCGTCGAGCACCCGGACGGTGTCGGATGTGGGCTCTGCGACCGACCCTGCCGCCAGCATGGCGACCGGGACGCCCAACGAGCCGACGGAGCTCTGCGCGAGCGGCGCGAGCTCGGCCATCTGGTCGGTATTGGTCACGCACGTCGCGTCGTACTCACGGATGAGGCGGTGGCAGCCTGCCGAGGCGGCGCTGGTCACCGGGCCGGGGACTGCACCGAGTGGCCTGCCCAGCGATGCGGCATGGCCGGCCGTGTTGAGCGATCCCGATCGCCACCCGGCCTCGAGCACGATGGTCGCGAGACTCGATGCGGCGATCAACCGGTTGCGCTGCAAAAACCTCCATTTCGTGGGCGACGAACCGCAGGGTAGTTCCGACACCACCGCGCCCTTCTCGACGATGCGGGTGAGGAGCGCATCGTGGCCGCTCGGATAGAACCGGTCCACCCCGCCGGCGAGGAAGGCGATGGTCTGACCCGAGCTCGCCAGAGCGGCACGATGCGCCATCCCGTCGATGCCGTAGGCGGCGCCGGACACGATCGTGTAGCCGCGGTCGACCAGACCGGCAGAGGCCTCCATCGTGACGTGTTCGCCGTACCCGGTGGCAGCTCGGGCCCCGACCAGCGCGATCGAGCTGTCGAGAGTGGCGAGGGTCGACAGGTTGCCGCGCACCCAGATCGCGATCGGTGCGTGTGGCCCGAGGTCGTCGAAGCCTGTCGGCCAGAACGGGTCTCCCGGCAGCAGCAGGCTTACCGAGTACCGCTGTGCCTGGCCGAGCGCGGTGACCACCTCGGATGCTTTCAGGCGTGGCGACCAGCGATCGATCGCAGTCTGCAGCTCTGCCGCCGGAAGGTCTTCACCGCCGCGATCGAGCACCGCGCGTCTCATCGCCGCGCCGTCGCCCGTGCCCTTGCCGTTGCCGTTGCCGTTGCCGTTGCCGTTGCCGAGTAGCACCGTCAGCGCAGCGGGGGCGCCGATCGCCTCCACCAGCAGCCCGGCATACCGGTCCCCCGGTTCGGCGATCGCTGTCCAGGCGGCCCGGGCGAACCGCTCCGACACGTCAGCGGAGGACAGCTCGGCCGGGGTCGAGTCGGCGGTGACCGCCCGCACGAGGTCGGTCACGACGTCCTCGTCGAGTTCGAAGATGGTGCTCACAACGATCTCCTCAGATAGAGCGCGCGACCGATGTGTTCGGCGGTGGGACGGGCGGCGCCGTCAAGGTCGGCGATCGTGTAGCCCAGACGCAGAACGCGGTCGTAGCCACGCATGGTCAGGCCACCGCGTTCGAGGGCGTGATCGATGGCCGAGGTGGTCGCGGGGGCGAGCCGCCGGGAGGGTTCGCGCAGCCAGGAGCCCGGCACCTGCGAATTGAGCTTCCACGGGGTGGACGCGAGACGCTCTCGCGCCGCGGCGCGGGCCTGCACGACGCGGGCGCGGGCATCCGCCGAACTGAGCCGCGGTGCCTCGTCGGAGAGGCGGAGCCGTGCGGCGGTGACCCGTGCCACCCTGAGCTGGATGTCGATGCGGTCGAGCAGCGGACCCGACAGTCGGGCGAGGTAGCGTCTCCTGCTCGTCGGTGGGCAGACGCACTCCGAGTCGGGGGCACCGTACTGCCCGCACGGGCAGGGGTTGGCGGCAAGCACAAGCTGGAACCGCGCCGGGAAGTGGGCCACCGCGTTTGCGCGATGGATGCTGATCACCCCCGACTCGAGCGGCTGCCGGAGGGCGTCGAGTACGACCGGTGAGAACTCCGGTGCCTCGTCCATGAACAACACACCGTGGGATGCCCGCGCCGCCGCCCCCGGGCGGATCGCACCGCTGCCTCCGCCGACCAGCGAGGCTGCTGTCGCGGTGTGATGCGGCGACTCTAGGGGCGGGCGCGAGGTGAGTTCGGTACCGACCGGCAGCCCGGCGAGCGAACGGAGGGAGCTGACCTCGAGCGCCTCCTCGGGCTCGAGATCGGGCAGCAGACCGGGAAGGCGGGCCGCCAGCATCGTCTTGCCCGCCCCGGGCGGACCGAGCAGAAACGCGTGGTGGCCGCCCGCCGCCGCGACGAGCATCGCCTCGATGGCGTCGTCGTTTCCCACGATGTCGGCCAGGTCGAGCGGTTCTGCATCGACGTCGACGGCGGCACGGGTCGGCGGGAGAATCGGGTCGACCGGAACCGGCTCCAACTCCGCGCCGTGCCAGATCGCCGCGTCACGCACCGAGGCGACGCCGACGACCCGGATGCCGGGCACGAGCGCCGCCTCGTCCGCGTTTCCGGTCGGCACCATCACGATCTCGGCTCCCGCCCGCGCGGCAGCCAGCACCGCCGGGAGCACACCCGTGGTCGGCCGGAGTCGGCCGTCGAGCCCGAGCTCGCCGAGATGCACCACACGCTGCACGGACTGCCCAGACACGATTCCCTCGGCGGCGAGCACCGCCATGGCGATCGCAAGATCGAAGCCGGAGCCGTGTTTGGGCAGCGCGGCCGGCGACAGGTTGACGGTGATCTTGCGGGTGGGAAATCCGCATCCCGAGTTCGTCGCTGCCGCACGGACACGGTCTCGGGCCTCGCCGAGCGCGGTGTCGGGCAGGCCGATGATGGTGAAGCCGGGGAGGTTGCTCGAGATGTCCGCCTGGACCTGCACCAGCGAGCCGGTGAACCCGAGCAGGGCGACGGCTGCCGTATGCCCGACGGCCATCAGAACACCCGCCGGAGATGTTCGATCGTCGGGGCGCCGACCGTGGGCGCAATCACGCCGATGGCGTCGATGCGGATGCGGTAATGCCCATCGTGCGCCTCGCACCAGGCGGCGGCGAGGCGCCGCAGCCGCGCGAGCTTGGCTGCCGTGATCGCCTCGAGCGGATGCCCGAAGGCCGTGCTCGAGCGCGTCTTGACCTCGACGAAGACGGTCTCCGCTCCGTCGGTGGCGACGATGTCGATCTCACCCTGAGAGCAGCGCCAGTTGCGGTCGATGACGAGCATCCCCGCCTCGGTCAAGGCGGTCGCGGCGAGGTCTTCCCCACGGGTTCCGAGTATGTCTTTCGCAGCCATGCCAGGAGTCTGGCGAGCGGGGCGAGGTTGTTCGTCGGCAAACTCGTTCCTGGTGAGAGATCACACGGATCCCTCCGGTGTGGAGGAGAAGAGTGGTAAAAAGTCCCGCCATCGGCTCAATCGCTCCTCGAACATCCGCCGGATACCACATCCACACCGCTGCGGATTCCTGCGCTAGATACGCGTTCGCTCGGCGGCGAATCGACGACATTCTTCGAGAGATACTCTTCGGCTACGTTGATCCTGGACCATTCCCGAAACCTGGAGATTCATTTGAAAAACCTGTTCCGCGGCTATTACGCCCCGAACGAATCAGAATTGACAGACATCTGGGCCTCCGCTCTAGTTGTACTCGACACGAACGCGTTATTGAATTTGTTTCGCTATTCTCAAACTACCCGAGATGAATTTCTGTTAGTGCTCCAGACATTTCAGAAGAGCCTGTGGATCCCCCACCAGGTTGGACTCGAATTTCACCGACGACGCCTTGACGTGATCAACCAGCAAGAGAGCGCTTTTGACGAAATAGAACTTGCAATCTCTGCGGCAAAAAACGACGTAAGCCGATCGCTCAAGAAGTTCGAACGTCACCCCTCATTGAACTCGGCAGCGCTGACATCGGCCTTGGAAACCGGCCTCGCAGAAATAGGTCGACTCGTAGCGGAGACAAGAAAAAATCACAGATTGTCCATCGTGGACGGGCGCGAGTATGACAAGACATTTGAACTGATTACGGTGCTATATGAAGAGTGCGTAGGCCTACCTTTTACCGAGCAGGATCTCGAGAATCTCTACGATGACGGCCGGCGGCGCTACGAGCGCAAGATTCCGCCCGGATACAAAGACGCGGACAAACCCGAACCTGACCGGTATGGAGATCTAGTTCTCTGGAAGCAGATAGTGGCACGGGGCACAGAGACGCAGAAGCCCGTCATCTTCGTGACGGATGACGCGAAGGAGGACTGGTGGTACCGAATCGCGGGGAAGACGCAAGGAGCGCGAATCGAGCTAGTGGACGAGTACTTTGCAGCATCGGGCCAACGTATTCACTTCTACTCGCCAGATCGCTTCTTGAGCTACGCGAAAGAGCGCACAGGTTCCTCGGTCAGCCAAGAATCGATCTCAGAGGTGGAAGAAGTCTCAGCGCGATCCACAATTCTCGCGGCGTCCGTGCTCCAAGATCGGCGGAGAACTCTTGAAGATGAGCTGGCACGCACAAGCGAAATGGCGGCTCGTCAGCGTGCTAGGTCTGAATCCGGCGCGATCGCGTCCAGCCGCTCCGGAGAAGCTTCCGGCCAAGGGGAAATCGAGAGTCTGCAATCCAAGCTCGACTCAATAACAACTGACTTGAGCCTCTATGAGCAACTTGCCTCCAGCGAGAAGGATCTGCACACCTCACGCGGCTTTCTCCTCCGAGCCGCACGCCTGCGAGCTGACCGGGAGCGGATACTAAAGCTCCTGGCCGCCAGGGAGAATTCGGTCAGGCGAAACGACAATCAAATGTACGCCGCCCAAGCGGACCGACTTCACCGGCGGGCAGCGCAGATGGCAGCGGAACTGCGCGAAGTTGAGAGCGCACTCGAAGAACTTGGCGCATAGAGGCGCCGGGGCTCCATTGCACGACTGTTTCGTGGGCAACGCTGCGCTCGGAAAACAGCTCCACCTCATTGGCGAGGTAGAAGCGCCGCTCGGTCTCGACCACATGGCGGAACTGCGAGACGACATCCCGGTACTCCCGGTACAGCGCCAGTTCGACCTCGCGGTCGTAGTCTTCGAGCTCGTCTTCATCCATGAAGCAGCAATCCTTCGCATGAGACAGGCGGCGCAGTTCGGGGTATCGAGTACATCGTTCATCGCGCCATCTTGATCAAGTGATCGAGGTCCTGCTGAAGTTTTCCAGGGAAGCAAAGGCTGATGGACGTGGCTACCGTCCTACGCGCGCTCGGAATGATCGGCGCCTACGTCGGCACGAAGCGAGATCTCGCGCACGCCAGCTTTGGGATCAAGCGATCGCGCGATCCATGGCGCTAAAGAAGGAGCGCGAGATGGCGGCGTTGTCGGATGACGAACGTCTGCAATTGATCGCCAAACTGGACGTACTGCCGATTAGTGCCATCGACACTTCGGAGCATGGTTGGTGCGATCCAAGGCGGATCAATAGTTGACGACTTTGCCATCTATCCTCACCACAAACCGGCGCTCGTCATCTTGGGGCACCTGGTCGATCTGCTCTAACAAGAACTGTCGCCCGTCTTCAGTCACGTAATCGCTCTCCAGCAACAGCTGACGAAACGATTCTCCGCACTCTTGAACCGCCGCGAAGGTAATTCCAGCCGTCAGCGAGGCCCGAGTCTCCATATCCTCAATCTCATCTTGAACCGCGAAGAGGGCCGCCAACCAGAGATCTGGTTCAGACACCGCAAATGCGGCCGCCGCGAGACCGAAGGTCGCCGACTCCCCGGATTCACTGAGTTCTGAAGCTGCAAGAACAAGTCCTTGAACATTCAGCGCATCGAGCGCTAAAACTTCGAGACCGGTGGTATTGGATCCCTCCAGCAAAGCATTCGCACCCGCGACGTCTCGTTCTTGGCTGGTTAGGGAAAGTTCCGCCATCAGCGCAGTTAACGCCTGCATTTTCTCCACCCAAAGCAATCTGGTGATGTCTCTCATGCCATCCCAAGTCTTTACAGCTCGTTCGTAATCGCCCAGAACCGCGTAAACGTCGGCGAGCAGCGGAACCGCCGCTTTTTCACCCAGCCGAACTGCCTCTTCGTAAGCTTTAGCGGCCTCCCGTTCGTCGCCCGATTCGAAGAAGGCGCTTCCTCGCTCACGCCACCAGTATCCGCGCTTTCGGTAAGTGGGAAAACGCTGGGCCGCAAGTTCATAAAGCTCAAGAGCGCGCGCTCTGTCGAACTTTCGGATCATGTTTGCAGCGTTGTAGAAATCTTCGGCTGCCGGACGACCCTCGACACTAGATGCGTGTTCTGCCATTCGCTCCGCCATCCGGATTAGGGCTTGATCACCCAGACGTCCGTGGTCTCGCCCAATCATCATCGGCAGCATCTCTCGGTGCGGTGACGATTGACTCACGTAAGTGCGTTCAAAGAGGGCTATTGCTAAGTCACCGCGGCCGGCCTCAACAATCCGGCTGATCGCGAAAGCAGTCAACTCTGGTTCGGTCCCGAGTAACGAACTCTCTGGAATTGATTTCTCAATCAGGGCGAGGACCAGGACGTCGAGGCCGCCTCGTGCCAGCTCAAATGCGAGGCCCAACAAAGTGTCGGCCGCCCAGAAATTGGGCGGAAGCATGTCCAGAGCAGCAGATTTGCTGTGAATCACGCCCCCGGAGTGCCACGCAAGCGAATGGAAATCGCGTCGCTTGCCAACGATATTTTGAGTGTCGCCCAACCGGCTTCATCTGCCCGACGGGTCAGTTCCGTTGATCCCGCAAGCCCGCGCTCAAAAGAAACACGGAACGAAGCTACCCACGACGCCGGCAGGCTACCGTCTTCATCGATCGTCCAGTAGATCGGCAGGTTTGACCTCAAAGCCAGTGCCGCACGGGCGCCTCGTACCTCCCGCTCTATCTCGGTGGCCGAGTTCTCGTTCCAAATGCTTGGAAGCTCGAAAGTGTAAGAGGCAGCACCTTTTTTTCGCCCGTACAGGTCGAATAGATGAGCCCAGCCAAAGTGGACCGTACTGCTTCCATCGACGACCACTACAAGGGTCGGGACCGCGAGGTCCTTCATGTAATTGCGGGTCGAAGTCTTGATTCTTGCTTTCGACGCTGACTCTCTTTCCACACTTTTCAACTGCACGTTGAACGTCAGTCCGGTCGTGTCGTCGTGATCGAAAATTTCGACAATCCCGTCGATTCCGTACTCGCGCTGCGATTTTGCTTCATATGTCCACGTATCGGGTATCTGTGACTCGAAGACTCGTTTCGAAATGTCCTCGCCACGATGCGACTTTGGGCGTTGGGGCTTGTCATGACGCTGCTTCGAGGACATGCCACAAAAGATACCGGCGAGCCAATCACAGGTAAAAATCTTCGGCTTCGGTTCCCGCTTCCTCACGCCTGGCCCGTCCTATCCAGCACGAGGACGTCGGGCGGTGCAGTCATGTGCCTGATGGGCGCCTTTCGCCGGGCCACGACGAGTCGGCGTAACCTCGCGAGTTTCGGCACGGTGGACGCTTCGAGCGGATGCCCGAACGCGGTGCTCGAGCGGCTTGCTGAGTACGACACTCGCGCCGTCCTGAGCCGTCCCTCGCGCTCGGGGTCCGTGCGAGCGGGGCTCGATACGCGAACGCACCAGACCGCGTACTACTCGACCAGCGGGTTGCGTGCGCTACTCGTCGAGCGCGAGTTCCTTCGGCAGTTCCAGCTCTTTCGCCGACAGCTCCTCGACGTTCACGTCTTTGAACGTGAGCACCCGCACCGACTTCACGAACCGGTCGGAACGGTACACGTCCCAGACCCAGACGTCGTTCATCGTCAGCTCGAAGTAGAAGTCGTGCTCGGTGTCCTGCCGCAGCAACTCCACCTCGTTGGCGAGGTAAAAGCGCCGCTCGGTCTCGACCACGTAGCGGAATTGCGAGACGACGTCCCGGTACTCCCGGTACAGCGCCAGTTCGACCTCGCGGTCGTAGTCTTCGAACTCGTCTTCATCCATGCTGCAGCAATCCTACGTCCGGCTGGGCGCCCGCCCGCTCGTCGACGGGGCTCGCCGCGTGCAGCCAGGTACGACGGTGCAGGTCCGTCGCCCCGAGTTCGGTGATCGCGGCATAGTGCCCGGCGCTCCCGTAGCCCTTGTTCGACGCCCAGCCATAGGCCGGGAGGTCGTCGTGGTGGGCGATCATCAGGCGGTCCCTGTGCACCTTGGCGACGACGGATGCCGCGGCCACCGATCCGCAGTCCCGGTCGGCCTTGACCCGGGTGCGCACCGCGAGCGGCGACGACAGGGCCGGGGTCAGCCAGTCGTGCGATCCGTCGAGCAGCACCACGGAATCCGCAACTCTCGCTCCGGCCTCGTGCAACATCGTCAGCGCGCGCTTGCCGGCGAGGCCGAGGGCGGCGATGATGCCGACACGGTCGACCTCCTCGGCGCTGGCGAGGCCGACGGCGGAGTGCAGGGCCCAGGATGCCGCGAGCGGCGCGAGCAGTTCCCGCTTCTTCTCGGCGAGCAGCTTCGAATCGCGCAACCCCGTCGGCAGCGGCCCGACCGTCACGTCGACGACGCACAGGCCCACGGCCACCGGCCCGGCGATCGCGCCACGACCGACCTCGTCGCAACCGATGACGTAGCGCGCGCCCTCGGCGTGCAGCAGGGTCTCGAACTCGAGAGTGGGTTCGACTACCGCCATCATTTCTGTTCGACGATCATTTCTGTTCGACCCCGGCGAAGACGTCAGGGTAGTCGCTCAACCAGGCCCAGTGGCTCGCCGGCCAGCTGACCACGAAGGCGCGCCCCACGACATCCTCCATCGGCACGAAGCCCTTGCTGGGCGAGTTCGTGTTGAAGCGCGAGTCGCGCGAGTTGTAGCGGTTGTCCCCCATCACCCAGAGGCCGTTTTTCGGCACGGTGACGGAGAAGTCGTCGCCGGAGGCACGGGAGACCCCGGTCGGCAGCTTGAGGTAGGGCTCCTTCAACGGAACACCGTTGACACTCATCTGCCCGAACTCGTTGCAGCACTCCACCCTGTCGCCCGGGAGGCCGATCACGCGCTTGATGAGGTGGTCATTGCTGTCGGGGGCGCTCACACCCACCAGGGCGAGGAACCAGTCGACCGCACCGACGAATCCGCCCTGCTGCACCGCCGGCTGGTTCTCGGGCAGCCAGCCGCCCGGATCCTTGAACACGATGACGTCGCCGTGCTCGACCGCGATGGCCTTGGGCACCAGCTCGTTGACGATGATGCGGTCGTCGATCTGCAGGGTGTTCTCCATCGACCCGGAGGGGATGTAGAACGAACGGATCAGGAAGGCCTTGATGCCGATGGAGATGATGATCGCCGCGAGGAAGATCAGAACGATGTCGCGGATGAACAGCTTCACCCCGCGCGACTGGCGGCGCCGCGTGTCGGCCGCGCTTCCCGACGCCTCCGCATCAGATGCGTGAGTACCGGTGGACCGGTCGTGCGTCCCCTGCGTCCGTGTTTCCGGCGCGGCTGGATCGATTTCTGTCATTAAACCCCTGAGCTCCCCACCATATTAACCGGTGGGGAGCTCAGAGAATGCTCGGTGGGAGGCGAGGCCTAGTGGGCGTCGCGCTTCTCCTTGATCTTCGCCTTCTTGCCGCGAAGGTTGCGCAGGTAGTACAGCTTGGCGCGACGGACGTCACCGCGGGTGACGACCTCGATGTGGTCGATGACCGGGGAGTGCACCGGGAAGGTACGCTCGACGCCGACCTGGAAGCTGACCTTGCGAACCGTGAAGGTCTCGCGGACGCCTTCGTTCTGGCGGCCGATGACGACGCCCTGGAAGACCTGGATACGCGAACGCGTACCTTCGATGATGTTGACGTGGACCTTCACGTTGTCGCCAGCGCGGAAGTCGGGGATGTCGTTGCGGAGTGACGCCGCGTCGACTGCGTCGAGGATATGCATGGTGGTTCGCTCTCTGTAACCGCCACAGGTCGATCACGATGATAGGTAGTGCAGAAAAGGAATGGTGCCCCAGTAACCGCCGACTCCCCTGTGGCAGAGCCGTGCTGCAAGGCACAAGTTGCTATTCTGCCACATTTTGCGGCAGCGGTGCCACACCGGGCACGTGACGGATGTCCTACGCCGTCGCCCCCGCCACGGGCGGCCCCGACGCGTCCGGCTCGGCATCCGTGCCGAACGTCTCGGTCGGGAACGTGTCTGCTGCAGAGGTCGCCGGGGCGATCGCGATCGAGCGGGTGTCGACATCCGCGATCTCGCGCAATTGCCGGTCGTCGAGGCCGGTGAGCGACTTCACCCGCTCGGGCCGGGTCTCGACCAGGTATTCGATGAGCACCACCCAGAAACTGAGCAGGCCGCCCATGATGATGAAGCCACCGGCGATGTCGGCGATGGTGAAGGAGGCGTCACGGAAGCCCTGCCCGAACAGCACGGTCGCCACCGACGTGCCCTGCTCGTAGCTGTGCACGGAGTCGACGACGAAGAACCCGTACGCGAGCACGGCCAGGTACCAGATCGACAGCAGCCAGGCGTCGGCGTGGGTCACCGCGCCGGCGACGCGGGACTTCTTGCGCGCCCAGCTGAGGGTGGCGACGACGGCGAGGAAGACCAGCAGCAGCGGGGCCAGGAAGAGCTGGATGGCGTAGTGCCAGCCGAGGATGACGCCGAAGAACACGCGTCCGATCAGCATCCAGAGCGGAAGCACGATGGTGACGGCGAACTGCGAGTTGAAGAGTGCTCGCCGGTACCACATGGGGGAAAGTCTACGCAGCCCGCGGGGTGCGCCGGCTCGGGGGACAATGGACGGACCACCTTGCACAACCGATGGGAGACACGTGATCGAGCTGAGGACTCCGGCCGAGATCGAGCAGATGAAGCCGGCCGGTGCCTTCGTGGCACAGGTGCTGACCACGGTGCGCGAGGCGGCGGCGGTCGGTGTCGACCTGCTGCGGCTCGACGCGATCGCGGCCGAGATGATCCGCAAGGCGGGGGCGAAGAGCAGCTATGTCGACTACCACCCGTCCTTCGGCGCGATGCCGTTCGGCAAGGTTCTGTGCACCTCGGTCAACGATGCGGTGCTGCACGGGCTCCCCCATGCCTATCGGCTGAAGGACGGCGACCTGCTCACCCTCGACTTCGCCTGCGAGCTGAACGGCTGGGTGGCCGACTCGGCGGTGTCCTTCATCGTCGGAACACCACGTGCTGCCGACGTGAAGATCATCGAAACCACCGAGCTCGCCCTCGCGGCGGCCATCGAGGCCGCGCAGCCGGGGGCGCGGATGGGCGATGTCTCGGCCGCCATCGGCGAGGTCTGCCACGCGGCCGGCTACAGCGTCAACCTGGAGTTCGGTGGTCACGGCGTCGGACGCACCATGCACGGCGACCCGCACGTGCCGAACGACGGTCGGCCGGGACGCGGCATACCCCTGCGCCCCGGCTTGGTCTTCGCGATCGAGCCCTGGTTGATGGAGACCACCGACCGCATCTTCACCGATCCGGATGGCTGGACCCTCCGCAGCGCGGACGGCTCCCGTGCCGCGCACTCCGAGCACACCATCGCCATCACCGAGGACGGACCGCTGATCCTGACCGCCCGGGACTAATCGGTCGACGGGCGCTACTCGCCCAGCGGCGGCAGCAGGTCGGGGCGCACGCGGCGGGTGCGCTCCAGCTGCTGCTCGTGGCGCCAGGACGCGATCGCGCCGTGGTTGCCGCTCAGCAGCACGGGAGGAACGGCGAGGCCGCGCCACTCTGCGGGCTTGGTGTAGCTCGGGTACTCGAGCAGGCCATCCGAATGGCTCTCCTCGACCAGGCTCGCGGGGTTGCCCACGACACCGGGGATGAGCCGGCCGATCGCCTCGATCATCGCCATGGTGGCGACCTCTCCCCCGTTGAGAACGTAGTCACCCATGCTGACCAGTCGCACCCGGGCGCGCGTCGCGGCGTAGTCGACCACGCGCTGGTCGATGCCCTCGTACCGGCCACAGCCGAAAACGAGGTGCTGTTCGCCCGACAGCTCCTGGGCCATCGCCTGGGTGAAGACCTCTCCGGCGGGCGACGGGAACAGGATGACCGGGCTCGTCGATCCCGCGTCGTCGAGGATCGAGTCGAGGGCCTCGCCCCACGGCTCCGGCTTCATCACCATGCCTGCGCCACCGCCATAGGGGGTGTCGTCGACGGTGCGATGGCGATCGTGGGTGGAATCGCGCAGGTCGTGCACACCGAGGTCGATCAGGCCGCTCTGCCGGGCCTTGCCGAGGAGAGACACGTCGAGCACGGAGAAGAACTCCGGAAAGATCGTGACGATGTCGATGCGCACGACGGGACGCTACCCGCGGGGCTGGTCGTTGGGCGTGTCGCTGGCCGCGTCGTTGGCCGTTTGGTCGAAACCGTCCGCCTGAAGAGCCTCGACCTCGTCTGCAGCTTCACCAGCGGATGCCTCCGCAGGGCTGGGCGCGTCCGCTCCGACATCCTCGGCGTCGATCGTCGCCGACTCTGGTGCCGTAGCGGGTTCATCGTCATCGTCGTCCTCGATCGGCTCGAACAGACCGACCGGCGGGGTGACCGTGAGGGTACCCGCGGCGATGTCGACGGCGGGAACGATGGCCTTCACGAAGGGGACGAGCACCTCGCCCGACTCCGTCGTCACGTGCAGCAGGTCCTGCGCGGGCAGGTGGTCGACGAGAGTGACCGTACCGACCGTGACGCCGTCACGGATGACCGAGAGGCCGACCAGCTGGTGGTCGTACCAGGCGTCTTCCTCGTCCGATGCCTCGGCGAGGTCCTGGTCGACCCAGAGGATGGCCTTGATCAGGCCCTCCGCAGCGGAGCGATCGGTGACGCCCTTGAAGAAGGCGACCGGGTGCGAGTTGTACCACTTCAGTTCTTGCAGCTCCAGCGTCTTGCCGTGCCACGGTGAGCTGGTCGGCACCTGGAGGGTGAACACGGCGCCCGGAACGAAACGTCGCTCCGGGGCATCCGTGTACAGCTCGATTTTGATTGCGCCCTTGAGGCCATGGGCCTTCGTCAGACGGCCGACCCTGAGCTGGTCGGTTGGTGCTGGTTTTGCTGATGATTCCACGCTGAGCGGCTGACTAGAAATCGGTGTCCACCACGTCGACGCGCACCTTGCGGCCGTCGGCGAGAGCCGAGACCAGGGTGCGGAGCGCCTTCGCGGTGCGTCCGGCGCGACCGATCACGCGACCGAGGTCTTCGGGGTGCACGCGCACCTCGAGGACATCGCCGCGCGGCGAATTCTTCGCGAGGACCTGAACATCGTCGGGGTTGTCGACAATGCCTTTCACCAGGTGTTCGAGAGCCGCAGAGAGCATGTGTTCTAGGCCTTGTCGGCGTTCGCGGCGTCGACGCCGCTGTTGTCGACCTGGGCCGGGGTCTCGTGCAGAACCGTGGTCGAGTCGTCGGCCTCTTCGGCGCGGACGGCGTCGGCAGCCTCGTCGGCCTCGACCGGGGTCGGAGCCGCGGTCGCCTCGGGGGCAGCCTTGACGTCGGCCTTGGGCTTGAGCACCGGCTTCTTCTTCTCGTCGGCGACGAACTCTTCCTTGGCCTGCTTGGTCTTGACCGTGCTGACCGCGTTCTTGTCACCCTTGAAGATGCCCCAGTCGCCCGTGAGCTTCAGGAGCGCCTCGACCTGCTCGGTCGGCTGCGCGCCGACACTGAGCCAGTACTGGGCACGCTCGGAGTTGACCTCGATCAGCGAGGGCTCCTCGGTGGGGTGGTACTTGCCGATCTCCTCGAGCACACGACCATCGCGCTTGGAGCGCGCGTCGGCGACAACGATGCGGTAGTAGGGAGCGCGGATCTTGCCAAGGCGCTTCAGACGAATTTTTACAGCCACAATTTCTCCGTGAGTTTTTGTTGGGGCGAGTTGCTTGCCGTGAGCGTGGGGTGCACACCCGGCATGAAAGCTCTAATGGGAGTCGATGCCCTTTGATTAGAGGGTCGAAGGGCGAAAGACTCGACTGACCATTCTTGCAGATTTCTGGGCCTCCGGTAACCAGCCCCGCTGCGGCCCGGATCTGCCGGTGCAGCGGATGCCCGGCGGCGGGGCTATGCCCGGACGCGCGGGCGGCGGCGGGACAGCGCAACACCGACCAGGCAGACCACGCCGCCGCCGATCGCGAGGACGCCAGGGATCTCGCCGAAGAACAGGAACGCGAAGACGACCACGATGGTCGGAACCACATACGTCGTGACGCCCAGCTGCCCCGCCGGCATCCTCGACAGGGCGTAGGCCCAGGTGCTGAAGGCGAGCGCGGTCGGCACCGCGCCGAGGTATACGGCCCCGAGGATGCTTGCCACCGGTGCTCGCGACAGGTCGTGCACCAGTTGCCCCGCGAAGGGGCTGCATGCCAGCGCCCCGATCACCGCGCCGAGGAAGGTCACCTGCCGTGCCGGCAGTCGTTTCAGCGCGGGCTTCTGGCAGAGCACACCGATCGCGTAGGTGACGGCGGCGACGAGCGCCCAGAGGAGTCCGAGGGGATCGCCCAGACCCGACACGCCCGTCGAGATGCCGATGA
>Ga0247765_1000790_pt1 | contig 20831 bp, 21 predicted proteins | sample UWRJL106311C6_FD_179949 | JGI IMG/M metagenome (GOLD analysis project Ga0247765, IMG submission 179949) | Plant litter microbial communities from Arlington Agricultural Research Station in Wisconsin, United States - UWRJ-L106-311C-6 | ecosystem: Environmental > Terrestrial > Plant litter >... | reverse complement strand
CTCTATATAACCTGCGTCATTTCCCCGTCGCTCTCTTTGCACTTCTTTCCTCTTCGGGAACACCAGTGCAGACTCCCTCTCTGCACAAGCCGCTGAGACTGGAAAGGTTCAATCTCTCTTCTGGAATTGCGTTTTCTTCGATACCTACCAAACACATAGAGCAGTGAATTTGATTCCCACTATAGGTAGGTACGTAATGGGAGTCGCAGGGCTTGGTCGCTTATTAGGTATCTATCAATCAAATCTGCTCGCACCAGACAATGTTCGTACATCCGGCTCGAGCTGACCCCAAGTTTTATACTTAGACACGTCCACAATGACGAGCAGCGGTGATACCCCGGGACGAGATATAGTGATACAAGGACAGAAGGACCATCGGGACTGGGGCGCAATCCAGACCAAATCCCGGGCCGTGATGCTCGACTGGTGGTATAGGGAAGACCAGAAGCTTGTCCAAGCATACAGAGAGGAGTCCCAACAAATCAACGAGAAGGCTGCGCTGAGCGGCAAATGGGAGAGATGCGACGTCGATGGACGACTGAAACTACTCGAGAACCTTTTAGAGAAACGCGCCAAGCTCGCTGAGAGTTGGGCCGACGATGACAGAGACAGGGAGGAGACCTTTGGTCAATATCGGAAGGCCTCGGTCGTGAAAAAATCAGAGCTGGCCGCTGAGTCACAGGCTACTACACCGCCCCTAGCCCTGGGAAGGGATGTATATCAACATGAAGACAGCGAGCCTGGCTCCGTTTTCGTTGTCGGGGACACTGGAGAAGGTGTCTCAACTGGCGGCAGCTTCGTCGCCCAGCCCAGGGGGGGATATCGTAGCCGCAAGGGCACAGGTGCTACGAGCTACCCAACTGAGAGGAGGCTAGCAACAGAAAGCCACGTCCCAGAGAGGGTTCCGTCTCGCACGTCGTCCATGTCTGAGCCGAAGCCCGGGAGCAACCGGGCCCGAAAACCCAACTCGGGATCAAACTGGGACAGCCAAGCCAGCCCTGGGCCGGCTGCATGTGCTCCAGCAACTCAGGATGACGAGCTACGCCGCGACGATGATCTCGACTACGATGGCTACACATCGCAAGACACCTGCAGCGGCGACACCACCTCCCTCGAGGAGTTCCGCCTTGCCCAAGTCAAGCACCTTGGCGGCGCCACCAACTCTACGGTCACGCAGTACTGGCACTGGGTGGAAGAGGACCAGATGTTTGAACATCAAGTCCTCGCCGATGCCATTCCCGCTGGCCCGGGCAAGAAGAAAAAGAAGAACAAGGTGAAATGGGGCGTGCTTAAGGATCTCGATTTCCACCTGTGCCTCGACCATATCGCCAGCATCATGTACGCTGCTGAGAGCGACGTGATTGTTGTCGAGACGAACCATGACGACGGAAGTCGTGGACATGTCCTCTTGGCCAAGTTTAAGCGGCACAGGACCAAGGCGAGGTTTTTGGCGTTTGTCAAGCGAGAGGGTGCTTGCGTCAGGAAGACTGATTTGTGAGTTTTCCCCCCTTTCTCTTCTTTTTCCCTTTTTCTTTTGTTTCTTTATTGGTAATACCAGGAAGCTAACGAGTACGAATAGGCAAGATATTAAGGCAGCATGGGAGGACATGCAACCGAGTGAACTCGGGGCTGATTCGGATTAATTAGGGGTATGTGGAGTTCGGATCGGCATTTGTGCTGTACGGGGTAGTGGATTGGGTACCTGGGAACCTAGGTACTTACTCGCGGATATTAAGATCTTGGAACTGGATGTTGTGTAACGAAGATGTAATCAGATGCTGAAAACCCAAACTTTCTTGGGAACAATAGAGACAGTTTGTTCCAAGACAAAATTCTAGCTTCGGCTTAGGCAAGTGCAGTTTTTACTTCAAGTGTGTGTGTCATTCCGAATACACAGATAGTAGGAAAAGGTTTGTCATCGCGAGTGTTGAGAATGGGTTGAAAAGGTAGAGATATCAAGTTGATCACTTCCACGGTGTCCTATTAGGCTCCAGGGGTTTGCTTGATCATACTTTGGGGAGCGCCACATACGGAGAGTAAAGGGGGGAGGGGGGAGGACCACACGAGTAGACTGCTTGGTCACCTACCTAGTCATACGGTCAATTTGCCGAGTTTAAGTGTGGAACTAGGATAGTTACTAGTGATTATGATGCAAACAAGACCACAATCTATGGCAGAGAACAGCCCGACCTTTGATACCAATGTGGAATTCTGTGTGGCTCTCAAGTGTTATTGTTATCTCGACGTATCTATCAAAGTTGAGCAAACAGCCAAGATAATCAAGCTTGGGCTCGCAGCCTGGCAATCCGGTTCTTGGCGCCCTGGATAATCTTCGCCTCGTCAAAGATGGCCGTCACGCTGGGATGGGCCGCCACGGCTTGCACCCACTTGGCCGTGTTGGGGGCCTGCTCCTGAATTGACTTCCACAGGCTAGGAGAGTAAAGACCGTGCTTGGACAAGGTCAGGAGGCGGATGGCAAACGAGCCGGTAAGGACCTGGGTTGCAGCGCAGCCTTGTCAGTAGAGTTCTCTCTCTCCGAAACTGTCAAGGATGGATTCACCTCAGCTTGGGTCAGCTTGTCACTTCCCCCAAAGAAAGGCGCAGCGTCTTTCAGGCGCGGCTCCACCTCCTTGACGAGGTTGGCAACGGCTGCTTCGACAATCGGGGCCAGCTCGTCGTGGTTCTTGACCGTGTAGAACTTGAACAGTGACTGTTGGAACTTGGTGATGAAGGCATCGACAAAAAGGTCGATGCGGGCGCGCTTGATAGCGGCATCGGGCGATCCTAGAGCGGGTAAAAGATGCGAGGGGTACTGGTTGGCGAGGAAGTCGGCGATAATGGCCGACTCGAAGATGAGCTCGCCGTTGAAGTCCAGCGTGGGCACAAGACCGCGCGGGTTGATGGCGAGGTACTCGGGCGTGCGCGGCGTGTTGAGGTCGATGATGACCTCCTCGAAGGGCACCTTGAGCTCGGCCAGGGCAATGTGCACACGGTGTGCCCCTGTGTGTGTGGAGGAAGAAAAAAAGACGTCAGGGCACTGGGACAGACAACGGCGAGCATCGGAAGCACCGGACTTACATGGGCAGATGTGGTTGGTGTAGAGAATTAGCTTGTCCTGGTTAGCCATTTTTCGTGCTTGTTTGTTGCGAATTGAGGTTTCCAGTGAAGTGGTAGTGTGATGAAGCTGTTTGAGAATCAAATTCGAATTTCGATTCTGGTGCTTGATTCAGGGAACTTATAGAAGGCGCAATCGACATGCACACCATGGATGGCGCTATGCAAGATGCGGGGATTTCTAAGCAGCGCTCGATTCCTCCGCCAACCCCGCCCGCTCGCTGCCAGACGTGAATTCCATCGGCGATGGACCGCATTCACCAGCATGGAATTATCATGCGCGACAGAATTCCGTGTCCCAGCACCAGTCTGGTCGGACTTTTTTCGGCCGGTACCGAACGGCAAGCGCCCTGGTTTACCGTGACTTCCGGAGCCGTCGTTGCCCCTATCCGATACCGCGACTCGCCGAGTCCTACCCCTTATTTCTTTTCTCCATTTCCTCGCATGACGCCCCGTTGCCCCATACGGAGCCTCCGGAGGTGGATGTCGCCGACAGTCAAGCGACCCGGAGCATCAGATGCCGAAATCGACCATGCCCAGCGGCCCAGAAATCCCCAGCACCATGCACCTTATTATGGCCAAGCACACTCTAGCCGGCTAAACCAGCCGTTTCTCCATACTACGGCACGCTTGGGTGTTGCACCGCAATCAAGGCACCGCTGGAACCTCGACATGCCGAACTTTTAATCAATCAATCAACTGCACGCTGCCGACATGTCTCCGTTGCCAGGGCCATCCACCATGATTAAAACCTCTCGCTGCCGCCACCATGTCGCTGTAGCTGAGAATCCCGCCTCGGAGCGACTGCGACGGAACCTGCTCTCTTGAAGTATTCCGAACCCACCATGAGAAGACAAACGATTCTTGCGGGTGTTGCCGCTCTGGCAAATCTCGATCTTGCCCAGGCACACACCTTTATCTGGGTATGCTTTTTTTCTTTTTCGCTGAAACAGTCGAGGAGCGGTGCTAATATTCCCACAGGGAGTCTTTGTCAATGGTGTCGACCAGGGCACCTTCCGGGGCATCCGACAACCCGCGTACAATGGGCCACCGCCGAGGGGTTACGCAAATTCGCCCGTCAAGGACTTAAACTCGATCGACATGCGATGCAACGTGCTCGGCGATAACCAGAACCCCTACACCATCAAGGTGCAGCCCGGCGATAACCTCACGTTCGACTGGAAACACAACAACAGGACCAGCCAAGACGACATCATCGATTTTTCTCATCATGGCCCCACCCTGGTCTACATCTCGCCTGATCCGCCGACTGAGAACTCCTTTGTCAAAATCTTTGAAAAGGGACTCTACGAGCTACCGCCGAAGCAGTTTGACCCTGGAAAGTGGGCTATTACTTCAGACCTCAAGGCCAACAACGGGCTCATGCACATCCGTGTCCCTGCTGGACTCAAGGCTGGCCCGTGAGTATCTGGCATGATTTGATCCAGGGGCCGGTCCGCTGACCAGAAAACAGTTACCTCATCCGGGCTGAGCTGATCGCTCTTCACGAAGGCGACGCAACCTTTGACAAGAATCCCATTCGAGGCGCCCAGTTCTACCCCAACTGCGTGCAGATTGAAGTGACGGGTGATGGCACCGTCGAGCTGCCGTCTGGCGTGTCTTTCCCGGGTGCGTACAAGTACAGCGATCCCGGCATCCACCACGATGTCTACTGCTCGACCAAGACGACTTCGCTCAAGGCGCCCTGCACTACCACATACCAGATCCCAGGCCCTACTGTTTGGTCAGGGGCTTGGCCTGACACTACTCCTGTCAGCGTCGGCCCCATTTCAGGACCTAGCACGGCAACACTTTGGAGCAGCTGGATCTCCAAATCGGTTGTTACATCGGCCACTTACATTGGGAATTCGCCCTCCATCATTGCCACTTCCACCTACCAGGCGAAATGGTCGGCCAAATACGTCGCCCCGACCCCAGCAGCATAATGCATGCATTGTGCGCGGCATCAGGCTGGGGGAAACTCTAGTATTGTTTTATTCTAGGAACTTTTGTAGCGACAAGTCTAGACCAAATCTCACTCAAGGGCGGCGGTCATACTACCACCCTGGAAACAATTTGGCCGATGCTTACCACCCTCCTCGAAGGAACTTTTTGCCCCCAATCCATTCACCGGCGGAGTTGTGTTTGATTCCTTCACTAGGTATGAGCGCCATAATTATTCACACAAGATTTATTTAGCAACTTTCTTTTCGCAAGAGTTCCCGCAATCGCCCCGTTCTCCGCAACCCCCATTCTGCCCGGCCAAACCCCCGAATAGAGCGCCGCGCATCCCCAGAGCCTGTACGGGCCTAATCCTGATATGCGCTCCATCCCAAATCGAGCAAACATGTATCTAAACGGCACACGCAGGATGCGGCCATGCCCAACTGATTCGGCGATAGCGCTAGTCCGGGCAAGACGAATCGGCGCCGTGGGAATGGATGAGTACCTACCTACACACATCGTCACCCTCAACTTACCTTTGCCGGTGTTAGTTTTCCGTATAATCCTCTTTCATACAGTTTCTGCGCCGAGTTGTCTGACCAATCGCTGTTCAGATCTGATTTTAAACTTTTTCTTGTCTCTTCCTTCCTCGATGATAACCACGCGCCTCGGCGATTAGTGAGCACCACCTGCTGTATCCAGCAAGGCGGCGCCCCCAACCCAAATATAACGCCAAGGTGTGGTTATCGGCCAGAGAGCTTCAGAGCCTGATTTGGATAGTTATTCGGGCTTGTGTACCTTCCTAGGGACAGACTGTGTTATCATTCGTCATGTAAATGACCTCGGGACGTGATATTATGCGATACCAAGCCGTCGAGCGAGCGACATATCACATTTCGCTATCACGAGTGCCTACTGAGGGCGCCGAGGAGCACTCTGAAAGCTGCGCGGCGCAGAACAAGCCGTGGCTTGGGAGTTGATGATACGATTACGCATATGACGGACACTAGTCTACGTACTATTGAATTGAGTACCTGCGCAAGAATAAACTCGGGCGGGACGGACCGGCAAGCCTGGGATCTGCAGACGGACTAGGCCATGCAGGCCGTGGTAAGGAGAGGCCGAGAGCATGGGAACTGCATGGCATGGCATGGCATGGCATGGCATGATAGGGCCGACGGAATGGCCACCTAGGGTCCTGTCCTGGGAGCGGCACTGTGCGTGAGTCTGCACAAGGAGGCGTGGATGTTTCATGTTTTTGGTTTGCCGTATTATACGCGCTTTGCACCCTGCTGCGGCATGTGGGATCCATAGGGCTCATCCTGTGCTGTCCTGCCTTCCTTCGTCGGAGAGAAAACAAATCCCCGGACGTATCAAAATGGCAGTTGGTGTCTGGTTGGTACCTTTGTCGGGACGACTACGCAGCTTTTTCAAGCTTCAGATTGTTGAGGTGCGCATGATAGATGAGGATTCAAAGTTCTGTGCGTGCACTCCCTAGACTGGGGGGGGGGGGATGGAAATAATTTCGCCAGTTGAAGTCCATATGTATATACGTATACTATGAGTGGATTTGTTGACTCAGAGTGGATGCGTAGACTGGAAGTTGGTGCCGTTGCGCCGCACCGAAGATGCGTTTGGCGTTCCCCGCCCCCACTGAGGGGCAGGTTTTTAGGGCTTCCCCGTCAAAAACCTTTTCACCAAAAAAGAAGTGACTCAGTTCCCACGTAAACTAGTGTAGGTAGTACTAGTAGCCAAATTACGGGGTAGGTTCTCTATCAAATCGGGATCATACACGATTAAATCGGGTATGGTGTAGCGGTAACATCGCTGACTCTCATTAACCATCTCGTGAGGTGGAAGGGAGAGATCCTCAGCAGCCCGGGGTTCGACTCCCCGTATCCGAGTTCTCTTTTTACCCTTTTTTATTTATTTATTTATTTATTTATTTTTTCTCTTCTTCACCGGGCTGCGCATCTCCGGTAGCGTCCTAAAAACAAAAACAAGAAAATCGCGGCGTGGGCGTGGGCTGCTCCGATAGTTGCTTCCTGTTTGGACTTTACCCCACTTAAAGCAGCATCATCCCAGCGCTCCCATCCCCCTGCGAAGTACATGGCTAGTCACATCACCAACAGGCGATGTGGTGTTTCTTCTTGCGCGTCTCTTCCACCAACGACTGCTAGCGCTTTCTAGCTCTTGGCCAAATCTCATTCTAAACTTCGAGGCTCACCAAAGTGCCAACCGGGCTCTCTCTCCCGCCCCAGACAACCACAGCAAGTCATCGCATTCCCCTCCAGGCGGGCGGGTCGCAGCTTCCAATCCCTGCTGTGACACTGCCATCCCATTCACAAAACTCCTCTCTTCCAAGATCCCTCCGTCGAATCGCCTGAGAAATGCGTCTCTGATAGGCTCTCACCAGCCCTAAACTGGGTGCCGCTGTCTCACGCACCTCCATAGCCAAAGGAGTTAATTGTTTCTATCTGTGTTTGCTTGCTTGCTGCAGTCATCTCTCTCTCTCTCTCTCTCAGCATGCGCATCCCAGCAGCCTGCGATAGTTAACCGTTACGACTTGCTCGCGGCCGAATACCTCGGAGCAGTTTGCTGCCGATTGCGGTTTGTCGGGGTGATGATCAGCACTGATCACAGCTCACCTTTCCCCACCATCGCCCAATGATGGAAGCCTGCTGGGATGGAGGGGTGGAAGGGGGGGGACCGGTGTGATTTCACGCATGTTGGCGAGGGAAGGGGAAGCAGACACTGAGCGGTTGCGAAACAGACGGGACAGTTTCCGCCATTCCGACCTTTTTTGAGGGGGGTTTCTGTTGAGTTGAGTTGAGCTCTTTTTGTCTTTGCAATGCTGACATCAGACTCTTCGGTAGTGTGTGTGCAATAGCGCCCATCCCCACTGCCGGGGTCTCGGGAAGCACAGCGTCGAGCACCCGCAGCAAAAACCAAGCTTGCAAAACAACTGGACAGGCCAACGACATGACGCGCACTCCAAGAAAAAAAAAAAGGCACATTCTCTCTCCAGAGAAGGCCCGAGCAAACGGCAGAGCGGGAAGGGAGGGACCATCCAGGCAAGCAAGCAAGCAAGCAAGCAGAGCCAGGCTCCCACTTGATCGGGCGATTTTGCAAACTTCTTCCGTCCTGCCAAGCCTGTCAATGACCCAGGTCTGTGGTCGGAGCGAGTGGGAGACTTCTATTCCGTCGAAAGCGCTCGGGCGCGCCCGTGGGGTGAAGTCCCGTCAGCATCAGAATGACCATCCTGCTCCAGCCTCTCCCGCCGGTTTCTCGGGTTCAGGGATCCCGAAGCTCGGGAGTGCACCCTTGTCCCCGCTCCAGGTATCCGTCCCCCCCAAGCATCACCAAGGCCTCGTTCGCTTGCAAGTACAGGTCTGGATACACCACCACACGCCGACTAGCGATCTTCCATTTACGCAGTGCACCTGGGGGGGACGTCATCACCCCGGCCGGCTCCAACTTGCGCCCTTGTGCCTCGCTTCCGCGTCTTGTGGCGGCGTGATTTGATGTGCACCGCCGTGGACCTGCCGACTTCGAAACAGAAGTTGTGGGGTCAGTCACAGTGCTCTCCAAATCGCTCGGCACTACAGACGAGAGCCATTCCCGAGAGAAATGTCGTCTTCCGCATCGGCTGAGAACTGACAACAGCTGCCTGGTACCCAAGGTACCTGCTTTGCAGGTGCTTAGCCGCAGGACCCACGTGTACTCGTACCCTAATTTTGACGACTATCAACCTCCCTGTCTATATCAACGCCCTCTCTCATGGGCTGCTCGGATTGTGCCTCACTCTGGGCCCCCTCGGCCATTTTGTCTGTTTGAGCATGAACCGGACAGGCCGTCGCACTCGCAGTCCGTGAACGAACCACACCTGAGGTATCAAACAGCCTTTGGCCCGACGAAAGTGACCTGTATATTTTGGCGGTCAGCACGTGGTCACACGAACCAGTCCAATTAGCGTCACTATGGCCAGATTGCACCAACCTTCTTCCTTGATTTTTGGTTTTCTCTGCGGCGAGATGTCGAGGAAACTGCAGCGCATCCACCCACATCCAACCCTTCCTTCGGCTGAAGCACCAGAACCAACAAAGGACAAGGCCGTCAATGATCTGATTTTTGTCGAGACGCCAAGGTGTCCCCATGTATTCATCGTGCGTCTTACACAGTCGACGACCGGTTGCCAACACCACCATCCATGATCCCGGAAATCACCCCGTCGTACCTACCCGTATCAAGGCAACAGGCAAACACATACGATGAGCATCCAGGGAAATGATGTCTTTGATTTTCTGCGTACTGCCTACTAAGCACTAGACACGACGCTAATCACCCAAAAGTGAAAGGAATTGACTTGATTTCCCAATCCTTCTCTCTCTCTCCACGGTTGCATTTGCGGCCCTCGTGGGTTCCCACACGGCCTACCCAGGTTCGTGGTCCCAATCGGTTTCATTCCCTCGGGGACCCTTCGCGGGGGCCGGGCAGTGAGCGAAGGGAAATAGAGTGGGTAAGCAAGAATGCCTCAGGTGGGAAGGCAACCGAGCCAAGCACCGAAGATGCATTTCTCTGTACATTGGGAATCAATTTTGGGGCTGGTAGCTAACCAGTGCAGTCTAGCGTTCTTTGTTGGTTGGTTCCGTCCGTGTCCCCTCCGTCCCTTCCCGCTGGTCGGCAGAGCAGGGCTGGCCCCAGAAGGACAGGGGGTGCTCCCAGAAGGAGGGGAAGAGAGGGGTCCCGAGGTTGCTCACGCAGGCGGGAGGAAAACGTGTGTGCGGACCTGCCGAGCTTGGGACCTGCAACCTTGCGGGCATGCGCGTGGGCTGCGTGAGGGCTGCGATGCGGGCTGCGAGCTGTGGTCTGGGCGCCAAAGAGAACAAATTATTGGCAAAGGTAAAAAAGGGGGGGTGATAAGAACACCATCCCGGAACCAATTGGCACTAGAAGTGTGCCATTCAATAAATGTGGAGCGCAGCCGAGGTGTGAAGGTGTGGTGTCAGTGGTGAACTGGGCCTGGAGTTACAGTGGAAGGGGAGGTGGCATCGTAGTGGTGGTTCAGGTGGTAAATTAACCAAAAAATGCCCTAGGTTAGCTGGCATGTGTTATAGTCAAGCCGTGGTAGCAACTTCCATGATGGTGACGCTTTGGATCACCGAGACAGAAGGGACAACAAGAAGAAGGAGGCAAAAGAGAAGGGACGAAAAAGAACTCACCTCTTCCGGCTGGCCCGGACCGCTCTATTGGGCTAGCGGACTGATGTTTTCAAAGAAGAAAACGGGACCCCGAAGACAAAAACCTGTGGGAAGGCCCGAAAGTCAACCCGCCACTTGGGAAGAGTGTCGGTGCTGCTAGCGTCTTGAACCGGGACCCTTGTCTGGCTGGAATTGGACCCCTGGTCCTGGTCCTCGGGGGTAGAAAATGGCGAGCGCCGGCCCTGACAAGAAGTGTCCAGAGAGAATGTTAGTGTGTCATGATGCTGGTGGAGTTCCATCGGCGAAAAAAACAAAAAAGGAAAAGAAAAGAAAAAAGATACTCGGGAAGTTGCAAAGCATTATTCTTGCATATTCTTACATGCCAGCATGTCGTTGGGTCGGCGGCGAAAGGGAGGCACGGCTCGCAGACTGGCCTCATCACGATTTGGGATGCCAGGGCCAGGCGGGGGTTCCGCGAGTTGGTGGAGACTAAATTGGCAAGGATAGGGGAGGGGCAGGACCGAAGCAAACACATCCACACACACACCCTTTTTTTTTCTCTCGACACAGTGCATCACACACCTCTCTACCACTCAGGCTCACGCACCACGCGTACCCATACGCGCCACACACACCTTGTCATCCGGGATGGAGGGCACGGAGTCCCGCTAGTCACGGAGTAGACCAGCAAGGCTTTGCAACCCGACACCCAGGAAGCCGAAAAGCTGACCTGTCGTATATTCGGTTTCTCCCTTGATTTTCAAGCCGCCAGCCACCATGACGAACGGAAACATGAGAGGGTAGGGCGGCATCTTCCAGCCGTCGGATGACGATATATACCCCTCGTCCCTTTTCCATTTTCATTCTCTCTCTCCCCCTCCCCCCCTCTCTCTCTCTTCATCTTTCCACTGCTCTCATCACCTCGTCGTCGTCGTCGTCCTCCTCTTCCCCAGCCAACACGATCACCACTGCCTACCAACAACCAGCAGCCAGTCAAGCTCACCGCCTCCTCTTGACGTCCATCACCAATTACTCATAAAGGCCGCCTGTTGACTTTCAACCTCATCACATCCAACCATCAAAACTCAGCCACCATCTAGACCTGCAACAATGAAGGGACAGACTACCCAGGTCACCACCACCACGGCCACACCTCAAGCCAGCAGCATGTCGATGAAGTACTGCGATCACTTCCAGACTCATGGCTGCTCCGGCATCACCGAGGCGACAGTGAAGCTCTGCGATACCTGCCAGAAGGGCGGATGCTAGACTGTCTTCTCCTCGGCTCTCTCACTCTAGGAATCAAACATGGTCAGTCAAGTGAGACCAGAGCCTAGGGGCGAAGCAGCACTCGGCACCGACATGATGAAAATAAAGAAAAGACATCAAGGGAAAAAACCCAAAAAAAAAAAAAAAAACAAAAACACCAAAAAAAAAAAAAAAAGAAAAAAAAAAAAAAAAAAAAAAAAAAAAAAAAAAAAAAAAAAAAAAAAAAAGGGAAAAAACCCAAAAAAAAAAAAAAAAAAGAACAACCCTCCATGATCCATTGACATCGGCCTCATGACCTTTTCGACGTCACAGTTGGCTACTCACCTGCATTCGTTTTGCATACTTGCAACCAACTTTTCCCGCAACCAACCAACCAGCAATCAGCCATGACCTCAACCGACCAACCTGCAGTGTTTTCACCTTTTCTTCCCGTGCGTCGGCGCCTGACACACAAACACATGAATCATGGCAAACCAACCTAACCCACCCCGGGTTTCTTTTTTTCAGAGGGTCAGCACATGGCAACCCAACCCACACACACACACATGGCAACCAATTCAATGTCCTGCATGGCCCTTTTGCCTTCCCCAGTTGCGGTGAAAAATGCAACGGGCCTCGGTACCCGGCCGGACTGGACCAGCACCGAACCCATTCCACCCTCGGTGTTGGTTCTTTTTTTTTCCCTCCCGTCTCCCGTTCCCGTATCCCGTCAGATCAGACCCGCGCCTCGTAAGCAAGCATCAAATCACGCACGTCACGTCGCACTTGCGCTTGCATGGTGTCAGCGGCAACGGGGAGGGTAGTAGGTAGGGTCCAGGGTTGGGTACCTTACCCGACCCTCCTTCTTTCTAATCTCTGTCTTTTATTGCTTTCTTGGCTCGGATGAGGGATCATGGTATTTCTCTTGGCTCGGATCATGGCACACACAGACACGGCATGGTTCTTCTTGTTGCTCACGGGATCCGGTTGTTTTTCTTTTTTCTTTTTCAAGTTTCCTGAATAGCACCTGATGTTCGGACTTGCTTCGGTTTTGTTTTCGGTTTAGTCGGTGGGAGATGATGATGACCTCGGTACGTACATGAGAAATGTTGATTCGGACTTTTTGTGTGTGAAGTTGGGTAGTTATCTAGGTAGGGTTTAGGTTGGCTTGATTAGGTTTTACAAGTTTTTTTTTCACGAGTTGCGCAAATGCCGGCTTTGGGTTTCTGATCAGGGCTGTGCTCTTTGCTCTTACGATTCTTTCCATTTACTGCTTGTTTGCTTGAGTTGATCTTGGCCTCTTGAAGTTTCCCTTAGGTCTCTCTTCAGCGGTTTGAAATGGGCGAACTGGATGGGGTTTGAGATATCCGCTATTAATAAGGTTTCTCTTAGAGCTGAATCGGTTTGATTTCCTCCTTGTTGTCCTTTGCTTCCTTCATTAGATCGTCTCGAAAGCAATTAGCCAATACAAACATCGTCTGTCTTTTTGGTATCAACATTGACCTCATCCGCCCAACACGCCCAATGTCTGTCTCTTCTCAACTAGCAACCTGTATCAATGCCTATTCCAGCATGTGGCCAAACTCCACTTGTTCACCTGTCTAAGGCGTCTGTGTTTCCCCCTGAGGCGGCCATGCCAGGTTGTCACTGGCCTGGACCAGATCCCGTATTGCTCTCGCGCTGTCCAGGACACTCTTCTCAAAACCGGTCCACGGCTCCCCCCGGATGTTGGCCGCCCTCTCACTGCAAAACTGCCAAGGGACCAGAAAGTCGGCTTGGGGATTCCCCCGCTGGACCAGCTTGTCCCCGCCCTCAAAGTCTCGTCGGAGCAAATTGGCCATAGCCTGCGGGGAGACGCGGTTCCGTCCGCTGTCTCCGACGAGGAGATACCGCTTGACTTTTTGCAGTGCTGAGTCCTCTAGGTCCTTTAGCATTGGCGCGTCGGGCCGCATTTCCATGGTCCGCAACACCATGTCGGCAACATCGCGGACGTCGACAAAGGTGCCACGGATGGGCAAGAACTCGGGTATGGTTCCGCCACGCAACAGGTCGTATATGTCCTTGACGCGCATACTCAAACTGTCGATGGGGTCGGGGAGATACAGCGGAGGGCCAAGGACCGGACTGTAATCATGTCAGATGGCCCCGTTCGTCAGCTTTCTCGTCTTTTGAAATCCATTAGACCGATGCTGATTTCAGGGACCGACTTACGCTGGACAGAGGGAGATCATGTCAAAAGACGGGTCCTGCTGTTGGTATGACCAAAAGGCCCGCTCGGCTTGGACTTTGCTGGCTTGGTAGAGGAGATAGCCTGGGGCAGATTGGTTGGTCGAGTACAACTCCTTAACCTCGGTTTCGGCGAATTCGTTCCTATATACCAGGTAATCAAATTGTGTTAGATAACATGCCGTGATGCGCCATAGGTATGCTGCTAACACGGAGGCATTACCAATCGGCCCAGTCGACTCGAGAGTGCTGCGGGCGGCTGGGGGAGAAAACAGCGCTGATGCTGGACATGAACAGCACGCTTCGTAGAGGGCTGCCACGAACGGAAGCGGCCATAGCCGAGTCCATCAGACCGGTGGTGCCGAGAATGGCAGTCTGCACCATTTGCTCGTCCATGACCATAGAGACAGGACTGGCGAGGTGGGCGATGCCGTCGACATCGTCAGAAATGGCCTCGTCGAAAGCGTTGGGCAGTCTAATGTCGGGCACCTCGACGAATTCGAGGCGGTCAAGCGGGTCATTCGGTCTTTGATAAGGGGCCAAGGCCTTTTGGAGAGTAGCGACGAGATCGGGGGATTTCCGACGCAGGGTTCCACGAACGGCATAACCGGCACCGAGCAGCTTTGCTGCCGTGTGCATGGCAATGTAGCCATTGATTCCAGTGATGAGAATCCTGAACGTCATTATGCAAAAGATAGGTATGTCAGACAGGATTATTTTGGTGTGTGGTATGCGTGATTGAAGATGTACAGATATCAAATGCCAAGCGAAAAGGGCGTGGATGTTGTGGAAAAAGAGAGAGAGAGTGACCCCAGGCCGATCGGAGCCATGGCAACCCGAAGATATCCGCACTCACAGGTAGATAGGTAGACGGCGCCCATTTTATTAGTTTTGATCACAACCAGACAGAAAAATGAATATCGTAACTCTTGATTATGCTTTGTTTGCTCTTTCTCTAGAATACAACAGGCGCTGGAGTCTTGACGAACTGGTTCAGCGGCGTGGTTCCGTTGTAATTGATATTGACGGCCTGCACAAAGGCTTGCGCAACAAGATCACCTCCCTCGGGCGACGTGTGCGTGTGGTCTCGGGGGTACAGGGCATTTGTCCTGGTGTTTCCGAGTTTCGCATACATGTTGACGGTGGCCTGGAAATGGTCGACAAAGCTAGCACCCCTTCCGACGTTCTTGGCCGCCGATGCCGCATACGCCACGAACCGCGACGGCGATCCGTTGAATTTCCCTCCCTCCCACACGTTGTTTGGGGTTTGGCTGCTGACAATGACCTCGGCGCCCTTGGCAATAAAACTCCGTGCTGCCTTCTCGACGTAGTAGTTGAACGTGTACACGGTCTCGCCCGTCTTTCCCGATTTGCACACCTCGCTGCCGGTTCCCGGACAGTCGCTTCGGCCGTTGTCGCTGGCTGAGTTCGGCGATCCCCCGTCATTGTGTCCAAACTCAATGACGACAACGTCACCCTGCGTCACCAACTTCTCGATCTCGGTGAAACGACCCTCGTTTGTGTAACTGCGTGCCGACCTACCCGAAATGGCCTTGTTGACCACCGGGACATTGATATACTTGCCGAGGTACGGACCCCATCCTATAGCTCGTCTGTCAGAGGCCAACGCTGACCATAAGGAGGGGATTGGTCAACAGTTGAGGAATCCAAATTACCATCAAGTCCATTACTGGTCTTGGCCATGGTGCTGTCTCCAGCAAGATAGACCGTCGGTGTCGCCCGCTTCGCCGCATCGACCGGCCGCGGGCTGCCATAGACCCCGGCTGCGAGTGAAGCGACAAGAAGAACTTGGTGAAGCATGGTCGCGTACATGTACTGTATCTACTAGTGAGAGGAATACTCAAGGGCGCAAATGTCCAGTCTGCGGCAATGACAGATTTATATCGCTGCGACGAGACTGCGGGAAGGAACATGAAGCGTCACATCGCGCCCGGAAGAACAAACAAAAGTCTGGGGAAACATTCCGTTTTTGAATGACGCACCGAAATCCCGGTGGACAAAAAGGCACCTCACTAGGCGCGATACACTCCGTTCCGTGTCTCTCTGGAGTCCCGGGCGCTTGGCTTTCATCTATGGTGGTCCCTGACGGCTAAAGTGTCGAAGGGGGCCCTGAAGCTCAATGGTGGGCTTGTTGCAAAGCGTCGCGTTTGCCGGATGAATGGCTGGACGGAGAATTTCTCGTCTGCGCTCCGTCTCGGTAGCCGGGTTTATGCTCCACGCCAAAAGTAACGCTGTGTAATTCCTCGTTCTTTAGAACAGAGCGAGAGGTTGGGATACCCGATCGACCTTGAAACTTGTCGGGATTACGATAGATGATGATTCAGGAGTCCTCAGTTCATTTATCACCTTCCGAGGCTGGTTGGCGACTGATACGGAGAGCATCATCACCGTGCGATTCTGGACTCGTTCACGTAAATCTCTGAAATTCGCTGAGGGATGGCGAGAAGAGTGTGTGCTTCATTCCATTTGATGTGTGAACAGTCCAGTTTGATGACCCAGTCGAGTACTCTGATTTTTTCTGGTTTATAGAAATCCTTCTATTGAAAACAACTCTCTTTCAACGAATCCTCTTCGCTTTTTCCTCTGACGGATAGAGTACGGATCTTGACTGTACAAGGCAATCATCAACAGTGTTAGCCACCAACAGATTCAAAGATAATCAGCAAGAGTGTTAACCATCCAGTCCACCTCCAACTCCCCAACCCCTCATCCGGACCGACCAGCCGCCGCCATCGGGTCGAAGGAGACGCTATCCGCTCGATCGGTCGTGGGAAATGGCTGTGAAACAGACCTGTTAGCTGATTGCATCTAGCACGAGAAGTATGTTGCAAAAGAGAACTTACATGTAGACCACCATGCAAGTTCCCAACCAAGGGACAGAAGTGAAGTGTCCGCCGCTCCAGCGAGATGGTTGAAAATGATTCGAAAATAATGTTTGTGATTTAATGCAACCTCCGGCATTGGGGAGTCGATGGCAAAGCGGGCAGTCGAGAGATTCGCGTGCAAAGGCGATTGACTGAGTCGGCGATTGGGGTTGTGCTTTTTCAAGTGTGCCTTTCCATCTTGAAGGTAGAAAGGATACCGGAGGAGTGTTGTAACGCCAGAGGTGTGTAGGTACCTTACCTAGGTAGGTAGGTAGGTAGGTAGGTAGGTAGCCAAGTAGAGGTGGAAAGATGGAGAGGAAAGGTAGGAAAGATTTTCGAGTGGGGTGGAAAGCCTTTGGATTAAATACTAGACTTTATCACGGAGTTACCAAACAGCGAACCCCCATATGCGCCTTCCAAAAGTGAAAAGTGCCCACCGCCCTCCCGAGTGTTTTCCAGGCCACTCGTCAGCCATGAACAAAATTTCCTGCCCCCTTGCCAGCACCCGCTTGAACCCGAATCCCGTCTTGCTCTTGACCTCCCCACGACAATCCCGAATGCGAGTCCCGCCCAAATGCCCCAAGCCTTCTTTCTCATCCCACTCGACGGCTGGAAACCGAGGAGAAATCCCACAAAGTCTGCAAGTGCTGCACAATCCCAAACCATCCCAACTTCCATCGCTTCTTCCCCCCGTCATGTGTGTTCCTTGCAACTTGCCCTTCGAGGGCTGTGTTTTCCTAACAAGAGTCAGTTATTCTGGCTGGCTAGTCAGCACCTTGATGGGAAACTATCACTAACCTGGTGATCTGGATCCCGAACCACCAACTTCCATCGCTTCTTCCCTATCCTTTATCCCCGATTCCATCGTTCCCTCTCCCCGTCTCGGCCGCGGCTGGTTGTATAGATCTTCGATCCCCACGCCGGGCAGGCCCTGGACAACGGCACAACTCCGTCAGCTTCCTCGCAGCCAAGCAAGATCGGCGGTTTGCCGGGGATATGGTTTTGAAACGCCCAACACTTTCCTTTTCATTAGTTGTTCAGCTGGGAGCAGCCGATTCGGGCCTGACCAAACACAGTCCGGGGCATTCCTGGGAATTCTTCGTCCGGTTGACATGGCCGCAGCAATACCGAGTCAAAACCTAGGTACCGAATCAGCTATTTTCAATCCATTGTCATTTGAATTTCGGGAGGGCTGTGAGCTCGCAGTGGCGTCCGAAGTCGGTTTGGACGAGCGGGGGGGCCGAGGACATGTGGGAAGGTAGCAATGGCCGGTTCGCCAGTTCAAGTTGTTTCTCTGTCGCGCTGAGGACGAAGCCTCGGCATGATTTCCCAGTCGTTGGCCCAAGTATACAAGACCTGAGGATCCGTCAGCAACGAGGTACTCAAGAGCAGGAGCTACTCAAAAGTAGGAGAGCTCGTATCGGGGAGCCTTGATAGCCGTGTTGCTCGAGTCTGGGGTGTACGAAACCGAGAAATGTATGTTTTGTAGTGTCTGGATGGAGAAGAAACTGACGAAAACCGCAGCGGACATGGTCATTTTATGCTTGAATTCCCCATTGCCTAGGACACACCCCTTGAAAGAAGGCACCGGCGACACTGACAATGGTAGTCTTTTCACATGCCATCAGAGTTTGGGCTAGGCTGCGACTACGTCCACCGGTCTCGCTCTGTCCAAGTCACGCCTCGACTGGCGTTCACCCCCATGAGTCGGGACGCGCTGATCGGTGCTGGGAGAAGAAGAGTTTCCGAGGATTATCGGGATTCGCCCCACATCATCACTTCCCGGCCGGATATTTCCTGACTCAAGAGGTGTTGTTCATCCTGTCATGTTTCCCGACCGAGAGAGATGCAAGCAAACATGAATCATCTCCTTTTCATGACAAGCCTCTTATTTGTCTGTCTGGGGCATGTGGTCATAATGTCTCTAGCGCAACGTTGCGTCGTCACGGCATGATGAGTCTTTCTGATTTCACATCACAGGCTTGGCAAGCGGTTTGGACCGAAGGATTCAGACCCGTTACGAGCAAGCCGCCCTTGCTACCTTTGTGGATTAATTACCAGATGCGGTAACAAGGAACGTACGCTCTGACCGTAGGACACCCCAGTTCCGTCCTTGGCAACATTGAGTATTTGTCAAAACGACCGATGAAGCAACATACTGCTCAAGCCGCTCTTACTCAGACCGGACATTATGGTGGTATTGCACCGCAACTCGGCGATATACTGGTGGCGGATGCCAGAGGAGTTTGCTGCGGCAGAGAAGACGGCAGGGGGGAGGACATGTCGACAGAGACAGTTGATATAAAGGGAGGGAGACAGGTTGATGCCGTTGAAATGATCGAGCAGACACACCCTCAACTGTGTGCTCTTAATCCTAATCATAACCTGGCCGGCTCATCACAATGCCTTTGCTGACACTCGCCGACAACAATACCCTGTACTAGTACGTCCATCTCCAATCTTCAATTCCTTTTATTTTTTTCAATGTGTGTGGGTGTTGCTAACACGGCGCTTGTGTATTAGCAAGGACTGGGGTGTTCCCACTGGTCCGGCTGTGGTCTTCTCGCACGGATGGCCACTGAACAGCGATGCGTGGGAAAACCAGATGCATTTCCTGGGCTCACAGGGGTACCGAGTCATTGCCCACGACAGACGAGGCCACGGACGGTCGAGCCAGCCGTGGACAGGGAATGACATGGACACGTATGCGGACGACTTGCTGCAGCTGTTTGTTCACCTCGATGTGCGCAATGCCACCATGGTCGGCCACTCGACCGGAGGAGGGGAAGTTGCTCGCTTCATTGGCCGACACGGCACCTCTCGGGTCAGCAAGGCGGTGCTGGTCGGCGCCGTTCCTCCGTTGATGGTGTCGACCCCGGCGAACCTCGAGGGTCTGCCCATGAGCACCTTTGACGACCTGCGGAAGGGCATGCACGAGAACCGGGCTAAGCTATTCCGTGACATTCCGAGCACTGTCTTTTTCGGCTACAACCGGCCCGGGGCCACGCCGTCGCAGGGCCTGATTGACAGCTGGTTTGCCCAGGGCATGGCTGCTGGCTTTGTCAACGCCTACGACTGCATCAAGGCCTTCTCGGAGACCGACTTCACTCCGGACCTGCAAAAGATGGCCAAGGTCGGGCTGCCAGTTCTGATCCTCCACGGAGATGATGACCAGCTCGTGCCTGTCGGGAACCACGCCCGCAAGGCTGCAAGTATCATTGGCGTCTCAGCCACCCTCAACGTCTACAAGGGCGGGGACCATGGCTTGCCCAGCACCCATGTCGACCAGGTGAATCGAGATTTGCTCCATTTTCTGCGCTCCTAGCTTCTCCCTGCTTCCCCACTAGTCAAAAGGACCAAAGTCCGCGAATCTCGAAGGAGCGGTGTGATAGGCAAGCCACAAAATCTTGCCAGGGAGAGGGAGAAAGCTGAGACATGCGAGAGGGGAGGGGGAGGGGGAATGCGGGAATGCCCTTTCTGTCCAGTTGCATTGAATCATGCCAAGATCGGCGGCAGTCGTTTTTGCTTTCTTATTTTTCCCACTCCTCAAATCAACGCAGGCCAAATCATACAGGCCAGCTAGCCATTGCATGAGTCTAGCACGTCACCAGCTGCACCGAATGGTTTTCCTCGGCCATGTGCAGCCAGGACAAAAGGAAAAAGAAAAAAGAAGAAAAAAATGGAATGTTTGCATGTTTTGTCGGACCTCCCTCCTCCCTCCCCTTCCTTACCTTTCCTTGACGGACTTTTCTAGCCCCCCGATATGTGATGTATCGCATTTCCAACCCCCCCGGCATGCGCCATTCGCAAAAACAAAAATTAGGTTGGGAAATGGGGATTCCCGCGACAGTGTGGCTTGGATTTTGTGATTACTCTCTGTCCAGCTTTTGCTGTCTCCCCCGCCCCCCGTCTTGCAGGCCCAGACCGCCGGGTCACATCTCTAGGCCAATCGGCTTACTGAAGCATGGCTGGGTGATTCTTTCTAGCTTCAGCCAAGCTCAAACCAACCAGGCCAGGCAAGCGCAAACCCATCCAAGTCTAGGGATGGGGCCGGACAGTGTTCACAGGCCAGGTTTACCGCTGAGGCGTTTGCGCCCGCAATAATTACCACACTCACTTTCTCCCTTCACACACTCTCTCGTGATATCTCTCGCTCCAGTCTCTATTCGACTTTCCGATCACCCCCAACCGGGCGGACAATTTTTTTTTTTTT
>Ga0247765_1000789_pt1 | contig 20903 bp, 18 predicted proteins | sample UWRJL106311C6_FD_179949 | JGI IMG/M metagenome (GOLD analysis project Ga0247765, IMG submission 179949) | Plant litter microbial communities from Arlington Agricultural Research Station in Wisconsin, United States - UWRJ-L106-311C-6 | ecosystem: Environmental > Terrestrial > Plant litter >... | reverse complement strand
GACATTGAAATTCTGACTTTTTCCAGTACAAAACCTTGGCTTTCAAATGCCCAGCTGTCTGGCACTGGCACAGGTGGAGATAGGGGGTCGCGGGAGACTTATCGGGGGTCCCCCGAGTAAACCCCTAAAAATTAGTACCCAGCCGCCACCTTTTCTTTCGTTTCGGAGGATGAATTATACGCTTGGAACTGGAATACCGCGGGGTAAGGGACCCGAGGCGCCTTTACTAGCTAGGAAGGCGGATTTGTATGTAAGGAGGAACTACAATACCGCGGGATTAGGGACCTGGGATTTCGAAGTAGGCCGTCGCTGCGAAGGAGCCAGTCGGCCGACAACACGATGGTTCTGGATGACGACTAGCCCTCAGAAATAAATACTAGCGAGGGCGTACCGCCCTCGCAGGGGGACCTCACCAATTGGCAGAACAGACGTATCCAAATAGAAGGCCGATGACTGGACCTCGCCTCCCCCGTAAGGGGAGGGGGGCTTAGGTCTGATCAGGACTAGGGAGGTTTTTGTACGTAGCACCGGTTGACTGGATACCTCGCAACGCGGGCGCAGCGTTTTCCACCTAGATAGTATCGATTAGAAGTTCCGCTTGGCCATTAGGGCCGGGGAGTGGCACTGCAATTTCTGACCCTGTGGAGGGAAGGGGATGTCATCCTATTCCCTTCAAAGCGTAAGCAGTTCTTATACAGAAATAAGTGACCCCTGTAGATGCAAATACCGGCTCAATGGTCTAGTGGTATGATTCGCGCTTCGGGTGATTTAAATCCCATATGCAAAGACATGTATATGTGCGAGGTCTCGGGTTCGATCCCCGATTGAGCCCCATGAACTTAGATATTTGTTGTTTTTTCTTTTGTGACCATCTCCTTTTTTGCTGTCATTCTCCCCTGAACTGGCGGCCGTTTCCTGAGTTTGCAGTTATCCGTACCCGGGTCCTTTCTTGAAATTGCATTCGTACAAGCCAATACATCGTCCTGAACAGAGAAAAAAAAAAAGAATGCATCATCCCCAGTTGATCCCAAAGTTTAGCAAACCTTGGTCCAGCAAGAAGTTTACAAATCACCTCTCTCCCAGCTCCCCTGCTGTGAAGCCATCTTCAGAACCTTCTGCACACTCCTCATGTTTGTGTTTGTCCCACGCATCCCCCATCGCGGCATTGCCACCATAGCGTCCCTCAATACTTCCATCGCCTTGATAACCTCACGATCCTCCTTGGCAATCTCAATATTTGTATTTCCCCACGGCTTATCATCCGCTTCGCAGGTCGTCCAAGTCCCTTTTGAATAGTCACCGCGTGAAGTGATTTCCGGAGCCGGCGGAACTTTCCCATGAACCACGTAATCGCGAACAATCTTCGCAATGCAACGCGATACCGAAGCCAAGGTGCTGTGTCCCTCCGTCTTTTGTTCAACCAGGCCTGCATCGCGAAACCGTAGGGCCATTTTCACCGCCGCAGAGAGGGGGGTTACGGGGTCATAGGTGTTGCTGAGGAACAAGATTGGAAAACTAGTAGTGACGGGGCTAGTTTTAGTATCAGAGTTGGCGTGAGTATCAAGGTTGGTGTCGTGCGGCTGCGAGATATTCCACCCATTGCACTGGAGCATGACCTGGAACCAAACATCTGCAAAATCTTTGGACAATTCCGCCATGGTTTCGTATTTGGCGCGGAGTTGTGCGAGGGTCAGGTTGACGGGTTTTTTCTTGTCTGCACACATGACGGCGCGGGAGGCATCCGTGATCATTATGTCAAATGTGCTGGGCAGAGCACACAGTGGGAGTTGGTCGCCCACCAGCAGTTGCGCAAACGGCGCGTAGTTGCGCTCGTGCAACCAGTTGAGAATCATGGCGAGTCCGGGAAACCCTTGGACGGGAAAGTAGAGGAGGCTAAAAATGAGACGGCGGAGGTTCTCGGACCGTATCAGGTGAGGGACGAAATACTCCGGGTGAATAAAGGTGACGGGTTGTTCGTCAAGTTGGGAGAGAATCGCCTCGTAGCGTTGGCGGATTGACGCCGGAGTGTCATCATGGCGGTATAGAGCGCAGGAAGGACCAGCCTCGACGCAGTAGTCAAAGAAGCGGCTCCAAATATGGTCGGCGTCGCGGATGCTGTTTGTCCACACGTCGGATGCGTATTCCTCTGCGTCGACCACGCCGTCGAGAAGCAGTCTGCCAACGCGGTCGGGAAACATGGAAGCAAACACGGAGCCGAGATAAGACCCGTAGGAGAACCCCCAGTACACCAACTTTCCCCGGGTGGGGTTGGCGGTTACCAACGCCGACTTGATCCCCCGAGAGGCTGCTTCCCTATCAACCCACTCATCCCACGCATCCACGATACTCAACATATCCTGCGCAACATGAGCCGTTGACGCGTGGCTCAGGATACTCGCCCCCCCGGAGGAACTTGCTAGGGAATCGTGTTTGACGCGACACAGATCGTTGGCCGCGCGAAAATTGGCGTCGAGAAATGACAAGGCGACATTACTCGAGTTGATGAGCCCGATGTCTTCGACGTGCATTTCCCATTCGTGCCGATGACTTAGCCCGCGGAGGTAATCCGGCAGACACTTCTCCTCACCGTTCCTCTCTCCCCCCGTAGTCCCAGTCCCAGTTCCAGAACTAGTTCCAGAATTGGTACATTCAGCAGGAGGCGGAGGAGTCCAACAATCCGCTTTCGGCGTCGTAAAAGCCACACCTCTCGGATCGAAGCCGAGGATAGGCTGGTCGTCATCGCCAAAGATCGTCTGGATGGCGTGGCCAAGGATTAACTGCAAAAGATTTCCCGAACCGCCGGGTCCGCCGGGGTTTATCAGAAGGGGCGATTTCGCGGACGCGAGAGCGGCGGTCATGTTTTTGGCGGGAAGCAGCATTAGCGCAATGTGTACCTCCCCCTCCTCTCCAATCCTATTCTGTGACGAGAGTATCCCTGGTTTTGATTGTTGTGTCTGGTCACGATGATAGTCGAGTGGCACCGTCAGCCGGGCGCAAAGTAAATCTTTAATCTCAAGCTGGGGCTGTTTCCCGGTCTCATCGTCGACACATGGATGCCACTGCAGCTGGGTACTCGGCTTGATCTTTGCAAAAGGATTCCATGGCTCTGTGACTTTGGGTTTGGCTTGCTGCAGCTGCTGCACCTGGTGCTGTATATGGCCTTGTTGAGGCAGTTGGAGCTGGCTGACGACCCAGAGGAAACCCAGGGATATCACCGCCACCATCACCACATTGATCCAGACCGATACCTTCGGCCTACGCCTCAGCGGCAGCGACAGCGGTGGCATCGAGGCAATGATTTGTTTTTCCGAATACATTGTGTTTGTTTTCATTGACGTTGATGTTGGTGTAAAGACAAAAATTGTGAAAAAGGAAGAGTTCCCATGATGGGTTCTGTTCTGTTACCCCGCCTTCAGGCAGAAAGTAACCCGGACGAAACACCCGCCGATTCCTTCCATGTAATGCACATCTGAGCGGCTCGGTGGTACTCAAATCGGTTGCCAGGCAGATCATTTCCATTCTCTCCAAATGGGAACTACAAGTTCCCGTCCGTTCCCGCAGTGAAGCGGCGCAGCCAACAACAGACTTCCAGCATGCTGTAACGCGCTCCCTTCAAAAGGGCCCTACCCTCTCTTGCCATCCAGCCGCGGGATAACGACTTGCAGAATAACGATGAGCTGGACGCCGGGCTGTAGCAGTTGTGTACGATCACGATAGATATTCCCACACACACACTCACACACCCACTCACACAAAGTGGAATGCAAGGGTAACACACAGAATATTCAATCCCGCTCGACCGGCCCAAATACGGCAAGCCGACTTCAAAGGTCAAAAACTGCGACCTGAAATTACCATATTATATCATCATCGTCAGGATATCATAACCAAAGAAATCCCAATGGCTCCTTAGCCACGCCCATGTCATCCAACCCAAAACGCCCTCCGCTATGCATGCATCCATGTGTCCAAGATCACCCGTAATCGCGCTAAGCCATAAATTTCCCCCCATCAGATGGAAAGAGCCAGTCTCGATTCGCATCCACCATATAATCCGTGATATTAAACTGCCCAGAAACTCCTGCCCCCACTCCAGCACTCATCATGGTCGGCGTGTTCATGCCTTCACCGCCAACTGCAGCCACGGTGCCAACCGGAGTCGAACCAGACCCGCCGTTTGCTCCCTGGTTCAAGTCTCCACCGGGCCCAAAGGGAAGTCGTGGTACATTGAAAAAGTCAAAAACATCGAGATATTCGAGCTCGTTCGGACCCGGCGTCCGACTCGGCGTCGCGGTACTCGCTCGCGCCGGCCAATTACCGTTTCCTCCGCCATTCCCACTCCCCGTTGCGTGCGCCGGTGCGCCCGGTGCGTGTTTTGGCTGGCGGCTGATCAAGACGTCTAGATCAAATGCGGTTCGTCGCATGTCGGCCAGAATCTTGACACTGCTCGGCGTTATGCCATCACCCTGCTTCTCACTGGCGCGGTGTTCCTCCAGAACACGGGTCAGTAGGGCGGAGTAGCGCCCAGCAACCGGCCAGTAGCGTCCCATCTCCCTCAGCGTGTCAACGAAGAATCCAATCTGCGGGCTGAGCTTGCGCTCAACGGTGCTTCCGTGAACCAGCAGGACGCGAGCGGCGACCCAAAGTGTGAAGGCAAAGGGCGGCCCCAGCTTCATCAGATACCCATGCATAACGACAAACTCGCCCAGTGCTGTGATATTCTCAACGGCAGCGTGGCAGCGTTGTGATGCGCTGTAACTGGGTGTGAATATGGGAGATCGAGTCGTGGGATACGCGGCCGATGAGTGCAACCGGATAACGGCCGTGTGGTACGTTGCATGGAGCATAATCCACCCGCAGTTGAGCGATTTGGCCAATGACGGTTGGAACAACTTGGCCATGTTGCCAAACTCCCCAGGGAGGCTGAATTTCCACGACGTCAACATATTGTCAAGTTCCTTGTATCGCATCTGCCACTGCTCGACATCAGACAAGGCGCTGATATCAACAGGTTGCTTCAAAAACTTGTGGATTTTGGACAGAATGCCGAGGATCTCAATGTAGTAGCTAAAGGCCCCAAGGTTCTCAGGTCGGTCGATTTCGTACTCTGGAGGGTTTCCGTTCACCGAAGTGTCCCCTAATTGACTATCGTCTGCTCGAAACCATCGCGTCTCTACCTTCTGGTTCTTCATCCACAGGTCGTCCCGGCAGGGGAGAGTTCGGTCGATCTCGCGGTCGTCCAGTGCAAACTCAAACGCAGTTGCAATGGTAGCATAACGGTCGAGCAGGTATATCATCCAGAACAACCGCCTCCTCGATTCTTCCTCAATGAAGTCGCGAGGCTCGACCAGCATCATAGTGCGTAGCGTGTAGATCGATGTATAATTTGGCGAGACGGTAAAAGAATTGCTCTCGACCGCCAAGCCAAGCTGAACCACAGCCCGGGTGATGAGCGCCATGATGTTCCACCCAGGCGGGCCGTTGCTGCTCCCGCAAAGGTCGAGGGCGAGAACCACAAGGGCCTGCAGCGACTTGACCGTTGATGTCTCCATGCCGTACAAGAGAACCCGCCGTTTAGACACGTCGTGGTATTTCTGCCGGGTCTCGTCGTTCAGTCTGGCATCGGTCGAGTACCTCAATGTTGTCGCCACGATCGCGTGCAAGAGAATCTTGTCCTCCTCGTCAATCATCGATGGGCCAAACAGCGACTCCAGGGTGCTCTTGCGATGTAAGATTGGACACCATGTGTTGATGTGTTTGAAGTAGAGATCGACAAGAGCGTAGAGGAGGTCGTACGGAGGAAGGTCCTGGTCCGATGCCACCTGAGCCTGACTCCGCCCGGTGCTGAGGGTTGGAGAGTGTACCGACTGGCCAGTAGCTGCCGCCGCGCCGTAATACTCCTGGGCAGCAGCGCTAGGCGGGCCTGTCGATGCGGGCACGAGAGTGTCGATACCGTGTGCATCGTGGATCGCTGTCGTACTGGACGAGCCGAAATCGAGTGTGTTGGATGGCCTCTGTAGGAAAAGTGCAGTTTCAGCCTGGGGTGTCCTGATTGGATCGCCACTTGCTCGGGTGAAGATGGGAGGTGGCGCAGGCTCGCGAGGGGTCCCTTGGTCGCTGGGCACGCTCCCTTTTACGCTCTGAGGCGCTGGAGGGTGCGTGACATTGCTGCTTATGCTCTGTCTACTCGTTGGGCTCTGCTGGGCCGTGATTGTGTTCTGCAGGATCTCGGAATGAGCTCGCAGTATCTCTTCCAGTTTGTCCAACCGCTGTTCAAGCTCTCGGCCGTACCCGGCCCGCAACCCAGGTTTCTTCCGCTCTTTGTACTCGCACAGCGCTCCGTTCCGGGTGCACCAACCGCACGCCGGTTGTCCTCGGTCACATTTCACCTGGATAGGTTCAGTCGGTGTACTTATATATGCCGGACACCTCGGGGGTGTGAGTTAGACGCACCTTGCGTTGTTTACAGAGTTCGCACCTGTAGCAACGACGTCAGTCTGGGATTCGGTCTCGAGGCTTGAAGCGGAAGGAAAAAGCGGCCTCTCGCGGCCTCTCGCGGACATGGACGGGCCGAAGACAGTCGGCCGAGTCGCAAAGCATGCGGCGGAGCTGGGCTTGGAGGTACGAGATTCGCCCCCGAAAGACAAGGGATACTTACGAGACCGAAATGGGCCGCTTGCGCTTGCCGCTACGCACGCCGTCATTCTGGTCGTCTAGGTCGTTGTCATCGTCCCCGCTCTGCTGGCCGCCGTCGTCGCTATCGGGATCAGGCTTGAGGTGGGATGGATGAGGCGGCGAGTGGACGTGCGGGAGCCCATTGTAGCGGGCGGAATGCGCCTGCATCATGGTGGCTCGCTAGCCGCGGATGCTAGCAGCGTCGATGCTGCCCTCGCCGACTGCCAGTCGCAGTCGCCGGTTGGCGCCGCTTGTGGGTGGAGCAGAGGGGAGGGGTTGAGTTTCAGCGCAGCACCGCACAGCGCAGCGGGTCGCCCGTTGGGTAAGACCGAAGCTCAGGTGAAGGTCTCCGGCGCAGCGTCGGGTCGTCTTGGGGTGTCGTCGATTGACGGGCCGTGCGGCCAAAAAGGGACTGCACAGGCGAGACACACAGGCACAAGCACGCGAAACAGGCGGGACCGGATGGAAGGGTGCGACGATTTCGCTGGGAGGGCGGTTCGGGGTAATGTTCAGCGGAAGGCACGAAGCGGGAAAGCTTCGGTGGGGAGCTCGAGGTACTCGGTCGTTTTAATCCAGCTGTGCCCAACCTTCTTCACCTGGCCGACTTATGCAGGATTGGGCTTTGCCAACTGTCGCCCACCCGCTGGCCGGGTCGCTGGCCTGGTCGCTAACCCCTCCACTGCCCGGACTGTGCTCGGAAGTGGGTCAGCAGAGGATGTGGGGAAGCGAGATTGCGGGGCATTGGGGGAATTTGGGGGTGCAGTGCTGCTTCATCTCCAGACATTTCATCCCAGCCGTGCCTTGTGCACCTCGAGGTTGCTGCAGCTCGACCACCCTCCCGTCCTCGACCCTCGAGTACCCAGTCCAACGTGTCCCAACTGCTGTCCCCTTCGGCTGCCGGCTGCCAGCTGCCAGCATGAACAAGTGTCGGTTCCCGGTTTCTGGAACCTGGAACTGGCGTTGCACTTGGGTGCGCTGCCATGGCATCAATCCGACGAATTCCTGGTTCCCCCCTGTGCGAGCGTTGATGCGCCTGTCCGTGGCTTCCCGAAGCGGGGGGACCAACAAAGCCTTGGTTGCCACCCGCATTGCTGAGCACCTACGGAGTAATCCAGTCCCAAACTGCAAAGTTACCCCGTCCGTCAATTGATAGCACCTAGATGGCCTCGGCCTCTCATACCGCCGATCCACGTGGGCAGAGGGCGTGCAGCACATGCTACGGCCCTCCCAAGTCGGCCCAGAAGTTGATAACCGCGATTGCGGATTACTTGCAGCCACGCACGCTGCAGGTCGGCGCAATGCAACCCCAATCGAGTCGGCAGCACACCGGACAACCTGAGGACCGATGGTTGCCAGAAGCCGAGAGAAGCCCCTCGGCAGTCGAGGTCTTGAATATCGTCACTCTGGCCTGCGGCGTTGTGGCCCCGCGTCGAGATTGCGAGGACGCACGCGATATTTCTCCGGCACAGTTCCCTCCCGGGCACGGGCTGAAGCGATCCGACCGGGTCGGGGCGCGGGGCGCGGGCAGCCACTGTTCCATACCCCATATCCATGTTATCTCGTGAAGGATCGTGACGACAAGCAAGCAAACCAGCCAGTCGCCGGGCGCCCATTACCACGCTGTCCTGGTCACGGTATCGCCGGTGATGACGAGCGACTTGTCGGATTCAGGACCCCATCCCTTCCCGCTCCCAGCGCGATTCCCAAAGCGGGCAGACGGGCTGCTTCTATCCCCAAAGGTGGGGTTGTCGAGCGAAGCATGACCGTTTTCCACGCTCCCTGCCAAGTGGGCACCCAGGTCTGGCGTCCTCTTCAAGCTCATCTGAACGCCTCCATCGCCGTCGGTGCATCACAACCCGACCGGTCAATCTGTTCAGCTGTGTCTCCGTTCCCTTCGTCCTTGCCTCCGGCAGCTTGCTGTGCCCCCACAGGCTCCCCCCAGCCAAGCAAGATAGAGCTACAGAGCATCATGCCAGTCGGTGAACAAACGCTCCCCATTGCCCGTCTTGTACCCGACGCTAGGCGCTTGTGTACCAATCAGCTACAAGTGGCTGCTGAAAGGCATATATCTTGTAATGAGTCCCCTCCTTTCCCCCCCTGCGTTTCCAAGCAGTCTTTCTCATCCCAAGCTTGTTTTGCTCCGCTCAGGGACGCTTCATCATGGCTTCAGCAAGGCAGTTTCCTACCGTCAAGAGCGTTCGCTCTTTCGTCATTAGCGGGGTAGGCTCAGGTTCGTAGCGATCTGCGCAACAGTATCCTGCCGTGGCAAGATTAACACATCCTAGGGGGCGACTACCACAATGTGAAAGGCGGCCACTGGTGAGACGGCCATCACGGCCTATCTGCCCGACGGCTTGGCTGATGTGCTACAGGCTGATTGACTCTTCCATCTCGACACCTTGTTCGCGATGGGAGAAATACCGGGCATCGAGGACGAGCTGGGGCATCAACGTCCTCGGTTCATTCTTTGTTGAGATCGAAGCGACAGATGGCACTGTCGGATTTGCCACCGGCTTCGGCGGTACGTCACACCAGTTGGGCTGCATGCAGGGCCGCGCTGACTGACCTCTGGGGGAACACAGGCCCACCGGCTTGCTGGCTCGTCCACCAGCACTTTGAGCGCTTCCTTATCGGCGCTGATCCACGAGACACCAACCATCTGTTTGAGCAGATGTACCGTGCCTCCATGTTCTATGGCCGAAAGGGACTACCTGTCGCCGTCATCTCAGTCATTGATCTTGCCCTCTGGGACCTGGTCGGCAAAATCCGTGGTGAGCCTGTGTACAAGCTCATTGGCGGCCGCACCAAGGACCGCATCGACTTCTACTGCACTGGCCCAGACCCTCCGGCCGCCAAAGCCATGGGCTTCTGGGGGGCTAAGGTGCCACTCCCTTATTGTCCAGAAGAGGGTCACGTGGGCCTCAAGAAGAATGTCGAGTTTCTTCGCAAGCACCGTGAATCTGTTGGAGACGACTTTCCTATCATGGTCGACTGTTACATGTCACTGAACGTCCCTTACACAATCGAGATTGCCAAGGCATGCGAGGACCTGAACATCGCCTGGTGGGAGGAGTGTCTCAGCCCTGATGACACCGACGGCTTTGAACAGATCAAGCGGGCCCATCCCACGCTCAAGTTCACGACGGGCGAACACGAGTACTCCCGCTACGGCTTTCGGAAGCTTATTGAAGGCCGCAATCTGGACATTATCCAGCCTGATGTCATGTGGCTGGGGGGGATGACGGAGCTCCTCAAGGTGGCTGCCATGGCGGCTGCATATGACATTCCAGTTGTCCCTCACGCGAGCGGGCCCTACAGCTATCACTTTGTCATCAGTCAGCCAAACACCCCTTTTCAGGAGTACCTGGCCAACTCGGCGGATGGGAAGAGCGTGCTGCCCGTGTTTGGCGATCTGTTCGTTGACGAGCCCATCCCAACCAGCGGGTTCCTCACTGCCGAAGACCTCAATAAGCCAGGCTTCGGTCTCACCGTCAACCCAGCAGCGAGGGCCAAACTCATCCCAAGCGCCTACCTCTTGTCCCCGCCTCCAACAAATGGATTAGGCCACGCGAGACCGCCAACTCCACCCACGCCGGAGAAGAAACTGCCCATTGAAGCAGTGGAAGAGCAGTAAGCAGTTTGCAGATCCGGACCGGTCATGGAACTCGAGGCATTGAAGGCGAAGGATTGCGAGCGGATTGGAAGTGTTTCGGTATCAATGCGGTGTGGAGTTATCATCTCATTCTGCTCGGCGTCAAGTCCAAGGTAGTTTTTCCTACAGTCCTCTAGTGCTAGTATCACACTTTTGCTACAGAAGTCGTTCTCATTCCCATTCTCGGCCAAGACTTGACGTCATGTGCATGAACGATGTCCGAGCAGCCACGCGCGCACACGCGCAGCTCGAGTGTCTGCAGCCCTCTAAGGATGATGGCAAGCGGGACCTGCAGAAGAGTCGATTCTTTCAAGCCAAGATCGGACCGCAATGCAGTGTGCAGCAAACATTGAGAGCAACATCAGCCACTCCCAGCCATGGGGAAAGGAAGGATCTGCAACGGTACTTGGGGGGAAGACGTTCAGTGAGCTCGCTACAATTCAGGCCGAGGCCCGACAGCGGGGGTTTGCCGCCCCCCCCCCCCTCTCTCTTCCCCCCTTTCCCCACCTGCAAGAGTTAGTCTCAAAGGGGTGATGTGTGTATGTGTGGGCCTGGCTGGGTAAATGCAGCCACGCGGAACATTTTTTAATCTACGTGCATGCTTGTAGGTAGGAGGTGCCTTAGGTAGGTAGCTAAGGGACATGGACATGAGATGAGATGAAGAAGGGCCAGACCAGACCAGACCAGACCAGCCAGCCAGTGACTAGAACCAAACAAATAGACAGCCAGTTTTTATCCCGCGGCGCGCGTGTTAAAGGAAGGAGTCCAGTTAAACAAAATGATAATTTAAATGATCCACGCCGCCTGCAGAATGAATGAATGAGCGAGCGGGCGGATCCTCAGCCGGCTCTACGGGAAGCCCATGGATGGAGTGCCCGTTATCAAGCGAGGACGGGTAAGGTCTCATCAACATTGAACAACACCCTGAACAGAACAGAACAGGCCCGGGACGGGAGAGAAGAGGAGCAGAGCAGAGCCGAATTGTTCGCCGCGTGCCCTCGGGGAATTTTTCTGGAAGTTCGAGAATTTGTTTCCCCCCCTCCCCCCCCTTCAATATCATAATATTAGTATTGTTATTATTACTATTACCCCGCGATCTCGCCGAGAGAGTAGAGTAGAGAGTAGAGTCTATCTGTCGACCTGTCTCCTCACCGGTGATGACTTGTTTGCATACATATCTAGGGATGCATACTTTGTTTATTGTTGGTGTTTGTTTGTGGCCTGCCTTTCTGTTTCTGTCGTGCCACCGGGACACACCCAATTTCCAGGACAAAGTGTTTTTGCTGCAACTGCGACTTGGAGGCCACGTTGCTACCTACCTACCTTACCTTGCCCTTAATAAACTACACACACACGTACACCCTGCACAACCTGCACACACCCCAGCCTACATACACCCTACACACCCTGCGAACAAACACACACACACGTACCTCGGTGTCAACTCAACCATGCCCGTTGCCAACCTCCTCGCAGGCAAGACCGCCATCATCACGGGTGGAACCACGGGTATTGGTCGGGCCATCACACTGGCCTTTATCGCTCAGGGCTGCAGCGTAGCCGTCAACCACCTCGATTTGGAAAAGGACCGACCTCATGTCGAGTCCCTAGTGGCCGAGGCCGAGGCGTTACTCCAGCAGCAGCAGCAGCAGCAGCAGTCCAACGTAACAGCGTCGGCGGTAGGCCGTCTTGTGCTCCAGACGGGGGATATCCGCGAGCCCTCAACGGCGGCCAGGTTGGTGGCCTTGTGCGTTGCAAGTTTTGGCACGGGACGGCTAGACGTGTGTGTGTCCAACGCGGGCATCTGCACTTTTGCCGAGTTTCTCGACCTCGACCACGCGCTCTACGACCGTACCGTGCGCACCAATCTCGACGGTGCATTCTATGTCGTCCAGGCGGCGGCTCGACAGATGGCCCGCGGTCAAACACCACCCGGTGGCTCCATCATTGGCATGTCGTCCATTTCTGCCCTCGTTGGCGGAGGCGGCCAAACGCATTACACTCCTACCAAGGCTGGTGTGACAAGCTTGATGCAGAGCACTGCCGTGGCTCTCGGTCGCTATAGCATTCGCTGCAACGCCTTGCTTCCAGGAACTATCCGCACGCAACTCAACGAGGAGGACCTGCGCGACGACGCCAAGCGCCAGTATATGGAAAGGCGCATTCCCCTGGGCAGGACGGGCGATCCAAAAGATTTGGGTGGTCCTGCGGTGTTTCTGGCGTGCGAAGAGCTGAGCGGTTATGTGACGGGTGCACAGCTCCTCGTTGATGGAGGCCTGTTTGTCAACCTGCAGTAAATTTGATGAATCTCGTGAACCTTGTTCCTTGTAACCTCAAGCCAAAAACACCTTCTTAATGAAAGGGAAATCTGTGTCGTATTCATCTCACCTTCCTTTGGACCGTACTCGATGCTTGTTTCTGGATGAGGTGTCGGCGGCCAGTATTGACTCCTTCTCGGCGAGTCCAGTCCCTTCGGGGTGAGTCTACCCATTGCCGACATGGAAGGCAGCTTTCCCGATGCCCGATGCCCGAGTCGCCGATGGCACTCCTCTCCTCAATCCCCTCTCTTCAATCTGCCTTGCCCTTCGTCTACATGCTGGATATGAATGTTGCCCTCCCCTGTGGAAGAGTGACAGTCGGTCCTCTTTTTCATTCGCCCCGAAGCCGGAGTCCCTTTGGAACGTTACTCCTTTTCTCGTAAGGTTGTGTTGTCGTCTTCAGGCCTTGATCGGCGCCGTACATGTAGTGATACCTTCGTGTCTGCGTGAACTCGCCGCTGAGGTGTTCCACCACACCTGAAGCCCCCCGACAACTTCAACGTCCAGCTGTTGACTTCTTATGCCTATAAACAAGCTTGCAACCTTGAACACGCAGTCACCTCCATCCTACCTCGAACCAGCTGGTATGGGTAGCTGGTGTGTGCATTGTATTTTGATTTCCCAAATAGCAAGGGGCCACTGGATGTGTCGAGATTCGGTGGTCAAGTATCCAATCTCATCGGTCAAGTCTTGAACTAGCAACAAGAGGACTTGAGCAGAATTACTGGATGACGGGGAGTTAACTTTAGCCATTTTGGTAGACATGGGCGACGGCGTTCAGCCCACTGAGCCTACATGCATTGGCGTGACATCTTGTGGGGGAGGCCAAAACGATTGGCGCAGATCAAGCCTCAGCAAACCAGGTCTCAACTTTCCTTACGTTGACAGCATATGTCGTAAACTTCCAAGGTCCCAAACAAACCAGACAGCATTGCACCAGGGAGAACCCGATGCTGCGTGCCTCGATCGTCCCGGAAGCCGCCCGGCGCTCTGTTCAAACCCCCATATCGGTAGCTCCGATTCCTCTTTGATCTTCTTGCCGCCCGGCTATGGGGGAAAACTCGCGCGACTCGACAGTTGAAGATGACCCACATTTCGGCGCTGAACAAAGGCGCGGTGAGCAAAGGCGCAGGCATGGAGCCGATGCCACGGACCGGGCCCATGGTAATAGCCGGATGCGAACTGGGTTGAGGGTTCCTGCGGCTGCCGTCCCTCCATAACGACCATCGAACAGCCAAGTGTTCAGCAATGAAGAAACACGAAGCTTGGGAAATGACGGGAAGTGGAGTGGCTGGTGGAGGGGCAGAGGGTCCGATAACTGGCCTATCGATTGACAGGGATCTGGCATGTTGCGCGGGGTGCTTCGCGAGCAGTTTCGTCATTGGGTCAGAGCAACCTGGAAATCCTGGGGCCCGTGCCTGACGCGTGGGCGTGACCTGTCGGGATCCAGGTTTCCTGGCCTGCGCGACGGGCCTCCCAGCCACTTGATTCACGCAGTTGTATATTTCACAGTCGGCATTTTGAATCGCATCCTGTACGGGTTCTCTGCCAATTTCATGAGCTTGCCGACTCGGTTTTTGGCGACGTCGAAGCGAAACGAGGTTTAGCGCTGCCGGGAACAAGAGCGGGCTGCTTGAGCGCGAATCAACTAGAGAACCCCACGTCAGAAAATCCCACCAAGCATCCACTCCGCCAATTCTCGAATCACGCATTCACCGTCTCAGAGACTCCGCCAGGTCGTGTCTGGCGGCTTGCTTGTCTCTGGCTCCCGGAACATATCGATTTATCTGTCTAACTCTTATCGCTCCCGGCAAGATTTCCCCTTTCCGTCGACAGTCCACTGGTTTCACGAATTTCCCGACGCGACCATGGTGCCATATACCTCTGCATTCCGATCCGGAAATCCACCGTGCCTTCCCCTTCAATAGGAATGGCACACAAACCAAGCGCCAAAGTCGAGCCCAGCGGGCAACCCGACGTCATGGGGGGGGTTAGCGACGGTCCGGTTCAGCCACCAGAGCTGCGGTGCTGTTGCGGGCGGGAGGATTGTGTGTTCTTGAGACACAACTGTTCAATTCTGTTGAGTGTGGAGCGTGACGTCCACACTGCAGCCAAGATGGGACAGGTATGTTTGGTTGTTACATTCCTCTGCTCGCAACTTCCTTTGTCCGCCCTTGTGGTAGCTCTGTGTGCCCGTTGCTTCCTCTAGGCACCTTACACTGCGCCCCGTCATCCATCATTTCGAGCGTGGCTTGCCCTAAGCCCGCCCCCGCGTCATTGTTCGGGTGTCTCTCTATAAAGACTCTTGACGTAGCTTAGGAATTGTCAGATGCTTAGAAGAGAAATGCAACATCCGCAATGGCACTCTTTTGGAAACCGCGACAGAATCCTAAGCAGGAAAAAGAATATGTTCCTTCGCTGACTTTCGCCCTGCAGACGCTGCTTGCCCGACATGAAGCCTACATGGCATCCGCCGAGCGCGACCGCGTCCAACTCACGTTCCGTATAGAACAACTAGAACACGAAAACGCCGAGCTTGAGATCAGGAACAAGTCGGTGACGGACGAGAACCAAAGCCTCCGTGACGACCTTGAACACCTCAACGGGACCGTCAAGGATGCTGATGACCAGATCGAATCACTCGAGGTGACGCTGCGGGATTCGCTCCGCGAAATTCGAAGGTTGGAGAGCGCTTCCGAGCGGGCAGCTAGCCTCGAACGCCAGATCGCCTTGTTGGAAGAGGAGCAAGCAACATTGCAGAACACACTCGTTCATACCAGGGAGGAGGCCCGCACGGCCGTGTATCGGTGGCGGCAGGCCGAGAGGAGCATCGTCGATCTACAGGAACAGCTCGAGCGGATGGAAAAAGAAACTAGAGAGGAACGAGAGCGCCATATCGAGGTCATTGGCCGCATAGAGAGGCAACGGGCTGTGGAGAAGGAGCTGAACACAGCTGAAGGCAGACTGAAGGGCGCTGCCGCTGTCAAGTCCATGACAGACAGCAGAAACAGCAAAGGCGTCATCTCACACTTCGTCCGGGACCTTCTGCAGGACAACGCCAATTTGCAGCTGGGCATCGCGGAGCTCCGTGACATGCTCGTGAGCTCCAACGACGAGATCCAGATGCTCAGAGAACAACTACTCTATCACCAGCCAGCGGGCGACAATAACAAAGAAACGAGATCAGTCTCGACTCTGCGGGCCGAACTCGAAGTCACAGAGCCTCCAACCCCGCCCAAGGTGTCGCAGGAGCTTCACATCCACCATCACTACCACGTCACCCACAAACCGGAATCGAAGAAGCCCAAGAGGAGAAGGCAGGGCATAACCACTGGCACTTTCTCCCCGCTCCACATCTCGGCCCCTTCAACTCCTACCCCCTCGCAAGGGATGCAAGCTTGGCACCACCGCGGGGTGTACAGTCAATCGCCCCTCAACTCCGCGTCGACGATGACAACGCCATCCAACGGTCGTTGGTCCATGATGTCAGAGAACCCTTCCGACTTCGCCCCATCCTCCGTACCCAGTTCCCCACAGTCCAATCCGAGAAACTCGATCTTTGATCGGAATATAATGGAAATATCTTTACCCACCTCACCCACCACGAGCGTCGACCCCAGTTCTCCAGCTTGGAAGAACTCGCATCAGAAACGCGGCTCAGAGGTATCGGCGAGAAGTATCACAGCACCGGGGGCCTTCCCAGCCCTCACACCGCAGCCGCAGAGCCCAGACCAGCATCCTCACCCACTTATGAGTTACATCGTTCATGGCGGCACGATCGCTGAAGAAAGGACGGCCCCCTACACGACCGATGATATGCCAGACTTGACCCCCACGGGCCCTCCAGCTGGTGACGCCACAGTTGAGACGATCAGCACAGACAACGAAGAAACCCGGCAGTTCGATCTTCAGTTGGAACAGCCCCCCCAGCGATTGCGCCGAGTGGTATCGCACGAATCCATCATGTCCCTATCGAATGGAATGGACATTCACACTTTGAAGACACGCCCTAGCCAGCTGACTCTACGGCCCCTCGGCTCGAGTGCTGCAGGGACAAATATGAGCGAGGTCACGGCCCGTCCGACCATTGCCAGGGGTGACACCCAGGGCAAGAGGGGAAGTGTCTTGCTTCGCGACAGCTTGGCTGGTCTAAGCCCTTCACTCCCGAAAGGGAGTCGTCGGGTGATATCTGGCCCTGTCGAGGCCTCAAGCATGGCCACCAACACTTCCCGTCAGACCAACGCGCTTACCAAACTAGTCTCATGGCGGCCTTGGGGGAGCAGTAGAAGTGCAAACCCGTCACCAAACCCCAGCCCCGTTGCTTCTCCGGTCATCTCGTCGACGACAGAAGTACATGTCACGACATCATTGTTAAGCCCGGTGGCGTCATTGGGCGCGAAGTCGGCTGTTTCATCACCACAGGGAAGTTTCTCATCGACAGGAGCATTCCGGGCGCCGGGTATCAACCAGCCCGGCGGTATTCCTGGATTTCATGAATACTGGGCTGCCCACCAACGGAGAGGACCACCGAGCAAAGTCTCGGTTGATGATCTAGGGCAAATTCAAGAGGCCATGAGGGAGGTTTTGGAGGAAGCATAAGCTGCTATTTGAGGACTAAGGGTATCGGGGGTTTTTGGCTCTCGTTTATAATGCGGGTTAAGCAAGGCTGGGGGATTGCGCATTTGTTTTCTGCATACTCGGGGAGCATCTCTCGTTTGCGTCGCTTTGCATTGGGTTGGTGTTTTGATTGGCAAGCCTGCCGTTTCTTTTGTTCATGAAGATATCCCAGCATCCCTTTGGCAGCATGGGTCGGTGGTCGAGAGGCTTGAATTTGCCCCGGCGTTTGCAATGGCCTGTTTTGGAAAGTGCTCTAGGCAGACTGGTACGTCTGCGAGGTGGATACCCCGATATCACAAGTAGCAACAGTCCTGATAATTACAATTATACTATATATGTACTTGCACGTCTTGACGCTGACTTTACACCTTGGAACATCTTAAGTTGACATCAACATCGAGATGCTCTGCCACTATCTGGGTGACGTGTGGGCCCGAACGGCCAATCAGTCCTAGTCCTGTTCTCCTGCTTGGGAACTGATCATTCAGCAGCCCAGAGCGGGCCTGCCAGTTCTCTGGTCACCTTTTCTTTGTAGGATCCAAGAGAATGAATACTCTGACTTAATGCCCGCGTAATAGGGCTGAATTTCTTGTGTAGAGGCAGGTCTCATCCGATACGCGCATACGCAGTGACTTTCTCTCTCCTCCTTTCGTCTCGGGTGACAAAATACCTACCGTGATCATACACAAGAATGACACACAGCTGTCGCGGTCCGCCATCCAGAAACACAAAATGTTCGAGTCATTGAAAAAACCGGGCGGCGTGGGCAAGACGCCTTCGTCCGCTACAGAATCCACGGTGGCTTTATTGAGTTCTGGCCAACTTCACGTGGGTGGCAACATACTTTTGGACTAGATGGCATGGCATGTGTCAAGCCAACGTCCCCCTCAGAAACTCGGGTATAAAAGCCAACATATGGAGATTTATTCCATCGGTTTTTTTCTCTCCTCTACATGTCCAGCCCAACCACATTTCTCCCTCCCCTCCAACACCCTACCGACTCGACGTCGAAATGACAGCTCTCTGCCTATTCCAAGTTAACCGCATTCCCAACCCTGTATTACTACTCGGGGGACCCTTATCTCTTCTCTCACAACGGCGTCATCCTGCACAACCCCCATCCACACAATATTAAAGGGGATGCGGAAGATGCGAGAGAGAAGATAAATACACCCCGCCCAGACTTGGCCATTAACTTTTCTTTTGTTTTTACAGACGAATCTAGCAGAACTATTCTGACTAAACCTTCCGCACGCGCTGCCATGCGGAAATGATCATGTCTCAGTTCCTCAGCCGCAGACACAATTGCTAAAAAGACAAGACGACCAAGCCTATTTCAGCCAAGCCCGACGCCACCAAATGAAGGAGGATTCCAATTGAGATTTTCGCGACCAACAAAAAGTGCATGCGCCCCGAAATCGCGGAGCGGAGAGACTCTTCATCTGTCGTTCCTTTTAAGAGCCTTTTCGAAGGCCAGTCATTCGTTTTTTTTTGGTTTTTTTTTTTTCGGTGTCGACTGAACGATAGTATGCGATCAGCTCGGATCTTGGGCGTAGTCGCCGTCGGCCTGCTGCATGTGCCGTTGGCGACCGCTCTCAGCCCCAACTTGAACTTCCCCAACGTGTGCTCCGTCGATAGCGTGCTCAGGTACTTTACCTGCTCTCGGAACGTGTCCCCAGTCTGTGCCGTCGAGTTAGCGGAACAAGCTGTGGAGTTTTGTCGCGACTTCCTCGCCATCAAGCCCGTCACTGTAACTGTAACGCTCGCCACGGTAACCCCCGTCGACTCGTCCACCGTCATCAAGACGTCCACCACGTCCACTACAACCACGATCGAGACTACCACCACCGAGCTCACAACCACTCTAACCACCGAGACCTCCACCTTGGTGACAAGCACCAAAACGTTTGTGAACCCTCCAGACACACAACAACAGAAGAGGAAGAAGAAGAAGCGCAGCGCCAAGGCGACCTGCCCCTCCATTGTCAGCAAGCAGCTACTACAGCGCCATCCGGCTTCACGCCTCTCCCGCGCCTGCAGCTGTCTTAGCGTAACGCCGACGACGTCAACTATAACGATCCCGACCGCAACCGCGCCCACAACCACGGTGCTAGCAACGAGCGTAACCATTGAAACGCTCATCTTCTCGTCAACCAAGGTTTTAACTGCCACCTCGGTCAAGACCCTTGTGTCATCCACAACCACCACAACGGTGCGCCCCCTTCCTTTTTTTTTCCTTTTTCTTTTTTCTTTTTTCTTTCTCTCAAACCGCGGCTGGTACCTTTTACTAACCCTCGTTTCCAGACCGCCGTCGCTACGTTCACGTTGCCGCCGCAATGCGTCAACCCGCCGCTGTCGGGAATCTTTTCCGCGGGTGCGGGAAATCAGTTTCAATCCTCGGTGACCGTGTCCTCGGTGCAAGAGTGCTGCGCCGTATGCTACGGCACGCTCAACTGCGTCGGCGCCGGTTATTCCAGTGAAAGTAATGGAGGAAGCTGCTTCCTGCTGCTCAAGGTACAGCCGCAGGAGGGTACAGGATCGTCGGACCAGTGTCCGTTGGGCTTTGATAGCACCAGCACCCTATCCAATCCGCTGCCAGGGGCCGTGGAAGGCGCTTTACGGGGGCCATGCAAACCTGCGTAACTGTTGTAGCTGTATGTATGCGAGGTCACCGGGCGGAGGGATTATGTTACGACAGCCACGAATCCTCAGTAAGCGCCATGTTCAAGACAAGCATTACGTGTAATCGATATTAATCCTTTTTATTCCCAATAAAAACAAATTACTCTTGGATCTAAGTTTGACCTCAATATTCTGCACGCAACTTTAAGTATTTAAGTAGGTACCTAGGGAGCAGTGTTCGCTGCTACCACTATCCAGTACCATCCCATCCAACCGCCATCACCGTCTCCAGTTTCCGATATCCAGCTGGCCCGCCATAATAACAATCGTCTATCGTTCCGTTCAATTGATCTTGACGTCTCCCTACATGTACGGATTCTCAGGGACAAATCCCAGAGCATTTCCTCTCCTTCCATGCCAGTTCTTAACTGTCTATGGACAAGTTACCAACCGATATTACGGGAACCGGTCGTCGACACGATTTGACACTCACCGTCCATTTCAGCTTCATTATTAGTTAAGGTATCTAACGACCTCGCTGTCGGCTAGCAGGCAGATCCCCACCTCCCCACCCCAAACCCTGACTCTGACTCTGAGTCCCATCCCGAATGCCGTTCCACCGAAAGGGCAAATTGAGATCAATACAGACACACCGTGCTCATGGAGACCAGGAGCAGCACATGCAAGCGTCCAGTCTGGTCGCCAAGACCAAGAATATGAAGGAGAAGAACAGGGAATGGAGGACCTGGCGACGGCCTTGCCGAACTCATCTTTGGCGTCCCCAGCCAGGACTGGAGGGAGGGTCGTGAGGATTGTAGAAGGTGGAAGTCGAGGGCATAGTTCCGACTGAGCAAAGGTCCTGAAAATAGGGGCGAATGTTCTGATGAGCCTTGTCGGTATGCGATAGAAACAATATGAGTTGCCCCCCCTCCCGAGGTCGTCTGTTGAACATCTATGTCAATCTGGGAAGTTTTTCGGGGGGGGGGGGGAAAAATTTTTAAATAATCCAAAAACGGGTC
>Ga0247765_1000788_pt1 | contig 20946 bp, 17 predicted proteins | sample UWRJL106311C6_FD_179949 | JGI IMG/M metagenome (GOLD analysis project Ga0247765, IMG submission 179949) | Plant litter microbial communities from Arlington Agricultural Research Station in Wisconsin, United States - UWRJ-L106-311C-6 | ecosystem: Environmental > Terrestrial > Plant litter >... | reverse complement strand
TGCATGAACCAGCTTACGATTTGTACGGTGGCTCAGCGGTTGGATTCCTGGCTGTGCCAGGCATCCTCACACAAGCTGACTAGATCCCATGGGTTCAACCCCAAGGAAGACCCCTTCCTTTTGACAGTGTTTACGCATTGCGTCCTTTGGTGCCGTGACAATCTTTTACCATTGAATACCTTTTAATAAATAAAATACCAGTAAATAGGTTGACTAAGTGCTTATTAAGGCAGAAATTTAAGTACTTTATTAAGTTAATTAATCTTTAGGACGTATGGTATAAAATTAAGGCGAGTATAGAGAATAAGATGCCTATTTTAGAGAATTAGAAGGTGGAGGAGCGGAGCGTATTAATGAGTACGCTTACGACTCCTTTATACCGATTTAACCGGCTTGTTTAACTAATATATATAAAAATATCCCCGGAAGCGTTACTTTAAGATAAAACGACCTTTTAAACTTTTTAATAAATCCTTAAACCCTTTACGAATAAAGTTTTGGATAAATCTCCGCTTTTATTAAAGCTTTTTATTAATTTTAGTAAGGTAAACCTACTTATTACCTTAAGTTAGCTCCTTTACAATATCTACCCGAATTTATAATTAAATAATTTCCTTAACGGTACCGCCGCCCCCAATTTTAACAATTTTTTCGGATAACCCCTTTAACTCCTTTTTAATAAAAGTAAGCTCCTCCTTAAGAGAAGCTTGGAGGGAGTAAATAAGGGTGTATATACGCTTCCTAAGGATTGATAATTACGATAACCCTTTATAAACCTCCGTATTTAATTTAATAACTTAACGCTTAACGAGTTTTAAAAGTACTAAATTAGCGTTTTTTACGGCTTTTATAGCCTTTACGAGCTTCTTAGTAAATGGTTGATTATAATACTAACGTTTACGCCTTAATTACTTAAGATCCTTATTTATTTTTTTCTGGCTCTCCTTAAAAACCTACGTTTAGAGATCTTGGCTTACCTAAGCGATAATACTAATACGACGAGTATTATTAAGGTTACTCGTATTAATTATAAATTAGAGCGGGGGAAGATATAAATTATAAAACCTAGTTTTGGGTTTAAATTAATTAAGCTAGTTAATATCTTTTAACTTATCCCAAAACTCCTCGTCTTCGTTATCGTTTTTATTATAACCCTTTAATTATTTAGCCTTAAACTTACGCTTTACTTTCTCGGTAAAACTAAGGTATAGCCCTTATTTCGCTATAAATACTATTATAAGCGGCGGGATTTTCTAACTTAAAACGTTATTATTATTTAAGTTATTTAATTTAGTTTTAACTATGGGAGTACTAACGTTAGGAATTAAAAGCCGATACGACTTTTGAGGAGATTTAAAAGTATAGTTAATTATTTCCTATCCAGATCCCCAAACGTTAACGTAATTAAAAGCGTTTTAAGTAGTAGTAAAAGTAGCAAATTTGCTTAAATACTTGGTATTACCCGAACTATTACTATTACGGGAGGAGAGGAAGGTAGTAAGTTCCCTGAGTGGTTTGTATAAAGCTCCAAGGATAGCCTTAAGCCTATTTTTAAACGGTACGTTAATAGGGAGGTTGGACTTAAAATAAACGTTATAATATTACTTAGTTACGGGAATAAGTTTTGAAGGGATAAGGCGATACGAATACCTTATAGTATAAAATTTGTATCTTTCGTTACTTTTAGAGCTTTTTTCGTACCCCTTAATATTACCGTAAACGAGCGAGTTAAAATAGTATATATAGTTTTTAACTTGTAACTTTTTTAATTGGAGTAAAATCTAGTAACGGATAAATAGGCTTAAGAAAATTACAGTAGAATTCTTTTTAAGTATACAAAGATAAAATTAGGTATATATAGTAAAGTTAAAGTAAATACGTTACGAAAACGAATTATTACTAAGGAAGCTTAGCTTCTCCCAAACGTAGGATGGAAACCGCTTAATATTTTGCTTTTACTACCCAAAAACCTCCTAATTAAGGAAGTTAAACCTAATAGTAAAATCGAAAATAGGTAGCTAAGCGTACGGAATATTTGTAAATACTAAAACGCAAGGTAAAACCGAAGCCTTAAGTATACTTGTAAAGTTAATACAAGAGAAGGGAAAGCTTTTAGTAATTGGAGTAAAAGCGAAAGAATTAATACGAATTCACTTCGTAGTAGGGTTAAAATCGCTACTAAAGGTTAAGCGTTTCCTTAAGTTAAATTTAGGAATTTTGGATTAATATACTTTTACGTTTAAATAATTACCGCGAGTATACTTATTAGGGGTTACCAGTTGGGACGATTTTTTTCCAGATTTACACGCGTATTAGTACGAGTTACTAGATAGCTAGGGTAATTGACTTTATAAAAAACGAGTTAATCCTACAATCCGAAAATTAACCTAACGATTGGGGAAATTAGGGTAATTGATTTAACGATTAAAACGAATTTAAAAAGCTACGTATACGTTTATATACTTATACGCTTCGAGAATTAATAAGAATAAAAAGCTTTACTTACTTTGAAGGTATCTTGAACCGTTAATAGCCGGGTTTAACCTTAATTTTTAACTGGATCGAAATTAGCGGTACGAGAAAAACTGGGCTGAGCCAAGAATAGATTTTTAGAGTGGAGGGGTGGAAAATTTCTCGGGTAAAAAAGGGTGGTAATGGCTTCTGAAAATACGATTAGTCATCCTCGCCCAGGCCAATTATGGGGCCCGTACAAGGATGGGGGGTGTGTCGTGCCAAGGAGCTAGTTAAGCCACCTGAGCCACCTATAACCAAAAGCTTGCTCTTAGCTGTGGCTGAGCTATTTCCTTTGTATATAAAAATTACAACTCGCCCCAGCTCCCGCTGGGGCTTATACATAGAACAATATACCTTCTAATAATTAAGCTCATGCCTCTAGTTCCTCCAGCGACGGCATTACATCTTGCTATTACAGCCTTTGGGAGTCCTTTCCTACGCTCTGTCTTTACCTGGATCACCTCGGTGTACTACAAGCAGCCCGTAACAGAGTGTCTTAACTAACGGATATCAAGAATGGTAAGAATTACGCACTCTATAAAATGAGAAGGTGAAAATGAAAATTCAATGGGGGACGTAAACTTGGTTTTATAGGGCCCTGGGGGGAAGAAAGAGAAAAGGGGTGGCGGGTGAGTGGGTGGTCCCAGTTTTGGGACCCAGGTAGCCCAAACTTGTTCCTTCGCCAAAAGTTGCCATTTTGAATTTCCAGAACTCCGCTGAGCTATTTATCTAAACCAAGCTTGGCGACTTCTTTAATTATGTACTAAGTAGCGCCTAAATAGAGCCTAAGCAAGGTGAGGAGGGTACTATAGGTGACCGGGGGTTGGTGAGGGCAACTTTAGGGTAAAACAATACCCTAGGCGTATTGCCTTGCAGTCTGTTATCTCATCAAGTGTACTAGGATTTTATGTACCAGTACATCCCAGGCCATCATATTATGTACTGGTATGTTGTAGGTGCTGGTTTATTTTGTACTAGCATACTCCAGGCCAGTAGATTATGTACTGGTATATTCTAAGTGCTAGTTTATTATGTACCAGCCCATTTAATATCCTGGTATATTAAATATCATTCTAATTTTGGTACTAGAATACTATGTACTCTTCTAGGGATTAGACTGGGATGTTACGTGCTATCCCCCAATATGTACCGGTATATAATAAAAATGTGGACACTGCAGTTGATGTTGGAAGGAAACTTCCGCCTAGGGGACTTAAAATGGGTTTCTGAGGCTGTATAGCGGCGACCTATGGGATCACCCTAGCTCAGGGAAGAATCAGGGAAAGCTCAGGACAAATCAGCCACAGCTCACCCCATCTCAGAACTACGAACGAAAAAGGAAATTTCGTGTGCCCAGATTCGTCGCAGATTACCAGGCTGTTGTCATGAAAGCCGAACACAGGACACTGCCGGTACAGAAACACAAAATTTCATGCCAGGGCTGGCACCCTGAGACTCGTGAGAAAGCACAAAATTGGAGTCATTACTACCGGGTTTCGTTCTGTCTCCTGCTTTCAGGACATTTGCTGTGCCTGGCAGTGATGTTCGCAGATATAAACTCACAGCTGTTGGCAAGAGTATTAGGTACCTTACGCACTGGCATATGATGACCCGGTCCCGCCCACAAGAAACCAGCATCCTCCTTTCTGCACATTACCTACCTACCCACCTGGCCGACACCATCAGAACAATAACTCTCGTCAGAATCTTCAGTAGCAGGCAGCACTGTATGTACCCGAGTAATGTACGTCCTTGAGTAAGGTATCCTTCATGTGACATGGGATCCGTTTCCGCCCCCTCTCTAAACTTTTAGGTAATCATTTCCAGCACCATCAATTTCACGCCCGGATTATGACAGGGAATGGGAAATTCAATACAGTTGGAGAGCAGCAGGAGAATTGGCCCGTTGAGAGAATGGAACAAGGGGATGAGAGCAATTTTCATCATCAACAGCCAACGCTACTACCACATTATCAACAACTTACCTTACCCTCCCGAGGAACTAGAGTAGTGACAGGACCCGCCAGAACTCACTTCACACTTAGCGTCAACCCCTCGGCCATTATGTATCAGTGGCTGGCGCGGCGATTCAGATTTTTTGGGTTATGTAATTCATCATTGGCCTTTCACCAAACTAAAAGCTTGCGCCAGCCCACCAATTCCGATCTCCAATCTCCTCAGCTGTCTCTCTACATGTACCGATATAAATTCGCAAATTCAACACGCACCAATCCCAGGAGCAACACCAACCGACCACAGGTCGAGTTGGGAAATTCCCAAATGTCCAACAAAAGTGAATCCCAGCCACGGTGGGATATACCCCGCTTGCTGGACCTACCAGTCGAAGTGGTGAGCATAATTTTGGAAATTCTTTTGGCCAGCAATCGCCATGACCTAGGATGTGATTGCCACTCCTGTTGCGGACCAAGACTCAACAACGACGATGGCGACGATGACGACGACGACCAAGACAAGAAGAAGAGGTGGCAACACACACTCAATCACTTTGCCCCGCTGATCAATTTGCGCCAGAGTTGTAGCGCCTTGTACAACATCACGACCAAGGTCGCCTATTCGTCAATCACCATCGGAAACTTCAACAACGGCCACATTTACCAAGTTGTTCGCCGTCTCGCTGAAGATCCCACCAGAGCCAAGTCGGTTAATCGTCTTGTTCTTGGTGGACGCCTCGGCCGCATTGCGCCGCAAGCCGAGCTTAATTTCATCATGCGCGAAGCTGAGGGTGCCGGCTTGCGAATCCTCCCATTGCCCGAGACGACTGGGAGTAAAGGCAACCGGAACAAGCGAGAACCGGACTTCAAGACTTGGTGGATGTACAACCAGCGGAAAACGAAAAAGCAGCCGCTCATCTACTACCCTCGCGCCGACAGACTCGCCGATTCTCTGCTCATGGAGATGCTCGTTGCCATGACCAGCTCTAGTCTCGTCACCATGAATTTACATTACCACAAGAACCAACTCCCCATCGGCACCCATTTCACCGCCAAGGTTCACTTCCCTCACCTCGGAAACCTGTCCATCACGACGGATCCCGCCCAGCTCACTGCCTCTACTCATGAGCCTACATTTGCCCTTGGACATGTCGGAGCCATCCTATCTCGCGCGCCCAACCTTCGGTCTCTATCCACCAATTTCTGCGGGGGCCTTTGCTTCACGCAGCCGCACATGCCGAGTTTCTTCAACCTCAGATACCTCTCCTTTGACAATGGCGATCTCACCGCGCAAGACTTTGCCCATCTCGCCTGGCTGTGTCCGAATCTTGTGACATTACGGTATTCAGCGCTGGAACTATCTCGCTGGAGAGCAAACACCACGATTAGGAACGGAAACACACCAGCACCACCACTACCAGAATCAGAATCAGGATCAGATTCAGGATCAGAATCAGAATCAGAAGAACAGAAAAACCGCTGTGATCGCTCGGCGTTCTGCAAGGCGTTCTTGCCTCTGGCGAAAAAACTCAAGAATCTCTCGCTGCATCTGGATATCACGTCTCCCGACTATGGAATCGACTGTGATTTCCGACCGTACACAGCATTGGAGGCATTAAGTCTCGGCGTACAGGTGCGTTTTCCAAAAGATTCTGATTCCGACGGACGTCCTCCGCCGCAGATTCCACGGGATGCGCTCATTCGCGTTTTCCCCGCGCAGATCCAAACTGTTACGCTCATGGGAATTACCAAAATCCATGCCCAAGCGGTAGATGGGCTTGTTCAAGTCCTCAAAGCGGGGAAGCGGTTTCCAAAGTTGCGGAGGCTGTGCATGCCGGATCGTAAACCGTTGGGCTGGACTTTGAGTTTGCTGCATGATTATGAAGAAGGGGAGGACGACGAAGGAAAAGAAGAGGAAGAAGGAAATGAGGAAGAAGAGGAAGAGAACGAGGGTAACGAGGAGGGTGACGAAGGAGAAGAAGAAGAAGAAGAAGAAGAAGACGATGAAGAGGAAAGACGGAAATGGAATGAGCGGTTGCGGGAAGATTGGCTGCGTTTCCATGAGGAATCGGAGAGCAGCCGTCGCGTATGGGAAGACTTGGGTCATTTCCTAGTACCTGAAAAGAGCAACAACAACAGCAACAACAACAACTCCGAGGACTAACAACTCTAGGGACTAACAACTCTGAGGACTAGTGGGGACGGGATTTGGGATCTGGGATTTGAGCTGGCGAATTTTTTGATTACTTGCTGAGAGTACTGATTTTCTCTCGAGTTTTGGAGCATCTCATACAATCGCAGTTTCGTTTTGTTATTGTCGGCTTTGATGGCACCTTACCGGATCTAAAGTTCTAGGTTAGATTCGGGATGTTTATAGGCACCTTGCGTGATGATCTGTGTACAAAAAGTCATATTACGCTGATACTCATACACCTTGGTTTGCAATAACTAATGAGGGACCAAATCTGTTGATACAGTCGGCCTGGGGGTTGATGTCAAGAATCAACACCGCGGTGGCTGCATTATATTGACCACTTCATGTTTCTACCTGGGGAATCCCAATCTCAGCCTTACCAATTGTGGTGGGAAAATGGAGAGACTTTGTGAAAAGACTCTACAGCCTGAGCGTGAAATCTGCTCAGAGTTGACGGGTGTGGAGAACACGGGTCAAGAGAAGCCATGGCTCGAGGAAAGTGGATCGGTGATGAGAGTCATGGGTGTGGCCCACCTGCACCATAAAGTTTGATCTGGCCATGTCATTCACCTGCGGATAACATTTACAGACTGGCACCGCTGTCACGACTGCCCCAAGCCCCATCTTTTGGTTCGTCACATTTAGATCAAAAAGAGAGGTAGTGGTGCCCACTACAGACTCGAATTCGGCAGCGAGACAAACAAAGTTTGTGATTACGCAGAATTTTATACTTTGTGGCGCTCCCATCACGGGTCTAAAATAATACCAAGAGTGGCCGCAGCATATGCATTTGAAGATTGCCCGCTAAATCTCGCGCTAGATAAAACCACGCCCTCTGTTCCCACGACTTTTTGATCCACCAATCCTCAACTCTCACCTCTACTCCTTCCACGCGGCAGTCATCGCAGCATCCATGGTTTCACTAACGAAACGGGCAACCTCGAAATTCTACTTGGAAGCGCTTCCCAAGGAAATCCTCGTCATACTGTTGGAAACAACCCACATCGAAACCTCGGCCAAAGATTTGGTCAATTTCTTGGTGGCATCACGAGTCTTTCACGAGTGTTTTGTCTCGTTCAAGCGATCCATCCTCCTGGCACCGATACTCCACCATCTAGGCCCCGTGTTTCTTGAGGCCTTGGTTCTTGTCCGTGTCCCTCAAAAAGTCAACAGTTCTGGCCATGTTCAATGGGACACATTGCCACCGACTACAGTCGAGTTCCGCGATCAAGTCATGGCTGTGGTCCAGAATCCGAATATAATTTCGGTTTGGAAACGAGATATCGATGAGGCCACGGCCGAGCGTCTTGCCCGCATCGACCGAGCCCTGGGCCTTCTCGCAGAATTGTACCAGATACCCCCGAACGTACTGGATCTTGACCCCGACGTCACGGAGCTCTCTGAAGACAGCGGGAACATCTTTGGATACGTCTCGGAGATGCCCAAATATGCCGCCGCTCCATTGAGCCTTACTGAGCGGCGTCGCCTCTCGCTAGCTTTCCTTCGATGGGGCAGCTACCCGGCGCTTCTACCGCTAGGCGCCAACTACATGTACGCCGACCTTCTCGCCCCGTGCGAGAATGAGCAGCTTGTTGCAGCCGGCAACCTTTTGGAACAATTTAGCAACTTGGTTGCCTGGATCCATGATAGCCTCCTCTCAGGTTGTGGGCAACCGCCGCCTTCTTATCTTCGCCGCTTTCTAGTGGCCCAGGCGCAATTGGGACCCGGTATCATTTTCCAAGGCGACAGCTTTCTGGCCAACACGCTTAGCCGCTGCGAGGCCGACCTAAAAAGCGACACATACATGTTCAACGTCCCCCCTCCGTTCGGTGCGGGGAGATTGAATGTCGATGCATCGACTTTGCCACCGATAAAACCCTGTTATGCTTGGGCCGACGCTCTGGCTGGGCCCTGGGACTGGCAGCACTGGAAACAGGTCATCCTTCCCACCTACTACTCAAGCTATCAGTCCGCTCGGCTGTGTGATTATTTGCACGAGTGGAGGCAGCTAGGATGCATGTTCTGGGACAAGGACCGCATCCAGATTTTCAAGTCACGTTGCCCGGCTTTCAACACAGGATGGCTCCTCAAACCACCCCCACCGATATCTCTGATCTATACTTGAATATCAACAGGCTTCCTTGAATAATCCCAACAGGCGGAACCCCATGAGAGATGGAGAACAATACATTAAATACAATCCACAACCCAACGCTATGTTCCAGAAACCGACAAACCCCGATCCATCTCACCTACCGCAACTCTGACCTCTTTTCCTCGCTATAAATCTCGACTGGTGAATCCCCCGGTATTTCCACAAACGGCGACCCCACTCCAGCGACCATGGCGTCTTTGTCGACTCCATGTATCCTTCCCCAGGATATTCCATTTGCATTTCCAATCATCCCGGGGTAATAATACTGTCCATGCTCGTATCCTCCTTGTCCACCATCATTTGAATGCGCATGTGCATGCACATTGACATGATTTCCATACCCATGCCCATTTCCATATGACAAGTTTTCTCCATCCCCCGGCAGCTCAATAACCTCACCGCCACTTTCTTTTCCTCTCCTTTTTGGGTTGTTCATATTTCGATACACGCACATTACGAGAATCACTCCCGCAATCACAGCGAGGATTGCTCCGATTACAATCCCTGCGATGGCTCCAGCTGAGATTATAGATCCGTACACAGGTGGCGGAGTTGTCGCACCGGCAGAGGAATCGGTGGCGTTTGTGGGGTGAGGGTTCGCTTCGGTGTTTCCTGTCGTGGCGGTCACGGGGGGTGTTGCTGTTGGTGTTGGTGTTGCAGTTGGAGGGGTTGTTGCTTTGGCTGTGTACCAGACGGGTTATTAGCATAACGGTTTGTCCAATATCTCGTCGGAAGGGAGGAAAGGTTGGGATAGAGAGAGCGGGAGGGGGAGGTCACGAACTGGTTTTGGAAGTGGGTATCGTCAGCGGAATCGGCTCCAGCGTGCAATATTTCTCATAGACCGTCACTGCCGCCACCAGACTATTCGCATTGAACGCGCATTTCGTCAAGATGCAACTGCTTAGAAAAGACGTCGCCGTTGATCGCGAAGCGGTATCGCAGAAACAGGTGTTGTAAATCGCATCGTCGCCGCATTTCAATGCGCCCTCGATATCATTGTTGCTTCCCCTCGTGTAAATACAATCGCGAACGCATGGGGATAAAGCTTTATAAGCATTGGCTTCTTGGATAGAAACTGTCCCGGTGGTGAGGGGTTCGAATATTGTTGTCATGGTCGCAAAAACATTTAAACCAAAAACGAAAAGAAAAAAAAACAAGAAAAGAAAAAGCAAAGAAACGGTGTGGGGGGGAGAATGATCAAAACCAGCCAGCCCACACGTCAAAGTGCCAGATCCCCAGATTTTACTTTACGGGATGCTACACGCCCACCCTCCTACTCACAAGGGTCCAGTGTTATACCACAGCAGCAATAGATTGCCGAATTGAACTGAATCGGGATAAAGCTCGACCGCTTACGCAGTGCTCGACCTTTTGGAACATGCCGAGACGTTGTTTTTTCCTTCACGGGCCGTTGGCCCCCGCAGCAACCTGACCTGATCTCAACGGCCATGCATGCATTTCAGCGCAACAGCACAGCCCACCATCAAACCGGCCGGCAAAAACGGTACAAGCTGCAAAAAAAAAGCTGCAAAACGGGACAGGCGATTAGATAACAAGGGGAGGCGCAGCGGTTTTGTCCAGTCAATAAATAGTGCAGTCCGCAAAAGAGGAGGGGACATGCAGCCTATCGGTTTCATCCCTGTCCGCATTCGTACATTTCATCAACTTGAACCGTTGCATTTCATCTCATTATTATTTTTTTTTCCGGGACATTTTCTGTTCAGCTCAGCTGAGCTTAGCTTGCCAACAGATTGGTGCTAGGGCGTAAATGACATCACGCATGTCCGTTGGAGGAACTTTGGAATCCTGTTTTTCTAAAAGTGGCAGCTTGCATTCCGCCCCCATTGATACTGGACAAGCGTTTGCAGGAGTGAAGTGAATGTTCAAGTCAAACAATGCCTACTGAAGCTGTCTGATTAGAATGTCAAAGAAAAGGTGTATTTATCATCTAGCCCAGACATGTGTTGTGATCTATCCAACGATATAGAGATTTGTTATTCCAAGAAGTGCTTCGAGAGCGGACGGAACGAGACCGGGATACAAAAATCTCGAGTGCGTCCCCCCCTTTCGATCAAAGCGACCAGAGGCACAGCGGGCTTGGCGCTTTGCACAGCAGGAGAACGCAGAGAGAGCAAAACATAATATGACGTTACTGTCTAGACGTTATGTAGGGGACTCGGGGGTCACGAATAAATTGTGGCAATTTTAGGGGATCCGAATTATTGTGTGTGGTATGCCGTCTATTCTCTATTTGCTTCTCTGCTCTATTTTCATTTTCGTCCTTTTTTTTTCAAGAAGGAAAGAGAGGAGAGAAGGGAAAAGTCTGGTGCAGGGAATCGAACCTCAACCTGCTAGCCCCGCGCTGGAAATGCAAACGCTAGGAAACATACGCTGAAGTAATTTTTGGCAATTTTATTAGGGACGGGGAAAGTGAGGTGGACACTGACTCGGAAAAATACTGACAACGTGCCTTGGCACGTGGTCCCCCCTCCCCTATATATAAAGTGACCCGGCCCAGATCCTCCGGTTCTTTTTCTTTTTCTTTTCTTCATGCCCGCCATTATTTTAGAAATGTATCGTCTTTGGGTGTCAAAGGCGCCCACCAACCGTTAGTTTTTTTTGGTGATCAGTATGAGAAATTAGTCGATCTTTTTAGTTGGGCCGGTTACTGTCATTAGAGTTACAGTCCTCCTTTGAGATTTATACCGTCAGTTAGAGTTAAGGCTGTACATTTAGGTACGATAATTAGTTTATCTACTTGCCCACCCCCTCTCCTCAGTAACTACCTAGCCTGCCAGCCAGTTGCCGCATCAACAAACCACTTTACTGTGTTGCTTCTAGTGGTGTAGTGGTGTCTGTATTCCCTCTTTCAACACATGAGTACAAATCTAGTATAACACTACATTGCAGCAGAGACTATCCCTAATCTCAAATGTAAGAATTGGAGCCGGATCTTGTATGGTTGATGCTGGATGCTTCGGCGTTTTCACATTCACTGGTCTCACAGACGGGCGCGGAGCAAAGCTGATATCAATGTAATCAATTTTTATTTAGGTAAAGGGAACCACTGATGCACTCCTTGAACGATCAAGCGATGTCCTACGCAGTATCAGGTCACAAAGAATGACAGGAGTTACTCACCATCGTCAGGTTCAGGACCAACTCAAGCTTCCGCCTCAGGGGCATCGTCCTCCTTAAAGATAACCTCAAACTCATCATCCTCAACAGGACCAGCAGCCCCCTCAGCAGCAGGAGGAGCATCCTCAGTTGACTTGGCCGCCGAAGCCTTGGCCGCCGCACGAGCAGCGCGCTTAGCCTTCTTGCTTACGGTATTCACAGCCGGAGGCTGAAGAACAACAGTTGAGCAATCGACTTTGTGCAAAGTTTCATTTCGCTTTTGGCTCTTACCACCCTTGGTCAAGCAGTAGCGGTAAAACAGCCTTCCCGTGCCAGAGGCATATTCGTTAGTGGTAGGTTCGCATTCACCGCACGCGTGGTGGCCGCAGAAGGGGCAGCCATCTTCACGAGTGAAGACGCCGTTGCAGTTGCAGCAGGCGAAGTGGTAACTCGGCATCTCGGCGGGATTTTTTTGTAAAAAGAAGATGAAAGAACCTAAGGATTTCGCTAGCGGTGTAATGTGACAATTGTGTCTTTGGTAGCAAAGTTGAGATGGGTGAGTGTGAGTGAGAGTGGGATGATGGAAGTGAAGACTTGGATATGAGGCCGAATGTTTTTGATCACTTTTATGTTTTTTCGGACATGGAAATCTTGGCCAAGCTGTTGATCGAACAAGGTGTCTGTAATAGGGCAATGTGTGATGCCAGACAAGGGCGCTACGCTGGTGCAGAGCCTAAGGATTTCCTTGCTCCGTATCATACAAGGATTTGGGACACAATGAGGAAAAGAAGGGAGTTGAACAAAGGGACATCACGACATACTCGCAGATCAGACGTTTCCCCGTGTTCCAGACACAATTCCTTTCACGTCAACAAAGACATCACGCTACTTGCCACCAGTCAGCCAGGAGGGGCAGTAATGTGAACAACAAAAGGCCTACTCTGGGGACATTAGTTCAACCAGACTAATGCCTAAGTAGGTCGCTATCTGTTACGGGACAGCAGAGGCAATGGCACAGCTACTGTGAGATGTATTGTCATTAAGGTCTTATGAAGGAGAACAGGAAGCAGTCTGCGCTCTAGATAGTAGCAATGGCGATGGCTTAAGCAGCTGTAGTAGCTGGGTCCCGTCTCCATGTAGATATGTAGGTACATGTAGAGGCGGAACCCCGAGGTCCAAGATGTACTTACTCTGGTCGGCAACTAGGGGCACTAGCCCCGTGACACCATTGTCGCCAGTGTTGCGTCTGGTATTATATCGGAACCATATGTCGACAAGAACGCTGATGAGAAGTCAATATGTATTGGTCTCCAAAGTTCGATCCGTCCGAGTGTCTACCTACCTAGGGTAGATGTGTGTTACCTGAGTACTACGCACCTTATCTACGAGAACGCCCGTTCTATCCTGAAAGTACAGAGGAGAGATGACGCGGATGACTAATACCCAAGTATCTGCGCTGGGCATCAGTCATCAGTCTGCACTACCGTGTTAAAGGGGAACGCTGAGCTGACTAACTTACTTGTTGGTGTCCAACTTGCCACTAAAAGCTGTCGATCAGTAACGCTTGTAAGATATCTGTCCTCAACGAAAACTACATTATGGTGTCAGGTTGGATGTGTCCTGCGTGCAGATTGCCTGGCTATTATGGTCCGACCACTGAGATGTCTGTTGATCAAATTGCCGCCTGAGCCACTGCCCTCAGAGATTCCTTTGCTTTTCCGAAGGTAGATCAGTGATACACTACTCCACCTACCCCGTACCACCTACCTATTGTCTACACGCCCTCCACCCCTTTACAGATCTCACATATGGGCTGAGCATTAATGCAACAGCCGAAACACACTGTGCCTTGTAGACCTGTCTCACTGGGGGGGGAGGGTGTGCATTCGGTCATCAGTGAGTGTAGGTAGGCACCTGGCATTCACCGGTCACTGCCTGCAGAAAGCCTTGCTGCAGAGCACATGTTGTGCAACTTGAACCTGAAGGATGGACCTGAACTTGACGAAGTCTGGTACCAAAAAGTACCGATTGATGTGGCTTTCTCATCTTCCATCATTCCATTAGGAGTTTGCAGGAATGCATGCATAGAAATCTACCGAGATGCATGGACATGTAGAACGGCAATTGACCTAGGCTTATAGATCGAGCAGGCCTGGATGCAGTTGGATCCATTCTTGCAATTGAAAGGAATACATACAGCCTTGACAAAAAAAAACCCTGAGCAATGGGGTCCAAGTTCGCAGCCTTCAAAGTTGGAAGGGATCTTGCTCCTAAACGCCATAGTGCAAGGGGAGTCTTCCAACGGGAGTTGAATGGAAGCAAATCGTTGCCCAAAATGGTTTCTCTCTACTGACCAACATACATAAAAGGACATCAAACCTTGATCGCAGTACTCGTCCGAAATAGAGATGGAAATATTTTGGGATTCCTCGAGGATGGCTGGTTACCTCTGAGGCGTTTTTGGTTGCCTCCTGCGCACAGGGAAAGTCCGCGCTGTAAGATTCACTGTGAAGCGAGTTCCTAGAAGGCGCAACAAAGCCAAGGAGACGAAAATTTATGAGATCAAGCTTCGTAGGGACAGGCCATACATGTGAACTGCGTAAAATGTAAGGTAGGCAAGAAACATGACGGCTTATGCCCCCTGTCAGACTCTTGGCATTGTCTCCTGTGTGACACGGCGGCAGCGGCAAAGTTATGGGAGGGTGTGTAGATGTCTGGGTCGTTACCAGCAAATCAGGCACCCGGACCTCAGTCATCAGTCATCAGTCATCAGTCATCATCGGACTCAATTCGTGTATGTACGTACTGCATTGAACTTGTATGTGTTGTCTCAGGATATCCCAGTAAGCTGGCACAGCAAGTTCTATCCCATGGATCAAAAGTTGGTCAGCTTGAATATGCCCTCACACACACACACCCTTAACTTGATGCTTTTTTACGGGGATACGGGCTGCATGTGTGGTCCAGATGCATGGAACGCCACAACAAACAGGGTGTAGATGGTTTCGACCCCCTGGCCCCAGCCTAGGCTCTCTTCAACGTTTTGCTATCGTTGGTGGGCGGAGGCGGAGTAGAGACATGTCGATATGCCATACATAGGCACTCATGAACATGTAATGAGGGAATGGGAGGGATGGATCGCGGCAAAGACCAGACGAAGCCTCACACCGCATGTCCTTTTTGCAAAATGTACGACGCGATCGATCCTGGCTGGGTTGCGTGAGGCTGCCTGTCTGCGCGACATGGAATATACGACGGCATCCTGTGAGACAGAGACTGATCCATGTAGAACTCTCTCAATTTACGAGTGAGTGGCTCAGGTCTGAAGCTGTGACAAACATTCCCGCTTGTGCTCAAACACCTACCTTCCCTACGGTGTCGTAGTGGTCGTCGTCATTAGCGCTCTCCAGAACTTTTTGTTGGCCGAGTCTGGACTCTGGAACATGTTTGCTTGGTTTTTCTCGGATGCGGGCGATGCTAGCGCTTACGAGTTGACGTATGCGGCGTAATATCCCAGACTAACAGATGAACCGCGAATTTGGCGTGTGTCAAGATGAGGGGTGGTAAGAGTCGCATCAATGCAACCTCGCATCCAAAAAGGAATGGTTGCAGATCTGACAGCCCAAGACTTGAACTTGTCAGGTCGGGGGGGGGGGGGGACGAGGGGGCGGGGGGTTGGAAATGACCTTACAAAAAAAAGGGGAGGGGGTGAAGGGGATCTCGGTCCCCTTTTCCATCAAACCCAAGAATCTTTGCATCAGTCAAAACTCAAAAAGCGTCGCAGCTGAAATGTGTAGTACCGTAGCGAACGCACACTATTTGCACGCTATTTGGTTCAGCTCCCAGGGCATCGTGCGTTAAAACAAAAAACACACCGGGCAAACCAATAAACGTTAGCGTGGCTCCCATCAAATAAATAAATAAATACAAAGTGCCGTCTACACTAGCTCCGTCAGGAATTCTGCAGGATGGATTGGGATTTTTGGGAATTTGGGAGGAACGCGGGCACTGTGCGCGCGTCGTCCAGCTTGGATGCGCGTGGCGGAGTGTAAAATATCTTAAAGTTCCCAGGTAGGAATCTAGAGAGCTAGGGCATACCAGGCCCCTAGGGGGCGACATTTGTTCCCTGAGAGAGAGGGGGAAAAAAAAGGGCAACGATGGTACGAATAAAATTCATGCGTCATGCAGGGAAAAAGTGGCATGCTTCGCATTTCGTCCGGACTAAGTTTTTTGAACCCTTCGTGTTCGCAGCCCTGGCCGCGCGCGGGGGAAATGGCATGGAATGCGGGAAATGCGGGACTGATTCTTTCGTGTCGTGTTTTGTGGGTGTGGTTTTTCAGTGAGGGAAGGTGCTGGTGGTGTGGTGCGATTGGAGTGGGCTGTCCAAGGGTCGCTTCCTGAACGGGACAAGCCCGCAAAGAGGTAAAACTTGGCAAGCTTTGTTTGCTTCCCTTAGCGGGCTAGGTAGCTTGACATTGCCGCTACCGCAAATAGTTTTCCTGGCCAGAGTGGATGGGATAGGTTCACTAGCAAAACACGCGCGGAGACAGCGGGACGGGCTGCCCTAGACTGCCAAAGTCCGCTGGCAATTTTGATCGTCTGTTGCGACCGCGTGATAAGGATTGCGGAGTGACAAGTGCCAGCGTTGCTTTGAACGGAATTGCGGGAGATCCAGATTTTGGAGATTGGAATTCAAGGGATTGCAGCGATCGTCCTGCTCAACTTTTGTTTGTGTGTGATGCTTTTTTGTCTCTGCTCGGGTGGCTGCAGGTGGGCCAATCGAATGGGAACAAACGGGTCGATCCACTTTGCGGAAAAGGGCGCCAGTGATGATCGCCCCTGGTCACAGCGGCTGGCCCCTGGGAGGAGAAGCTTGACCTGCTGGGCACTGGGCCTGCTGGCGACAGGTGTCCCCCCACCGCGCGATGGGAGTGAAAACGCTCCTCAAAGGGGGGAACAGGCTAGGATGGGGGTTCAACCCATCAATCCCCCCTGAGGCAAGCGCCGGCAACAAGAACGGGTTTTCCACAAAGAGCCTAGTCCAGGAAATTTAATAGCTGAAAGCAAACATGCAGCGCCACATCAGTACATGTTCTGGGCCATGAATGTGGTTAGAGAGCTCAATGTTGGCAATGATGCAACTTTGTTGTCAAAAACATGCCGAGGTAGCAGTGATGATGAAACAGGAAACAGTGGCCTCTAGAAATGTTAGGAAGACGGCAGTGAGCATACGCGTACTCCTGTACGATATCCAGGGCACAGTGCCATTGCGATTAGTGAGGCATGGAACCAAATGTCGATACGAGTTTTCCCGCTGTGGTCAATGCCAAGATAAGGGTCAAGGTCGCATTCCCTCTGGATCTGCTGGAATGCGACCGACCGTGAGCGCGGCGCGGCAACCTAGCTACCTGGTAGTTAGGTGCCAAACCTAGCTTGGCGCCCGTGGCTTCCACCGGCGAACATGAAACAGCAGGATACCTCGTAAAGTAAAATGGCAAATATCAGATCAAGCACGTAACCATGTTCATGGCCGGACGTCACATACCAACAAACAGTTGCGGCCGACATACCCCGCCATCAGGGCTGGGCTGATGCAGAGTGGAAAGACTGGAAAGTGGTGGGAAGGTCAAGACGCCTAAATTGAAGCAAAAACGGCGGGACCAGGCAGTCGGGACTAGGTGGTTGAAGGGACAAGTCGCTAAAATATAGCACCCGGAGTTTCAGCCCAGTGTCCAGTGTCCAGTGTCCACTTTTTTCCAACCTTTCCCGGGAATCGTAAAGTCGTCAATTTCGCACCCTGTTCCCGGCGTCGATAAACCCCCTCGCCCATTCCAAAAGGGGGGAAATGATGGACCTCCTTGGGCTGTGTTCCGAGCCGCGCTCGGTGCAACCATGCATTCATCAGCACCACTTTTTTGCAGCTGCGTGCTGAGGTGGGGTGATTGTAGCGACATGCAGCGACTGGGGCGTGACTGGGTCTGGCCCATTCACCATTCAGGGGGAAGGGAGGGGTGGACTGTCTGTTCCTCAGGCTCCAATTGTCAGTCATGTTGCTTTGCAGGTTCTTTGACGGGCCGTCTGATTTTCTTTATGACCCCGCCTGCTCCCGGTCATTGCTGCAGACTAGAATCTGCTCCAGAACTCCAGTTCCATCGACCATGTTCATGTCCATCTCCAGGTGACAAGAAAAACATTTCGAGGCAGGATGACGGTCCAAGATCTCAAGCCCATGAGCCCGCGGCTCTCGGCACAATTGTTCCACCACATTTCGTATCGCTGGCCACGACAGCGAGGGCTGCTGATTGCCGTGGCCCTGTTTGTACTCATCTTCATCTGGACCGCCAAGCTCTACGGTGCTGCTGCCCTCGAGGGCTTGGTCAAGTACGACGACCAAGACGCCATCCAAGTGCCCTTTCCGCCACCCCAAGGCCGCAAAAAGCTCACACCGCACCCTTCATCAAACGCGTCGAGGGCCGAATGGACCCCCCACAACATCCCCCCCAACATCTGGCAGATCTCGCTGCACAAGAATGCCAAGGACAAGGAACCCATCAACCCCGAAAACCTCCAAGATGCCCCGACCTGGCTCGCCATGAACCCCGACTACTACTTTTCCGTCGTCAGCGAGGAAGGGGGCGGCGAGTTTGTGCGCCAGAACTTCGCCGATGAGCCCGATGTCATCGACGCCTTTGAGCGCATGCCCAACGTCGGCATGAAGTCGGATCTGCTGCGCTATCTCCTGCTCAACATTGCCGGCGGCGTCTACACCGACACCGACACCATCGCCCTCAAGCCCATCGACGACTGGGTTCCCGCCGAGTATCGAGACAAGGCCAAGGTGATTGTCGGCATCGAGTTTGACCGACTCGACGGCGGACCCTGGGCCGACATTAACCACTGGGTCCAATTCTGTCAGTGGACCATCGCTGCTGCACCGGGCCACGACCTTTTCCGCCGCATGACGAAGCGCATCCTCCGCTCGCTCGAAGACCTGTCGGAGCTGCACGAGCTCCCCATTGACCAGCTCAAGCCCACCAGTTTCGAAGTTATGAACTCGACCGGGCCCGCAGCATGGACCGACATTGTCTTTGAGCAGCTGCAGCTGTTCGATCCCTCCCTCAACGATACCAAAGACCTTTCGGGCATGACGGCCCCGAAGCTATACGGTGATATCTTGGTTTTGACCATCGATGGGTTCGGCATGGGACAGGTACATTCGCACAGTACCAATGATGGTTCCGTTCCCAAAGCGGGTCTGGTCAAGCATTTGTTCCGTGGATCATGGAGAGAAGGGACATAAAAAGCCAACAGACTCCAGTCACTCACGACTTGTTTTTATATTTTATATCTGCTTTGTTTAAACATCCTTCGGTTACCCCACAACCGAATTATGCGCCACGACCACACGCGAACCTTCCACGGCGGCACAGTCGCGGGGTCGGCATCGATGCGCATCACGCCGTTTCGCGCCACGCCTAGGGCCTTGGCCCTTGGCCCCGATATCAGACGGTTTTTGATACTGTCACCCATCTTGGGGGCAGCTGGCGCAATGAGGAGGCAACGGGGCGCCAAAGACCGAGTAAACGATCAAATGCGAATGGTGCGACGACGCCACATCAAAATTTCGCATCAATCGTGATCTGATCTGGTCAGGCACACATACACCACATGCAGCGGCAGCGCAACATGTACAACACCATATCTACCTATCATATCGGCGTTCACGGCTTTGGTTTTTGGACAAAGGACAAGGGAAAGGCATCCGGCGTTTTTTTTTTCGGGAGTGTCAAACGTATGTGTACAATCACACAATCACAATTACAGGTCCCATGTCATGTTTTAGATTGTTACTAGACCAGGCCAGCATCCAGATACAGATACCCTTTCCAAACTGGTATTCTGATTTTTTTTTTCTCTCCACAATCATCATGCATCATTCTAAATCATGGAAACTTTGTCGTTCAATTTAACTTTTTTGCCTATTGTTGCCTACGGATAGGATGGATCAAATCCGGGCCGTCGTGTCAAGGCCCAGCCCCCAACAGATCGACGCCGCTATTCTTACGTATATGCTACACAAGACACATAAGACGTCCGTTTAACGTTCAATTTAACCTTTTTTTAAAGCTCCCCTCGCGTTTCATTCCGCTCCATGTCTTTCGCACTGTCTTTTTTTCTTTTTCTAATTTATTACCCGAAGTCCGCACTGGAAATCCGCGAATCCTCCCGCTCTTACCGCCTTCCCCTCGTCATCGCCTGGGTAGAGAGAGTCCGAGTCCGAGTTGGAGACCCAACGAACCAACGACTTAACGAACCAACGAGACTTGAACAGCCCGGGGAGGGGCTCCCGATCGCTTCCGCCCGCCAACATACCTCGCCTACCCGCCAACCCGCCAACCCATGTCCCGGTATCACGATGCCCCCGCGCCCGCGTCCGCGTTCGCGTGTTCCCGCACCTTTTCAGCACTTTAAATCGTGGAAATCTTTTGGTGCGACCATGTTCGAGGTTGGGATACCTTAGAATATGGTGGGCCCGGTGCGTGCATAGAGATTGAGGGGCGGGACTGGCCGCTTGCAAATGAGGTCTTGATGCCGACTCTGTGCTCGGGACATAACTTGAAAGCGGATCAAGTTTTGGGCGGCCGGGCTGCACGCATCGCCTGTTTCGACCCTCTTGCCAGCAAGCAGGACGAGATTGATGCCAGCGATCAATATCTCTCTGCATTGACATGCAAAGAAATTGCGAGGCTTCGAAACCTCCCTTCCTCCCTTCCTCCTCCTCCAACGTACCTAGGCAGAATGGCGATGATGGTGCTTCATCGCAGTTGAGGCAACCAGCATTCCAGATCTAGAACATTAAGACTAGAGCCAGAGAGGTCTGAGCACTTGAGTGGAATGCACGTACGGAACTGGTAGAGAGACACTGAGCATTGAAGAGGGCACAGGTCGACTGCTTCTTCGTCACTTTTTATCCAAAGGTTGGGGGGGGAGGGGGGGGGGGGGGGGGGCATGTT
>Ga0247765_1000786_pt1 | contig 20991 bp, 22 predicted proteins | sample UWRJL106311C6_FD_179949 | JGI IMG/M metagenome (GOLD analysis project Ga0247765, IMG submission 179949) | Plant litter microbial communities from Arlington Agricultural Research Station in Wisconsin, United States - UWRJ-L106-311C-6 | ecosystem: Environmental > Terrestrial > Plant litter >... | reverse complement strand
GGGGGGGGGATCACATGGACGGGGCTTACATTCTCAAGGGGTAATCTCTACTTTTAAAATGGTATTTTTAATGAACAATACATTCCTTCCTTTCACCAACTTTCTCATCGCAGAAATATTCGCTGTCAAGATGAAAGGTTAAAGTGACGAAGCCTTTGACGAATCCAGCTGGCTGGAGAAATTGACTCTGGAAGTTTCTCGTCTCTGATATTCGAGACCCATAGCTCTTACTCTCTTTTCCAATCAACCCATTCAAGCAGTTCCCACGCCGGTTGGCACGTCACGTTAGACGTAGGTATTTACTAAGAATTCAAAAAAGACTTTCAGGTATTTCATTACTTCATCTCCACCTCATATATCGCTTCCATTTTCTCAACACAAGAGTGCGGCCATTCTTAGGGTTAGCGAGTGGCACATTCGTCCCAGAACGGCAAAGCAAGATCTGGGACCTCGGGTAAAGCAATGCGAAGTGCATTCTCTAGGCGATGCAGATAGGCTCTGTGCCAGGGTGGGAAGAGGACGGTCTGGTGCTGGCAATGTCCACCCCACTAGTCCGGATTTTCGGGATTTTCCTTAACAAAAGGCTCGCCGTGATAGCCAGCAGTGACGAAGAAGGAGTCTGGATCCTCAGCGGGGAGGGCCTGGATCTTGCGGAACGCCTTGACGAGGTTCTCTAGCTGGGTTCTATCACCACTGTCGTAAAGACTGAAAAGCTCTTGAAGGGAGCGACGGACGCGTATGGTGGCTTATAGCAAGAAAGATTGACATGGTGTTATTGTAGAGGAGTCGAATGATGATCTTGAAGTTCGTGCAGTACGCAGCCCATCTTTGTAGTTATGGTTCATTTGACTCCTATCTCGTGCTCTGCAACACGAGCATGACTACCTGCTTGAGTATATCGTCAAGGGTGATACACTCCTTTCGGTTAATCCATATGACATGCCATGAATGTGGCGAGCTCAGGTGAATCAAAGTAATACGTGTGGTGTTCACCGACCTGCGAATTGTTGATCCGCGACATGGCGCCAATAGCAAATTGGGAGCTGAAAATCACGGAGTTTGATCTCCTTCCGGCATCTTGACTCAATATTCGCAGGGGCCTCTTATCTCGGCCTTCATTCGACTCTGCTGGAGTCAATAGTTCGACGCAGCCCCTTTTCGTTACCCCGCATCATGTGGGCTACTATCACATTTCCAGATGCTTCAGCCAGCCTCTTCCGCACAGCCGCTCATTAGTTCGTCGTTCAGCCAGCCTCATCCGCACAGCTGTCACAATATTTCGTCTTTAGGGGGCTGAGGTGCATAGTACAGCTGAGGTGCATAGTACGGCTGAGGTGCATGGTGCAGCTGAGGTGCATGGTATGGCTGAGGTGACTCTGTTCTGTGCTTTCATGTCTCTTTGGGAATGTTTTCAAATCACGAGAGTGTAATTCGTTACTATTTCAAAAGCGCAATCGGGATCTATAAAATCTCTCAAACAGCCCCCTTTCAACAGAAGGTCCGTTTAATGCAGATCTGTAGAATCAGTGACACAAAAGGAAACGGATCGCAGCTCAAACAACAGAATGTCATACACATCGCCGTTCTTGGAGTCTTTCAATCTCACACTTTCTCCTTACCACAGAGAGAGATTGGAGAAGATCGATAAGGCTGACTACTCCTTTGTTCTTCGCAAGGTATCCGAGGAATACAACTATGCTCTCTCCGACAAGTAAGTCAGTTGAGTCGCCTTCATCCCCATATCTCATCATTTTCGCAGGTACCTCAAAGCTGGCATTGAGAACTTGAAGCGTTACTATGCTGTGGCTCTTCTGGACCCTCTTAATAGACATGCCGTCTCTCGCGCGGTTGACCCCTTCTGGTATGTCAAGACGATATTGTCGATGCACCATTCTTAATTTGTATGTCACAGGCACTCGCATGTCCTGTTCACCAAGGAGTATTTGACCTTCTGTAAATCAGTTTATGGTGCGTTCATTCACCACCAGCCTCTTGACATGGAGGATAAACCGGAGGTCGAGAGAGTCGGGGCCTTGTACAACTTCACTCTTGCGACTTACAAGCATATCTTCAAGACCGTACGTGTGCACACGATCAAATGCCTAGCTGTCAACTAATTCATTTCTTCTGTGCAGGTGGACCCTGAGTTCTGGCCTGAGGCAGGAGTCATCGCAGCGATGCCCGTCTGCCTCCATATGGATTTGAGGGAGCACGAGGTAGAGAAGCACGCCCTCTTCCAGGCCCAACCAGATATGGGATATCAGTTCAAAGCCGGGCAAGCCATCGAGATGAAGGTCTAGATGTTTGAACTATCCCGCACAGAGAAAGCGCGATGCAGGATATATGTTAGGAAACATGGTCCCGAAGTAGATAGCCCAGGCGCATGAGTGGGGCATGTGTCAGGATGAACCATGACATGGTTCATCTGCACGCCACGAGCGTTGACCTGAACAACAATCAACAACTATCTACTCATATGGCTGCACTCCATGCTGTAGTCCCGTGAGATCTCTTCGAAGCCGCCCAACGGTGCAGGAAAACCGTAAAAATATACAACCACCAAAACAAAGCACATCATAAAATAATGTATCGCTTCTAAAACAATCGAAGCACACAATCAACATTAAAGTCTACAATCCTAATCCTGCTTTTAGTTTTCCAGCTTCAACCGCTCCATATCCTTCAGTGCAGCCTCCAATCTTGCCAACTCCCCCTCCGCGTCCTTCAACTTCTCCCTCTCCTTCTCCTGCGTGTCATTGCTCGCCTTATTGTACCCCGGTCCCGCCATAATAGCCTCACTCTTCTTCTTTCTGGCATCCGCAGCTTCGAGCTTCTTGTTGATCCGCTCAACTTCGGTGTCGATGTTAATGCGGCCCGCGACTTTCAAATACGCAGCTACATCTGCGCTGATGGACTCTACGGCGCAGCCGGCGGGGATCGAGGAGTCTGCTTGGGAGGCTTGGACTTTGATAGTGCCGCAGTACTTGCCGCCGAGAGATTTAAGGGATATTACTTCGCTGGGTAAACTCTTGTTGGCTTTGGAGGATTTGGTTTCGACAATGATGTCGCCGGGTTCTTTGAATTCGTACTGTGCGAGAATGGAGCGGATGCCTCTTGCGACGTCCATGATGAGTTCGTATTGTTCTGCTTCTGCAGGCGCGTTCAGTTGGTCTTGGAAGAGAGGATATTGAGCGACGATTAGAGCTTCTGTAGAATCGCCTTGTCGCCGAGGTAGCTTCTGCCATAGATGTTCCGTCAGGAAAGGCATGAGTGGATGCAAGAGCACCAAGCCACCTTCTAGAGCTGTGTACAGTGTCTGCCTGGTCGACTCTTGGATTGCAGCGTCAACGTCGTCCTGCAGCAAGAATTTTGAGTTTTCGATGAATGTGTCGCACAGTGAACTGAACCAGTAGTATTTCTGCCGCTTTCCCACACTCATCGAGAGTCTCCCCAACTGCAGCAATAGTAGACCGCATTATGCACACATCAGTATGCTCGAGGCATTACGTGGGCCTGGCTTGATTGTAGTCATCACTGATGGCACGAGCGGTTTCCATACCACCATCCTGCTCGATTGTATGCCATGTAAGTCGCCACTTCTTCTGCCCTTCTCATTTGCCCGCTTCATCCGCACTCCCCTGTAGTTATCTGAGGAAGCGATCGAACCGGGTGCAGCAAGGGGGTTCAGTTTAATGCCCAGCTGCATCTTTTCACCAGCCAATGGTCGCTAATAGGCAAGCACTGAGTTCATTTGAGGTCGAGTTGTGTTAGCGATAGCGGTGAAAATGAGTGTACTGAATATGAACGGTGCTAAGTAGGAGCTTTGAGGTATCGCGCCATTTATATAGACAACACAGGCCACATATGCATGACAAAGAGGGCGTCATTTCCCTCGCTCCCAGCAGCCACTGATGCTTGCTGACGCCTTATTGACAATGATGAAACGGCCGCTGCTTGCTGGAACCCCCGGCGGCCCGGCTCATATCCCCTTCTTTGCCGGACGCTGCTCGCCTACGCCAATGCGATGAAACGGGCCGTTTGTCTATTGCGTGTTAGAAACCGATGCAGGCGAGGGGTTGCTATGCTCGAGTCATCGAGAAATCACTAACGCTTCTTCTTGCCCTTGCCCTATTTCGGTAACAGTGTGCGAGGCATAGTTGGTCATCTCTTTAATTTTGTTTGGATCTCGCGTAATGAATGCCGCACTCTGTCGAAAATCTTGATGGGGCTATCGATGGTTAATACACACCCGGTTGCACTATGCAATGCAAGGAGGAGATAGCTCCTGCCAATCATGCGGGGAAATAAAACAGTTCTATGCCAGCAAAACGCAAAAGAGAGGTAATACCCAGTTTCTCAATATATACGAGGAATCTGGATTGCGAGCGGCGCTCTCAGGTTAGGATCATATGAGCCTCGAAGATGATTCCGTTTCAGTTGCATTCGAATTCGTCTCGAGGATGCTTGTCTCCGTCCCCTCCATTCTTGAGTAGACAGCCTCCGCAATACCTACAGCCCGACGCGGTGCAGCTTACAGTGCATTGTACATTTCATCTCGCGAGGAAGCAAAGTTAATCACGCAGACAAATCGTACCTGCTGATTAACAGAGTTGAAGGTTGCAATGTTGTTGAAGAGGTTTACGCCGGCGCTATCGATCGAGGCTGGGGCAGGCGCACATTTTGTACGCTTGCCCCACAGAGTACTGCCGGGACGAAGTCTGTATTTGAGCCGCACTCCCACTGGTGCGGTGATTGGCATTGGCTGCGCGACTATGCCAGTATGTATTGTGCACATCAGTGGCTTGGACAATTTTGCAACCTGCTTCAAATTCTGTTACTCGAGCGCAACTGGTTCTCGGCTACGATTAGCTTATGATAAAAGGGTATTTCGCCGATCCATCCTGCTTCGTCTCGTTGCAAACCCTTGCCCCCCGCATCCTCTTCTTGCGACCTCTTCCCCGACTTCTTGTACCCTGTTCTGATGCCACATATGCTCCCCTCCGGGGCGGTGTAACGACATTATCCTGCAACACTCTTAGCCGCATCATCAAGTCCACTGCCCAGCCATCGCAATGACTCTCGAATGCATGATCGATGAGACGTCCCCATGCCTGACCTGGTCTTGACGGGTTTGTATAGACTACCTTCCCTCCCCAAGCCCTGACCGTACGTGCGAACTTGAATGCCAATGTTCTTGGTCCAGGAATACGTAGACTCGTTCCAAGCACAAAGAGGAAATCCGGATTGGCAGCAAGGTCTGTATTGATCAGCGCAGCTATTTCTTCTCCTTCTCTGTGTTCCATATCCAAGAGTGCAATATCCGGTAAGATCGAAATGGGGCCTCAAGCCACTGCATGCCCTCTTCTCGCATCTCTTGACGCATGCGGGACAAGGGATCTCATCTCCGGCGTGAATAGCAGCCTCGTATCCATCCCAGGAGGATACGTTACTGCATAGCTGGCATCGCAAATTATGCAGCGAACCGTAGAGCGGGATACAATCTGCAGCGGCATCAACATCTGTAGATAGGCCTGCTTTAACTTCAAGCATATCGATATTCTGGGTATAACACCGAAGAAGTTGCCCTCGGTCTCGCAGAGTGCGAATCAATTGATGCGTCTCTGTAGGTTCAGCTTGTGCAGCTCGCTGACGAAGCTCCAGTGTGACTGACAATAGCCGTGCTGTTCCCTGGGAGTTTCTCAGCGCTTCGCTGGAGAAGATGGCCCCCCTTTGAATTCGAGTGGCTCAGTGGCGAATGCCACCCACGAGTGCCTGAAATGGAAAGGCATGTTTAAGATCAACGCTCAGCCAGAGGATCTGCCTTCACGTCACAGGAACGTCGACGGCTATGGGAATTAAAGGAAAGTAACTTGGCTTTGTTCTACATAATCGATCAATTATCGAGCAGGCTCCACTACAGACATATGTATCAGCAATGCTATTTAGCCCATATAATAGCGTTATTCGTATGCTATTTGCTGCAGAGGAACCTGGGTGGGTTACTACAAAGCCTGTAGTCGAGCAATATTGGAGTGCATGCCTCCAAGTGCTCGAGGGCCATACCGCCGCGGTCGTCTAGCAGCCGCAGAGCTTATGATGATTTCTGGGTACTACTACCCACCTAGATAGCTACTCTAAACTTTTTTTCTCTACCTAAGTGCCTAGGTATTATACAGAGATTCGAGTTCAAGGTAAAGAGTCTATTATGAACCATTGAGTTCAAGATACACCCAGGGATACACTCAGCCGATCTTGTACTATTTGAAGTGTCAAGATCATCTGTCAAACGCCACCACAAGAGTTGCAGGTACCCAAAGAGATAGCGCCAGTGCAATGCGGGACATCGTTCGAGGATTGAACGCTTTTCAGAAAGATCACAGATCGGAAACACAAGAGGAGAGATAGTGACTCTGGATCCTGATGAATGAGTGGAGCTCAGACACACCGAACTCCCTATCTCCATCCCGGAAGTTGATATCACAGAAACCTTAAGAGACTGCATGACCGGGGCCCGTCGTAATACATTGAGTACAGTGTCCGACCGAAGATTAGAAGATTTTCAAACATAGGTAACGACGTTCTGGGACTGTCTCCTTTAACCTCTTCAGCCGACCTCGTCAAGAATGTCTGTCCCAATGGGCCTGGTTCCGGCCCAGCCCTGGGGTTCCGCTTTGCCTTCTTTGGCGAGGCAGAAGAGTGGGGATTACCACTGGGAACGTCTGTATGTTTTCGCCAGCAAGGACTCTACGCCGAGATGACATACTGGTGCTCAAAATGCAAAAGCGATTCCTGCCGGCCACCCCCCTCGTCCACACCCGTCCTGCATCACAACCGCGGCATCGACCACGACGTCCTTCATAACGCTTACCGAACTCGCAACCCTGACAAGCATGGTCAGTCACAGTCGAAACATCAGTCACAGTGGAAACGTCAGTCGCCATCGAGACACAAGTCGCAAGCGAGACATTAGTATTTGTCGAAACGACGGTAAGAATATTCACGAGTTTCACCACATTAACAAAGTCAGCGATGACAGTAGCCACCAGCACGTTGACAATCCCAGAGACGCCGGTGATAACCATATTTTCCACCGTCCCCGAAATATTTGTTACTACAACCGTGGAAGCATCAACCGCCGTCGAAACAAGCATCACCGTCTTAACGAGCTTTACAGCATTGACGGACTTGATCACTTTAGTGGCCACCAGCACGTTGACAGTTCCCGAGACATCAGTTACAACCACTGTTCTCACAGTCCCAGAGACATCAGTGACAACCATCTTTTCCACTATCCCAGAAATCACGGCAACTGTAGAAACATCGACCACCGTCGAACGTCCACAACAGTTTTTACAGGTTTCACTACGCTAACCGATTCAAACACTGAAGTCGCGATAGTCACGAGCGCATTGACCATTCCGGAGACTTCAGTTTCCACAACTGTGCTGACAGATGCCGTCACGTCAGTATTAGTTATATTTTCTACAACCACCATCACGTCCACAGTTCCCATGACATCCACAACTGTAGCAACACAATTTGTCACGTTAACAATAGTTGATTACGAACTTCTACCAGGTCACCAGTTTCCTGGTGTGTTCGAGGCTTACCTGGGCGCTCCTTGGCCTTGTGGTTCGGGCCTTCACCTACTGGTTCCCAAATGAACTTCAGGCCGAGATCCTGGAGCTATTCCAGATATGTCGCGACACCTTCCAGGGCCCCAACTTCTTCCCGTGGGCTGAAATCGGTATGATGCATGAGAGGGGAGAACGAGACCTCGCAACTTGAATCGCTTGGGATCCTTTGGAAGTCTCAAGACTTTACCGTCGAATACGTTCTGGAGCTGCGAAGGTTGGCCATGTTTACGTGCGCCACTTGGGCTCAAGATCCTCGCCAGGGCGACTCGCTTTGGCTCATCCATGGCGCCAACGTGCCCGTTCTTCTCCGCCAGGACGGACCAAGCACCTGGAAGATGGTCGGACCCGCCAACTACGACCCGGAACATAGTCTCTGGAAGAGATGTCTGCACAGGTACCAAAAATGGCAGGATGGATTTAGAGATACTCGTAATAGGGTAATTACCTACCTAGCTCCCGACCAATGATTCCACTTTCCCCTGAATCTCTAGTTCCAGCAAAGTGGTTCCCCTGGAGTAGGGGTCGCCAACCCCTGTTGTTGACTTAAATAATGAGGGTTAGGAATCAATGAGAAGCCCCCAATGCATGAAATTGCATTGGGGCACAGCCACCACATTATTATCAACGGCCGAGAGGCCGCCCAGAGTGGGGTTGTCACCCTCTCGGTGGGAGCCGGATCCGAATGGAAGGAATTCGCCTAGAATGTCTCCCATTTTCAATCATCGCTTGTCTTCCCCAAAAAAAAAGAATTCCAAACTGAAATGCGTGAAAGTTGACACTGCATGAGAAATCGGGAGATCGCACCCAACTGAAGTCGTGGAACCTTGTCGCGCCGCGACAGAAGCGGGCCCGGGGGTTCCAATTGAGGGTCGCGCAAGCGCCCGGGGGCCGCCCGGACAGGTCATCGCCTCGCAGGCAGCCATGGCGATGAGGCTCTGAAGGGGGTGCATCTTACCGAAAAGGCAGCCAATGGTGCGCGGGGGGCGGACGAAAAGCGTTAAATATTGCCGGTCCCAGCGGATGTGGGAGGGAAAAAAAAGTTGCAGATTCTGGGCAGACTTTCTTCCCGTCCCCACTTGCTGCACCACTGCTCAGTGACGATGGCTCAGCCCATTCACGAATCTATCATTTCCACCTATCGCCTGCGCAAAGATTTGCTAGAGGATTATCTGAAAACTCGATTTGCTGGATTTGGAAAGGAATATTTTAATGTGCATGTAAGTTTGGCTGGGCGATCTGTCGTCGCGCATCGGGGCACAGTGTGGTGTGACCGACAAGTGAGGGGGGTTGCTGATGTTTCCCGATGCTGATTTCTTGGCAGCTCTCTGAAGACGGGCAAGAGTTCTGGTGTTATTCCACTCCGAGACCATTGACAAGGGTAAGTGACGCGATTATTAGTCAATGTGCAGGCTTTCTTGGCTGACCTTTGGCAGAATGAACTTCAAGAAATCGAAGATAACGTCAGGGTGAAATCCAATCATCATGCGGGGGATATGGAGTAGGTAACTGACACGTTGAACGGAGGGGCTGTCAGTACTATCCCACAACCCGTGCCGCAACTACTAGTCAACTGCAACAAAAATTATTTAGCATACCTATCCAATGTATATCCCTGCGCATGTAGCTTCAATACTAGTATCCCCTTCAACCTCCGATGTAACACCCTGTGAAAAATGTTAGTATTAGTTTGGGGCGACTCCTTTTGGTGACCTGTCAATGCGCGGGTAAAGTTGGATCTCGGACTCATCGAGCGGTTAATATCACCAAGTCGTAGCCTACTTCACAGAGTCTCCTCGAGATTCAGCTTGGAGGGAGTCTTGCATCCCGAGTCCTGGGATTTTGGGAACCAACTTCGAGTTCACCAAGCGGAGATTGCAAATCGACGATGAAGCCTCCCTTCACAACCGCCCTCGCCGGTCTTCCCGTCGCCCGCGCTCAGAACCAAACCATCGCCACGTGGTTCTCGACATCCACAGCTAGTCTCGCCTCGGTCTCAAACCTGGAAGGTGGTTCAGTACGGGAGCATCCCGGTTACTCCGATCCCAACAATCTGGACTGGCCCTGGCGATGAGACCTCCTTTACATGAGCCGACCGCAAGTCGAAACATAAATCTCACCATCACCTCGACCATCGCCCAAGTGGCACTCTCTGTCAAGACCGAAACCCTTACGGTACGTGAGACAGCGATCGGGGTCCCCACGGTGAGCTGCCAACGGCACCGGAACCGCGACGGACTGGGTGACCCCTACCATCGCCACCGTCACTTTCACCCCGACAGTTTGCGCCAACAACGGAAGCCTTCCCAAGACAACCGTCACTTGGTATACGGCCGAGTATGCTCCCTTCCCAGGCCAGGTCGTTACCCAAACCCGTAGTTCCTTCCCGACAGCCGTGACTTCGTACGTTAAAGTTGTCACCCAAGGTCGTGTTTTCCCTTACACCGGGACAACCGCCATCTTCACCTCCAACACAACGGGGACTGAGGTAAGCATACCTCCCATAGACCAATCTCCCTCCAGACCTAGGAGCTGGGCATTGACAACCGATATCCCATAAGTGGCTCACCACTACAACACTCACCACCGCCATGACGACCACGTGGAACCCATTACTCGGCTCTGGCTTCACTCTCACCCTCTATAGCACCTCGACGACAACAAACACCTCTCTTTGGCACCTCGCTCATACTGCCGTGCCCACAACCGTCGCCTGCTCTCCAAAAAAAAACACACCAACAATGACCTACGACATACGCTGCGCACCCTCAAATCTAATCTCAGAGCGCGACAACCGCGGCGTCGCTATCTGCTGGCTACCAAACGAATGGGCCATCCCCCTCACTTCACAGTTCAACTCAGACTTACTCGAAGCTGCCAGCCGTGATCCCACCGTTTGCTGCCAGCTTTGCATGGACAATCCCGGATGCGCAGCCAGCGAGTGGACTCGGAGTTGGGGTGACGGGTGTCGGTTATACTATTTCGGTACCATCAGGGGCAACGAGGGAGAGAATGATACAACGTGCGGAGGGCCGGAGTTGGAGTACTATGGTGATTCTCACCAGTTTCCAGGCCAGGCGAGTTTCTTGCAGGTGGGATGCGGGAGGTTGAAGTACATTGGCGGGAGAGATCTGTATTGTCCTTCTTGTGTCGTGGAGGACGAGAAATCATTTTGAAAATTGATGGTGTGACATTAATCCGTGAAATTCTAGAGGACCTGTCATGGGCGGTGTGGAAATCGTGCGGAAGAATCTGCATCTGTCCGTCTGCGACTTGGTGGCATGGGTGGCTCAAGGCCACGAATTGAGTGACACAGATCCAATGGACATTCTAAGTTGTTTGGCCGAAAAGCGGCGGGGCGATTTTCGGGTCACCTCAGCCATGAGCAACCAGCGCAAGGGTGATCAAAATGGAACTGCTGAGATCGAACGCACCTCATTAGAGAATCATAACTAGCGTGATGCACAGCCCCTCCTTCAGCTGCAGCTTCTCGTTTGTGTCAGTGGCACGGGTGTGGGTCGGACAAAAAGAGGGGTCGGCAGCTTGCTCCCTTCACTGGGCGGACGTGGTCAGGGGTCTGGTTGGCTGCGCCCAGCTGACGCTCGGCCCCAATTCCCCGACCCAGTGCGCCTGATGGGCAACCTCATGAGGAACCTCCGAACTCTGATTCAAACCCTCACCCCGCACTCGTTGATGTCGACAATCTGCCCCAGCGACACCTGTCCTTTGACCGACCAAAAGTGTACCGACTTATAAAAACTTCAGAAGAGGCGATAATTGCCCAGGTTTCTATTTTCAGAGCCCCCACGAAACAGCATCTGTCTCAATGAGGGAGAATAGCCAACGAAGATGAACAAAATCGACGAGATCCCAACTGACTTTGCGGAGTACTGCCAGAGCTATAATGAATACCCCTCAAATTTGTTGAGAACTGAGGTGTTTGGCAATACGCGAGAGTCGTTCAAGAAACGTCTGTGCCAACCAGGACTTTTCCGCCCTCATGAGCAGGACCTCTGGGTCCGCGATCTGCAGGAAAACGCGACGGAGTTCGACAAGGGAAGGCGACTCATAAGCGTCAAAGATATCGAGGGACTGGTGCGTCCGGAAGGGGGAGACCCCTGGTGGAGATTTATGTTAGTTTGCTTCCTCCGGCAAAACGTGGTTTTACTCACAGGCGTGTTGTAGCTTCCTATTGTCAAAGACGTCTCGAGATCCGCTGTCTTGCTCGAAGGAGCAGCTTGCCTTTCTTTTGACATACCACCAAGTTACGCCATTGTTCTTAGACCTGGTTTTCACCTTCAGAGCTCGCCAACGACCCCTGACCAACGCCCTCTTCCGCCATGAGAACTACCTTGACGAAGGCGCCCCGTCGCTCCGACTTCCCCATCTCGGCCGGTCTGGCATACAGGTTCAGCATGCATTCAACCTCCTTACTGTAGAGAGGAGTGATATGCCTGAGGAGAAAAACCAGTGGCCGCTCCGCCATGCGTCCCTGTATCACTCACTGGATTTGGAGACGGGACGTGCGGTGTATATCCTGTTGAAGGCCAACACCAAGTTGGCGAAGCGAATCAAGGATGCGACGGGGGAGAATAGACACTTGCGACCCGACACCCCGAAAACGCCGGAGCAGTCCTTTGTGGCAAGCTTGCAGGTTCACCTAATCATGCTCGAATGGGCGGTCGAATCCTGGAGCGAGTATATCGACGGCATGGATGACACCCTCCGCCCTCAGGGTGTAGAGGCCAAGGTCGCCCCAATCACGGGTGTTAGCAGCCCGGTCGAAATAGCCGAGAGATACCATCGTCGAGGCAACAGCTTTCCAAAGCGAGTCTCCCACCGAGCCACGCTCTCTCGCCAAGGAACTTCCCAAACGACCATATCCCGACCGGGGACAGTGAGCCGGGAGAGTCAGCCCAATAGTGTTCCAGAAGAGTCCCAGGAATCGCCACGGTCACCTGTGACGCCAACCCGGTACAGCAGCCGATCTTTCTCGAGTTTCTTGCGGCGGGCCTCTGGTCTTGAATCTCGATCCACCATCGTGGGGGCTGAGGAAAACACTGCGGAGGAGCCCGATGAATTGTTGGAGCAGCTTAAAGACATTGGGGAAAAGTTTTCGTTTAGTAAGCTGCAAAGATTGGGCCTGATAGGCGACGAGATCGACCGGAGCATACTAGCGGTGGAGCAGAGCAAAGAGGTCGTTGCTCAGCTGGAAGAGCAGTATCGTACTGTGGTGTCGTCCTATGCGTTCAAGACGCTTATGGATGAGGAGAAGTGCAGGATGAGCACTGCGATGTTCTTTCAGCGGGTGCGCAGTGTCCTTCGCGACCTAGAGGCTCATCGGCGGCGTCTCCTCGATCTCTCTCGAACTGTCGCAAATGACATGCAGATGGTGAGTGGCTGACTGCTTGAGGTAGCGTGGCTTGCATTGGTTGTCTCTAACATTGTTGGCTGTCCAGTCCGAGTCGTTGATCCAGTTCGCCAGCGTCCGCACATCAGAAGCGTTGCAGCTGGTGGCTAAGACCTCGAGCGATGAGATGATGAAGTGGACGCACAAGATGCACGAAATCGCCATCAAGACCAAGCAAGAGACGCTTTCGATGCACGTCATCACCATCTTCACTCTCATATTTCTGCCGGGGACCTTCATCGCCGTAAGTGTAAGCATGTGATCCTGAATTCGCGTGCCCTTTTTTTTTCTGACAAGCGAGTCTCGTGAACAGACCTTTTTCAGCAGCGGGGTATTGCACTGGGACGATGACGGGACTCTAGGTAGCGACTACCTGGTGAGAGGCGCTGGTATTCGACTCTTCTTGTCTATTGCCTTGCCGACGACGGCCATAACCGTTGCTGCATGGGCATTCATGTATGGCGTGGCTAGACGATGGGCGAAACAACACGCCCGAGGGCTCCCTGGGTACGCCGACGAGGCCGCGTTACCGTCTGCCCCGCAATATTCTGCTGGGCAGAATGTCAATCCCAGTGTCAGCCCTATTGGGGGAGAGAAGTCCGGAACAGGTTTGGGAATAATGTGACCATGACTAGCATGCAATACAGACGTTCAGTTGATTCTATGATTGATGCGTTGCGGTTCTTCTCTGGTGCCAGTGATCCAGTTGCGGTTGAAGACTGGGAATTGAAGAGCTCGAAAGACGAAGGCCCACCGGATGTTGGTCCACAGGAAAGTGGGGCCAGGATTTCTTTCCTTCCTCTTTTCTCGCAATTGTCAGCTCCGACCTAACGATCTCTCGGGTGCTTCGTGTTTTTGGTCTAGCCTCACGCTGTGACGTGTGCGATCCCAAATTGTGTTCATGATCTGCCAGTCGATGTGGGATTGCAGTGCAGCAACCCCGAACCGCTGAATAGGCTTCAGGGGTAAAAATAACGCTAGTTTTTGCAGTGCACAAAGTGTGTCACGTGCAGCAGTGCCACGCCAATGGCTGTGCATGCGACCTTCCCAAGCCTTCTTCCGCATTGGCGAATTGCTGCGATCATGGTCAGCGAGGGCGGCTGCCGCGCACGGGCCGAATGCCCTTCGAACCCCAAGCTCCTCATCAGCTCCCGTCTGGTGGTCTCGATCAGACAAGGCTCTCGCTTCGATGGGCAGATTTGTCCTCCCTACCATACCCTCCACTGCAATTGCTTCAATTCCCACGAGCCTTACATCCTCGCAACCTTTCGCCCAGCAAAGCCTGCGAGAAGCACACGACATGGGGCCAGCCGACGGACAGCGTGGACCCCTTTTCGAAGAGCTTTGAGCCCCGCGCAACGCCGAGACTTTCCCCACATCGCCCTCTGCCCGCTGTCGCGACCAGCTGAGTCGCGGCGCGCCTACGACCGATGACTCCAGCCGACCCCGAACCCTTCCGCAGATTCGCCGCGTTTGTTGCCGACGTTAAGTCCAAGCATGTCGGCCGCGACATCGCTGGCAACTCGAAGAACTACGTTCCACTGAGCGCCCTGCGAGGGTACTGGACTCCAGACAACGTTGCGCGTGTGCTCCACGCATTTTCGGGCAACAACCGTCTCATCATCGACATCGGCGTCATCAAACGACAGTATCTACGAATCTTCTCGACTCTCGTATATAGCGGACCCGAAGCCGTTCTGAACTTGCAGCGATTGTTCATCAGCTACAAACTTACAGACAACAACTTGCCATGGCGTGTCCGACCGAGCGAATGGCCAGACGAGAAATTCTTCAGGGAGTTCTTTAAGGAGAAGTTCGCTCCCCACCAATGGCAGTTCTTCCCACTCGACTTCCACCCCGATCATCTCCATGACCTTATTGTAGGCGATGACTGCATATTGCCTATCGATCGTCCCGTCCAAATTTTCCACAGCTATGCCTCCGACGTAGAACACTTCGACATCCACGATGAATACAACCACCTCGAACGGGTATGCACCTCCAACCTTTGAGTACCCTCTCATATCCTTGCTCCTTCCAGGCCTCCACTGCGTTGAAGACATCAACCGCTGACATCAACGGCATAAGCAGGATCAGCCAACGAAGAAAACGTTCGTCTTCAAAATCTACCAGTACAAACGATACGAAGAAGCCTACGAAAATGAGCTCCGAGCGCTGCGCCGACTTAGCGTCGAACCATCCGAGAATGTTGTGAAGCTCTACGGTTCATTCAGACAACATGGCTCATACTGCTTAATATTGGAATATGCAGACGGCGGTGACCTGGGCAAGTATTTTTGCAACATCCCAGCGCCTTCGACACCCGAGGACGTGATGCTGTTCTGGAAGAGCCTATTCCAAGTCTTCTGGGGCCTGGATAGGATCCACCAACTGAGGTACAACAGGGATGTGCCAATCAAAGGCCTCCATCAAGACATCAGACCAGAAAATATCCTTCTCGTGAGAGGTACATCAGGATCTCCCTATGATTTTACGCCCAAGATTGCGGACTTCGGCCTCTACAGTCCCGTGAGAACGGCAAAAGCCAGGGCCAGTGGATCAATGGGATTGGACCGCTACGGGAGTCAACGATACAGTGAGACTTCTCAGACGTCAAAACTTGCTGCCCCTCTCCGTTCTGACAAAGTATCTAGGCTCGCCCGAGTGTTGTCACTACACGATCCAGCGCCACAATGGAACCAACATGATCTCTACTTCCGCCGATATCTTCTCGATGGGTGCCGTCCTGAGCCACACTGCTGCCTGGGTAGTTGGTGGGCCTGACCGGCAGGTGGCCTACTACAGAGAGCGCAGGGACTTTCACGCTGCATATCACCCCCGATTCATGGATAGTGGCTACGAGGGCTGCTTCCACGACAGTATCGAACCGCTACCCATCGTACGGGATATTCACAACGCGTTCCGCGATCACTGTAAGACATTTAACGATGGCGTCACTCCCGAGGTTCTCGACTGGGTCGAGAAGTTTATGCTTGTCGGCCCTTCGAAAGATCGGTTGCGGACTCGGCCAATTATCGGGAGGTTCGACCGACTGATGGATAAATATTGCAAATACGCGCCTGCGCCGCCGCTGGCCACACCCTGTTCGGCTTCTCCTTCCACAGACCCACCAACTGGTGCATCCGACATGACAGCCCCGTCTCTCGTATTTTCTGAGCTGGCCCCTTCACCCTCTACCATCGATGGTGTCTCACCTCCACCCACCACTTCTCCACAACCCAGCGCTCAATCTATTTGTCGGCCTCCCTTGCAAACTGTCCCCCAGCTTGGCGGTGTCAGGGCGGTCAACCTTACTGCATCAACACACACAGCAACCGCATCAAGTGAAGCGCAGCAAGAGAGCTCTGGCACTGAGCAGCCCGATAATCCTGCCACGCCGATGGAGAGTCAACAACTATCGCCACTGCAGACTCAGCAGGCCAGAACGTCGCTCGCCTCCTCGCTTAACCCATCGCCAGTCACAACCGTTGGCCCCAAAATCCGAGATGTCTTTGAGTTCCAACAAAACTTGAAGGGGAGCAGCGGAGAGGCAGGCCAGGCTACCGCCGATCTTGTCCACCATCTAGAACACAATCTCGGTAATCGGGACCAGTTTTTCTTCATCGACGACTCCGAGAGCATGCGGCTTGAGAAGAGGACGATCTCTGAAGGGTTCTGCGCCCTGGCCCACATAGCCAAGCGGCTCGACCCCGACCGAGTGGAGCTGGCGTTTGCATCCCAACCCCGTAAGGTTTTCAAAGCAAGACGGACAAAGCGACTTAAGAAACTAGTTGATCGTTGCGAATACCGGGGCGATGGAAGCATGATGGAAAGCCGAATGGGGGACCTAGTCAATAGCGTCATCATTCCTCACCTGCCATACAGGATTTTCGGTGTCAATGTGAACATATTCGCCAGGAAGAAGGTCAGCATATACATATTTACAGATGGCGATTGGGGAGACGAGGAGCAACATGGCGACGCGTGCGGGGTGGAAAGGCCAATCAAGCGGTTGATAGAGGAGATGAAGCGTCGACGGCTTGACCGCACGGAGGTCAGCCTCCACTTTGTGCGGTTCGGGCAGAAGGAGAACGGAAGGAAGTACTTGGAGTACCTTGACGATTGTGGCCGTGTTGATGATATGTAAGCCCCCCTTCCGGCCCTTCGATCCCGTTGCTTTGCTAATGATGAATCCAGGGACATTGTTGACGTGAAGCACATTAATACTGATGTTGAGGGGATGGTCATCGGTCCGATAACTCGGAAGAACGATGACAAGGCTTCCGAGGCTAGCTAGAAGCCTGCCCGGAGCTCAATGGCATGGGGTATTTACATGGCGGGTTGTTGGGTGATATCATTGGGAAGGCGTTATATACCAGGATCTACTTCTATACAAGGGCTCTTTTTGAACATCAGCACTCTGTACTTCGTACTTCCATCATATTTTGCCCTTGGCTTTGCATGAAACGATCGAGCAACTCTTCACCAGTTCCGAAGTGGCGACTGTTCAACATGCCGCGGCTGCAGGGGCAGCGCTCAATGTCTGCGAAACATTTTCTGCGGCTGCGGTTTGCAGATTCTCATCTCAATGATACGTGGGCATTTGAAACGCACGGTTGCCGTCCTTGTCGTCGGGCTGTTGTCGTTCTCGGCCGAGGCTATAGTCTTTTTCCAGACTGGGGGATCTGGTGTATCGGAGAGCAATCTGTCTCGGCCCTTTCTCTTCAACCTTTTTGTAACCATGGTGTCGATTCTCCCCTTTTTGGCGGTCTGGCTTTTGGCCTTCGCCGTCCTGATTCTGTGGCTACGCAAGAGGAGAATCCATCGTCCGAAACATGACGAGCAAGTCTCCATTGGGTTGGCAAATGCTGAACGGGAATTTGGGATTGCAGACACAACAGAAGAGAATCCCAGACGAGGTTATACATCTGGGGAGATGATCGAGACGAGGTCACTGACTTATATCTCTGTCTTTTTTCTCCCTCTTGCTTTGGGCACCTCCGCCTTGAGTGGGTCTGGTGCACTTGGGTTGACGGAATTCATGGCAGCCTTGGGATGGAAAGCTCGCTTGCCATTCTTTGTTCCGAGGAGCGCGACGGTGATCACAGAGCTAGATCAGATGGTTTCACTTTGCATAGGAGTTACAAAACATCCTCATTGAAATGATTTTGGACGCTGGCGCCGTCAGCGGAGGCCGAAATATTCCGGGTGTTTTTGAGCAGGGACGCGGCGATTTCGATGAATTGAAGAATGTTGCCCGCCAGGGCTAGTGCTGAGCAGGGTTCCATTCTGATGTGTTTGATGCCTCGCGAGAGTCATGGAGATGCCAATGCTGTAAATAATTTCCACTCGGACGGACAACGAAAACCAAATTTTTGAGAAAGAAAGAAGGAAATAGAAAAAGAGCAAACGAGGATGCCTGCGAAGCTGCCCGGCAGTCTGCCTAACAGAACGCTGGACTTTTGCCACTTAAGGTGGCTTAGCCTTTGTTGCGTTTTCCTCTGCAAGCTAATGGTTTAGGCTCGCTATCTGGGAAGATGCGATGCCGTGGAACCTTCCTGCAGAACAGCCTAAGGCGGCAGCACTCTTGCCCACAGTTCGGCTGGCCAGCGAGGTGGTAAGTGGAGACAGAAAAATATTTTATCTTGGTAGCTATACCTGTTTTGGGCGTCAGACTTTTTCCAACACTTTTGAACACTCCTGACCTACCCATATCGCAATGTACCGCGCTCCTGCACGTCCCTAACCATACCTAATCTAGGCAAATAGGAAAATCAAGCTGATTTTTACTGCACCCTGGCTAGCGCGTTGTCGATTAGGGCCTGACTGGACGCTGGGCTTCTATCATATAAGGTGGCTTGGCCTGTTGCACTTTCTTATATAACCAGTAGCTTAGAGACTGCTGTGCCGACAGTTTTGCCAACGCGATAACATTGGTATGCGGGCCACTGCACACACCGCTCATAAGGGGTCGCAATGTGTTAGGTACACTGGACACTGGAAACTGTGAAATCGAAAGAGGGTTGCAAACTGGTTAATTGTGTTGCTTATGTGTTCAGTTCTTGCAAAACGTTCTGTTTGGGGACACATGGCCTTCGCACTTCGGGTCCACCATAAATTTTCATACAGAACCCTAACCCCAATATTAAAATGGCTGGTAGCAAAAAAAAAAGGGAAGTGCCCCTAGCAGGCGTCTTCGAGAATGGGGACCGATTTTTGACCTAGAGTCAAAGTAAATTCAGCATGCTGTGGCGCAGCCTGCCGAAAACAGTAATTAGAGTGAGCCAGCCTGACCAAGTCCTGAGCAGGGACTGAGCCGAGCCTGAGCAAGGGAGAGCAATGTCACGTGGGTGAGGTACGAAAAAAGAAATTTTGTGCGCCTAGATTCGTCGCACAAAACATGCATGTCAGCCCGAGTGCGCGACTTTTCAACATCTGAGACATTCTGTTTCTTTTCAGTAAAGCTTCAAGAGCTGAGATGCACCTTTCCCAATTTGTCAAAGCAGTCGAGCACAAAAAAAAAAAAAAAAAAAAAAAAAAGGAAAAAATTGGAGATAAAAAAGTTGGCTTGTTCGGGTACCGGGAATCGAACTTCGGGTCTACTGGCCTACGCTGAAAGAGGCAAACGCTAGAAGATGCAAACGCTAAGAAAATCAAGACCAGTTATGCTAACCACTGCACCATACCCGATTGCATTTGTGTGCCAAATTTAGTATGGGTTGATAAGTTGTTCTGGTATATACGTATCTATGGGGAATAGCCTGGGAGCCAAGTGGAAGGAATGGCGGTGGCTTGAAGTTTAAACTCAGTGGGGCGTATCAACTACTAGAGCGCTTACCAACTAAGTGTTAGGTAGACCTGACCAGCTGAGCCAAGTCTCGTAGCTGAACCCCATTACGAGGAGCAGCATCTTTGCCCTGCACACCACCAGGTCTTACTGGACGACGTGATCCATCGCCGACATTTCAGGCCGCCACAAACCGCCACCTTTGTCGTCGCTCTCAGTATCAGGGTCACAAACAGAGCAGGAGTTGCGATGACAAGATAGAGAACTCGTATCGCAAGACAACTTACATGGCCAAGCAACTCGTATTGTCACTGAAGCCATGAAACCAGGCTGCTTGCCGGACAACGCTCATCACCAGTATGAGAGCTACAAGTATAAGAATGTCTTCATTTCCGTCTGCGTCGTTGGATTGTTCATCAGACTCGCATCAACTCCAAACAGTCGCTTTCACCTATCACTCATACTCGACTAATTCCAGTTCCGTTTTGTCAAAACCGCCAGGATGGAGGTGACTAACGAATGTGCCGCCGACTATCGCGACTACACCACGCGTAAGTTTATCATGCGTAGTTTCTGACTTGGGCGGACGAGTACTTACGATCACAGGCTTTGCCAACAGCATCGGCTGTTTCATCCCCGCCAAATGCATCTCGAGCGTTGCCGTCTCCGCAACCGACGGCACCATTGCGTACTACCACGTCAACCCCGCCAAGGTGTGCGCATTGGGTCTCGACTTGCTTGATCGGCTCAACAACCCCGATGATGAGAAAGAAGCCCCCGCGCAGCCCTACACCATGGCACAGCCCCATGAGCCTGACACGCCCAAGTTCATGCAAGACAAGGTAGTCGGTTCGGGAACCGGCTTCTATATTGGCAATGGCCTAGTCGCTACTGCGGGACATTGTATCTTTGCCGAGGATGGCAGCGGCAGGCCGGATGATGATATCCTATCGGGATATTTTATCACCAACTTTACGCAGGGTCTCGATGATGGCAACAACGGAAGGATTGACAAGGCCCATGTCTTTGCTGTTAAAAAGTATGTCATTTCTTTCTTACCTGTCTCTCTCTCTCTCTTCTTTCCCTTTTTTTTTTTTTTTTTTTTTTTCTTTTTTTTTTTTTTTTAAATTTTTTTTTTTTTTTTTTTTTCTTTGTTGTAT
>Ga0247765_1000784_pt1 | contig 21093 bp, 19 predicted proteins | sample UWRJL106311C6_FD_179949 | JGI IMG/M metagenome (GOLD analysis project Ga0247765, IMG submission 179949) | Plant litter microbial communities from Arlington Agricultural Research Station in Wisconsin, United States - UWRJ-L106-311C-6 | ecosystem: Environmental > Terrestrial > Plant litter >... | reverse complement strand
CTCGTAGAAATGTTTTGTTTGGGGTTGTTTTTTTTTTTTTTTTTTTTTACCATTGGCCTCGAGCTCAAACAAAACTGCTCTGGTCCTGCCAGGATTATCAGGATCAGCTTCATGTCTGAGCCAACTGCTGAACCCAACCACCATTTGTCCTTCTTCTCCTTCTCCTTTGATGGGAAGTAGGGCAAGTCTCATTAGCGACCTGGGGCTGCGAATTGCAGATGGAATCCAGTCCATGTGCAACTGCTGCAGCTCCGTGGCGTAGATTAGGATTTTTGGGAACTGATACCGAGCTCCGTCATCCGGAGCGGATGCGAGCAGGGCGGCAAGAGACTGCGCATCCTCGACACGGGCTTCGCGCACCTCTATCCCCGGCGGCAATGGGTTGGGCATTGATAATTCAAGTGGGCATTTGATACGATGAGATGGAAGTATTCTGCGCCGCGACAGAAAACGAAGCCGACATCAATGGATACCAGTCACACTTTTTATATATACCGCACGACTACCTACCTAGTTACCTTAGGTACAATGCAAAACAAGGAATCCCCCGATCGGTTCGGCGTAGAGGAAACGAGACCCATGTGCCGGCGCGCAGTGGTTAAATGGCGTGACCACCGTGGCCCCGCCGCCGTTCGCTCCGGCTAAAACCCTCGGGCCTGGTTCGACCAAACGTTGAGGTATCTCGGGGAAGGGAGGGGAGACGGACTGGAGACGCACAAGCAAAAGGAATGAACATGATACGCGCCCAAAGCATGAACATGTTACAACAAAGGGTTCGGAAGGGACATGTAACCCGACCCCTAGTCCTTTCATCTTAAACTGCCGTCGGGGGCAGCGATCAACGGGCACGATGTCGGCATCCGTCAGTCCATGTCCATCACCACCACCACCACCACCACCACCACCACTTGACATTGGACATCACGGCCTTTCACGGCGACATCCATTTACCCTCCTGCTTGCCCTTGAACCCATCTTTAAATCTACCAGACCGTCTAGTGTTTACATGGAGAAGAATTGACATCATTAGTCATGGCCGTTTGCTTCCCAGTCGTTATCTCAAACTTCAAGCACAGAATTTTGAAGGATCAATTGCTCGTCGATACGGCTCGCCGCCAATCTGTAGTGAATAATAGTTATAATCAGCGTCTGCACTCTCAGGATCTTTGACTTTGGGACTCTTTCTCTCCTTACCGGATATTTACATGGCGTGCCTCCACCCACTGGTATGATGCGACTTGAGAGCTTCAGTCCTTCATTGCTCTTGGCATCTGGATTTGGTAGGGGTGCTGCGTGAATGGCTGTTGCGGTAAAGAGCCCGAGGATAGCAGTGACAAGCTTCATCTTTGGTAAATTGAGGATTACTGCGCTGACGGTATTGTTAAAAAGAACAGAAAGGGATGTAGAAGCAAGCAGGCAGCAGAGCTAATGGCGGGGATCGAGCCACATAAATATCTCGTCCAACAAGGTGTGACGAGAAGGCCCCCAATGAATAATGTTCCAACAGGTGTCGGGGTTCGCAAATAAATTTAAAGTTGGCAACTATCATCTCTCAATTCCACATCAGCCAGGCCAGGCATGCAACTAAGATCTCACTGCCTCCTTGATGCCAAGGCGTGAACCTGGGAAGGAACGGACATGCCTCGCACTTTTGCATGGAAAGTCATTTGAACATGAGTAACTCGTAAATACAAGCAAACCAGGATTTTTTTCATCAATCATACCATACTTGGAAAACGTGTTTTTACGAGAAACCAGAATCTACAATTTTTGCTTCTTTGCTGGTTCTTTGCTTGAACGCTCGCTCAGCTGATGTCATTTTCATCGAGGTTCATGGTGATTCGTTGACTAAAGCCATGGTCTGGTTTCAACGCATAAATATTGAAACCAAAAACAACGCAACGATTCGCTGAACCTTGGGAGCTAAAAACTCCCAGTCTCACACTCCGTCGGGGTTAATCATGGCACAGCCCCTCCATGAACCCGAGTTGAACTTGTGTGCCCCGCGCCGCCCGCGCCATGGTGATCATCAGATGCAATCATCCCATCTCACTTTTTTTTCTTTTCGGGTCGCTTCCTCATTGGAACTACCAGCCACCAAAAGATGCAATACAGTTGAGATTGCCAAGTCATTCCCTTTGCTCCTCCTTCACCATCAGAATGCTTTTATGTGCTAGACACCCCCAAATTAAACCTCCATCGACTTCCACAAGATATGCCTGCGAGCACGTACCTAGATAGATACCTACACGCCGAGTAGATGCTAGGGTAGGACAGAGAGAAGGTCATAAAAAAAAAAAAAAATTAGGCCACACCAACACAAGCAAAGTAATCCGCGAACAACATGGTACAATCCGCTCTCGCATAGGGGTTCCAGCGAATCACCTGCTGCGCACTAACATGGTGTTTAGCACCGACAGATTCACAGGTATCGCCGCGTCGGACGAAATAAAATGTCTGGCAGTTGGATACCATTTCCGGCTGATAGGGCAGGGGGGTGGCGATCCCGTTGCGGCCTCGCGTGGCGGAGCTTCCTGTGCCTGACCCTGACCCAGCGGTAACAGTCGTAGTCATAGTGATGGTTTTTTGCGTAGTCTCGGTAGTGGTGCGGATCGACGTCAGAGTGATAGTAGTGGGGGAGAGGATTGTGGTAGTGAGGAATTGGGTTATTGTCTTCGTTCTGTGAACTTGCACGGTGTTGGTAACGGGCACTTCAACCGTGGTAGGTACCGGGATGGGAATCTCGACAGTGGTAGGCACGGGCACTTCAACTGTCGTTGTCTCCGCTGGCGCGGTCACCTCGACGGTGATGAAAAGAGATGTGGTACTCCGAGAGGTAGTTCGCACAGTCGTTGTCCTGGTCATGTACAAGGTAGAATGCAGTGTTCTCCTCGCTGTAGTCGTTACTGTAACGGGGCTGATGAGGGTGGTTGTTATTAGAAGCGGGGGGATTTCGATTAGCTGCGTGGTAGTAACGGGTTTTGTGACGACTTCAGTGATTGTGGAGATTATCTGTGTTGTTGCTGTCGCGACAAGTGATTCGGTAATCGTCGTTGCTACCTCAACTGAGGCGGTAAATGTCGAGACTATTGGTGCAGTAGCTGTGGTCGTAATTAATTCGGTAACTGTTGCTGCTGCCTCGAGTGAAGCTGTAACCGTTGATGTGATAGTTCTGATGTCGCTGCTTGGCGGTGTCTGGCTCGCCGGAACCGTCACCGTAACGGCCTGAGTGACCGTCACGGGAGTCGCGGTGAAGTTTCTATGCTCCGGCCATGGCGGACCACTTGCCGCAATGCAAAAAGATTGGTTTGCTGGAAGGTCTCCGCAGGGCAGAGATACGGATGGGTTCTGCGATGGTTATTAGCTCGGTTGCTCGGTTTAGTTAACAGAAAGTAGACCCACCCATTCGTGAAAGTCCACCATCGAAAGCTCAAACTCCTCCTCGATGCGCCCGCAAGTCCAAGATCCATCATTATCAAGCCACCAGCCGCAGTATTTGGTCGTACTTCCGTCGTAAGGAAACTTGGGAATGATATTTCTTCGGCCCAAGCTGATATGCAATGAGTCTGTGGCAGCAACCAAATGCAAAAAGACAGTGAATGAAACCAGTATTATGCGTACGGTCAACATCATTTCGTTCCTCTTGGCCTGAGGAAAGGTGGATAGGACTGGTGATATGGGTTAGGTTGGGGAAATGGAACAAACCAGGTTTGGTCATCAACATGGGTATTTGCTACCTTTGGGACCTACCAGACCACGCAAGCCCCCGCTGAAAATCTCGCATATCTCACAAATCATAAAGATGCGTTGGTCCCCTTGACTGCACGATGGAGGCTGCAAAGTACTACCGGGAAAGAAACGAGGCTCGCTCAATATCGATCCGATCCACGTCATCATCCATACATCTTCTCGTTGGTCGGAATAAATGAACTGCATGCAAAACCCCGCCATCTCACCCCCAGTCAGCAAATCAGGTGAGAATCGCATTCAAGCGCGCTGCAACGTCGTCTGCTTGTGTCGTGCAAGTGAGCGTGCGAAATGGGAATGAAGCTGTTCAATTACTAGGATTATATCTCGCATACTGGCGGTGGCGTGTATGTGAGTGTTGGACTTAGGCTTGTCTTCAGCTCGCACTTTGTTGTTGTCCCGATGTGGTCACCCTCGCGGGATTTATCGGTTAACGTCACAGAGTGCTTCACAACATTAGACCTACCTGTAGGTGTCTGTGGTGGAACTCTGCTGACCCCACAAGACTCTCCTTGACCTAATTCAACTTGTTCAAGCTGCCCATCAGCTGTAAAACGGGGGATAGATGACTGCAGTCAGCAGAAGTGGCCAATCGCGTGTCGGACTTTATCCTTTCTGCCCCATGTCCAACTTGCTAATGAGTGGGTACCTACCTACCTATGCAGCGGAGAAGGTGCCATGGTACATACTGTAAATTGTCGTCTACGCTGAAGGTAGCAGAACAAAGATAAAAGAGAGGGTGGTTTCCTGGTATCAAGAACCTGGTTCCAATGAGCATTTAAAATCTTTTACTTTGCCCCCCGTCATACTCAAAACTCTTTGTCCCTGTGTTGATAGGAGGAAATTCTGCATCGCAACGTTCGTTATTAGGCACTCGGGCTCCCGGGGTAATAGGCTGGGAGATTAGAGCTGGTCCTCTTTTCGGCTCCCAGCGACGTTCCGACTGCTACAGTTTTTCCGGTCCACACATACAGTGGGAAATTTTGGCTGGATAGCGAGCGGGTGGATTTGCCCAGAGGTCGCTGAAAAGACTCCAATTGGTGCGGAAGACAAATCCGTGAACTAACATGGACAAAGACTTTATAACCCACCACGGTGCTCGAAAATGGGGTGAGAGAGTCAATACCTACTTACCTGATAGAGATAGAAGACTGGAAAACACCCATCGACCACCTCGAGGACGTTTGAGAAAAAAAAAATCGCCATGCGGTGCCTGCTTCCCCTCTTTGCGGCCATCGGGTCGCATGCCGCCCTCACCTACGTCGGTGCCGATTGGTCCTCGGTAATAGTCGAGGAGCGCAGGGGGGTTGCGTACAAGGACAGCAGCGGTAAAGCTGCGCCGCTCGAACAGATTCTCAAAGCCAGCGGCATGGACACAGTCCGACAACGAGTCTGGGTCGACCCAGCTAATGGCGATTACGGAAACGATTACAACCTCAAACTCGCCCGACGAGCAAAAGCTGCTGGATTAAACGTCTACGTCAACTTCCATTACAGCAACTCCTGGGCTGACCCCGGAAAGCAATACACCCCGACCGGATGGCCAAGCGATATCGGCGCGCTCGCCAACCAGCTTTACAACTACACCAAGGGCGTGCTGGACCAGTTTCAGGTAGCGGGGATCCAACCCAACATTGTTTCCATTGGAAATGAAATTCGCGCGGGTCTTCTCTGGCCCACCGGCCGAACCAACAACTTCGCCAACGTCGCCCGCCTACTGAAATCAGCGTCCCGCGCCGTCCGCGAATCCTCGCTCCGTCCCCAGCCCAAAATTATGGTCCACCTCGACAACGGCTGGGACTGGAACGCTCAACGCAACTGGTACACCTCGTTACTTGCCTCGAACGGCGGGTTCACGCTCGATGACTTTGACCAGTTTGGCGTGTCATATTACCCCTTTTACGGATCGGGCGCAACGCTGGCGGCACTGAAGTCTTCCCTCACTAATATCGCCAAACAGTGGCCTGGCAAAGACATTATTGTGGCCGAAGTGAATTGGCCGCAGCAGTGTTCGCGAGCGGGGACATTTCCCAGTGATTTAAGAGGAATCCCGTTTTCAGCGGCGGGGCAGACGCAGTATCTTAAGAGTGTGGCGGCAATCCTGGAGGGACTGCAGGGGGTTAATACTACGGGGCTGTTTTACTGGGAGCCAGCGTGGTTGGGCAATGCCGGGTTGGGATCTTCATGTGAGTCGAACACCATGTTTGCGAGAGATGGGACGGCTCTGTCGAGCATGTCGGTGTTTGGTGAGATATGAGGGCGATATGTGCCAAGTGTGGCGGGATTGATAGGAAATATCTACTCGGAAAATTTCCATAATTTTTGTTGCAAAAGTGCATCCTGCCACCGCGGCTAGTCACGGGCAAAATTCAGCATCAAATTTGTTTTGTAGATGAGAAGGGGTCTCGTTCATTCTATTTCTGTGGAGAGAAACCGAACCGCACTGGAGAGAGGGTTTGTAGATATATTTGCCATCCAATATTTTTGGACGTTTGGTCCAGCCACCCAAGCAGGTAAGCATCGTTCCATGGTCCTCGCCACCGCAGAAACCCTTCGCTTAGTTTTGGCACCGCTAACCCCAAGGTGCGACATATCCGTTTCGAGATGCTTTCCTTACACTAACATAACATGGTGACACAGTCCTTCAGAAACACTTCGCTGTCCAGATCCTCGCAGCCGGGAGGGAGTTTTAGCTCGACTCCAACGTCCTTAAGATACTGAACCACTTCATATGCCCCGTGGACGACAGCCGCCATGGCAGGGAGCAAGATAGGTCTGTATCGCGCCACATCAGTGCCATCAAGTGACTTGAACCTGTTAAAGTCCCTCATAACAAAGCGACAGTCCGGCCCAGTCAGGTGCGGTGGTGGCGTGCCATCCGACCATCTCTCTCCGAACTCGCCGGGGGAGGGAATTCCGCTGCCTGTCTTCTCGACGATGAGGTGCTGTAGCATTGTGACGGCGGCCGCTACGTTCACGTCGGCGGGAAAGTGTGGCTGAATGTTTTTCACGATATGGTCGCGGCAGCGCGCGATGGCTGCTCGGAACACGACACCGTTGGACCGGAATTGCGGTTCCTCGGGCTCTGAACCTTGGAGACACCGGTACACGGCCAAAGGGGTCTGGGTCTGCACATCTGGGTCCATGAGGCCAACGGCAATAATCCAGCCTCCGCGACTCACGTCGGCCTCGCCGTGGATGGGGAAACTCAAATTGACGCTCCCCGCACGTGTGGTGAACCTGTCACGATACCAGGGAGGATAGCCGTTGAGCAGTTTCTCAAGATCCGATTTTGTCAATTCCCCGCGTCGTCGCTGAAATTGACCCTGGAAGTGGTAGAAGGGAAGGTTCCCAACTATTTCGCGGGACACCTGCGTGGTTCCAAAGCTGAGGGATCGCGGGTTCCAGGAGGACGATTTCCTGTCCGGGGCGGTACAGAGGACGCAAGCCAGAATGGTGCGCAGATCAGTGCAGATGAAATCGCAGGAGGGTGGGACTTGGGCAGGGAGATCTTTGAAGTAGCTAGGGCGGCGCTCCGAGAGCCTCCAGGCCCGGTTGAGGATCACAGCCAGGGAGGAGTCGGATTCCCAGCACCGAAGTTCTTTTCGATGAATGCCCAAGTGGCTGCAGGACCATTGCGAAAAGGCTGCGCTGCCCATGAGGCAATCGTGGACTTTGCCGTCGGGCACTTGGCTCCATTTTAGCACGAGGACGCGCTGGCGACCCTTGCGGATTCTTTCGATTCCTGACGAGGCAACGGGATAGATCATCTTGGCCCCGAAAATGCCGAGCGCTAGAAGCACCGCTCCCATGCTCCAATCCGGGCTACTGTCAGGCATTGTGGTGGAGCGGGATACGTTGTGTCGGCTTCTGAGGTGTGTTTTTTCGTCCTTGGACTTCTGCATGTGGTGGAGCTGAAACTCAAGCCGGGCTGGCCAGCCAGAAAATGGCAGACAGCCAGGAGGACTGGCACGTGCAGAGCAAGACGCCCAATCAGCAGCAGCATCAGGTAGGCGCGCACCGCCTGTTGCCTTGTTTCATGGACGGTGTGCACAGCCACCGTGGAACACGCGGACTTGGCGACCAAAAGAAAGGGCTCAAAAAAAAAAACCACTCACAGTCTGAGCACCCATCAGACGGCCCACCAGCAACGTCCCCAACTGCTAGTCGGGGAGGGTTTCGAGACCGAATTGTCAGCATGGTACGTTGATCCACTGGCCAAGTACCTAGGCACCAGGCAAAGCTACAGCGTCCGACCACTTTGGTGGACGCCGCCAGGATTGCGTCGGTCAATGGCTCCAGCTAACCTTGATGCGTCGACAGGATCCACAGCAGCAACTTGAGCAGGCAATCTACGACGGCGACTTGGCCGCGGTTAAAAAATGCCTAGAGCAGGGAGCTGACGTCAACAAGCGCGTTGACGGGCGTCTTCCAGCTGTGATCGCCATCTCGGAAGGCAGTGACGACATCGCCAGCTTCCTCCTACACCACGGCACCGATCTATCTTTGCCAGCACCTCTGCCGCCCCAGCCTGTCGTCTCCAACCCTGAAGCCACACGCCCTTTCGTTGTTAAGGTTTTTGCCTTCCTCAAGGCCATCACTCCCAAGCTCTTTGTCGGGACAGCCATGTCGCTGACCGCCGCTCGTCTGAGGAGGGCACAGTTGCTCTCTGAGTCAGCTACCCAACACATCTGCGCTATACTCAACCCACAAACTCCTTTAGGTGTTGAAATCATCTCTTTCATCACCTCCGTCCTCCCACTGCCAGGCTTCCGCCCTCGCCTAGGCACAGTACCACACCTATTGGTTCTTTACTCCCTCTCACACAAGCTCGACGGCCGGTACAAGGCCATCGTGGGTGCTCTATTATCATGGAGTTGGAAGGGTATATTCGGCCGAGCAGTTTTGGATGTCGCAGGCGGCGCATTGGTTGCATCTCTCTTCAATCGCGCCAAGCGACCTCCGCAACCGACCAAGGCCAATTTTGGGGGGCTGGAAGTTATTGACGGCATCGTCAGCTCAAAGTTCAAGCGAGAATCCCTCATCCTGACAATCTTGGAGCTCGGAATTCTCACGCCCGAGTACATTCAGAGAGTCCTGCTCTCCGAGGAAACTCCCGGAGCGCGAGAAAAGCCCAGCGCCATTGCCATGTTGTGGCAAACGAGCGTCGAGTGCTCATACCCCAGAGCCATACAATCGTTACTGGACCTGGGTATTCCAGTAGACTTGGACCTTAGTGATCCTCTATACTCTTTGTTGAATGATGGGAAGTTCAAGGCCACGGCCCTTGCCATAGCAGCGCACAGCCGAGATCTACCTATCATTCGAATTCTCTTGGGTCATGGAGCGGATCCCAATGTCCGCACGGGTGTCGGTACACCCCTCATCCTTGCATTGAGCGGATCAAGGACAGATGCGGATAACATGCACGATCTTGTCGAGCTCTTTATAGAGAAGGGTGTGAATGTCAACGCGGTTGACGAGGAGGGTCAAAGCCCATTGATGCATGCCGCCAAACATGCATCACCTCAGATTATCTTGAGACGGCTGGTACAGTCTGGCGCGGACGCTCGGGTCGTCGACAAACGCGGCCGTACTGCCATTCACCACTTGTGCGCAGAGGGCGGTGGTGAGGAGGCCCTGGATGCCTTGGCCTCCTCCATGGGCGAGGGCGGCTTGGAGATCCCCGACAACGAGGGGCTCACACCCTTTCTCCTTGCCGCATATTACGACCAAGTTCACGTGGCTAGGCACCTGCTTATGCGCGACGTAAACCCTTTGGCAGTGACCCAAGATGGACGGAACGCCTTGGCGCTAGTCGCCCGCTATGGACCTCACGACATGGTCAAGCTTCTTCTGGAGGCAGGCGTCAAGCCGGGCACCGATGCTCTGCTACCAGCGTGCCACCGGCATGTTGGACGCGCTCCGATACTATCTCTGATGCTCAACGGAGGTGCTGACCCCAACTGTGTCTCCTGGGAAGGCCGGCCTCTACACATTGTTTGCAGATGGATGTCCTACTCACGAGAGCGCCTGAACGACTATTCAGATCAGTTGGAATCGATCAGATTGCTCATACAACACGGCGCCGATGTGAATTCAACTCACACAAACACAAAGCGCCAGGTCCACCGCGGACGAAATAGCACCCCGCTGGGGCTAGTGGCAGCCCACGCCTCTTCCCAGATCCGAACCCAAGCTATAACGCTCCTCCTCAACGCGGGCGCCGATCCGGGTGGACTTGACGATGAAGGAAGGCAGGCGCTTTTGGCCCTTTGCGCTCAGCGAGGTTCACTCGAGAGTCTGGAGACTTTTCAAGAACGTGACGGACATGCTATCGAGCAGCTCCTCCACCACGGGGCCAGAGTCACCGACAAGGATTCCAAGGGGATGAACTGCATCCACCACGCTGCGCAAAGCAGAAACTTTCACGGGATTCTCGTATGCCTCCGTCATCTCCCGGACGGCCTATTCCGGCTAGAGGCAGAAGACAACAAAGGGCGTACGGCCCTCCTTGTTGCCTGCGCCGACACATACTGGATGACCCAGACCGAATACCAGGAGTGGTCTGAACACCAGAGTGCGGGAAATTTCTCGTATGGCAAATGGCACAGCTCGCTGGAATCAGGCTTCACGCTCAGGACACTACAGTTTGGGGGCGCAAGCCCCTACGCACAGGACGGCAACGGCGCTTCGTCCCTGCACATCGCGGCCAAGGCCGGCAATCCCCGCATCATGGCTACTCTTTTGCTTTGGACGGGGCCCTCGCTGCTCTACGACTTTGCCGATAAGTGCGACCGTCTGGCATTCCACTACGCCGCGCGTTCCGTCGAGGTCACGCGGATGCTACTTGAATACCACCAACTGGGTACTGTCAACCACAGCCAGTACTTTGACGTCGTCGAGTTTAGCGAGGCCAGTTTCGCCGGCTCCATTTCCCGCATAACGGGCGAATCGATTGAGCAGATCGGGGAGAAGCTGGCAATGCGCAGGCACCTAGCCAGCCACCCTGACCTTATATGGGACCACGACGAGTTTCCAAAACCGTGGAGAGTCGGCGTGTGCAACAAGCCCGACTCGTTTGGAAACACACCCCTGCACTATGCCGCTCTGGCCGGGTGCGTCGCCGTGGTGGAACTATACTTGTCGACGCCCGGCGTGCAAGCCTCGGCCACCAACAATGACGGCGAAACCGCGCTGGACTACGGGTATGCTAGGGGGGATTCGGCGTGTATAAGGGCAATTTTAGCAAAGGAGCCCGGTTTGGTACGCCGTCAAAAGAGTTTACACGATCGCCACGGCTCCCCTCTTTCTCCCCCGGAAGACGACCAAGCTCTCGCCATTCGCAAGGCTGCGGAAGCATTCGTCGACAGACTTGGCAAGAGTTATCTTTGGGGGGTGTACGAGTAATTACCTCCCTAGGTACCTACCTTATATATCATTGCCGAGGGCCGTGATGAGGGTTGATAGAGCCGTTTTTGGAAGGCTCGGGCTGACCGAGTCCCAGCGAGAAAACTTTTGCCAACGTGTTTCATTGTCCCATTTAGAACCTGGTCAACAGAGACGTGTGAGAATACAGACAAGGGCGACAAGTAGGTCGCGTTATTTGCATGGGTTGATGGATCTTAGGGTGGCAAGCAAGAACGAGACTTTCCCGGGAGGTCGTGGGGTTAAACAGCTGGTTCAGTTCAATGTTGGAAAGTTGTGTTTAGTTCAATGATGACTCATGTCTAGGTAGCTCAGAAAACCTAGAATGAAGAAAGAAATATTTCTGTGCCAAATTCGTCAATATTGGGGGTTACCCAACACTCGACATCCCGCACACCCGAGACTTCATCGAGATCAATTCATCTATCTGGCGGATCAGCCAGTCCAGACCGCCGGACCCGGAGCTTTGTAGTCAAACAACTTCATGTCTGCATCTTTGACATATCCACCGTTGACAAACTGATCCTTTGGTATCCACAGGCCTAAGTAGGTACGTAAGGTTAGGATACTCGTGGCTCTCAATCCCAAAATAGAATCAAATATCTGAGATGATACGTAGAGGTACTTACCCGGGTCATAGATGCTGTACGTGCCGGGAAATCTTGCAAAGCCCGTCGGTGTGCCGCCTCCAGGCCCGATAATGTTGACATGGGCGCAGTTGACGTACCACTGGCTGTAGTCGAATGAGATTGTGGGAAAGTAAGACTCGATCCGCATCAGGTACTTTCCGGGTGGGGTGGTTTTGGGAATGGTAAAGTTGAACTGATCATCTCAATGGTTAGGAGCGGATGCCAAACACTTGGTTATGTTCAATATTGTCAGGGAAGGGACACCCACATCATGCGCTTCCGGCCAGAGCTGCCATGCGTTGTTCGAAACCGGGCCGGCAATCGCAATCTTAAACCAATCCCCGTCCCCTTGGTAGCTGGCAAGATTATCATCAGGAGCCCGTGACAGATAGATCTGGGCCGGACCGGGGTGCCAAAACACGCCGTAACGGCCGTTGCCATCCCAGGAAACCCGGAAGCCAACTTCAGATCCGGCCAGGACGTCGGCCGTATTGGTCGTGGCAGCTGATTTAAAGGCCAGTCGACCACAGGTGATGTTCGGGTTGTGAATGTCCGTTTGTGGGCTGACTTTGGGGTAGTCGTTCCCTTCGCCCCACATTTCCGCCTCGTTGTCGAATTGGGGAGCAACATCACTGCCAAGTCATCAATGGAGGGTTGATCCAAAAAAGTGGATGAGCTGGGGCTGGACGTACCGAACGTAATGCCATGGTGGAGATTCAGTGCCGTTCACAAGCAGAATGCCATGTACTTCTATAGCCCACAATGTTATCGTTAGCTCCAGTCGGGTTGGGTTGGTTAGAGGTTGTCGTGTTTAGGGTGGCGCTTACGGTGAGCAACTACTGTGTTGCCAAACAAAAGGCTTGATAGAGCCAACAGATGGACCTTGGTTGCCTTCATCTTCACTAGCGTCTTTGACCTGCGGTCGGGAACTAAAGCTTCTTAGAATTCCCTCCGACCCCAACTCGTCCTCAAGTCCTATAAGTATCGGAGTTTCTTTCGAGGACTCCGAGGCGGATTCAGAGGGATGGGAATGGCAGCATTCCTCCTGGTAAAATGAAGCGGTGGACTAGATGTCACAGGATGGTGCCGAGCATCCTTCTCGTCGGTATCTGTCTTATCTAGTGTTTTGGACTTTGCTTCTGTAGGGAACGGAACAACATCAAGTTTAGTTCAAGTGTTGTCGTGCACATATCAATCACAGGGTGATCCTTTCATCCAAATGCGGGGAAGTGCGATATTGGTCTATAAATTGGCGGCTATGGATATACTGGCTGGAATGAAACCTCGGAATATCACGACAACTTCCATGTTTGGACTTTGACATTCAACCAAAACGGAAAGCCAGGTAAGCCTCTTTGCAACTTGAATCATCTCAACATTGTTTCAGTATCTCCTGGTCTGTGAACAACCGCAACTGGCAATTCAAATGTCTTTACCTTCGCCGCACTAATGTGGCGGGAACTGCAAATGGCCGGCAATCCGGATAATAACGACCAAGGTGGGTGAGGGTCTGGTGGTAACATCCTTCGGCAGGGAAGTGGCGCAAGGTGCATGTGAGTTAGTTTTTTCAGGTCTGGTGGCAGGCAAGCGGTGTAATTCCGTCCCCCCCCACTACCTACATAAGGTAGGTACCTACCGTACCGCTGGTGCCTGGCTGCCCGTTGCGGTGGAAAATTCCATTGGTAGGATATCTTAGAACACGAGGATTCCAAGGTTCTCGGCAATTGGTAGCAATCCTGGTAAGTCAGCAACACAACATCCGACTTGCTCAAGTTTATGTTGTTCTGAATTGAGAGATTCGCTTGTCAACCCAGGAGGTAGTCTCAACGCAGACTGTAAACTCTCAAACAAGACTGTCGCACCCATCTTCATCTGGGTCCTTCTTAGCTGTCTGCCTCCATCTCTGATTCGAATAACCTCTGATGTCAGAGGTGCTTGTTCCGGCTAGTAAAGTCCTACCCGCCAAGATAAAGACGCCTTCAACCAAAAAGCGCCTTATCATGCAATAGTAGGCAGTTAAGGGGAGAAGGTGCTAATCAAAACATCCAACCTCCCCTGTGCCCAGACGTTTGGACTGGAACCGGTGACCGCACACGAGTCGCCCTGTTGACTCACATCAACCAATCCAATGTCACCTGTAAACTACTCATCGGTCTACCGAACTAGGAACTATGCGCATGGCATGACGGAACCCAAGGGCGATCTCGAGTCCGATGTACGAGGTCAAGTTTGCGAAATCGTTCGTTGCAGTTTCCAGGTTAGGTCAGATACTCAATGCATGTATCGATGGTAAAACCAAACTCTTTTTTCTTTTTCTTTTTGTTAACGATCCATAAGGCAAGGCGAACCGCAATGGAAAGTGAGATATTTCGTCGGCACGAAACACGATTTGGGGGGCACCCTATGCTATGCTAGTGCAGGATTTGAATACATTTTCCCTGGCACACGTACGTCCGGTATCTGGATGCTGAACAGGATGTGAGTATACCTCACATATAGCACGGTAAGAATGCGCGAAATATGACCGCGCTTCATGTTCCAGCCACGACCGTTGATGTTACACAAATCTACTGGGGTCTCACCAGGTAAACACGCCCAACCCGCCTCACGGATAGCCCGTTCTCCTGGGATTGGCCTAGTACGTAATGCGCTTTGGAAAGTAGGCACTCTACCATGGTTACACTATGCGTCATGGACTGGTACCGAGGCATCAAAAAGTATGCGACCTGATGTTGATGGCATTGGCCTCGACTGCCTAACAGATTGCTGTGCCCACTGGATTGGTTGCCTCTTCTGGAAGACATGTGGAACCCGTCTGTGGAATCCACCTAACAACCTACCTATACCTTGTGTGAGCTACCACCAAAATTGGCCAATTAGACCCGAAAACAGTAGCCAAGCACTGGATTCTCACCGGTGCACCATCAACACCCATCAGCACCAGTATCTTGGGGGTTGGAGTGCTGACGAGAGATGCAACCCGAAGAATGGGGTCACGCTAACCGATTGCAACCTCTCGCATTACCAGTCGCGAGTGATGTCGCAAAAAACATCTCGGAATTAATTGAGACATTCAGCTGTGAAGACGAAAATGTCATGATATAAAGATGACTCGCCGCTGCTGGCTTGGGATTGACATTGAGAGATCAGCATCTCGACAGTGGGATTTGATCGTTTCTTCAAGACTTGACAGCAAAAATGAAGATCACGGCACTCTCCAACACCCTCGTCCTGCTCCTTGCCAGGTAAGAATCATTCCCCACGAAATGGTTACCGCCATCTAAAATTTGATGGACGCCAGCGGAGCCGCTGCAGTCGACATCAACAGCTGCAAATGCGTCTTTCGCGGCACCAGCAACCCTGATCACCAGGCGAACAAATGGTGCTGCGTCCAGGGCGACTATGCCAAGCTGGACGGAGATCTTGTAAGTGGACTGAAATTTCTACTATGATGGGATAAAAAAAAAAAAATTGCCGCGGGATACACAATGTCGTGGGCTAACGGCTCATCGGCAGTGTTGGTTCTTTGGTTCGAAGAGAAAAGAGGTTGCCGCCGCTTTCATGGACTGCTGCGTCAACCCTTTGCAGAGACAGTGGAGCTGCTTTGGTTGAGGGCCTCATAGATGGACCTCATGTGCATATGTGCATGGCACTAGAAGCGACGGCAGAGAGGCTTAGAGGGCAACTGTCCGTGTTATATAGAAGTTGTTTGCTTTCGCATGTAGCATTGACCAGCCAATTCTTGACAAGAATCGATACTATATTCTAATGCGAAATAGCGCAATTTATTTGGCTAGTGCATATCGGATAATCCTTCACTGAGTGACACATCATCGCAGTCTGTGCAGTTATCCGATCTCCAGGCCCAGCGACGCAGCCACACAGACGTTGTCGGACAGGCAAGTTCGCAAGCCCACTAAACCGAGCTGGTCCTGAAACCGAAGTCAGGTCTGCGGGAAAGTCCGAAGTTTGGTCAACGTCGGTCGTCAACATACATTGACAAAATTGCCTGCCGCCTCCCCCTCACACCCTTTTCGGAAGGACTAAACGGGACGAGCGGTTGCAATGCAAACATTCAGCACTCCTGTATCCGTCACGCACAGATATCATGGGTGTTGAATCGCTGTCTTCGTTTAGGACACAGACGTTCATCCCGGCCAGTGGCGGCGGCACAGTGGACTGTGACGATAGCCGGGAAAGTAGAGCACTACCATGAACACTCGAATAGTTTGTTGATGCATGAGAAGGAGGCGGGGTTGAACCTTTCGACGACCAACGACTCTAGACTCTATTTATTGACTTGATTTCTTAAGTGCCGGCACAGCCACTGTTAACATTCCCCCTGGCGCTTGATCTCTCTGCCTAGATCCGGATAGTCTACCACCAAGTTATACAGCGGCACAAACAGCTCTTCGAGCCTTTCCTGGTTCGCTGCCATACGTTCCAATTCTTCCCACCTCACCCAATTCCATCCTTCACATTTATGTGGTTCCATTCTCTGTAGCAAAGTTGTCGGGTCAGCCTAAGAGTACCACTGTCCACACGACTTAAGCAACAAACAGACATGGAAGCGCAGTGGAGTGTGGGTTACAACTTCAATAGCCAAACAACCACCACAAGAAACAGAACAGGCCGGACCAGACAATTGAAATTAAACGTAGGTAGAGGTAGGTAGGTAGGTAGGTAGGTAGGTAGCTTACCTGCGGCTCCTGTTTTTGATCGACTCTCTGACATCTAACCCAGACGGTAATGTAATGTAGCTGGTTCGGGACGAAAAAATCATTCGTCACCCCAATCACGCCGACACCGCGGACCACCAGCCCGCTCTCCTCGAGAGTTTCTCTTTCGGCGCAGCCGAATAGGCTTTCGCCAAAATCTAAATGTCCCCCGGGAAATGTCCATGTTCCTTTTTCTCGAGTCAGTGGGCGAGCGAAACAGAGAGAGAGAGAGAGAGAGAGAAGGGGGGGGTGGAGAGAGTGGGAAGGAGGAAGGCCGGATAAGTTTAGGATTTCATTGCTCAGGGGGGGGTTGGGTTGGGTTGGGGAAGGACCCACCTCCTCCTAGGGGGCCAATCCGTCTCCCTGCAACGACGTGCCCATAGCCGTCGTCAATGACGGCAATAACCGCAACACGGGGGTCGGGATTGGGGCTGGTGTTGGGATTGGGATTGCCAGTCATGGTTGTCCGTGCCTCTGATAGCAGTGTTGGTGTTGGTGAGGCAAGCCAGGTAGGTAAAATGTAGGTAGGCAGGTAATGTATGTGTATGGATGGCGAGTATGGTGGATAGGTAGGTCGGCAGGTAGGGGGTATCTTTGCAAGCACGTCGGGTGTTGTCCTAATCGGGTTGCAACAATACGGAGAAACTACCCCTAACGGAGGGTTATCAATCGCCCCTCTCTTTATAGACAGACACGGGATGTTACCCATGTGCCCTGCACTGCGTGTCAGGGGTTGTAGACCAGGGAGATATGCATAGCGGAGGTTGCGTCGGGGGGTTTGCAGCATAATGGTACGTGGCACGGTGGCGCGGGGATCCTCTGTAACGCCGCGTAGAGGTGGAGCCAATGGCATAGTAAAGAGACTCTAGTGTCTACAGTCAAGGGATTTTAACGAGGGAATACTCCGTATCGAATACTAGGGTCAGGGCAAAAATTCCGGGTTTCGACGAACCCCGAAATAAATCAACTCGTTGTTTACCATATTGCACCTAGGCCACCCTTTTTGAGCGTAGCAAGGATGCAGCAAAAAGGCACACGACACCGCCCGAGAGAGAGAAGAAGCCGCCAAAGCAAAAAAGGGATGTCCCTTGCAATTATCAGGGTAGTCCAAACATATAAATACCTACCAGTCTTGGTCATCTCTCTTCAGGCTAGTGTACACCTTGTTTCTTCGAAATCAACCCAATCTCTCCGATATCGCCACTCGCGGGTAACATCCCTAACATTTTGCCAAAATGGGCGAGCTCATTGTTGAGATTCCGTCTGCTATTCCCAGCCTCTCCGGCTTGGAGGTCTTGAGATCTCCCACCTTCATAGCAAAGCCACCGCTTCCCCCTCCACCTCCACCTCGCCCCATCTACCCTCTCGCCAACGCCACCACCACCAACCACACCATGGGCGCCTCCTTAACCCGCTACCTCGCCATCAAAGTCCACCAAGCTGTACTCGCGCAGTCCTATAACCGCATTATTATCACTGGCGCCTACAACCGCTATTCGTCGCGGTCTATTCCCTTTACTCTCGAAAAGACCGACAAACCCTTCAACTGGGAACGGCCCACGGCACGACACGATGTCCAAACCAACACGCTGTACATTGAATGTTTCCCAGGTCTCGACCATTTGTCACATTACGCCGAGATCATCGCGACTTACCTTGCCCTTCTCTCTCGGGAAGATCTAACCCCGCCCTCGGCTGTCTGCTACATCCCCACCTCCCCTTCCGATACCCAGCTCGCTTTGCGGGAAGGTACCAATCTCGCAGACTTTCCTGGGGAGGGCGTACATACTGTGATTCTTGGATTGGTATGGCATCTTCCGTCGCTAGTTGGGTCCGACGAATGGTCTCCGGGACAGGGAGAGTCTGCACCCTGGCAATGGGTGATCAAGACTTTTCCTTCATCCTCTCCTTCTCCGAACAACACCCGCTCAGAAAAGAAAAAGAATCCCCGCACCGTAGCGTTTCTTGGCTTCCGCCCCGCCTTTTGGGGCTGTATCTCCGGCGAAGTCATTCATTTTCTCGGAGCGCGATTCCGTTCGATAAAAGAGGTGATATACCTTGGGAAATTGGGGACTTTGGATCCCAATTTGCAGCCGAATCGGTGGTTGGCCACTGGGAGTTCTTCCATCTTACATGATGGTCAGCATCAGACTGGTGCTGTCGTGCAATGGAAGAGTGTTTTGGATGATGCGGTTGAAAGAAAAGGGAAAGATTGTACTGCGGTTGGTAGACATATTACGCTAGGGAGCGTGTTACATGAGACAAAGGAGTGGTGGGAGAAAATGCACGGAAGAGCGGATTTTGTGGATCCGGAGATTGGCATGATGGCGCAGGCGGCCGTGCGGTGTGGGCTTGGGTTTGGGTATCTGCACATGGTGACGGATAACTTGGGGAAAAAGTATGAGGAGGATCTGAGCAACGAGCGCGAGGAGGGGGTTTTGAAAGGGAGAGAGAGGCTGCATCGCGTGGTGGAGGAGGTTATTGGCGACTATGTGAGGTCGGGGTGTTGACAGATTCTCGGAGGCGTTTGCTGCTTGTGGCTTTCACTGGCTATCTGATACTAGAATAGGGTGTAAAAGCGATATCTATCTTATACAGCTTGAACTTATAGAACCGGTATTCCATAGAACTGGATGTTCCCAACCTCCATCTTGTTGACATGAGCAAGTTCACGTTTCTGCAGACACTTTCTAGCATCGTCTTATGCGATTAATCCACTCAGCTGCCCCAGTTCTCCTAGAAGATTCTTTGCTGTACGTACGAGGTTGAGCTCGAGTCTTTGGCACAGACTTGTCCACCACTAGTACCCATCCCTTTTAGACCCAGCTGTTGAAACCCAAAGTTACCGCCCACCTTACCTCCAAGATTCGTGCACTACCACCCCCACCGAAGAGAAGGCCACTCCTCGACAATACTCGCCGGTCCAAAAACGACCTTCTCCTCAGGCGTGCCCGGAACCCACTTGACCCGACAATACTGACTCCCACTAAAGAAATACGCCTCATTCTTATGTCCCGTCACCGGCAAGGCCGCATCGATAGTGCTGAATCCCACATGAGCGAGGGATTTCCATTCCTCGGCAATCAACGCCGGACCGAACGTGATCTTATCATTGCGTGTTCCCGGCGCAATCTTGACGCGGCAATAACGCGCCCCGCTGAAGAAATAGGCTTCGCCGTCCAGACCGGGTGCTGGAAGTGCCGTGTCAATGGTGGAAAATCCAGCCTGAGCAAGCGAAGGGAATTCATCGGTGATACGGGCCGGACCGAAGATGATTTCCTGGTCTCCAGTGCCTGGCCGGAATTTGATGCGGACGTAGTTTATGCCGCTGAAGAAATAGGCTTGTCCTTCATGGCCTGGAACAGGGAGGGCGGCATCGAGGGTGTGGAAGCTGGCTTTGGCAAGGGCAAGCCAATCTTCGGCAATCTTGGACGGACCCCAGATGATCTTGCCGTTTCGTGATCCAGGTGTTACTTCGGCACGGACAAACTCGGTCCCGTGGAAGAAATAGGCGTGGGTGGCGAAGGGGGGATACGGAGCTTGGAGGCACGTTCTCATGGTGAGTGTTGATGACTGGACCGAGGGATAAAAATTGCGCAAGTGTCAATATCATGGACATCGATTTGCTGTTGCATTATAGGTTTAAAAGACAGGGGCATCATTTTATCACCACCATACGGGACGAGACACAGTAAGTTTGCACGTAGCGAACGTGAAGTGCTCTGCTGCAGTAACCAAAGTCAATGTGTTACCAATATTCACAATCTTTCCGAACGCCCCTTGAGCAGTTTTCGGTCTGCACCCTGTCGTTCCCCGCAGTGTAACAACATCGGAAGCAGTTGAACAGATAGTATTCGTGGTCGTCAGCCCTTATGACTAAACTAGGCCATATGGCTGTCATCGGAACAACGAGAAAACATGCTGCACAACGAGAAGGAGAAGTACATCCACACGCAGTTCAGCTCAATCACAAATGTTTCACAAAACGCCGCAAATTCAAGGCCAAGTTTCATTGTCTCATTCCCAAACTCCATGTCCTAATCAGTTACATCAAGATTTCATTTCTCGCCAGGTCCAGTGTATTCTACTTCGGACAGTCCAGCGTCCCCCACTTATTCGCCGTGATTTTCGTCCACACCCGGTCTAGGATATCGCCCTGACAAGTCGATGACACATCGATTCCCCATAGCAGGTTGCCCGACTGGTTAGGTCCACAAAACGAAGCTTTGACAGGACATTTCTTCGGCTCGATTTGCTTGAGATAGACGGAAAGGTCGGCGCAAACTCGGTCCACGTTGGCCACTCCCGATGCTTCAATGTCGTACATGTAGCGGGATGTTCCGTTCCCTGCCCTTTCACAAGTCGCGTCTGTGCTGGCAAGGGGGGCGAGGACGAGAATAGCCACAAGGCCGTGGAGGGAGCTGGGTGATGTTGCTTTCATTTTATGTGTTGACTTGAGTTTGGCTGCGGATGTGCTTCTTCTCCGTCTGATCATCTTGTTCATTTCCCCGTAAACTATCTCGAACTTTTATATCCTTTTTTTTTTTTTTTTTTTTTTTTTTTTCATCCCT
>Ga0247765_1000783_pt1 | contig 21141 bp, 23 predicted proteins | sample UWRJL106311C6_FD_179949 | JGI IMG/M metagenome (GOLD analysis project Ga0247765, IMG submission 179949) | Plant litter microbial communities from Arlington Agricultural Research Station in Wisconsin, United States - UWRJ-L106-311C-6 | ecosystem: Environmental > Terrestrial > Plant litter >... | reverse complement strand
GAGCCCGGGGGGGGGGGGGGGGGAGCCACAGGCGAAGAGGCTGGACCACGTACCCGTCGGAGCTTGCACGTTCGACACCCGCTTCGAGACTTCTGCTTGTTCTTCATATTTGGTCGCGCTGGTATTAACAACCATCTGCCACGGTGTCAGACTGGTCGCAAGTACTGAATGACGAGGCCGAGTAGTCTTACAGTCTGAATATAGGATTTTATATCGGCGCACTGGTGGAATCTTGCTGGCCGAGAGGTTGATAGAGATGGAAAGGATAAGATGACGCGACGAGTGTGGTAAGTATTGGAGTATCTGACACGCGTGTCCACAGCGGGGAGCGGACGGACGATTTCGCTTCGTGGGCGGATGGGAGTGTTCTATTATTCTCTTTTGTGGCTGTTCTGTGGAAGAGAAAAAAAGGAAAGTGCTGTGGAGAGACACATCACATGCGGGGACATGCAGCACTGTACTCAACCCGCAAAATGTCCGACAAGAGGATCCGCTCGGAACTTGGGACAGTGGACAAAATTTCTCCTCTGCGGTCCAAGACAAATGCGACCTCAAAAAAAAACGTAACCCTTTCTGCTTTGGCAAAGGACCCCCTCGAACATTATCGCCCAATCTCTAATCCGGCTCACCACCCTCACAGCGCTGTGCGGTCTCGTCACTCCCGGTGCTAAAGTCCTTTCAGAAAATAGCCAACCCTTCAGTAAAACGATGGCTGTAAATTGCCGGGAAAACTCCTTGGCCATTGCGGTTGTGCAATTATAGATCTTGTGTTTGAGCCACTCGTAGAGTGAGAAACTTCGACTTGGCCATCTCTGAGATTTGACCCACGGAGTACTGCACCCCCTGAAAGCGCACCGAAAAACCAGAAGAACCAGAAAGTTGCTCTCGCGCCCGTCTCACCCATTTTATAAGTTCCCAGTGACTTTCCATGGGACCGTCAGGAGGAGGGGGAGGTATGCGGCGGCGTCGTCTGGTCAGCATGGTGGACGTGTTGGTGGCCATGGTGGTGGTGGTGGTGGTCACTGAAGGATAGATACGGGCTGCGGTGGGTGTAGTCGGTAGCGCGGTTTTTGCCAGTGCGCCTTGTTCGTACCTAGCAGTGCCGGGGAGGAGTTGGGGAGTATCTGCAGTGCCCCAAGTAGGGTGCCGGATGAAATAGGAAGGTATACGAACCGAGACTGCAAAGTCTCGCCGCCCGGGCGACCCATCAGAGGGAGAGACCTCTCTGAGAACCCAGATAGCAGAGGAACGCAGCAAACAGCAGGAATGAGGTAAGAGACGAAGAAGAGAGTGTTCTTGAAGACCGATTCCACCCAGGTTGCGCTCACTGCACATAGCGGATGTAACTACCTGGCCAAACATTACCAGTGCCCCCGAACACGCAACCCGAAGCCCCAAGAGTGCCGGTTTACATACCGAATATTGGAATCATTCATAAAAGGTTTAGACTAAAAAAATATACAAATTGTATGAAATCTTCTACGCTGAAGCGTGGACTGACACATTATCATGCTCCTCCTGCACGACTGACCTTAGCGATGTGCACCGAGAACAACTAGCAGCTGCAGCCCGCCGAGAACGCGGCGCCTGCCGAGCGCAAGTTAGGCATTGACGGCGCCGCAACCACCGCGAGAGGAGCGACGTCGTCGACCGCGGGCGCCGGATTAGGAGCCCGAGGATGCGAGTCGAAAATCCTGCTGGCTGCTTGGCGTCGAGCTGCGTCGGTCCGGCTCGTCGCGACAGCTGCTGTTGTAGACTTGTATACCAACCCCCTCCAGAAAACACCTGAGTAACCGCCTTTTTGGTGAATTCCCCCTTTTTTTTTTGTCTTTGGTCGGCTGGGTCAAACCTTAGTACTGTTCCGGCTTTCCTGCCTGGAGCCCGTACACAGGTTGAAGCCGTGGCCTTGCAGAAGCGCCGAAGGGTAGGAACTGAGGGGTTGTCAATGAGTAGCTTGACCATTTCTATACCGTCTTGCAATGAAGATTCGGAGTCTCCCAACACTGGCCAACTGGCAGGCGATGGCGGGGGAATGGGGGTCGTAGAGTGGGAATTCCTGGGGCTATTTTCAGCAGGCTTTACTTGGAGGATGACGACAAATTCGCCTCAGCAAGGAAGAGTGATTGTGGCTTACTCTTAGGGTCAACGGTCCAGCTCTCGCTTCCCAGCAGCCCCGTCGGTGGCGGCATCGACGGCCTGGTCACTTGAGAAGAAGGGGGCCAGCCAGAGAAGTTGAAGGGCGTTCCCGTGTGAAGGGTTGGCGACGAAGACGCGGGTTCGGGACGGGAAGACCGGGATGTAGACTTCTGTTTTTTGGCGGCTGCTGGTCTATATGATAGAAGCTGCACTCCTTTTTGAGGCGTATGCAGTTTACGCAGCGTCCCTGGAGATCATTTTGTGACGGCATACACCTGATCTTTCGGCGGCGGCAGTGGCCTAGAGCTGAATTCAGCGTAACATTCACTGGAGAGACTTGTCAGCATTCCAAGTCGGAAAAACTTACCGCATGCGACGGACGTTCGATGATAGCCCAACTTATTTCTTCTCGTCTGCACAGCGAGCCCTGGAGGATCCTGGGGTGGGGCCGATCGCTGTGGTGTTGGTGGGGGCTGTTGCGGCGCGCTATTACCAAGCGTCAAAATCTGTTTCTCTGTCTCGAAAGACATAGAAACCCCAGCCAGGACGGTCGGTCCTCCAAAGGAGATACCCGAGTCTAGCTTGGTCCTTGATGACACAGAGTCATCGGGCAGGGATGTTATATCCATGTCGAAGCTGTTCTGGGACGGCGGGGAGGGATACTGATATGACATGATGTGTCATGGCGGAAAGTAGAGTTCCATCCCGAGTCGAGGAGTAAGTACGGGATGAGGACGGATTATTAACGCGCTTCTGAAAGATGTACCTTGGAATTGGCGCACAACGCGAGTCTGCACGTTTTCTTTGGTGAAGGCGACGAGGCAGATGTTTGCGTTGAAGAAAGGTACGAAGGAGTGTAACCCAAAGGAGTCAGGGGCTTGCCGAAAGAGTTGCTTGGGTTCTTGGAAAGAGCTGAAAGAGGCATTGGTGGTCGAGCTCGCTGACCTCGAGTCGGCCAGAACGACGGCTAGATGGACAATTCCGTCTGCTTCTTGATGACAGTAAAGGAGGCGAGGACGGTAAAATCAGTGGCGAGATCACCGTGCGACCCAGTGTACCAACATCGCCAACAGCGTGTTCCAGGATTTCGAAAATGAAATTCGATGCCCAGTAACCCGGCATGGCCGTCAAAATTCGAGGCCATCACGGACTGCGAGGGCGAGGTCAGGGTTTGCATGAACACCAAGAACTAGAGGGTTGGCAAGGACACGGTGCAATACCAGCACCGTGCCAGCTAGCGACACACCAGTCGTGCCCCTAGTCGAACAGGCCAGACGTGGTGAACTGTTGATACGTCTTCAGCGAAGCAAAGACAGGGATAGAGGTGGCCCAGTGCCGCCGCCGCCGCCGCCGCCACAGCGAGAGGTGTTTGAGTGCTCTCACGGCAGCGTGACCTCCTCTGGGGCGATCTGGTGCTGTAGCCAGTCTGGATCAGGATGATGACGAGCAGCAGCACGATGGGCCATTGCAGAGGCGAGTCCGAACTTGTAGTAATTGAACGCCATGTTTAGGGTCTGAAATGACAAACTTCTCGCTCTCGTTGGCCCCGCCGGTCATGATGAGCGAGGATCTCGAACACCGACAGCGAGCCTGAGACGACCAGTATGGTCGAGAGCCCGATAACGGGACGGATGCCGCCGGACAGGATCATGTAACGGAACTGAGCCTACCGGCCGGTGCCGTCTAGCTCCAGCTGTTTCGTACAACTGGGTGGCATCGGCTGGACACGCCAAGGGATAGGACGAAGTTCACCACCGCCGGATCGCCGAGCCTAACCGCACCTAATGATGAGTCGAGGCTTCTGTTACCTCATGAACGGCGCCACAATTGGCATGATCTCCCCCATTCTTCTCCCAGCCGGGCGGCCTTATAAACCCCTTGTACACACCGCGACGTAGAGCACCGGCAGGATCTGCACGACGGGCCCAGTGACTGGAGTACAAGTTCAGCGCCCCAGAAAGCTTCGGGCGGGTGAAGATCTCCAAGGAGTTGGCAGCAGCAGCACCAACATAACACGTATAAGGTGAGTTTCTTCTTGGCCCAGGCGCGCCACCACTTCTTGTTGAGGTTGGCGAATGTTTGGTTCTTGGTCTGGTTCTTGGCCCCACGGGCGTTGTCGACGATGCCACGGCGGTACTTTGCCATCGTAGAGCGCGATCTCGGCCACGTTGCCGATTCTCGTCGGCCCAGCCCTCCCTGCCCTTCGGCACCCGGGTTCACCTTCAGCAGCTGGTGAACCAGTCAATCCAGGCCCCGCGCGGCCGTTCTTTTTCTTCGAATTGAAGTTCATGGCATTCTTATAGTCGCTTCCGACGACCGAGTAGAACTTGCTATTCGTCTAGTACGGAAACGGCCAGTACCGGATGTCGCCGTCCTTACTCGTTGCGGCCTGCTGCATCTGCACGATCGACGTGGTGGCCTTGTCCGACTCGGCGAGGCCGCCCTTGACCGCGTCGAAGAGCAGCGAGAGTCGAGAATGTAGTGCTCCTTGCTGGCCGCCTAGGGCGCGAGCCAGTGTACAGAACTGTGGCTCTCGTAAAACTAACGGTCAATCTCTTGTCAGCGGTGATGAAAGAACCGGTAGAGCGTGATGCGCGCGGCATGACCAGGGAAGAGAAGAAAAAACTCACCAGATACAAAAGCCCATGAGCAGGCCGGGGGAGACCGGCTTGAGCCGTGAGAGATTCAACCTCGAAACAGTTAAGCTTGATGACGGCAGCTGGAATCTGTTCAATAGCAGCCAAGGCGTTGCTGTGAGCTGGGTGCCAAGCCCCGCTGTAATGATGGCTGGGATTCAACCGTTGAGCACATGCCGGGTTTCCCAGAAAATACCAGAGGCAAGTTCGCTGTGACGGTCCTGGGGGCCGGCGCCCGTAGGCCCATTGCTGCTTGCGGTGCAAGCGACGGGGAATCCTATATTGTCGTTCGGGTAGGATGTAGCGGGAACGTCCCATTGCAGGTATCGGGCCAGTTCGGGCTCAGGTTTAACTGAGACTGGTATTTGGGCTGTCAAACTGGGATGAGGTTGATGCGGCATCTCGGGCGCCACCGCCACTTTTAAGACGCTGTCGTTATGCGGGCCAGTAGCGTTTGTTTGGCTCGTTCTTGGTTTATAATTGGGCTTGGAATGGCGTTTTATATGGCGCTGCTGGAGATCGGCTCGGACCAAGGTCGCGGTCAGGACAGAGGTGGCATTTATCTATCTGGCCTTTGGTATCTTAACAAAGCAGTCAGCTTCAAGTTACGCAACAAGAGGAAGGACAGGGACGAGAAAACGGGAAGGCGCACGGCTTAGTTTATGCCTTTCGAGGTGCTCATTCCTTGAGAACAGACGCTCGCAAACATCGCACTTGTGAATCCGAGGACTGCCCTTTCGGCTTTTGCGTTGATATCCGCCGCTCCTACTTTGATGTTGAGTTGTCACCGACTGCTCCGCAACAGCCGAGTTTGTAGCGCCTTGTCCAAAATTGAAGAGGCTAGGCGGCTCGAAGGAGCCTGCAGGAAACTCCCGCGCTGGGGCACGACCGTGATCCGTGTCCATTAGTGCCCGAGGTCAAGTGAAACCAAGGCAACGGGTAGTTGGAGAGGTCGTTGGCCCGTTGGCCTTGGAGCGGGCTCCCCGGGGGTGATGAGTCTCGGAAGATGTGTCGGATATAAGATAACGGAGCAGCGAGAAAGAGCTGGTAGAGAAATAGAGCGGAGCGAAACAGCGAGATCGTAGGCGGAATCGTGCGGCGGGCCAAGCTGGTGCGGTGTGTGAGCGCGTTGGGGGGAAGAGCGCGCGGCGAGCTTCTGTGTGTGAGAATGTACAAAAGAGGTGGACGATCTTGCTAGTGATCGTAATCTGGGCAATGGTATGGAAGGTGCAAGTGCTCCAAGATCTGAAGTTCGCCTTGCCAACGAGTCGCGGGGCACAATGTGATGTGGTGCGCGTTCCCACCCTACTAAAGCACACACGTTAGTGCTGCCTTCTGGAAGACGGGAGGCTTTGGATTGGGGACATGGGTCGCGACAAAAATGATCGGGCAGGGAATATGGTGGTTTAAGCGTTGTGATGCATGAAGTGCAAGCGGACACTATGCCAGGTGATTATTCTAGCTCACACACTCTTGCCATCCTCCAGTCCGCTGACCAAGCTCCATTGTCCCCAATCTCAATCTTACAGCCGCAAAATACCATTCACATGTCTCATCTTCAAGCTTCACTCGAGTGCTGTGACCAGCGCATTAGCGTGATCCTTCAGCCACGTCGATATCAAGCATCTCAACCCAAAGCCATGTGGCACCGTCCGGCCCCAACTGGCCGCGCTGGCCTCCAAGACTCGTACGGTGAGATAGACAACCCACTCGTTCCACCACTGCGCCGTGAAAGGCCACTGAATGAGCCAACTAGCGCCGGCCCTTTTGACACGTATGCGGCTCAGCGGTGTCCGTATCTCAGGCCCCCCCCAATTAACAACTTTTAGGGAGCCGCGTCCTTGTATTGGCGTGATGAAGAGCGGCTGCTGAAACTCCCCTCCACATCGGCCGCCGGAACAGGAGCCACAAGCCTCCACTCCGACTCCCTCTTGGACTCTGCCTAGAAGTCGGGCTCCATTCTGGTCGCACAAAGTGATACGAAAGCGGGCGGCTTGGTAGGAGACTGAGAGAATGTAGTAATTGTGGTTGCGAGGGGGCCAGATCTGGATATTGAGCCCCTCTCGGATCCCAAGAAGGAGTCGCCGTTGTCGCTCTACCCCAGTTGTCTGTGAGTCTCGGGTTGGCGAGCACCCTAGATCCCATCAAGGCTTGCTTGCTTGCTTGCTTGCTTGCTTGCCGATCGGGCAGCAGCCCCTTGAGGTAGAGTCAGGCGCCAACGCGCAGAGCGGGCTCGAAGCCTACGCCCGCAAGCCCTGAAGCAAGTTAGTTGACCAGGCGAGCGGTGCGAGCGGTGGCACGGTGTTCGGCGACGAGAGTGGCCCCGTTGCCGAGAAAGCGGCCAACTCTGGCGGTGGCATCGTTGCGTATACCGGTGATCAAAGACGGCGACATAGTACTGTCGGAAGATGTGTGTTAGCTCTCCATGTTGACGGGGAAAAAAACATGAGAAAACCGACATCTTACCCCCCATTAACTGCAATTGTGGCGATGGAGAATGGAGAATAGGGTCTCGTCGACCGCCTTACCCTGGTCGAGAGGTTGTGGAAGAGGGGCCACTCTTTCGTTGGAGTTGGAAGGCCGTAGTGACGCTTTCACCGAGGGGCAAATTAACACCTGGGAGGGGTGAATCGGCACGTGAGCTCTCCAGGAGATGCTGCGAACGATGAAGTCGTGGACAGGCGTGCAAGGAATGACCCGGCATTGGTATCGATAGAACCCCCTTCGATCTCCGCAGGAGCAGAGACCCGTACGGGGTTCTTCGAGGCACCCAAACACTTCAACTGGTTATCGTAATTACAATGCCTGTCCTTCTTCAAACACTGTCAACATATTGACCGTGAACAGGGAGAGCGCTTCCTGTGGCAATTGTGGCAGGAATCTGCTGCTCGCGGTTGTGGGGTGCGGTGTCGTCTGCCCGAATGCCGGTGCCTGCTCACCATAGTCAATAGAGCCAACACAAAAGCACACTAGTAGTACCAACGGCGGTGATGAGGTTTCCAGCGCTTTCAGATCCACTCGTGACGCTTCTCGTGCTAGCTCTCAACCTTGGGCGCGGCCAGGAGGGATAAGCAGAGCTCATTGGATCACAATGTCCATTCTTCGAAGCTGGACTCCGTCACCTCGTCCTCCGCCGTCTCAAGAAAATCCATGTCAATGTACACGTCTGAAGAAGGCTCTAGGCTGCTCGGAGCGAATGGCGCTGTATAGGATTCTGATTGTCCCGCCCATGGAAACTGGTCTGAAGGCATCGTCGATATGGAGGCAAACCCCCTGGAAGTGAGGCTTTCTGGCGAGATGGAGAGGGAGAGTGTACCGTCAATCCCGTCATAGTTCAATGCCGTATCGTATCCGTGCATCGGCACCGCACCAGTTTGTTGTTCCTCCAGCTGCTTGGCCAGTTGAGCAAGGTCTGCCTCATTCTCGGGGGTGGAAGAGTGAGCTCCCAAGTCCTCGTCGTTGTTCGGCCGTATGCACTCAAGCAGGGACGCGATATCGTGGATAATGGGCTGGCTGGCCTCGGTCGTTGAGCCTGGGCTCTTCAAGATTCCATGGCTGCTGGTCTCGGACCATGGTGTAGAGTTTGTGCATTGCCGTGACCAGAATGAGTTGTGTATGTTCTAAACACTCGGCGTACCTGCACAATGGTCAACCCATGGGCGATGAGCAGATACAACAAGAGAAATATACCCTCTCGGCACCGTCTTATACTCTATCTTCTTTCGTGTCCCAGCAATGCAAACATTCCCGCAATCCTCACACCTCTTGCAGGGAAAGAAACTTGCCGTCGCACTGCCTCTTCATGTCAGTGGGAGCTCAGCTTGAGCTGTCGAGGTATTTGCAAGTCACCTTTGTCTTCTTCATCCTACACCTCTCGCAAGCTTTCCATGCTCGCTCACGCTTCCCATCGGAGGAGGGTGAGGTACAGGAATCGGCGTCCGTAATGTGTGACGAAAGGCAGCGTCGTGTGTTTGACGGCCGTTGTGCAGTCTTGGCCACTTTAGACTTCGAACATCGCTGCTTTGGGTTTTGGGATCCGAGGTTGCCCCTATTCCGCAAAGTTCGACTTTCCATTTGCTTGGAGAGGTTACGGAACCTCCTGAACCGCTGTAGCAATTGTCACACAAAGGCAACCGGTGATGAGAGACAGCCAAGCACGATCAACGAGATCGGAGGGAAATCCGGGGTTGGGGTGGTCTGCCACATCAGGCCATCACACACCAGACGAGTCACTCCACGATCCTTTCGACGTTGGGTGATGGCTGCCTGCCCATCTTGTGGAAGAGAGGGAATGAAGCGAGCTGCGCGGGGTAAGCGAAAGGGGACTGCAGGATTCCTTCGACCAAAGGTCCTTCTTTACGGAGAGCATTGCACGGACGAAGCGGAGATTACGGCTGCCTTTAACGACGACCTGAAGCAGCCTGTTGATGCCGTTCTGATCTTCGGGACGAGATTGTCAATCGAGTCGTTTGGTGAGTTTGTCAGCCAACTCTGCAAAGTGGTACGGGTAAGCAATTAGGAGAATCTGGTTGTATGGGTGAGCAAAGAACGGCCAAAGTGTGAGGACCTTCGGTCCCTTATCAGCGTTGAGTATTTTGGAGATTGTGACGATTTCGCGTTGAGAATGTGTAAATAGAAAAGATGGGCCTTTCCGATTCCGTTATCCTAAGGTTAAATTTACTAGTTGAGCGTGTAAGCTGAACAGCCCCAGCTTGGTCGAGACGTGAGAAAAACCTCACTCTAGTACCAAGGTAGATAAGGGGGAGCTCTCCCAACTCGGACAGACCGGGATAGCTCTCGGCGGAGTAGCACAGGGTGTAAAATTGACGTAACCGCGTGTCGTTCTAGTTCCAACGTGCATTTCGGATTCTCCCCTTATTGGAGCACAAGTGCCCATTTAAAACGGGGTGGCAGTAGCTGTGGCACGTAGCTGTGACTGTGCGGTCGGCCAGGCCGCCTGAGCTATTTAAACCCTCCACCTCCCACTTCTGCCCTCTCTTGCTCTTCTTCGCTCTCTCTCGCTAAACCTGGGACCAAGACCCGCTGTGATTATCGGCACTTCCCATCACTACAACAGTCTGCTCCTGACACTGGAAGCCGGGATCCTTCAGTGAGAAATGAAAACCAACGTCTACGCGGCCCCCCTTGGCCAAACATCCGGGCAAGACGCTGAGATTGGCGGTCCCATCGTTAGTATGTTTGGTTGCCTTGGGCAATCCACATTTAATGCGTACTAACGAAGCGTTTGAACAGACAACAAATGCTGCCGCCGATGTCGATGCTGAAACAGCCAAGACTGAGGGAGCTACTCTTTCGGCGTCTTTCGCGGCAGCCCAGACCGCACGCGTGCTCTCCACCGCAAACGACGCTGGAACGCCAACGAAGAACACTACCCCCTCACTGGGGACATCGACGACGCCGAACACAGCCAAGACAATGTTTCTCAGCCGCCGAGACCCAAGCGCCGCAAAGGAGCCTCTCTACCCAAGCCCATAACGCCTACTTCCATCAGCTCAACGCTCAAGATTGCTGTCAACCCAGCGACTACACTGGACGAATCGTGTGGTGAGATAACCGCTCAGGGACTTAAACCCCTTCCAGATGACTGGCGATCAACCCCACCAGGCCGCACCAAGATTGCTGCCAACCAAGTGTGGAGCATCGAGCCCGCGCCTCTCTCTAGCGTCAAGCGAGACTCGGATTTCCCGCGAGGCCTTAACCAAAGATTCCGGCCGCATGCTTTCCCCCCCACCAGTGGCGGCATATCAAAACAACGTATGCGCTCGCCCGCTACTTGCTAGACGAAGAAAACGACGGTCATATATCAGAAGAGTGCCATATACCCCTTGGGTACATCCGTCAGTTGCTACGGCATATCGGCGACTTCAGCAACGAGACCGAAATAGCGCCGGATGCGGTAATGAAAAGGGCACGCTCCAATCGTGACGTGCTTCCAAACTTCCCTGGGATGCCACTTACAGGCCACCCGGGGTCTCTCAGTCTTGCCCAGTTAAGGCACCTGGAAGAGACACACCAGCGCCTTATAACAGAAATGGGTCAGACGAGAGTTGGTGAGGATTACGAGTACCTTCTGGCCATATGGGAGCAGCTGATTTACGAACACCGAGGATGGCACGGCCGCCGATACGACTTGAGCAGGAATCGGATTTTGCTAGAGTGAGGAAATGCGTCATCTTAGTAGCCGTTGAGAAACTGTTTATAGCTCTATAGAGAAAAAACTTGATGTATTCATTCGCGCTTGCCACGTGTCATCAGGCTCAAGCCCAATGGGTCACTACTAGGGTGAAATTTTATCGTTATGCCTTTATAGTCGTACATTTCGGATTCTGGGACGCCGACACAAGGCGCTGCCCACTTCGGAGTTTCGAGCTTGGGGAAAAGCGACCTGAACTCGGCGAGGCAGGCCTTGTGTTACGCAGGATGTTGAGAGACCAAGCGCCGGTTCCACAAGCCGGGCGCCGGCACCACCACCTATTTCCTGGCCCTAGTTACACCAGTAGTCGACCACAGCCTGGCCATCTCGGTGTTGTGGATGGGTCGTGGTCGCCTGGGGAGTGCGGGTTGGCTGCTTCGCACTCAACCGCGCTCGCACGATCAGATTGCTGATCTCTGGTGGGAAATGGGCATGGAAACTGTTTTCGGCAGAGTATTGTCTGGGTTTATGGGGAGCTATGAGGCCCTCGCTTATTCTCGCTTATTCTCGCTTAACCGCGGTATCTCCTCTCTCCCCAAAAGGGTAATCCCAAAAGGTCAGTAGTAGCTCTCGATCAATCAATCAGACCCTACATTCTACACACAAACACCTGCCCGCAAAAATGGCTGCGCGCGACCCCTCCCAAGATGGCGCGACCGTGGCTCTGTCCGATGAGTTTGATCCTGATCAGCCGGTTAATATAGTTTCAGTGGACGGCTACTCGTTCGACCAGATCGTCGAGCACATCGTCGACGCCCGCCGCTACGGCACCGAATCCATCCTCAGCCTGCGCTGCCCCGCCGACGTCGCCTGGGACCTGGGCGAGCGCCTCGATAAGAAGCTGGAGGAGCTCGACCAGCTGCAGATGCACCGCTTCGAATACGACTACCAGTCCGGCATCGCCTACATCGACATCATGCCCGAGACGCAGTTCCACTATCAGTTCCAGGTGGGGAGCAAATTCTACGCCGAGGTCACGCTCGCTCGGTTTCTGGCGACGATTCCCGACCCTGCGGTCCGTCAGCACATCACCCAGTCCATTCTCGACTTTGGCACCTCCTCCGTCGCCGAGCAGGACGCCATCCTCAAGCAGGGCGACTTCGGCTTTGGTACGGTCCAGGACAAGATACCTCGTCTGGTTGGCGAGGTCGCGTACGGTGAGAGCCGTGGCCACGTCGAGAGAAAGGTTGTCCAGTATATCGAGTGTTCGGGCGGTAAAATCCAGGCCACCATCGCCTTCAAAGCCCAGTATCCGGAGGCAAAATGGATCGTCGTCTATCTGCGCGTGGCGGATGGTAACAGCGCCGCGGGTTCCTGGGTCCAGTACGGTGACACCATTTACAATAACAAGCTCTCTAAACAGCCCGACGGCCATGTCAGCCTCTACGTGTCCGACTTTGTCGGTCCTGTTGGTCTGCCGGCAGACCTTTGTCGCCCATCGGCCGCCGAGCTTGCCGCCGGGGTCTCTCGGTATGCTCCTTCTTCTTCTTCTTCTTCTTCTCTAGAAATTCTGACGGTGTAACAGGGTCCCTCAGGTCATCCTAACGTACGAGCGACTTCGAGCCATCTTTCTCAGAGCCCGAGCCATTTACCAGGGGACCTATCAGAGCGGCGGTAACAATGAGGGGCAGGAGGAGGAAAACATCTTCACCCTAGTCAACGAGGCGGTGCGGGAGCGTCAGCATGCCGATGAGGAGCGTCAGCGTGCCGATGAGGAGCGTCAGCGTGCCGATAAGGAGCGTCAGCGTGCCGCTGAGGAGCGTCAGCGTGCCCATCAGGAGCGTCAGCGTGCCAAGGAGGCGGAGCGGCGCGTGGTCGCGCTGGAGGAGCGGCTGCGCTTGGTCCAGCAATAAGCTTTCACCCACACAACAAGATAGTACCATCGCGGTCACTTTCATTGTACAATTTATCAGAAATAAATAGCAGCAGCTAGCTACAGTCCCGTCTCTGTCTCCCCATTTTTTGTCCTGTTCTCGAGAGCAAGGTCGCTAGATGAGCTTGTCTTGGACAAGGTCGTGAGCTCTCTCTGCATGGTGTTGTGTTAGGCCACTTCGGTACCAACCCACCTGATGCCACTTTTGCACTACTTTACCCCCACCAGATCAACTGTACGCCACCTGATCTAAGCCTACCCAGATCATCGCCCGCCAGATCTACCCCACTTTAACAACTGACAACAGCCGACTAAACTGAGGCTTTATAACTAATTTCTACTACCGCTGCGTTATAGGCTGTTAATTTACTTATGCAGTTTAAGGTCCAGAAAAGGGGCTTAGATCTAGAGGCTTTAGAGCGGATTCAACGGAGGGTCACAAAGGTTAGGCTCTAGAGGGTTAATAATAAAAGTTAAGGCACTTAAAATACCTTCTAGCAAACAAATTCGTAATAAAATTACTACTAGCTACTATCCAAAAAGCTCCCTTTAATGCTCCTAGCCCCCTTGCTAAGCCTACTAAAACCCCTTTTTATTAAGCTTCTATCTATAAGAATAACCCCCGCATAAAAATTATTTCTCGGCTACGGACCTGATTCTTATGTGCAGGTTTAACTATAATAAAATACGCAGGGGATTACGTAGGTGTCGCTAGTGGAAAAAGGAAGATCCCAGGAACAATTAATTGGCAAAGAGGGGAAAGGACATGTAAACCCCGCATCTAACTCAGACCCCGCATCTAACTCAGACCCCGCATCTAACTCAGACCCCGCATCTAACTCAGACCCCGCATCTGACTCAGATCCCGCATCCAGACTCTCGGGGCATCGCACGATCGCCATCGGACGACCGCGCACAGACCACTCGTTCGCGTCATCGCGCATCGACCCCGCCGACCCCGCGTGTCGCTGAGGAACCGTCCGGGAAGGAACCGAGTACGCGAGTCGCTGCAAATGCGCCAGTCGCGTCGTAGAGCCGTCCCTACCAAGACTCTTACCCGCAAGCGGTTTACGTCTCCTGTTCAAGAGACGTCGCATAAGAGCGAGGAATTTTCGTAATGCGCTATGTATTTCATCCGCTCGAGCGCCAATGATAACGCTAGGGTAACGACCCATATACCCTGGTCCAAAAATGACCAGCAAAATCATGGCGCCACTACTTCCAACGCAAAACTGCTTTTTTAGCTTACTCCCGCCGAGATGTAACCCAAAACCACAACCCGTAATAACGCTTAAAGAGGGTACAGGGACGTAATGTTAATGGCCAGGGCAGGACCTAACACGCGCGCTGTATCATTCCAACAAGATAAATGGCGAAAAGGAGCATCACAGCAACGCGACCTACCATAGTAAAGACTATGCCCCGCTCCCAAAAAGTTGACTTTTACGTGCCGTCACCTGACTTCGCGTACCCGGGCCGCTAACCGGCTGTGGGGCGACTTCTTCACAGATACTACGGGGTCTCACGGTCCAAAAAAAAATAATTAAAAACACCGTTCGATAAAATGGCGCATCAACGAAGGGTAACCAAAAGATGGGCGCCTTCTTATCTCTTATCATGTTGCTGCGTAACTTTCTCTCAGCTAGCGCCATCACCCCAACACCACCGTATTCACCAAATTCCTCTCTCGTACATCGCTTACGAGATCAAAAGCTCGACCTCACACCTTTAAAAGCCCCAAACGTAGACTCCAGGAGACTCTCTTCCTGCCGCCCGCCGATTGTCCCCTTCGAAATGGGCCAAGTCGACCCCGCTGGTTACCAACGACTTGTTGCCCGGTGGCCCGCCGATGGTATTATTGATTACCAACGGCGGCTTACTGGTCCGTTATTTTTCAGCGGCTCAAAGTCCAGCGAATTACCGTCGAGCGCGTAGTACGAGGCGGAATCGGCGTACGCTCGAGGTGATGACCGATGATGGAGAAGGGGCTCGTTGAGATCGAGCCTCCCGACCTCGAGCTGCTCTTTTGTGTCGTACGAGACCACCGACTTGAGGGCGTCGATGAAAGAGCCTAGACAGTATGGTCATCTTGGTGTATTGGACGGTGATGCATGTCCGCGCATCGCCAAGGATGCTGCTGTCCAAGAGCTGCTTCGCCCAAGGACAAGGCCCCCCTCACATTGCTTGCCTTTGTCAACCACAAGAAAATCACTGAAGTCCTCTCCGAAGCCTTGGAAAGTATTACGGAGCATCTCACAACCGTCTACAATAGCATCGCAATATCGGCCACCGACCAAATGAGGCGGCTCGTCGCGGACCTTTACGTGGCTGTGTTTAAGTTCCTTTGCGCCGTAATGGATTGGTATGGAGGACGAGCTGATATTTCTTAATTCGGGCGTGGGGAGCATCCGCCAGCGAGTGGAGGCCATGCATGAGCAGCTGAGGGTTGCTGGAGAGAGAGAGAGCCCGAGAGGACCCAGCGGAGATAAAGAAGCGGTTTGAAGACATCACGGAACAGCTGGAACGGCACAATCAGCTACTTCTCGGACAAAATGCTACTGCTCACAACGCTGCGAACAAGGTCTTCCTACCCTCGGGGGTGACGCAAAAGATTAGTAAATGGATGGGGGACCCCTCTTCAGCGTTTCTCTGGATCGAGGACCCGGTCAGCACGGCGGCGGCGGAGAAGCAGCTTGAGCTCATCGCCCTGGGAGCTCATCAAGCTGCTGAGAGCAGCATGTCAAACTGACCGCACCATCAAGGCGCTAGGGGTGGTCCAGCTTGGGCAATCTTAAAATTCCGAGTTGAACAGCTAAGAGGAGAATGAACAAGTGGGCTACCCACATACAGAGCGAGGTTATTTGCGGTGGTCTAGCGCGTGGGGCTTATTGATCGTAGAGATAGATGCCGGTTCAGTGAGAGATATTTTAGTACTGCTGCCGCTATTTGACCATGGTAGCTAGCGGCGATGCCCTGAAGAAACCTTTGGTCGTAAAGCGAAAATAGCGACGCGTTCGGTGGCAGTTGGCTCTCGAGCGCCGTGATCGTATAAGCATCGGCATCCACCGGGACATCACCTTTCCCGTTGGGTATTGCCACGGACCGCTCACCGTTCGGGTTGTCAACTTGATTGGCAAGTGCCCCGGCGGACGAGAGTGATCGCAGGTGGGCTCTGGCAATCGACCAGGCCGTGATGGACTCGAGGGTTCTCTTCGGTGTGTCTGGGATGGGGGCAACGCTCAATGTCTGAGTGCCATTCCTGAGACCGGTGGGAAATGATGATCATGACTTTTGATGAGGATGGAAATTGTCGAGTTGATGCTAACGACAAAGTCTTTGTTGCGAAGGGCCTTGACGATGGACCAGGGCTGGAAGTCGGCGAGCAGGGTGAGACCCGCTGTCGGCCTATATGTCCAGAAGGTAGTGCTGGCCAGCATAGGCACGGCACTCCAGAAGAATAATAAATGATGTACCATCTATTGTATAGAGAGCTTAGAGTGCGAAAGGGGGAATTAGGGATGTCGCCTCTATTGTGGATCTTGACAGGCCGCTAGAGAACAGCGGCGCCGCCGGCATGAAATAAGCGTGCATTTACAGCAGTAATCTCGAAATGGGCTCGCCGTTCGACCTGTCAAAGGGGAGTGGGCAACGTACGTTTTGAAGTCCCTCGGAGATGGTAAAAGAAGGAGGAGGGAGAGGGATTTGATAAGCCTCGGTTGTTGTCCGGGGAGGTACAGTGCACCGCCAAATGAGGAAATGTCGTGGTATTTATTCGCCCCGACCAAACCATGCGCCAACCCCATGCTCCTGGGCTTTAAACCATGCTGCCAAACTATGCTGCCAAACCCAACCCATGCTGCCAAACCTAAACCATGCTGCCAAACTATGCTGCCAAACCCAACCCATGCTGCCAAACCTAAACCATGCTGCCAAACCAACTCCCTATGAAACTGAGATAGTGTGGAATCGCTCCATGGCGGCGGTGCTCAACGGTGGCCGACATTACCGACGGTGTAGTGTTGCTAGTGTTGGGCGGGGATGTGGGCTGCATTCTCGAGGCTCCGGCCCAGAATCTCTGCCGACTTCTCGAGGCTCCGGCCCTGAATCTCTGCCGACTTCTCGAGGCTGCGGCCGTAAATCTTTGCCGCCTTCATGAGGCCCCAGACGGTCACGGCTGACACTAGGAACGGCCGGGCTGTGAAAAAAAAGGCCGCCACCTTAGCATACCAAGACCGCGAAGCTGCAGTCCAGACCTTGCCAATGACAAGGTCTGCTGCCTCGGAGGCCATAGCACTAATTGTTCTCATGAAGGCTATCGTCTCGGGGTTGCCGTGCTGTTGCCGACAATTGCAATTAGCTATAGAGCGCGCGCAGGGTTAGCATAGGGGTTGCGCACCTGGACGGCAGCGTCAAGTGCGAGAAGCACGATTGCTGTGCTGAGCTTCTCTGCAGCGCTGTTGTTAGGATAGGTCTGTGACTCCATCTTGATGGGCGAATTGCGGATGGGGAAGCGATTGCAAGAGGAAGCGATTGCAAGAGGAAGCGATTGCAGGAAGAAGCGATTACAGGAGGTGGACGCGATTGCAGATGGGAAGGAGTAACTTACAAGAGGAAGGAACGATTGATTGGATGCCGCTACCAAGGAAAGTTGTTGGTGTCGGCTATTGACGGAGTTAAGATGTCGGTTATCCTCGGAGTTAAGGTGTTGGCTCTTCAGTCAGTGGTGAGAAGAGTCACATGATTTCATTCACTCCTGTTGGGGCTTTATCCACTCATGTGGGCTCTTTTGCGCACTGCATTCATGCACAGCGTTCAATGCATTCTCATCTTATCTTCTGTTCATCTTTCATTCCTATGCTGATTTCATTTTTGTTCATCACTTGAACCAATTGTCTGCGTTGAATCCACAACATCATTTGGTAACGCGCAGACCATGTAGCGCCCAATTAGCAGTGCAAGTACGGAAGTGCTGCATAGACAGATCTTTTAGTCTATTGGCGCAGGTTCCTGCCGTCGCTGTTTTTGGTCTATTGGCTGTCATGTCATGGGAGGCTTCTGGCCTCGGGCTGTTCATCGTTACAGCCGTGATCGAAATCGGCTTCTGGTCCTCTATGGAGGAGAGCGTCCGCCGGGACAACGCCGAATTAGAGGAGAATTGCTAGCGCTGCACCCCCCTAAATGGCTACCCGTGCACCAATTCAATTTAATTTAATTTAATTTATTTAAGGGTGGTCACCTCTGGCCGTAGGCTAGGTTTGATAGGCTATTACAGAAGTGATTATATAATACCTCCCTGTTAGTTCGAGTTTCGCTTTTTTTACTTCCTTTTTACCGCCCCTAGGGTAGAAAATATATAAAATATGTTGAAATTACAGCCCAGTTGCCCTGTAGCTACAGCACCCTTAGGTGCTGTAGCCTAGTTAATCTATTGCCCTGGGAGTGCTGCCAACTGCACTATGGTAAAGTGCAGTCACCACAATCACAGGGAGTTAGTATTGTCGTTCAGGGGGGCTGTTAAGCCCCTGGGCCTACTAAAACCCACTAGAACCGACGGGGAGTTCCAAGGACCCACCACCTGTAGGCTTAGCCTACAGGGGTAGACTTACTACTACCATTACATCAGCTATCTCATTACCCTGGAATCCTTTGGATTCCAGCGCCAACGTAAGTACTTTTCCCTTTATAATATGGGCTTTCCTTTTATATTTTAAAGCCTTTACCCCCTATAAAATTAACCTATACCTACTAAAGTTTTATAAAAAACCATCTCCCCTTTTATATTTCTAATATCTAATTTTTTTCCTTTTTTCTACCTTAAGTAAAATAGTTTATATATAACTTTAAGGCAACCTTTTAACCTTCGTAATCTCTATATAAAGCCTATTATAATCACCTTATTACAAGGTATAAATCCCTATATCTTTACTTATTATAATAGGTTAATCTACTAATTTTAACTTCTTTTAACCCTATTCCAAATAATTATTATACCCTCAAAACCTTCCATTATACCTATTATAAGAAATTTACCCCTTATAACCTCCTATATTAGATTTTACTAAGATTAATTAAACTATATAAATTAATAGGTTATAAACCTGAATTTTACAACTTTTAACCAATTTTACCTTATTACCTATAATTAGTAACCACCCCTTATAATACTTTTATACCCTTCGTAAGTTACATTATCTACCCTCCGGAAAACTTATATACTAACTAAAATTACCCTTAGTATAACTACCAACTCTTTTAATATAATTCTTATATTAATTACCAACCCTTTATTTACGCTACTAATACTACCTATTATATTATTATTATTAATCTTACACCGCAGAGGACCTCTAATCCTCGCCCTAATAGGCAAGCGGTCCCTCTATCTATTTATTTAGGCACCGTGGGTGCTTCTATAGTACAGGTATCAGTATGATATCGCACTTAAACCAACTCTACTTCCAGCCTTTTGTCTACTAGTCTGGGTCTCTCCTACCCAGGATGTGTAACAGGAGGGGAGTTGTTACAATTTATAAAGAAAGGAAAAAATAGGGGGTGCTCGTATATCAGTTCGAACTTAGACCGTACTCGTTCTTTCTTCTTTGGCCCTGGTACCCCGGCTATATCGTTGTCGGAAGGTAGGAGGTGGAAGGGGGGGGGCTCTTTCCTTTGTATTTGTTGCCTCGCTTTCGGTTCGCCCACAGTTCGGACGATGGCCTTCTTCCATAAGTAGTTTGCTTCTTTCTCTTTCTACGGTTTGCCTCGCTTTCGGTTCGCTTTCGTTTATACTGCGGGTAGGAGGCCATCGTAGCAGCGGTAAGATTTAAAAAGTTATTAAAAGGTTAAAAAACCTGTAACTTAATTACGTATTAAAAGATTAATTATAAAATGTAAATAAAAAGCTATTATATAAAAAGCGTTTATTTATACTTGTAAAAAAAAAAAGAATATAAAAAAAGTGTAATTTTTTAGGTTTACTATAATAATATATTAATGAAAAAAAGGAGTTAGGAAGACGCCAAACCCCCCCCAAAACTGTCAAACCATCGCCAAAACGAAAAACAACATCGGAATCGCGTTCTACGCATCCGATTACCCCTATCTGCGATGTCGCAGCCAGGGCGCACCGAAGGCGCGAGCTGTGGTGATGGCGAAAGCCAGAATCACGGTGCCGACCGAGGGCTCGCGCAAAGTCTTTACGCCCGTGAAGTAACGACCGAAGACAACAATAACGCGACTAATCGAGGTCGCAGCGATAGCGAGACGATTTCGGAGGAAGCGAAAGCCTTTGAAATCAAGAAGAACACACTTTACAAGCAGTTCCAGGATGTGGTTGATAGGAGGGGAGCCTTCGACGACATCTTTGAAGCTGCCGAGCGGTACTTCGACCACGTCCTTCCATTGAACCCCGAGCGAGAACGTACCGAAAACGTTGGGAAACGCCTCGATTCCATCGAGGCAATATTGAAGAGAATCGAAAACTCGACCAAGACACAACAATCGATGCCGGCCGGTCGCATATGGGCCCAAATCGCGAGCGGCGGACGCAACGCGGTCGCGTCGCCCCCACCACGCGAATACGTCGTACCGAAGAAGGCATTCCGCGAAATCGTCATTACCCTACCGAAGGACCTACAATTACGAGCTGAACTTACGAGCGAAGGAATCGTACACGGAATAAATAAAGCCATACCGATCGGAGGAGCAATAGCGGCCAAGCGCCTCCCGCGCAGCGGGGACGTAGTGGTCTCGTTTGAGGACGACAAATGGCCGTGGTATAACGACCCAAAGAATGAGAACTGGGTACGCGAGGTGTTTACAGACGCAGCGTAGATGCGCCGAAGAATATACGTAGTACTAGCGAAGGGGGTAGACCCGAGCATTGCGGAGAGGTACGGCGAAGGCGAAGGTAACGACATGGTAGAAAGCCTGGACGAACTCCAGAGGCAGATAAGTGAGCAGAGCCAGGTTAATATAGTCAGAGTCAGGACGAGGCTCCCCCGTAGGAGCAACGAAGGCACAGCGAAGCCGAAGTCTATCCAGCTGCTGCTGGAAGTCCACTCGGTGGAGGAAGCTATCAAGCTGATCGACCGAGGAATGATCCACAACTACCGCAGGTACCCCTGCGAGCGGTTCGAGGGCGAAGCGAGAGCGGTCTAGTGCTTTAACTGCGGGAAATGGGGACACAAGGCCAAGTTCTGCACGAACAAGGCGATGTGTATGCTCTGCGGGGGCGATGCGCACTCGACCGCGACGAACGTTAAGGAGCGAGAGGCAGGATGCCC
>Ga0247765_1000782_pt1 | contig 21148 bp, 13 predicted proteins | sample UWRJL106311C6_FD_179949 | JGI IMG/M metagenome (GOLD analysis project Ga0247765, IMG submission 179949) | Plant litter microbial communities from Arlington Agricultural Research Station in Wisconsin, United States - UWRJ-L106-311C-6 | ecosystem: Environmental > Terrestrial > Plant litter >... | reverse complement strand
GCCAGGATTACCACCACCGCCGCCGCCTCCACGACCAGGACCACCACCACCTCCTCCTCCACCCCGTCCACCACCACCTCCTCCTCCTCCACCTCCACGGCCACCTCCGCCGCCACCTCTTCCACCTCCTCCCCCACCACCTCCACCTCGTCCACCGCCGCCGCCACCACCCCTCTGCCTAGCAACAAGTTCCTGAGTATTACCCCTGGCCGCGAGGATGCCACCATGGCACTGCAGGCCAAAGGCCAAGACGGAAAGGAGGAAGGAGACCTTCATGATGACTTTTTGTTTTTTTGTTGCTTATCGATGATTGCCCAAGTCTGGCCCTGAGCAGCAGAAGAGAGAAAATCGCGGGGAAAGACCGGGGGAAAGACCCCCTTTTTGTACACGCCCAGACTTGAGAGAAAAACATGGAGAGACCCAAAGTCCTGGAAACCATCCACTTGGCGTGCGCAGTCCAAGACAATTTCCCGTACCCAGGCGAGGGTGAAAATGCCGCCTAGACCGCGGTCCGCAGATTGGTATATTGCGTGGGTGCTTAGCCGGGAAAAGAGTCGACGTCTTCGCTTGGCTGTTCACCCTGGAGAAATCCATCTTGCTTCATTCATTCTATCCCGTCTCATCTGGAACTATTGATGTCATCCCATCCCCAGGGTTCTTTTTCCCATCCTTGTCCAGGGATAGTAGTCAGTCCAGGTCAGGTCTGTCTGGTCAGGTCGGTTTTGGATTGGACCGGGAAGACATTTCAGAGCAATCACATTTTGCCGTGTCTGTCCCGGGGTTCAATCTCCAGGGTTGGACCAAATAACATCCGGGTAGAAATAGTGACCAAGGTCCGTTTTAGCCAGCGGGGGAAGAAGACGGGAGACGGCAGCTCTGATTTGGTCTGATCTCACCCTCACCGGAATGTGGAGGGATCCTCGAGAAAAAAAAACAATAAAGACGCGACGGTGAGGTGAGAAGGCTTCTTCATCACTCCGTCAGTGGTAAACAAGATAAAAAACCAGGCGGAAAGTGCAAATTGCGGAGGTGGAGATGGAGGGAGGTGGGGAAGATAATTACCGTAAAGAATGGGGAAACCCCGACCCGACCGGAGAGTTTTTTTTTTTTTCTTTCCTCCTCGCTGCTAACTATCTCGCACACCATCGACAAGTGTCCGTGCAAGTAAAGTGGTTCATTTTAATCCCGAGTTGCGCAAGCCAAGGCGGGGAAGCACATGACAAGCTTTTTTTTTTTGCACATCCCCGCGGGGTTGTGACTGTTGCAATCGGACAAATTTAGACTCGACGCAATATCGACCCTGCTTTACCCTTCATCTGACCAGAGGAGCCTTGAGTAAAAGACCAGGCACGGATGCTATGGTGCCATTGCCACCCGGATGATACCACGCCATACTATTCCATACCACGCGTTCGGGTAAAAAGACGAGTGACGGTTCTAGGCCCGCACCTTCACACCGTCTCGGTCTTGAGATTCATCCACGGCCTTGCTGATATCTGCCAAGCGAGGCCGGACTTTCCACTTCCCAGGGGAGGGGAGAGTCAGTCGGGATCTTTTCTTGGCTTTGGTAAAGACAAGAGACAGGGCGTAAAAAGACTGAACTCAGGGGGAACAAGCGTGGCCATGATGGATGGTGTGAAATGAGAAAATAAAGTTGCCATCCGGATATCGACCAGTGCTGACCCATAGGGTTTGACTGCCGGCCAACCCCCATGTCTCACCCGTTCAGAGTCCAAGGCGTGGTGGCAGAGTGGTCTAATGCGCAAGACTCGAAATCTTGTTCCTTCGGGAGCGCCTGTTCGAATCAGGCCCACGTCGAACGTCGAATTATTCCACGGGTGATCCGACCGATCGCCGCCAACAGCGGGGACGATGTTACAGCCTTTTTTTTGCCCCTCCTCCTCTTTCTAAAGTTGTCAAGAAACTACATCCTGAATCTTGTCCACCAACATCCCAAAGCCGGCAGAGCGCGCCATTCACGCGACCCCAGTCACTGGCCAAGAAATAGCAAACCACTCGTTCCGCAATCGAGATCAGGAACCTAAGGGTTAAGGGCGGTTGCTTATCGTCCCGGCTCCCCGGAACCCCGCGATAACAACGTCCAACAAGCCTAGGTTAATGTTGGGACCAGACTGCAAACAGGCGTCAAGGGTTAAAAGATACACGTCGTAGTGTCAACTGCCCTCTTGTGAGTTAGGAAGCTTAAAGCCCCCCTTGAGAAACTCGACAAACGCATCGCCAGCGTCCGGGTCTGCCGAATGGGTACAACAGTGACTCGATGAGGCCGCTCCCCAGAAGGGCCACGAATCAATCCACCGAGGGTCCGCAGACAATCCATACATTCCTGACATAGACGTCCCACGCAGAACCCACCCTTCATTGCGGATGGATGGGTGAAGTGTGAGCAGAATTTAGACTAAGTTGCGTGAGACAATCTGCCTTGCTTGCCGCCTGGCTGCGCGACACTTGCATCGCGTGTTTCCCTGCTGTTGCTCCAAGCTGTAAGGAGGCCGTCACGTGCCAGACACATGGGGGCCAGTGGAAGCCTGATGGTTGTTGAGAAGGCACGATGGGCAGCAATCCCATCTATCAGGTGCCTTCGGAGCCTTTCTAGGCGGTTCGTCTCGAATGCGCCAAAACGTCATCGCGTCTTTGTGAATGGGCGTCCTCGCTCTCGTGCTTTGCAGAGCATTTCAATGTCCTGTAATATTCTATGTCCTATGATATTCTATGTTCTGTGATGCCATGTACTGGGATGCCATGTACTGGGATATTCAATGTCCTGTGATGCCGTGCAATGTGATATTCAATGTTCTGTGATGCCATGTACTGTGATTTCCCATGTTCCGTGATGCCATGTACCATCCCAAAGCATGAACTGGTATATTCTGAGCCCGAAATTCGGGACATCCCGTGACGAGGTCCCTGTTCTGGGCCTTGTTCTAGCTTCCGTGTCCTTCTTAGATCCCGCGCAGGGACCTCAGACATGATTGAGGACAAAGATTCGGCCCCTCCCGAAGATGCGTCGTGCGTCCGACAGCTGGGTAGAGGAGGCCCAGTTCCGGGATCAAGATTTCACTCGCTCTAAATGATTGAAATGCGGTCTACTCCAGTACCACGGGCGCTCTACGTTTTAAACTGGAAGGTTGACCGAGATGGCTCCACCACGTCAGAGCAACGCCGAACGACGACGGGGACGGGATGAGTGCCGTGAGAAACTAGCAAAACACATTCGTAAGGATATGTAACCCTACTCCCAACAATTCAGCTAAGTCCCCCAGATCATAAGCTAGGATTTGAAATTAAACCTTCCAAAATCCGCTTAAACCCTCGCGTAAACGATCCGTACACCTGGCGAGCCCTCCTAGGTAAGGAGGAGCTCCTGTCCAAAATATTCACTAAGAATTTAAGTGACCATTCTATCGGCACTTACCGGCTGCTATACAGAGAGGTTGGAAGGAGTTTTGAAACAGTACCTTCAAACACGCAGCACTTAACAGTAGACTCCGTTATATCTATATATCAAGCTACCCAATCTAATTTGAAGCTATCTAACTCTCTTTGCAGCTATCTACACCGGAACCTAGCTTTAGCTTCGTAATTGACAAACTCAGGGAGGAAAATGCAAAGCTCCTTCAAGATGTTGATAAGCTGAGAAGCAGAGCCGATGCAGAATCGAGACAGAGACATCTCGTGGAAGAAGACAACCGTCGATTACACAGCAACCAAAAATGGCTCGAGGGCCAACTTAGAAACTATACAGACGCGGTCGATTACTTCAAGGACAGTGTCACGAGATGCTTCTTCGGGCTGGACAAAGTACTGCCCGTATTGGAAGACTTGAGAAAGGATGCATCCTTACACACAGCCATAAGCCGCACCACGACACAGAGTCGCACGTCCGGATGATTCTCCATACTAGATTGATCCGGCTTGTAGAAGGGGCCAGATGCTCGACGACGGCAACGCGGACGTCTGTGCTAGCGATGCGGCTGGTCAGGGCGGCCGTGGTTGATTGCTTTTTAATTGATGAACTCCAGGTAAACTCGATTCTGGGCTCCTAATTAGAATGATGAATTGAGGTGCTTACATAAAGCAGCGACCCAACCTCTATCATATTCCTATCCATGTCTGTAGGGGGATTGTCGGGCAGTCTCGTTAGGGAGTGGCAACCAGCCAGGCCGACGCAAACTGATGTTTGTTGAGCAGTCGGTGATGTCAAATTATGTCCCTGTGCACCGTAAAGAGCGGTTCCAGGGGGAATTCCGCCTGGTATCGCGGCCGCAAGAACGAAGGCACTTGTTGATGATATCGGGACCCTCTCCAACCGACTGACTGTTCCCCGTGGATATTTTATGGGGTGCCAGAAAGATGGCCCTTCGGCTTAGCCGCGGACGCTTAGCGTCAAAGATTAAAGTAGCGTCACAATTCATGTGTCTATGGTCCCTTTTCTGGGTCCTCTTTCCTCTGTTTTGGAACTGCCTCTTCTCTCCAAGAAGGCATCCGCCGTGTGAAGAAGATGCTGGGAGGAGAAGGGGAGAAGAGAGGACATCAACCTTCAGTGGGCCATAGAACCTCGTATTCTAATGGGCACTGAATCTGGAAGATTCAGTGGGTGTGGTAGTTGATGTAGGTGGCTGCCGTGGTGCGGCAGCCATGTGGGGCAGTGCCCCCAGGGGGGGGCACTAAACCATAGATGGCTAGTGGCCCCACTGTAGTCAGCCACCTCTGCACACCACCACTGCTGCACAGCAGCAGTGCTGTAGTGCATCAGTTACAGGGTATTACAACTACCAGTTATAGGGCACTGGTAGCTATAATTCAACATTATACTTATATTTTTCAAGACTGCGGGGTAGGTGTGGCTTGTGTGGCTTTGCGAGGATGAGCCCTGTAGCAGGGAAGTATATAAGGGACCAACTCCTAACAATAGGAGACGCAAACCGCAAGCGGTTTGCCCAAGAGATCCTTGAGGAACGAAACTTGAAGTTGGAATCATTCCCATAGCCAAAGCATACCTGTAAAAGTTATGGACTAGAACTAAATTTAAAGATCTACTCTCGGTGTGAGTCACTCCTAGCCTAGTAACGCAATCCAAATCGGCTAAAAAAGAGGAACCTCTCTAGCACGAGAAGTAAAGGTCATTATATCGGCTTGATGTTGCTTAGTCAACCACTCCACCGCGCGCTACCTACCTAGCTAGGCATGCCATTATCGCACTTGCAGCTTAGCCTAAAAGATCCTACATTGTCTCGCCAACATTAACAGTCAAAATAGTAACGACAGAATGCCGTGGGTCCGCCTTACGGGCGACAAGGTAGAGGCAGCGCTCCGGGACATCTTAGGTAGCAGAACTTCTAGCCTGTCCAGGTTGTTTAGGAAGTGGCTGTTGCACGACAGGTTACGCTACGGCATAGTTTGTCATTAGGGTTCGGTCCTCGGCTTTTCCAGTAGATCGCTCAAAGTTGCCATCTACGTTGGATGAACAGACTTTAGTCACAAGCAGCACTGTTATACTTTCCTAGTACACAGTCAACTTATCAGGCAATGTAAGTCTTGAATGCCTTGGTCGTTCCTTCCGTACTCCTAGACCAAAACCATGGACATCGTGTTAGTAGAGTCGAAAGTTGGCGATTCCCCCCAAATTCTCGCCAACCCAACACGCTTGTAACTCGTGCCCATACCGTTCTCTATCTTAACTGGCTTCAGAATAAGGAAAACCTCTCGCACATAATCGAAATTGGACTTCCTCGGCTCAGACAACAATTGGAGACATAAGTACGTAGCCGCCACGCTCGCCTCGCCAGCATCGAATTGCCCAGCGCATCGCCAAGGAAACTTTCTTTCTGCAGTAGGTTGCAAGATCTCATCGAAAACTTGAAAATACGGCGGTAAGTGACGATTCCCCTCAGCAAATGGCACTATGCGTATCTCTCGTACCGGACCTTTGACCCTCACTTGGGCTGAGCTAACCGGTGACGTGAGTGGTACGCCCTGCCATTGCACATTCCAGCTCAGAAGCTCAAGGTTCTCCACCACTTCCATGTCTCCGTCCGCATATCTGTCCCCGACAGTGTACAACACGCACCCTTGACACGTAAGCCAAGTCCAAGACGGAAGTCCTGCTGTGTCGGACATCTGTGGCGGACCACCCCCACGCAGCCAGGCTAAGTCTTTTGCGAAAGATTTTCTCCACAGCCCTAAGATCGACACGTCGTCCAGTGCCGTAGAGAGATATCGTGTTATTCCTGCGATAGCTGGAATCCTGTCTTGTGAGTAAGAGAACTCGCGTAGCGAGTAGCTCTCAATGATACGCCGCCAGGCGCTGCGGTACTGTTGGTCGCCGGTTCGAAGATCATGATGCGGAACCAGAATATTGCTGCCTTTCAGAGCTCCCGCTAGCTCGAAGGAAAGACCGCTCTGTGTCTGGTACCCGGCGCGGCACTGCCAGTGGATCTCAGGCTGCATACAATGGACCAGCCTTGGAGAGAGAAGCTGCTCCTGTAGTGTCCACCCGCGGTTGCTAATCGCAGTACCGTTTGCGGTGCTGTTTCTTATGTCGTTACGGTAGAAACGGACGAGGTTGCTACGGCCGTTCAAGCCATCCGGTCGAGTGCGGAAGAATAACTCTCCATTTTCGAGACCATCGGCATTGGACGGGAAACAACCCTGAAAACTGTCTGCGGATTGGACCGCAGCAATAGTCAACGCACTTCCCTGGTAGATCTCGGACATATGTCCTGCTTCGTGTTCCCACTCCGCTTCATCATCCTGAACAATGCACAGAGCATCGATCCATATGTGAGGGATCCGAAGAGCTTGAGCTATATGTATAGCATCAGTCCATGTTTTCGGGATGAGTTCAGAAGGGATCTCCTCGGTGAATCTGGAGAGTGTCGCCTTCGTCGTACGTAATTGTAGCGATTTACCCCAGCAGTAACTTAAAGCCGCGTATTTCGTTGGGTTTATCGTCGAGTCCCGTCGGACTAGTTTAAGTGGACGGTCATCAGGGCTAATAGCGATGAGTCGTAAAGGTGCGTAAGGCACGGGCTTGCAGTCGCTGTGCCCGTCTCGGGAGTGGCACTCTTGCATCCAAGATTGAATAGTTGCGAGCTTTTCGTCGAATGTCGTAGCTGGCGTCTTCCACACGGGTAAGGCCGAGACTGGATCTGCTCCAAGGAGTGTTAGAATCTTGATCACAGCCCGGATATGGGATTGTTTACCGCTTGACAAACAAGCCGTGATTGTAAAATAGGATATGAACGTGAGAGCGGTATCTGTGCTCGCCAGGCTCGCTCGCAAAAATGCCCAACATACACCTGATTGCATCCGGCGGTTCTCTTTCATTGTAATCTCAACCCGATAACCCTCTTGACTATTCTCGATCGTCTCATATGAGAGTCCATGTCTGGTTAGTGTTGGCCTAAGTTGGCCCCATAAAGAGGCTATAAGTTGGCAAGCAGTGCATGTCTTGCTTGATGATAAAAGCAAGCCGTATGTCGCATGGTGGTGGCGCTGCGAAGGATGTGCTGGTGTGTCGTTCGTCGCTCTTACTAGGTCTGAGCAGAAAATACAAAGATCTGTTTCCTTAGTATCCATTTTGCTGTCCTTCGCATTGAAGATGACTGTTAATGTGTGTCCCTGAATGGCGCCTGGCGACGGGTTGTTCTCTGGCTTGAGGTGAGGTAATTAACTGCCTGAGAATGAGGTTAGCCGTATCTGGAGGTGAAAGTCCGCGATCGGGCCGGGAGTACGGGAGGGGGATCGAGTAGTACTAACACGACGTAGTCGAGCTCAAATCACTGACCATGATGTCGGAAATGCTTTTGTTGTGACTCAAACAATCTACCTAGAGCCTAGATTTCGAGGTCCGATCTTGAGTTAGCACTGCACAGACAGGTTACCCCGCACTTCAAAATTACCCCGCCTTCAGGGCTTGAGAAGTGCCTGCACGTGACGGCGCCCGATCCGCATCATCCACTCATAGGTGGATCTCGCCGACTGTTGAGTCGTTAAGAGGCGGTTCTTCTGCCATGGTCATAAATAGGCGCCATGTTTACGAGGAATGCCCGAAAAATGGAGAAGATCAGGCATATCCAACCACAACACAGGAGCAGCAAACAGGGACCCCACAAGCCTCTTTCTTCTTTATCTTCCACGCGCCTCCACTTTCACAATGGCTGACCATCTCGAGATCCAAGCTTGTTGTCGGTCAACAGAGACACTCAACGCATTGGGATACACTCTGTATGCTTCAGTGTATCAAAAATTGGCAGCGAAATATGGGTTTGTGAGCAGGGTGGATGGATGGAGGTTGGCCTTTTGTCTTTTGTACCTATTATTAGGTTTGCCGGCACGGATCAACCCTTTCCGGTGCCAAGGCCTTGGAATTACCCAAGCCGCAAGCCAAGTCAAGCCCTTTTTTTCGTAAGCCAACCGCAGTTGCCTGACCCAAGCCGCGAGCCAACTCGAAGGGGCAGCTTGGCTTGCTTGGCTCGATCAGAACACTGGAGTGAGGCCCATCACACGAACAGCCTACGGTTGCAAGGCGAGGATGAGAGGTATCCGCAAAAATAAGCATCCGAGGACATATCAGACATATCGTATCATCTCTGAATTTTGTAGCCGACGATTGGTGGTCCCGTCCTGAAGGCCGTAAGAACCAGCCGGAGCCGGGTTGCCGGGGCAGGGGCCAGGGGCCCGGGCCGGAGATGGCGCCGGGTCGGAGGAAGCAGGAATGGAGGAAGCAGAAACACCTAAGAGGGATCACGGAAGCATCGCACCTCTTCCAATACGGAGGGAGACAGAATAATTCGTTCTTCAAGGCAAAGGCGAACAGCGGACGGCAGAGAGGGTCGCGGTAGTCAGGGGCTCCAGGAGGTGGCTAACGAGCGGCCTCGGTTGTGGCTGGGATGGCTGAGACGGAGGCTGGATTGCTAGGAGGCCCGAGCTTATTTCCTCTTTAGGGTCAGGGAACGAGGGCGTGGAAGGAAGAACCTTTTCGTCTCTTCGTTCCTTAAGGCATGGCAGCACAGACTGGCCGTCACATAGCTAGTCCCTGCCCGCCCGCCTCGTCCAAAGGTGCCTTTGTCCGTCTTCCTTCTCCTTCTTCCAATCCCGCCAGAGTCAGCGTTTCATACCAGCCATGACCATTGTGCTACAACTGGATACTACACAGCGTATTCTGATCAGAACTCTACTAGCGGAAGGGTTTAAGAGCAGCTAAATAGCTTCGAAAGCCTTGCAGGCGGCACTACTACAGTCAGGGAGGCATGTGGTATGGTTGTCTCAACTCATCTTCTGTCTACACTACACACATTCCTACCTTACGACGATGGATCTCTTCGCTTTCCCTATCGAAATCAGGCTCAAGATCCATTCAGAATTACTCGTTCACCATGGACCCATCAACTTCCCGGCGACCTTCGGGAGTGACTTATCGTTCCGGCTTTGCCCGGAAGGAATCGACCTCTGCCCTACCCTTCTCTGCACCAGCCAGCAGGCGTACGGCGAAGCTACCTTGCTTCTTTATTCCGATAACTACTTTCATTTTTCGACGACGTGGCGTCGACACGATGCCATACGACCATCGCTGCCTTCGTTCGGCAGATCGGGGCTCAAGCAAGTCTCCTCCGCCACGTCTACATTGGCTTTCCTACTGCCCCGCTGGCAAAAGATTCTAGGCATGATTCTGGAACGGATACGATAATAAATTTTTAAGCCTTTCGACCTTCCTCTCGTGTAAAAGGTCATGAGAGTATGTTGGTACGAACTTGAGTGTGGACGTAGAAATAGGCTAAAATTACAATGTACAGTAGAAGTGGGTATCGCTAGATTTTTTTAAGGACTACGGGGCAGACCTGTGGCTTACGTGGCTTTACGAGTATACAACTTTTAGCAGGAAGGTACAGTAGTACCTTCCAGGAGAAGATGAATTGATGCTCCAGAACGAATAAGTCGATCAATGAACAAGGAAGAGATGCAATTCTAACCCACTCAGAGAGAGCCCTCGACTACTGTAGCTTCTACGGCTCTGTTATAACAATTAATAACGGTACCTCTGGAGTACAAATCAGGCATAGGCGCAAAGCCACAAGCGTCCAGAAATGGGCCTCGCTTAAAAAGTTAACTAAAAATCCAGCGACACCCATTTCGCCTTCCACTGTACCGTATGCATGAAGAGTTGGGCATGGAGAGCTGGAGCGAGTGTCTGGTTCATTGGCAGTAGGCGTGGACGAATCCACGAGCCGGGCTGCCTCTTTGACTCTCGCCATGGATGTCCGCCTAGGATCGGCTCGAGAGCCACCAACCCCCGAACTTCATTTGTACCCACTGATGGATCATTGCCTTTGTCCGAATGACCCTTTCATGCGGGTGGGAACAGGGACATTCCTATCCCCATTCCATTCCGTACTCCGTTTCGCTGACTTCATCAAGCCTCCGTCTCCAGGCAGCACGCGTGTCGGTGAATCCCAGTCAGATGACTTCGTTCGGCACTCCTGCGGCCCTTTTGGCGCTAGCATCCCGGGTCGTCCTCGCACAGCCAAGATCCTTGCCTCTCATTCCTGTCTTGCCTTCAACGAAGGTTAGGCAGACGCTCCCTGCGGCACCTGTTCCGCCCGCTCAGCAGCGAATCATCCCCATGTTCGCGAGCTTGCATTGTGGCGACGTCGGTTGGACTGGCGATCAGCCCATGCCTGGAGTAGGCGACACTGCAACTCCGCCGGTCTCTCCCTTATCCTCTTCCTTCGGAGGCGTAGGATCCCAAGTCACAGAGACGCCGTTGCCACGAAATCCATGTCAGGAGGGCCCATGCCGATATGGCTCGCCCTCGCCACACCACATGGTTTTAACCATGAAGACGTAAGTTTGCTCCGGGAGTGTTGGCAAAATGTCTGCCTGTTCCGGGATCAGCTGTTCGTGGGTTGTTATGAATCTTCGTCGGAGTGTCGTTCGGTCTATTCAGTTGGTTGCTCCAGCGTCTTCAAGGTGTGTTTGGCTCCCATGAAAGATCGTAATGCATCCATATTCTGCTGGCGAAAGCTCACGTGCCAAAGTTGGAAGCTTTTGACATCTATCGTACTTGATGGCATACGGATGTTCAGCGAGCGGTCTCTCCACAGGAATCACAGTCTTGTGGTGCATGTGCCCCGAAACTGGGTCCGCAAATTTATCCCTGGGCCTGTTTTCCCATTTTGGTAAATGGCAGGTTTAGCCGAGGGGCCAGAAACAAGGCTCCGGGGCTGTGCAGCAGACGCACGCCAGGATCACCACAGCTCAGGTTAAAACAACAGCAGCTCAGGAAAATGCACAGCAATGGAAATTGCTGAGGGCAACCCGTGCGTAATGCATAGAGCTGTTGCTCATCTGGTTTCCCCGGGGGCCGCAACACAGGAACACGCAGCCCCTAACTCTGTTCGGAGCCTCACATCCATTATCATAGCCAAACAGATGATAAGGCCTCTTGACAAACAAGAAAGTAGAGGGGGGGCATATGCTATATCAGCAGCTCGCCGAGGGTGGGCACAGTGAGGTTGAGATGCAAGATGATGGGTTGGAATGATCTAGCCCCGCTAGATATGGCTTCCCAGTACCCTTACATGTAACTTCGCTCGGACTTTTCTTTTCTTCTTCGGTCGCGGAAGATTCAGACTTAACCCTCACCATGATCTTGAGAAGACGGACCCAGGAAAGCGCGCTGACAAAGTCCCATGTCTCAGCACTAGAGTTCAGCCGCATTGGTTGCTTTAACAACTTCTTAGCGCAATGTTGTGCAGCTCTCGGCTTTTTCAGGGTGGTAGGTCCTGTGCCAATCAAGAGTGAGAAGAATGGCTCTAGTTACCTCGAAAGGGCGGCTGATGGGCCTTGTGGCTTGGCTCGTCGTCGCTGCGTAATAGAGTGACGATCAAAATACAATGTTATCTAATCCCTACAAGACAGTTATCTTTTCTATTCAAACAAGCATCAAGTGTCGTATACGTACCCACAATATGCCCGCTCTCTCAGGAGCTGGAATAACACGGAGGCCTTGGTAATTGGGTGCGGGTTAATGGCAAAACGACGTGGCAGGGTGATGTTTGCTGGTTCTTGTGTGCTGGTTGGCGTGGCCATGCTTGGGGTGGTGATGGGTTTGTGATGCTGTCAAATGTGTTGGTAAAAGGTGATGAATTCCGTTGGGTTCTAGGTGACTAGTTTGGTGGCCTAAATACAGGTAGGTGGGGTTGTGATCACATCATCCTTCTTCCATCGTACCTGCCACAGGCCCAACAGGTTGGTAAAGAGATGCAAGGAGAAGAATATCAGCGTCAACCAGAGAAAAAGCTTTGGCCATGCAGAATTGGTTGCATGGAATTTGCAGTAGGCACGTGAATTACATTGGTGCCAGGGCACACGCTTGTGCGGTAAGAATTATTTTTTCTGGCAGACGTTCCGGAAAAGAACTAGAACAACAACAAAACAACAACCGGCCAAACCAACATGATGGCGGAGGGCACTGAGCGCGATGCGATCCACGAAGAGGATTCCCTGCGCTCCCACCGCAGTCATATTGCCCTGCTCTACGATCTTGCGCAGCTCCGCGATGACGACTGCGGGTTTTTCTCCGACACCAGCTTCAACTTGACGCTGGACGAGTTCTTGGACTTCCACGAAGCCGAAAGCGCCGGAGAATTCCCTTGCAAAATCGGCAGATACGAGTACGATGGTACAACACTCTACTTCAAAAATATGACGACTATTCACAATGACTTTGCTGTCGCAGTGGACAGGGAGATTGACCACCAGCTCCTGCCGCTCCACGATCATCCCGAGATTGGGTAGGTCCCTACCGCCATCGCATTTATTATATTGACTAACCCATGTTCCATCTCTTAGCACCATTATTCGTCAGCTGCAGCCGCGCGGTGCCCCGGTGTGGCTTTCCGACGAGTCCTATCGGCATCCCGACTTTGCGTTTGGCAAACGCGGTTTCCTCCTGCCTACAATTGTCGGAGAAGTCAGCTACAGCCGCCACTTTACCCGTCCGCAGCTCGAGGAGAAGTATAAGGCCTATCTGACCAATTCGAACGGCCAGTTGCGGACCGCAATATGTGTCGATCTTTATTATGCGGGTACAGGCGAGAAAGTTCTTAAGACGGCAAGCGATCTCGATCGTACTGCTATTAGCGTCTGGGTCGTCAGAGATGGTAACGTGGAGACTGTGATGGATTGGGTCCCGTTGTCCTGGGGCGGTGCGGGTATTGATCTCTACCTGTCCGACCTTGTGGACGAGGACGATGAACTGCCGCCCGAGTTTATCCGTCCGCGCAATGGGTTCGTCCTTCTCTTTCTCTGCCTCTATTCTTCTGTGCTGACGCTTTACTCTAGGCCTGGCTGGCCGCCCACAATTCACATCCCTTTCGCGACCATGATTCGCGAACTCCAGGTACTCTGCAGCCTGGACTCTAAGCGGCCGTACCAACCTCGCAAGCGTAAGCGCAGCAGCAAGGGCAAGTCGGACGAAGAGCTCCGCGCCGAGCTTGTCGAGGCCAGGGTGGTAGCCCGGCTTCGGGAGATGGAAACCAAGATCAAGGCCGAGATGGAGGCCAAGATCACGGCCGAGATGGAGGCCAAGACAGCGGCCCGGCTTGGGGAGATGGAGGCTAAGATTAAGACTGAGATAGAGGCTAAGATGGCGGCGAAGGACCGGGACTGTAGATCCTAGAGGCGAGATGCGGTTAAGGTTCAAGAGCAACTTGTCAAGACGGAGCAGGAGCTTACCGAGCTCCGCAAAGCTTTGTCAAACTCCTGAGAGTTGACCTGATCAACCTCATCCAAGGTATTCCACGCCCAACACAGCGTACACAAGTTTTACCTTGATAAAGGTTTGTAAATTTATCCTCCAACAAAAACCCCTAGAGCAGCCAAAGCCAACCAATCTAGCTACTGCCAATAAACCTATAGAGGAGAGAGAGAAATTGCTAGTATTCTACATGTAATGTGCGACGAATCTGGGCACCCCAAATTTCCTTTTTTCGTATCTTGAGCGCTTGACGCTTCTCACCCCGGCTCAGGCTCGGCTCAGTCCCTGCTCAGGATTTGTTCAGGCTAGCTCACCTTTGCTCACCCTGATTACCATTTTCAGCAGGCTCTGCCGCAGCATGCTGAATTGCTTCAATTCTAGACTCCTGGATGGGACTCTTGTTTGGCCCCCCCACAACGCACACTAATTTTGCATAGACAGAAACTAACCCCTTCATTGTTACCACTACTTTGGACTAGGCAGCCAAAATTAATCCAATCCATGTCAAACTCCGTATGCGCGTAGTCCAGAAGTCAAATAATCATCTCTACCCAACGTAAATAGTGTCCTCCTCCTTCACCTGGCTTCCACTCGCTTCAGCAACCGGCGCCATCTCGCCTATCACCCTCTGAGCCCCCTTGATCTGTTCAATCCGAATAAACGTGTTGTTGAGGTTCTCCCTGATAGTCTTCCTCCTATTCTGAACCCTGGATTTGAGCTCCTTACGGAAATGGTGGTTCTAGGTCTGTGGAGGACTGCAATCTTGGCGTTCTTGAGGTCCAAAGTCTTGCCGCTTAGCCGGGGCATTTTAATCCTGGCCATACATATCAACATCATCAAGGCGTCGCCGCATGAGCTTGGTGTTCCTGCGAATGTCTGCATTCTTCTGGGTGGATGAAATATCATCAACAAGACACCTGTGTTAGTTGGAAGTAGGAGAGGGAGAGGGAGTCCTGGGGGGCTCTCCGTCTCACCTTTCCTGGACACAATTCTCAGCCATTCTACTTGATGTTTGCCGTCTTGATGTCTTTCTCAGGAACGTGCCACTCCAGGAGATGGAATTAGTCGATCACAACGCCCTTGGTGGTATGCTTGGCCCTCGTAGCACTTGGGGGCTTCTGAATCTTCGACTTGATACCTGGATTGCGCCGAATGAAGTCGTCGGTCCACTGTTTGCCAATGCGGAAGGTATTACCGCCAGCAGGGAGAATCTTGGCTGCGAACCGCCGAGTTTGGGCCTTCGATGAGGCACAGCCACAGCTTTCTTGGTGAGAAATCCACCTACAGAGGAATTCTCCTTGGTAGGAGGAAAGTCGTTGGAAAGGATGCCTGAGGACGACAGCGTGAATGGAAGTGGGCCAGTCTGTGCAACTCTTTCCAGCACGGTGCAACACCGTGCGAGCTTTTTTTTTTTAACGCACAGAAAAAATCGAGCAACACAGTGTAACATTTTCTCTCAACACGGTACGCCATGGCAATGCTTACAGGGGAGCCGGCTGTCCATCGCAAATAACCTCACGGTTGTCTCTGCAAACACTCCCACACAGGGGTTGTCTCTGCAATGGCACTCGACACTGAAGTACGTCTTGGCTACCCTGCCCTTGGGATGGATCTAGCTAATGCTAATTTCTTACAGGCGCCCGAGCTTGAGAAGCAGCTTTACTACCATGGTTTGCCAAGCCGTCCGCGACTCGTCGCCCGCAGCAATTTCTCGGTTTCCTGGCATCCCGAATTTTCAGACGAGCACCTTAAAATCAAGCACATCTCCAATGTTGGAAGCCACGATATCATCAACAAATATGACGCCTCCCTCCGCGATAAATTAATCACCCGCCTTGGTTCGATAGAATGGACCTCAATCGACGTGGTCCGCATTGGGTACTCGGGTTCCCATGCCGATCCTGTGGTACTCTGGATAGGGGTCGTGCCGGGCTCCCTCGCTTCACAAACCGGCCTGGAAATCGCCCTTGGCTGTCGCTCTGAGCTTATGCACGCCGACCTCAATGTGCACTGCGAGATCCGTGAGGCAACCGTAAAGAGTCTGGCCGCCGTCCGCGTCATCCCACACCAAGATCCCAATGGTGTCAACCAACCGATCTCACTCACGTCGGTTTTAGGCGGGCAAAGCATCGCTAGCGAAGACACATTAACGAGAGAGGGTACCTTATCGGTTTACCTATCGCTTGGCGAGGGCGAGAGTCGTATCAAATGCGCCTTGATTTCCCGCCATGTTGTTTTCAAGGACGACGAACCCCGCTATCTGCATCACAGCAGCGGTCCGGCAAAATATGTTATTATGCCTGGCCAGATTACTTTTGACGAGATAAAGGCCGAGGGAAAAGAGCATACAGCCTTCTGGCAGTCTCAGGGTAACAAGTACAAGGCAGCACAGTCTGATGTCACCAATCAGCTTAACGCCCACCTCAGCTCGCTTGAGGATACAACTTCCCGTCGTATCGGTTACATCCTCTTTTCGCCTCCTCGGCTCCCGCAGCACCATCAAGATTCTACCGGCCTGTGGCTGCCGGACTACGCCCTTGTTGTGCTTGATCGCGATCGGTTTGGTCTGGATTACGATAAGCTGGAGAACACGTTGTGGATTGGGCAACAAGCAGACATGGACGTCAAGATAATTAACCGCGGCAAGCCTTCGGCGGTCTGGAAGCCCGCAAGCAAGCAGATACGACTTTGTGGCACCTTTACAGCTAGGGATACACAGGATTCCGAGCCAATCTTCGTAGGAAAGTGCGGCAGGACTACGGGGTTGACGTAGGGTGTCAGCAACGAGATCCAAAGTGTCCTGCGTACCAAGGTCAACGGCCAGGCCTGGTGTGTTCAGCAGTGGGTTGTTGTCACCCTGAACAACAAATTCTTCTGCCAGGACGGTGATTCTGGTTCCGTTATCTGGGACCTCGATGGTCGAATCGGCGGCATCATCGACGGAGGCAGCGGAGGCCAGATTCCTCAGCTGGACCTGACCTATGCCACGCCTATATCGTGGATCCTCAAAGATATTGAGCAAAAATTTCCACTTGGGCCAGTCAATCTCCTGTAATGGTGGGTGGGTAGATAGATGGATAGATTAGATAAGGGCTGCCCGCATCTTTCAGGGCCAGGGCAGCAAAAGGTTCTCACCGTCGAGAACCTCTCCTTTTAATAAATCACCCCACTTTACCACATGATTGAATACCACCCTATTGCACCGTACTATGCAGTTATAGTGGTGAACAATCAGAGGAAGACTAGAAGCGGAAAACAACAGCCTGGTTGTCTGAGACGAATCTCGGCTCACGAAATTTCCTTTTTCGTTTGTTAATCCTGTCGAGGGTGGATGGCGACTTGGCGCCCACACTCTGCAGGTGCCAACCATGGAAAACACATTGGGACCACCAGGAGCACCGCCAGACGCCTGGAAGAGGGGTTCCTGGCAGGCAGAAAGCCCTAGGACATGAAGAAAAAAAAAGAAAAAAAAATCAGTGATACCCATTCGCCTTCCAGTGGACGTAGTGGAAAGAAAGGGAAAGTAGCCGCCGGGGAGGGACAAAAAATCGTGAAGATTCTCTTTGTATAGGCTACCTACGCTAGCTTGTCAATGTTCTGGGCTGGTTCCGATTTAGGACCAACCCATAGAAGCGCACCAAATTTAAGTCCGGTAACAGAGTTGAAATTGTTACAGCTAGGAGCGAAATCGGCGTCCGCTCTGCACTCTTTTTATGTGTTTGGGCACGGACCAGCGATACTTGAGGAACATGAAGCTACAGTGTGACGGATGACATCCCGCTTTTTATAATGCTGATGTCTTTGTCAGCAAGTACCATAAAGTAGCCCTAGGTATATCGAGCGACTTGGCGCTTACGTGATTTTCTCACAGTGCAATGACGTATAGCAGGTACTGACTTGCCTTGATCAAGTACGCGACCCCTGCCAGAGTAGGCTTGGCATTTCTCCTTCAGAGTTCAACATGCGCCCATTCAGACAATAGCGTCATGCATTCCGCGCGCTCTCTTTGAACTCCCACCTTACCTTCAGCAAGGTAGTTTCTGCGTGTCGCGCGCCGATGCACGCCAGAGAAATACAGCCAATGAAGATGTCTCGAAATATGCGCGATTGACGCGTGGTGGACAGACGCCACGCGGACAAAACGCCCAACGTGCGGGGTTGGGCAAAGCCGACTTCACGACAACAACAACCGCATTCGACGTCCTCAATCACCGACCGAGATTCACGCTACGCATCTCGACAGCTGCTTACGGTATATACGTCTCTTCTTTCTGGAAGCTGCGCTAGTTTTAGCTGCTAATTAATTGTACCCCAGTCCCGCGTACATTACCCGTCTGGTCGGCTGTCTGCTCGCCATTTCCCACCGCCGAAAACTCGTTTGGATAGCTGCCGAAAGAGCTGAGTCTGGGGGTTTTGTGCAATGCGACTGCTGGAACGCGACGATACCGGCGGGGTCCGGTTGACGGAGGACCTCCCTAATAATAAAATTCCGCCGTATGCGATACTTTCGCACACATGGGGCGACGAAGAGGTCTCCTTCGAGGACCTGATAGACGGCACAGGCAAGAATAAAGCAGGCTACGCTAAGATTCGATTTTGCGGGGATCAAGCCTGGCGCGATGGGTTGAAATTCTTCTGGGTCGACACATGCTGCATCGACAAGTCCGACCATGTCGAGCTTGAGTACGCCCTCAACTCCATGTTTAGATGGTACCGCAGCGCGGCGAAATGTTACGTCTACCTAGCAGACGTCTCGGCCCATCAGGAGGGCAACGGCCCTAGTGGGAATCCGGACATTCGACAGAGCAAATGGTTCACCCGGGGATGGACACTCCAAGAGCTCATTGCGCCAACCATTGTCGAATTCTTCTCCAGCGAGGGTGAGCGAGTGGGAGATAAGAAGTCGTTGGAAAAAGAACTTCACAGTCAAACCGGGATTCCCCTCCGGGCCCTCCAGGGTTACCCTCTATCCGACTTCAGCACCAACGAGCGCATGGCATGGATTGAGAAGCGCGAGACAAAGTACGAGGAAGACAAGGCGTACTCGTTATTTGGCATCTTCGACGTTCACATACCCGTCATATACGGCGAGGGAAGAGAAAAGGCATTTAGCCGATTGCGAGAGAAGATCGCCCAGGATTACCGTCGTCTGGCAGAACTGCGCTCCGTCGACCCGCGCCTCGAAAAGGAGCGTATCGAGGCGGCCAAGGGCGGCCTGGTTACCGACACGCACCGCCGGGTCCTCGAAACCCTTAACTTCGACCAATGGCGCTGTCTGCCGGAGAGCCATCGGCTCTGGGTGAGAGGTGATCCTGGCAAAGGCAAGACTATGCTGCTCTGCGGCATAATTAACGAGCTAGAGCAGTCTATTGTGGCCGATGGGCACCGCCACAACTTGGCCTACTTCTTCTGCCAAGCTACTGACTCGCGCATCAACAGCGCCGCTGCGGTGCTGCGGGGGGTCATATACCTGCTCGTCCACCGGCAGCCGCGCCTCCTGGCGCATCTGCTAGCGGACAGACCCATCCCCGAAGACGACTCCGTCGCCTGGGTTGTCCTTGCCAAGATACTGCAGGACATACTGGGCGATGCGAACCTGAAGGCCACCTACCTCGTCATCGATGCTCTCGACGAGTGCCTCGCCGACCTGCCGAACCTCTTAGACCTTATCGTCTGCACATCGTCGGAACGCGTCAAGTGGCTCGTGTCGAGCCGCAACACGGCCGCCATCGAGAGGAAACTGCGGTCTGGCCACGGCCTGACAGAATTTAGTCTCGGCTCGGGAACGAACGCGGAGCACGCATCTCTCGACATAGATGGGTACATCGACAGCAGACTATCCGATCTCGCGTCCATCTGGGGCGGCCTCCCCTCCAGGGATCGAGTGCGCGATATCCTGCGCCAAAAGGCAGACGGCACCATCCTCTGGGCTTCTCTTGTCCTGCAGGAGCTAAGCAGGGACGACGTCGAGAGCTGGCACGTTCTACCCATCGTCCAGGAAGCACCGCACGGCCTGGACGCCCTGTACGAAAGCATGTTGCACGAGATAGAGCGGTATAGACGGGACGCGGATCTCTGCAGATGCATACTCGCGACAGTTATAGTCACGTACCGCCCGCTTCACCTGGTCGAGATAGGCAAGCTGTCTGGATTCCCGGAACACATTGCAACATCGACAGCGAATGTCAGGAAGGTGGTAACCAAGTGCCGGTCGTTCCTCACCATTCGAGACGAGCGGATCTACCTCGTTCATCAATCGGCCAATGACTACCTAAGCACATCCCGTTTGCTCTTCCCCTGTGGTACGAGAGTAGCCAACCATGATATGTTCGTTCGGTCTCTGGGCTTGATGTCTGACAACTTACAACGCAACATGTACGGCTTAAAGTCACCAGGATTCCCAATCGACGAGGTTCAAACGCCATCTCCAGACCCACTGGCCACAGTACGGTACTCATGCGTCTTCTGGGTTGACCATCTCCGCGACTCGATTTCCGAAAAAGACATGCCGCAATGTAACACACTGGATGTGGTCCGGGCCTTCCTTGAGAAGAAGTATCTTTACTGGCTCGAAGTTCTTAGCTTACTCCGAGCAATGTCGGAGGGTATCATCGCTATACGACAGCTGGAAGGCCTCCTTGTAGGTACTAGTTGCTAACGCTAAAGAGATATACTAATAAGATGCAGGTTCTTACTAATCAAAGACAATTAGCGGCCTTTGTTCGAGATGCACATCGATTCACTCTCTCCTACAGATGGATAGTTGAGCATGCTCCTCTTCAGGCATACGCTTCAGCCCTCGTATTTGCACCAACTTGTAGCTTAGTGAAAATGAAATTTAAGGCGGAAGAGCCTGACTGGCTTAGTACGAAGCCAGTAGTAGAAGCCAACTGGAATGCGTGTTTACAGACGCTTGAAGGCCATAACGGCTCGGTTCAGTCGGTTGCCTTTTCACCAGATGGCCAGCGGCTTGCATCAGGTTCAGGCGACAAGACTGTAAAGATCTGGGATGCTGCCTCAGGACAATGCCTACAGACGCTTGAAGGCCATAACGACTGGGTTCAGTCGGTTGCCTTTTCACCAGATGGCCAGCGGCTTGCATCAGGTTCAGACAAGACTGTAAAGATCTGGGATGCTGCCTCAGGACAATGCCTACAGACGCTTGAAGGCCATAACGGCTCGGTTCAGTCGGTTGCCTTTTCACCAGATGGCCAGCGGCTTGCATCAGGTTCAGGCGACAAGACTGTAAAGATCTGGGATGCTGCCTCAGGACAATGCCTACAGACGCTTGAAGGCCATAACGGCTCGGTTCAGTCGGTTGCCTTTTCACCAGATGGCCAGCGGCTTGCATCAGGTTCTTACAAGACT
>Ga0247765_1000781_pt1 | contig 21165 bp, 18 predicted proteins | sample UWRJL106311C6_FD_179949 | JGI IMG/M metagenome (GOLD analysis project Ga0247765, IMG submission 179949) | Plant litter microbial communities from Arlington Agricultural Research Station in Wisconsin, United States - UWRJ-L106-311C-6 | ecosystem: Environmental > Terrestrial > Plant litter >... | reverse complement strand
CAGCTCGGCGAAGAGCGGCCGGCTGAACAGCGCCGGCACGCCGAAGCCGCCGCCATACGTCGAGGCGATGACGGGCTTGCCGGTGGCGCGGTGCGCCGCGGCGAGGCCGGAGATGATCTCGGGAGTGACGTGCGGCTGGTCGCACAGCATGAGGACGGCCGCGTCCACGTCCGGATCCGCGCCGAGAAGACCTTCGAGCCCGGCGCCGATCGACGAGGCCATTCCGGTCTCCCAATGGGGATTCAACGCTTCTCGTACGTCGAGCCCGTCCAGCTCGCGCCGCGACAGCTCCGCGCGGGCGCCGGTGACCACGACGACGGGAGAGCACCCGGCGTCCAGCGCGGCCAGCGCGGCGCGCCTGAGCAGGCTCATGCCGCGGAACTGGAGGATCTGCTTCGGGCTGCCCATGCGGGAGGAGGATCCCGCCGCCAGGATCACCGCGCCCGTCATGCCGCCGTTCCAGCCAGGACCCGCTCCTCGGCCGCGGTGACGCACTCGCCGTCCGCCGGACCGCCGTGAATGGAGCCCCGGCGCTCGCGCAACTTTCCGCCGCGCCGGCCGTTGAGCACCGCGCGCATCTCCGCGACGATGGACAGCGCGATCTCGGCGGGACCGTTGGCCCCGATGTCCAGGCCGGCCGGCGCATGCAGGCGCGCCATCCCGTCGGCCGCGGCCAGTTCCCTCAGCATCCGCTCGGTCCGTTTGCGGGGACCCATGACCCCGATGTAGCGGGCGGGGGAGGCGAGCAGAAACCTGAGCCATGCCAGGTCATGAGCGTAATTGTGCGACATCAGGAGCGCCATCGTCCGCGGCGTGATCCTGACGTGCGCCCCGGCGTCTTCGGGGCGCGCGAGCGTGACCCGGTCGGCGATCGCGAACCGGGAACGGCTGGCCGGGCGGGCCTGCGGATCGACGACCTCCGTGTACCAGCCCAGTTCGCGCGCGAGCTCGACGACCGGCAGCGCGTCCTGCCCGGCCCCGAAGATGACGAGGGGGACGGGGGGCGGGAGCGTTTCGAGGAAGACTTTCGCGGCGCCGTCCACCTCATAGACGGTCGCCATGGAGACGGGCGCGGCGTCGGGCCGCGCCGCGCAGGAACGCCTCAGCGCCTCGATGCAGGGGGAGCCGGAGGCGAGCGGCTCGACCAGCACGCGCACGATGCCGTTGCAGCCGAGCCCGAGCCCCCAGGCCTCCTCGTCGCTGGTCGTGGCGGTGTTGTACTCGACGAGCTTCGCCGCGCCCGTTTGCAGGACGCGCTTCGCGTGCTCGACGACATCGCTTTCGAGACAGCCGGCGCTGATCGTGCCGGTATGGTGCCCCGTTTCGCAAACCAGCATCCGCGCCCCCGGGCGGCGGTACGACGACCCCTCGACGCTCACGACCGTCGCCAGCGCGCACCGTTCCCCCCGGATGTTCGCCGCGTCGAACGCTTCGACCAACGCTCGCACTTCGTTCATCGCTGACTCCTGTTCGCCTACAGCAGCTTGTCCGGCGTGATCGGCAGCTCCCGGACGCGTCTGCCCGTGGCGTGGAAGACGGCGTTGGCGATCGCGGCCGGAATCCCGACCATGCCCAACTCACCCATGCCCTTGACGCCGAGCGGATTGACGATCTTGTCGTCCTCCTCGACGAACATCGTCTCGATCGCGTGGACGTCCGCGTTGACGGGGACGTGATAGTGCTGGAGGTTCGGATTCATGATCCGTCCGTAGCGGTGATCGATCTCGGTGGCCTCCAGCAGCGCCATGCCGATGCCCCAGACCACGCCGCCGATCTCCTGGCTGTGCGAGGCCTTGGGGTTGATGATCTTGCCGCACGCCGTGACCTCGATCGCGCGCGTGACGCGGACGTTGCCCAGGTCCGGGTCCACCTTCACCTCGACGAACTGCGCGCCGTGCGCCAGCAGCGCGTACTTCTCGCGCTCCTTCGAGGGCTTCGACTCGAAGGTCTCGGTGATCTCGGCGAGGCCATTGCGCTTCATCACGTCGGCGACGCCGACGAAACGTGAGGGATCGCTCTTGAGCCGCAGCCGGCCGTCGAGCATCTCCACGTCCGCGGCGGCGGCCGCCTTCAGGGGCGAGTCCGCTGCCTGGTTGGCGAGCGCCAGCAGCCTCGCGCCGACGGCCAACGCCGCGCCGTAGATGGCCGAGCCGACGCTCGACGTCGTCTGCGAGCCCCCCTGCGAGGGCGCCCGCGGGAAGTTGGTGTCGCCGAGCTCGAACTTCACCTGCTCCGGCCTCAGCCCCAGGTACTCGGCGGCGATCATGGTCATCACCGTGTAGGTTCCGGGGCCGATGTCGCTGGTCGCGCTGACGACGTGCGCCGTGCCGTCGGCCTGCAGAGTGATTCTGGCGCTGGCGGGCCTCTGGAACGCGCCCCAGACGCCGGTGGCCATGCCCCAGCCGACCAGCCACCGCCCGTCCCGCATCGAGCGGGGCTCGGGCTTGCGGTCCTTCCATCCGAACTTCTCCGCACCGAGCCGGTAGCACTCCCGCAGCGCCTTGCTCGACCACGGCTTGCCGCTCTCGGGGTCCACCTCGGCGTAGTTGGCGAGGCGCAGCTCCAGCGGATCCATCTTCAGCGCGTACGCCAGCTCGTCCATCGCGCATTCGAGCGCGAACATGCCGCTGACCGCCCCCGGCGCGCGCATCCAGGTCGGCGTGTTGAGGTCGGTGGCGGTGATCTTCACCGGCGCGTAGAGGTTCGGGCAGGCGTAGACCTGGCGCGTGAAATTCGTGGTGCCGTCCGAGAAATCCTCGAAGCTGGAGGTGTTGTGCACGGCTTCATGGATCATCGCCGAGAGCTTCCCCGACCGGTCCGCGCCGAGCGCGACTTTCTGGATCGTGTACGGACGGTAGCCGTGGCCGCTGAACATCTGCGTGCGCGTGTAGACCACCTTGACCGGGCGCCTGAGCTCGCGCGCCGCCATCGCCGTCAGGGCGGGGTAGTAGTTCGGCCGCAGCGACGATCCGAAAGCCCCGCCGACGAAAGGCGAGACGACGTTGATGTTCTCCTCGGGGACGCCGAGCCTCGAAGCCAGGTGCTCGCGGACGTTGTAGACCTCCTGCGTCTTGTCGAAGATCGTGAGCTTGTCCCCCTGCCAGACGGCGATCGCTCCGTGCGGCTCCATCGGATTGTGGTGCTCGATGGGAATGCGGTACTCGGCCTCGATCTTCACCGGCGCGCTCTTCATCGCCTCCTCGGGATTGCCGCGGCGCTTCGGCGGCGGCGCCTGCCGGGGCGCTCGCGCGTTCTCGCGTACGGCCTCCGTGTCGGTCGCATGCTTCTCCGCATCGTAGGAGACTTTCACCAGGCGTGAGGCGTGGCGCGCCTGCTCGTACGTCTCGGCGACGACGAGCGCCACCGGCTGCCGGTTGAAAAAGATTTTATTGGAGTGGAGCGCCCGGAACGACTTGTCCTTCTCTTCCTGGTTGCCCCGCGGCGGCGCTTCCTCCGTGGAGCCGGGACCGAGCTTCGGCGCGTTCAGGTGCGTGAAGACGCGGATCACGCCGGGGGAGGTTTCGGCCTCTCGCGTGTCGATCGACGTGATCGTTCCCTTCGTCACCGTGCTCAGCACGATGAAACCGTACGCGATATTCGGCACCTGGAACTCCGCCGCGTACTTCGCTTTGCCCGTCACCTTCGCCACGCCGTCGACGCGGCTCATCTCTTTTCCTATGTATCTCGGCATCGATGATCTCCCCTCAGGCCAGTTTGCCCGCGCGCATCAGCGCGCGAACGACGGCCCGCTTCCCGAGCTCGACTTTGTAGGCGTTGTGCGCCAGGGGTTTCGCCTCCGCGAGCGCCGCCTCGGCGGCCCGCCGGAAGCTCTCCTCTGACAAGGGTTTTCCGGAGAGCGCGGCTTCCGCCTCCCGGCTCCGCCAGGGCTTGTGGGCGACGCTCCCGAGCACCACGCGCGCCTGCCGGATCGTGCCGCCGTCGAGCTCCAGCGCGGCGGCCACCGCGACGAGCGCGAAGGCGTACGAGGCGCGGTCGCGGACCTTCAGGTAGTAGGCATTCCTCGCGAAGCTGGACTTCGGCAGCTCGATGGCCACGATCAGCTCGCCGTGCCGGAGATTGTTGTCTTTTTCCGGCGTGTCGCCTGGCAGGCGGTGGAACTCGTCGACGGGGATCGTGCGCTCGACGCCGCCCGCGCCGCGGACCCTCACGACGGCGTCGAGCGCGTAGAGCGCGTTCGCCATGTCGCCGGGATAGGTGGCGACACACTTGTCGCTCCATCCGAAAATGGCGTGAATCCGGTTGAGCCCCTCGCGGGCGCCGCAGCCGGTCCCGGGCTCCCGCTTGTTGCACGGCATCGCCGTGTCGTAGAAGTACTGGCAGCGCGTGCGCTGCAGAAGGTTCCCGCCGTTCGTCGCCATGTTGCGGATCTGCCCGGAGGCGCCCGCGACGATGGCCTGCGTCAGCAGCGGATAGTTGCTGCGGATCAGGGGGTGGTTGGCGGTTTCGGTGTTGGTCGCCAGGGCGCCGATCGAGACGCCGCCGCGCTCGGGCCGGATCTCCCTCATCTTCAGGCGCGTGAGGTCCACCAGCTCATTGGGGCGTTCGACGTCCTCTTTCATCAGATCGAGGAGGTTCGTGCCGCCCGCCAGAAATTTCGCCAGCGGGTTGGCCGCGACGGCGCCGGCGGCTGCGTTCGGGTCGCTCGCGCGCACGTATTTAAACGGTCTCATCGGCGTCTTCCTTTCTCACGCGGGCCAACTGCTCTTCGTCGACGAAGCGCCAGGTCCGCGCCGTCTGCCGGCCGGAATGGACCTCCTGGATCGCCGCGACGATCCCCGGGTAGGCGCCGCAGCGGCAGATGTTGCCGCTCATCCGTTCGCGGATCTCGTCGTCGGTGAGCCGGGTGGCCGTCGCGGTCACGTCCTCCGTGACGTGGCTCACGTCGCCGCGGCGCGCCTCCTCGAGCAGGGCGATGGCGGAGCAGATCTGCCCGGACGTGCAGTAGCCGCACTGGAAGCCGTCATATTTGATGAAGGCCGCCTGCATCGGGTGGAGTTGATCCCCCTTCGCCAGCCCCTCGATCGTCGTGACCTCCTTGCCCTCGGCGCTGGCGGCGAGCGTCAGGCAGGACAGGACGCGCCGCCCGTCCACGATCACCGTGCAGGCCCCGCACTGCCCCTGGTCGCAACCCTTTTTCGTGCCGGTGAGATGGAGCCTTTCGCGCAGCGCGTCGAGCAGCACGACGCGTGAATCGATCTCCAGGTTTTTCGTCGCGCCGTTGACCTTGAGCGCGACCTTCAGGAGATTTTCCGCCGCGGGCGCCGCGGCGGCCGCCGCGCCGGGCGACAGGCTCAGCGCCGCCAGCGCCTCCTCCTGCGCCAGCAGGTCGAGGGCGAGGAATCCGAGACCGCCCGCGATCGTCTGTCCCAGGAACGAGCGCCGCGTCAGCCCGGCGCCGGCCAGCTCCGGCATCTCCTCGAGCAGCGCGGCCTCGTCCTCCGTCAGCCCGGATTCCGAGGTCTCGTCGAAGTCGTCGTTCATTGAAGATCCTCCCGTTCTGACGCGCCATACCGCGCGTCGCGCCGATCAGCGGTTGACCATCCTCTGCGAGGCTTCGGAATACCGCGCCCCGTGCACCGCGATCTGGGCGGCGGCGTTCTCGATCTCGCGGAGATCGGCGGGCGTGAGCTCGACGGCGGCCGCGCCGAGATTCTCCTCCAGGCGGTGCGGCTTCGTGGTGCCCGGGATCGGCACGATCCAGGGCTTCTGGGCGAGCAGCCAGGCGAGCGCGATCTGCGCCGGCGTCGCCTGCTTCTTCGCGGCGATCCTGCTCAGCAGATCCACCAGGTCCTGATTCGCCTTCCGGTTCTCCGGCGTGAAGCGGGGGACGCTACTGCGGAAGTCGCTGCTGTCGAACGAGGTGTTCTCGTCGATCTTGCCGGTGAGGAAACCCCTGCCCAGCGGGCTGAAGGGAACGAAGCCGATCCCCAGTTCCTCCAGGACCGGGAGGATCTCCTCTTCGGGTTCTCTCCACCAGAGCGAGTACTCGCTCTGCAGAGCCGTGACGGGCTGGACGGCGTGCGCGCGGCGGATGACCCCGACGCCGGCCTCGGAGAGGCCGAAGTGCCTGACCTTGCCCTCCTGGATCAGATCCTTCACCGTTCCCGCCACGTCCTCGATGGGCACGTCGGGGTCGACGCGGTGCTGATAGAACAGGTCGATGGCATCGATATCGAGCCGCTTGAGCGACGCTTCCGCGACCTCCCGGATGTGCTCGGGCTGGCTGTTCAGGCCGGCCTGCTTGCCGTCGGCGTCGAAGCGGAATCCGAACTTGGTGGCGATCACCACCCGCTCGCGGATGGGGGAGAGCGCCTTGCCCACCAGCTCCTCGTTCGCGAACGGACCGTAGGCCTCGGCGGTGTCGAAGAAGGTAACGCCGAGGTCGACGGCGGACCGGATCAAGGAGATCATCTCCTGCTCGTCCTGGGGCGGTCCGTAGCCGAAGCTCATGCCCATGCAGCCGAGGCCGAGGGCCGAGACTTCGAGATCGCTACGTCCGAGCCTTCTCTTTTGCATCGTATTACCTCCCACTCATCGCGAGGATGGCTTCCGGAAGCCGCGCTCCCTGTACGTTGATCTTCGATGCGGCGGTCTCGATGTCGCGCAGATCGTCCGCGGTGAGCTCGACGTCTGCCGCGGCGATATTCTCCTCGAGACGGTGCAGCTTCGTCGTGCCCGGGATCGGAACGATCCACGGCTTCCGCGCCAGCAGCCACGCGATCGCGATCTGCGCCGGGGTCGCGTTCTTGCGGGCCGCGATCTCCTTGAGCAGATCGACCACGGCGAGATTCGCTTGCCGCGCCTCGGTAGTGAAGCGGGGGGAAGCGGCACGGAAGTCGGAGCTGTCGATGCTCGTCGTGGGGTCGATCTTTCCCGTGAGGAAGCCCTGCCCGAGCGGACCCCACGCAACAAAACCGATCCCGAGCTCCTCGCAGGCCGGCAGCACTTCCGGCTCGGGGTCGCGCGTCCACAGAGAGTACTCGCTCTGGATCGCCGTCACCGGCTGCACGCCGTGCGCGCGGCGGATCGTCTTCGCGCCAGCCTCGGAAAGCCCGAAGTGCTTCACCTTGCCTTCTGCGATCAATTCCTTCACCGCGCCCGCGACATCCTCGATCGGCACGTTCGGATCCACGCGGTGTTGATAGAAGAGATCGATGACATCGGTCCTCAGGCGCTTGAGGGAGGCCTCGGCGACCTGCCGGATGTGCTCCGGCCGGCTGTCGAGGCCGCCGTTCCGCTGCCCGTCGGGCGTGATGCCGAACCCGAATTTCGTCGCGATCACCACCCGGTCGCGGAATGGCGCCAGCGCTTCGCCGACCAGCTCTTCATTGGTGAAGGGACCGTAGACCTCGGCGGTGTCGAAGAACGTGACGCCGCGCTCGACCGCCGCATGGATGATCCTGATCCCCTCCTGCCGGTCGGTCGCCGGGCCATAGACGGCCTCCAGCCCCATGCAGCCGTAGCCGATCGCGGAGACTTCCAGGTTGTGTCCCAGTGTGCGTTTCTTCATGGCTATTCCTTTCGTATCACGTCGTATCACGCATGGCCATCTACCATCGCCACCTACACGGCCAGCGCGGCGGGCTCCCGGTCGAGATCGAGGGAAGTCGAGAGGTCCCGGTGCGCGTCGATCTGCACCTGCAGGTCGGCCACCTTCTGCTCGGCGGTGGCGATGGCGTCGGCGCCGGCGATGAAGCGGCGCGGTGGCGGCTCCTGGTTGCTGAGGAGGACGAGCGCCCGCGCGAGCTTGGCCGGATCGCCGGTTTGCAGGCCGTTCTGGGCTTTCCAGAACTCGAGCTGCTTCGCTCTGCGCTCGCCGTAGTCCTCGATGGACGGCTCGGCGTAGCTCGTCGATCTCTCGGTGAGGAGCTCGGTGCGGAAGAACCCCGGATTGACGATGGTGGTGGTGATGCCGAACGGCGCGATCTCGGCGTGCAGCGCCTCCATCCACCCCTCCAGGCCGAACTTCGAGGCGGAGTAGGCGGTGCAGAACTCGAAGCCGGTGAGGCCCGCGCTCGACGAGATGGAGATGATGTGCCCCGAGCGCTGCCCGCGCATCACCGGCAGGACGGCGCGGGTGACGTTCATCGGGCCGACGAGGCTCGTCGCCAGTTGCCCCTCCATCTGCTCCGGCGTCAGCTCCTCGAAGTAGCCGGCATAAAAGCTGGCGGCATTGTTGACCAACACGTCGATGCGGCCGAACCGGTCGACAGCGGCCCGCACCGCCGCCTCGGCGTCGCGGGGCCGGGTTACATCCAGCTCGACGGTCAGCAGGTCGTCCGAAGGACCCAAGGCCTTGGACACGCTGTCGCGGTTACGGCCCGAGGCCACAACCGCGTGGCCGGCGGCCAGGGCGGCCTTGACGAAATCGACGCCCATGCCACGGCCGGCGCCAGTGATCAGCCAGACCTTCTTGTCAGCCATGTTTTTCCTTTTCAGTGGGCGGCGGGCTGGTGATGCGGTTGACTCGCGGCATCACGGCTCAACACGTTTTGCAAAATTCAGACCTGGCGGGATGCTGCGACGCGCTGAGGTGCGCCCCGTCCGTGAGAGCCCATGGTAGGGACCACGGGGCACGGGACGGTATGACGATCCTGGAAGATCCTTGGACGATCCTGCAAATCTCTTCGGAGAGTATCCAGAGTCCGCTGGACGGGACTAGGATAGGAATATGAGCTCGACAGACCACCAGGGATCAGAGATTGGAACGAACCGGACGTACGCCTACCGGGAGGAGCTGGCGGAGCGCATCGCGCGGGCCATCCCGGAGGACGGCACGGTCGAGCCGCTGAAAGGGCTCTTCCTCAACCGCTCCTCGATCCCGACAGAGCCGCTGCACGGAGTCTCCAGGCCTTCCCTCTGCGTGATCGCGCAGGGGAGCAAGGAGGTGCTGCTGGGGGAGAGCCGCTACCGCTATGACCCGGCCCATTACCTGCTCGCCACCGTCGAGCTGCCCGTCGTGGGCCAGGTTATCGAGGCGTCGGCGGAACGGCCGTATCTGAGCCTCCGCCTGGACCTCGACCCGGCTCTCGTCGGCTCGGTGATGGTGGAGGCGGGCCATCTTTCGTCCCGGGACCGGGGGGACGTGCGGGCGCTCGACGTGAGCCCGCTCGACGCGGACCTGCTGGATGCCGTGGTCCGCCTGTTGCGGCTCCTGGACTCGCCGGCCGAGGCGCGGGTTCTGCGGCCGCTGATCACGCGGGAGATCGTCTACCGGCTGCTGATGGGGGAGCAGGGGAACCGGCTCCGCCACGTGGCGCTCCTGAGCGGCCACCCCGACCGCATCGCGGACGCCGTCGAGCGGCTCCGCAGGGACTTCGACCAGCCGCTGCGGATCGACGCCCTGGCGCAGGAGCTGGGGATGAGCGTCTCGGGCTTTCACCATCATTTCAAGGCGGTCACGGCGATGAGCCCCCTGCAGTTCCAGAAGCAGCTCCGGCTCCAGGAGGCCCGGCGCATCATGCTCGGCGAGAACCTGGACGCCGCCAGCGCCGGCTACCGGGTAGGCTACGACGATGCCTCGCAGTTCAGCCGGGAGTACAAGCGGCTGTTCGGACAGCCCCCCGTGCGGGACGTGGAGCGGCTGCGCGAGGCGGCGGGGAGGTAGCTTCGCACGGTCGCGTACCGAGGGCATGGAGAGTGTTCTCCAGTCCATCGGGATCGTGTCCCGGACATGAAGAGACTGCTCTGGTATATGGCGAGCGTGTGCCGGTACACCGAGACATTACCCCGGAGCGGCAGAGGAGGTTATTCTTGGGAACAATGGTCTGGGTGAGCGCTGTAGCCGGACAAGCGAAGCCCTCCCAAAGTACAATGAAAAATAGCAGGTATGAGGTCGAGAGCGTCTTTGTCGCCAGAATTGGCGTGAGCAAGGAGAGCCCAGCGTCGCCATGATCTATATAGACCGCAACTCGGTGCCAGTGCCGGCACGACTTCTTGAGCGCTCGTACAAGGAGACGCAAAAAATCGTCGCGGAGATGTCAGAGCTCGGAGCTCAGCAGCGACTGAAGTTCCGCGATGAGGCATGGCGTCATTATCGTCCGCTTCTCGAACAGTTGTTTCACGGGAAGTGCGCCTTCTGCGAGTCCAGGCTCTTAGCCACGGACCTTGGAGACTTCGAGCACTTCCGTCCGAAAGCCTCGGTGGAGGAGGATCCCAAACATCCAGGTTATTACTGGCTTGCTTACTCCTGGGGGAACCACTATTTGACCTGTCGTGTGTGCAATATCAACAAACGGAATCATTTTCCGATTGCGGGCACACGCGCATATTCAATCGAAGCTTCACTCTGGGAGGAGAAGCCACTACTGCTGGATCCATGCCGCGACTACCCGGAAGAGCATCTCCGTTTTGCGGTCGAAGAGGAGCAACCAGGAATGGCCGTGGGCCTTGACGAGCGCGGATTGGCGACGATCGCGGTTCTGGGCTTGAACCGCGCCCACCTTGTCCAGGCGCGAGCGGAGGAATCAGAGATCGTCAGGACCAAGCTTATGCATTTCGCTGTCAACGCTCCGCTGGATGAAATTGAAGCAGAAGCGAATCGGCTGACACAGCCGAATTTTCCTTACGCCGCAGTACGTCGCGAAGTGGTGTCGCAGTTGCTGGGCACGTTCGTGAAGAGGGTAACCGATCGGGGAAGATGGGGAATACCGCCGGCCGATCTGGAGAGGTTGGCCGAGACGGACCGGACCGCTGCCACGCAGTTGCCCGCCGTGCCGGTGCTGCCAGTCTCACTTTCGTCTCCAGTGGCACCGCCGTCCTCGGGTACTCCGATGCCGGTGTCGTCTCAGTCATCACCGCGCACCGGAGTGATCAGCCGCGTCAAGATCGAGAACTTCAAATCGATCGAGAGCCTGGATCTCTCGTTCGAATTCGCCCGTGAGGGGCATACCGGCTGGCAAGTCTTCCTTGGCGAGAACGGTACCGGAAAGAGCTCTATTCTACAGGCGCTTGCGATCGCGCTGATCGGCCAAGAGAGCCTAGACGCGCTAACCCTCGATGCGGCCCGGATTCTGCGTCTTCCGCGAGAGGAAGAAGAGCGGCCGATGAAGGGCTCGATTCAAGTCTGGCTCGGCACGGATCTTGAGCCTATCGAGGTCTCTTTCGATAGCAAGGAATTCAGGTATATTAGTGGTGCCGAAGGTGCGAACAACTTCGTCCGCGGCTACGGGCCCACACGTCTTATGCCGAAGAGGCGGAGAGCAGCGCTGGCGGTGCAGCAAGCGGGTGCCGCCGTGACCGCGCCAGAGAGCGAGCACTCCTCCAACCTGAAGAGTAGCGTCGCCAATCTCTTCGATCCTTACGTTCCGCTGTGCGACGCGCCTGCGTGGCTTGGCCAACTCGCCGGGACCGAATTCGACAAGGTCGCGATCACGCTCAAGGACGTCCTCCGCTTCCGCAATGAGGACAATCTGGTCTTCGATCGGGAGCGCGGTGAGGTCAAAGCTCTCGACGCGAGCGGAATCACGGTGGAACTGGACCTTCTGTCGCATGGCCAGCAATCCGCCCTTGTCTTAGCCTCCGACATCGTGTCCGGGATCATGGCCCACCGGAAAGCCGCAGGCCTCGATGCGGCACCGGGAGACTTCCGCGACTGTACCGGAATCGTCCTTCTCGATGAGATTGATGCCCATCTGCATCCGCGCTGGAAGATGGAAATCGTCCCGAGTCTCAAGCGCGCCTTCCCATACATTCAGTTTCTGGCGACCACGCACGAGCCGCTCTGTCTGCGCGGCCTCGAAGAGCGCGAGATCGTCATCGTACGGCGCGATGGTGCCGAGGTTTCCGCCGAGATCACACCGATCTCGCCCCAAGGATGGCGTGTTGATCAGCTTCTAACCTCGGAGCTCTTCGGCCTGTTCAGCACCATTGACCCAGATGTGGACGGGGAGTTCCAGGAGTACTACTGGCTGCTGAGCAAAGAGCCGGACCTTGACCCCGGCGAGAGGGCACGGCTGGAAGACCTACGAAGTACCCTTCCACGGCACAACCGTCTAGGGTATACGAGGCGCGACCAACTCCTCTACGAGGTTATCGACGAATTCCTCGTTGATGAGTTGCGGATACGTTCCCCGGACGTCCGCGCGCAGCGCAGGGAAGAGACCAAGAACAAGATACGAGACATTTGGCGACGAGTTGTCGTCTCGCGCGGGCAGGATTCATGATTTATGTCAATCGCCAGAAGCTGAAGCCGCCGAAGGTTCTGACCGGCGACGACTCGCCCGCCGCCACGGAACTCCGGAACGTGAAGGAATTCATAGCCGAGAGGCAACGGCTGAGCACCCTATCAAGCCCGCCTTCCCCAAAACCCGAGGACAAAAAAAAGAAGAAGTCGTCGTTCACCTTCACTGTCTATTCTCATGATGAGATCAAGAAGGCGCTCGCTCAGCTCTTTCACGGCAAGTGCGCCTACTGTGAGACCCGCTATGCCGCTACGCAACCAGTCGACGTGGAGCATTTTCGGCCAAAGGCGGGCGTTGACGAGGACTCAGCACACCTCGGCTACTACTGGCTGGCGGCCAGTTGGGATAACCTTCTCCCGTCGTGCATCGACTGCAATCGAGAGCGCTCGCAGGAAATTCTGGTCGCCTCCAGTGCGGACAATGAGGAGCCGAAGACGCGGGAGCTCAAGCTCGGGAAGGGCAACCGGTTTCCGCTGGCAACAGGGTCCGCTCGTGCGCAGTCGCCTGATGACGTGGTGGTGGAGATTCCTCTTTTGCTTGATCCATGCCGTGACTCTCCGGAGGAAGAGCTTGAGTTTACCGACGACGGGATTGTGCGACCGAAAGCTGGCTCAGGCCCGTTCGGCGAAAAGGCGCGCTTTTCGATCGAAGTCTACGGCTTGAACCGGACCGGACTTGTTTTCAACCGTCTGGAGGTTCTCCGACTCCTTCAAGGGAGGATGTACACCATTACCTGCCTCGTCGATGCCCTGGATTATGAGCTTGAGGATAACGTCCGGGATCTTCTGGAAGACCTTCTCAGCCACGAGTTTGCCGAGCTAGAAAAATTTCGTGATCCTACTCGGCCCTACTCACTGATGTGCAGGCAGGTGATCGACCGGTTCGTCGCCGGGCTGACAGGTGACTCCCTGGCAGCATTGGAGAACTTCACGGCTGGACGAGAGTGACCTTTGCTCTTTAGCTCCATGAGTAAATTTTTGGCTCTGCCGTGAGACCCCCAGAGTTTGACATTCCCGGGGGTATGGAGGACGGGCGGGTGTTTAAATGTTCAGAGTCAATGAGAGCCGCAAGGCTAGCGGGAGCTTTCTCGAAACTTGATTTTCCAGGGATTGGCAGACATCTCTCACCCAGTGGAGTAAAGCGGCCAGCGAGGACTTCGACCAGCCGCTACGGATCGACGCCCTGGTGCAGGAGCTGGGGATGAGCGTGTCGGGCTTTCACCACCATTTCAAGGCGGTCACGGCGATGAGCCCCTTGCAGTTCCAGAAGCAACTCCGGCTCCAGGAGGCCCGGCGCATCATGCTCGGCGAGAACCTGGACGCCGCCAGCGCCGGCTACCGGGTGGGCTACGACGACGCCTCGCAGTTCAGCCGCGAGTACAAGAGGCTGTTCGGACAGCCCCCCGTGCGCGACGTGGAGCGGCTGCGCGAGGCGGCGGGGAGGTAGCCGTTCATGAAAATCCCTGGGAGCGCCGGCGTCCCGCCGGCAACTAACTCGAGTTAGTAGGCCGGCGGGACGCCGGCGCTCCCAGGGACTCACCCCACGTTCAGCTCGCCGTCCTGTCAGCCGTCGAGCGGCCTGCAGGCGCAGCAGCCGCCCGTCGTTCCAGGCTTCAGGCAGACAGCCGCGCCGCCACCGATGGATTGGCACCAAGCCACGCACTCCGAGTTGCTGCAGCAGGTGGGTGATGAAGAGCAAGTGGGCCTCACGCAATTGACGGCCGCCGCCGGCCGGTTGACGAGAGCCGTGGTCACAAGGGCCAGAGCGAACAAAAACATACCCATTTTCTTTGTCATGGCGCTCCCTTCGGGTCGCGAGGTGGACAGTCAGTCATTCGGAGTGATCTCACATGAACAGTGGGCACTCCCCGGTCTTCCCCCAGGGTGCCATGCAGATGAACTCGCAGCCGTCGATACCGCAGGGGTAGCAGCAGAGCTGGCCCGTGGGGCACTCATCATTGGAGTGGCAGGTGGTCGTGAGGAACCTGGGGGCGGGCGGCATCGTGTCGGTGCCTGACAGGGTGGCCAGAAAAGCCGCGACGCTCGAGGGAGCCGGCGATGCAGCAACGGCGGAGGGCGCGGCCGCCGGCGGGGTCTGGGCCCCGCACGGCGCACAGAGGACCAAGGCGAGGAGCGAAAGGAGGACTGTCTTCATGGCTCATCTCCTTGTCGTCCGGCCGGCATGAGGCCGGCCGTCTACAAGTAAGGGTGCTCGAAAAGGTGGCTGGCGATACCGATGCGCCGCGGGACGTGTGGAGCGGTTGCGCTCGATCAGCGCACCGGAATCGATTGCGCGTGATGAAAAAGGTTGTCCGGATCCCACCGTTGCTTGACCTTGACCAGATTGCGCGGATTCCGCCGGAAGTTGTCCAGGAAATAGAGCCAGAGGGCGTGATCGACGTCGCCGCGCTCGTGGCTGCCCAGCACCGTGTCGGGATAGTTGTAGTAGGCGCCGTCGACGGTGCCGGTGCTGTCCCTGGCCGGGTCGGGCGTGCCGCCGTATTCGGCATACACTTCACGGTAGAAGTCGTTGATCCATTGCAGGTGCGCCTCGGCTTGGGCCCGGTAGGGCGGCAGGTTGCCCTGGCCCGGCTCCGAAGCGTTGAGCCAGTAGGTCTGGTACTGGAGCTTCATGATGGAGCTACGCTGCGGCACGGCCGTCGACTCCGCCGTCCGCCGGTTGATCGCGCCGCCGTAGCTGTCCACCTGCAACAGAGATTGGCTCATGTCGTCGGCGGGAAGGCCGGCCGGCGTGGTGTTCAGCCACTTGTAGATGGCCTCGACCTGATGGGCCGGGAAAGGCTTCTTCATGTATGCCGACTTGTATTTGCCAAACTGATTCGGCCCGGAACCGTTCAGCGTTTGCAGCGCCTCGAGGTACGTGACGTGCTGCGCCGCGTCGGCGGCCGGCATGGTCGTCATGTAGCCGGGGTGCCCGCCGAGCGGCTTCCTGAGCGGCACGCTCGGGACGATCTGGTCGAAGAGCGCCTTGGTCCGCTGAAGGCTGCTCTCCGCCCGCTGACGATGCTCGCGGTACTCGACGCCGGGGGCGGACGCCAGCTGCAGGATCAGGCCGATCTGCCCATTCGAGACGTGGTTCAGTTTCAGGAGGCTGAAGTCGGTATCGGGCATCTCCACGACGAGCTCGGCGTAGGCGGCCAGCAGCCCGGCGAAGCGGTTTCGGTCGAGATCGGACCAGTTCCAGGCCAGCGTACGGAGCGTGGCATGATCCGGCGCGTCGGGCAGTTGGGCGAAGTAGTAGCGCACGATGACGCCGAAGTTGCCGCATCCGGCGCCGCACAAGGCCCAGAACAGGTCTCGCTCGTCGCTCGCCGCGCTCTCGGCGGACACGTGACGCAATTGCGCCTGTCCGGACCTGGCGTCCCAGGTCACGATGTCCACCGCGCTCAGATGGTCCACGGTCAAGCCGTGCATCCGCGACAACAATCCATATCCGCCGCCGGTGATGTGACCGCCCGCTCCGACCGAGTAGCAGCTACCGGCGGGCAGGGTCTTGTTGAACCCGTTCAGCAGCGTGCGATACGCGGTCCAGTTTTCACATCCGGCGTCGACGAAGAAGGCATTGCGCGCCGGATCGAACCCGGCCTGGCTCAACGCGGACATGTCGATGATGGCCCGGGTGCTGCTGTTGTAGACGAAGTTCTCATAGCAGTGCCGACCCGAGGTGACCCTCACGTCCCTGCCGTGAGCTTTGACGGCGGCCGTGAGACAGTCAGCCACCTGATCCGGATGCGTCGGGACGTACATCGCTTGCAGGCCGGGCGCGAACCAGCGGCGGTCGAATCCCTGGCGATCGCTGAGGACAACGGGGCGGCTGCCATCGTGCGCGATGGAATGGCTCAAGACAGGACCCTCCTTGACTGGAACCGACGGCAGTACGATTGATCTTCTATCTTTTATTGTACCGCATATACCGGATTGCAGCGGAGGCGGCTCGCTCCGTCACCGCGCCCACATCAGCTCCGCCGTGACCGGCAGGTGGTCCGAGGTTTCAATCGGCCAGGCGCGCGCGGCGCGGACCTGCCAGCCGTGGTCGGCGAAGATGTAGTCGATCTGCTCGTTCCATTGCGGAAAGGTCGGGGCGATCCCCTGCGTGGCGGGCTGCGCGACGTTCTCGCGGCGGAAGGCCTCCATCTCCGGCGAATGGGGACCCGTGTTGAAGTCACCGGCGAGGAGGTACGGGTAGCGGCTGGCCCGGACCTCCCGCGCGAGGCAGCGCAACTGTTCCCCGCGTATCTTCGAGTTGAGGCGCCCCCACGTCGTGAGGTGCGTGGCGTAGAGGCTGATCGTGGCCCCATCGATGCGGATCGTCGCCTCGAGGAGCGCCCGCGGCTCTCCGAGGCAGGGCAGGGGGTGCACCTGCGCCCCCACGATCTGGCCGCGGGTGAGGATCGCGTTCCCGAATTCGCCGCCCCAGCGGACGTAGCTCGGGGCGAAGTAGCCGTGGAGGCCGGTGCGCGACTCCAGCTCCGCGACCTGGTCGTGGAAGCGCGACTGCCAGGTCCCGCGGTGCACTTCCTGCAGGGCCACGATGTCCGGGTGGAGGCGCCGGATCGCCTCGGCGATGTGGCGCACGTGGTCGCCGTCGATCAGCTCGTCGTGCCCCGCGATGTTGTAGGTCATCACGACGAGAGGCCGGCGCTGCGGCGGAAAGCCGGTCCGCTCCGGAAAGCTGACGGTCTTGCCGTCTTCGTCGCGGGTCAGCCGGCGAAGGCCCGGGTCGGCCGGCCGCGGGCGGCACTCGCCGGAACGGACGGTGTAGACGGCGAAGACCCGGTAGAGAAAGACCAGAAGGGGGATGGCGAGCACGCCGAGGATCAGCTTTCGCCTGGTGGACGCCATCGGCCGCCACAGGCCTGCACACCGCGTTCCATCCCCAGCAATGCCTCTGCGATATGATCCCCCCCGCGCGCCGGCAGACGCCGGAAGGAGAGAACATGAAAAAGTACGGTTGCCTGATCGGCATCGTGGTGGCGGTCCTGGTCCTCGGGCTGTTTTTGATGGGTACCTACAACGGCCTGGTCGGATCCCAGCAGGCGGTCGAATCCCAGTGGGCGCAGGTGCAGAACGTCTATCAGCGCCGGGCCGACCTCATCCCCAACCTGGTCGCCTCGGTCAAGGGAGCGGCCAACTTCGAGCAGGCGACGCTCACCCAGGTGATCGAGGCCCGCAGCCGCGTTGGCCAGATCAGCCCCCAGGCGACGGCGGAGATCCTCAACGACCCGGCGAAGTTCGCCCAGTACCAGCAGGCCCAGGACGGCCTCTCCTCGGCCCTCTCCCGCCTGATGGTGGTAGTGGAGCAGTACCCGCAGCTCCAGGCCGTGCAGGGGTTCCGCGACCTGATGGTGCAGCTCGAGGGGACGGAGAACCGCATCTCCGTCGAGCGCCGCACTTTCAATGAGGTAGCGCGGAGTTACAACACCCAGGTCCGCCGTTTCCCGGCGGCGCTCTTCGCCCCGATGATGGGTTTCCAGCCGCGGCCGTACTTCCAGGGTGCTCCCGGATCGGACGTCGCTCCCAAGGTCGACTTCGGGGCGCCCGCCACGACTCCGGGCCGCTGATCCGGGCACGGGGGGACTCTGCTGGCCTCGCGGCTGGGCGTCCCCCCGTTCCTATCACATTTCGGGTCCGATCCTTGCAGAGTCCCCTGATCCGTGGGAGGGGACGAAGCGGTGTCGGGTTCCCTGTAGTCGTAGCGAATGTTGTAGTTGGCTTGCACCTGCCTGCCGTACCAACGATCGTAGCGCTGCACGGCCTTGCCGAGCGACTCCTCGCCCGCCAGAGTTTTCTGTGAGCGAAACAACAAGGAGTTGCTACATGAACAGAACCGGCACCTACGAAGCCATCGACACCACCAACCTCACGCCGCTCAGCCGAATGGACGACTTCAAGATCACCAGCAACGATCCGGACGTCCGCGGCTGGGATGTGCTCGCGAACGACGGCAAGAGAATCGGCAAGGTCGAGGATATGCTGGTCGACCGCACCTCCCGCGAGGTCCGCTATCTGGCGGTGAGCCGGGACCGCGGCCTGTTCTCCGCCCTGACCGGCGGCAGCGGCTACGTGCTGATCCCCGTTTCGGATGTCCGGCTCGACCGCGACCGGAAGGTCTATCTCGATTCGCTCGGCAGCTCCGAGATCGGTTCCATGCAGGATTACGATCTCGACTCGTTCTCCCGCTCGGAGGGCTTCGCCCAGAGTGGGACGAGAGACCGTCTGGATACGGAGCGCGAGGCGCGGGTCACCGTCTCCGAAGAGGAGCTGGCCGTCGGCAAGCGGACCGTCTCGGCCGGAGAGGTCGGCGTGCAGAAGCGGGTGGAGACAGAGCACGTCCGCGAGACGGTGCCGGTGATGCGCGAGGAGGTCACCGTGGAGCGCCGGCCGGTCACCGGCATGGGCACCGCGGCTGAGATCGGGGACGACGAGATCCGCGTCCCCCTCTCGCAGGAAGAGGTCATCGTCGAGAAGCGGGTGGTGCCGAAGGAGGAGCTGGTCATCAAGAAGCATCAGGTGCAGGGCGAGCAGATCGTCGAGGACGACGTCCGCAGAGAGCGCGCGGAAGTGGTTCATACCGGCGACGTCAAGAACCTGGACGACCCGGCGAACCGGCGCCGCTGACCAACCCCGAGTTTCGCGATTCTTTCGAGGGCGTTCCAGCCGGAGCGCCCCTCGTCTTATTTACCGGTGACGCGCTCGATGTCGTGGAGGCGGCCGATGTCGATCGACAGGACGCCGTCCGGTTTCGGGGGATTGAAGAGGTTGGTGAAGCGGGCGCCCCAGACGATCTCGTTGGCCTTGTAGGACGAGCGGGTGTGCACCCGCTGCGAAAAGATCTCGTCGATGCCTGAGAACAGGACCAGGAACTCGGCGTCCCAGGCCTCCAGATCTTCCGGGGTGGCGCCGTAGAGCGGGCTCGCCTCGTCGATCGGATGGACGATCGTCCAGGCGAGGGGGAAGAAGACGACCCGGTCGCGCTCCAGCTTCAGGGGGAGGAACTCCCGGTTGCCGCTGCCGTCCAGCCGGAAGCGGGTGAACAGCACCTGGGCCTCGACCTGGATCATCTCGTTGCGCCGCATGTTGGCGACGCGGAGCTCGAAAGCGGTGATCTCCCGGTAGGGAGCGATGATCGCCTGTTCGCTGAACAGGATGCGGGCGGTCGGTTTCGAGAAGCGGGCGAAGAGGATGCCGGTCGCCAGGGCGAAGCCGAGCAGGCCGACCAGGGATTCGAGGGTGACGAGCACGTTCGCGGCCCGCCCCGCCGGGTACATCGCGCCATAGCCGATGGTGGCGAAGGTCTGGACGCTGAAGAAGAAATCCTCCAGGTATTGGGCGGGCAGGGTGACGGCGCGGGAGCCCGCGATCTGTCCGGGGCCGCAGGCGAAGTAGGCGGCGCCGAAGACGGCGTTGGTCACCAGGAAAAAGAGGACGACCATCCCCAGGAAACGCGGCCAGGAGGTGGTGAGCAGGTAGTGGTAGGGGCTGAGCGAGCGGAAGAAGCTGAGCCCCTCGCGCACCACGTTGAAGCTGCCGTCCCGGTTGAGAAAACGCTTGCGGCTCTCGCGGGCGACGACGGCGCCGAACCCGAGATCGCGGTTCGGGTCTTCCGGGGATGGGGTGGGGGTCGGGTGGGTGATCATGGTTGGCCTTTACTCACCGGGGCTGCACCGGCAATCCCGCCGCCTGCCAGGCGTCCCAGCCGCCGGTGAGGGCCACGGCGCGGGGCCAGCCGGCCCGCCGGAGCTCGAGCGCCACCCGGGCGCTCGTCGCTTCGTTCTTTCAGGCACAGAAGGCGACGAGCCACGCCTCCCTGGGCAGCCGGAGCCGCTCCGCTTCCTGGGCCGGGCGCCCCTCGGGATCGATCCGCACGGCTCCCTGGGCCGTGGTCGCGCTCTCCTCGAAGGAGCGCTGCTTGCGGACGTCGAGGATCACCACCGGCTCGCCCGCCGCCTGGAGCGCCTTCAGCTCCTCGACGCCGATCTGCACGGGAGCGTGCGCCGGCGCTTCCGGCGCCAGGACCGGCAGGCTGGCCTTCCGGGGCGGCGGTGGGGCAGGCTCCGGCGGAGCCGGCGGCGGTCCCGACGATGGTTCCGGGGAACTGCCGGCGTGTTTCCCGAGCAGCATCAGCGAGCCGCCGTGAATCACCACCGAGAACAGCACCACGAGGCTGCAGATCGAGAACAGGCGCGCGGTGCCGGGGAGCCCCGCGAACACCGGCAGCAGCACGAGCAGGAGCGAGCTGAGGCCGCGCGGCCCGAACCAGGTGATCAGCGCTAGGCTCTTGCGGTCGAGCCGCATCGGAGCGAGAGCGAGCAGGAGGACGACGGGGCGCACCAGCAGGGCGATCAGCGCGAAGAGGAGGGTCCAGCCGTCGATCATCGTCAAGCCGGTCCAGATCAGCGAGCTGCCGAGCAGCACGAAGGTGAAGAGCAGCGCCATCTCGGCGGTGGTCTCGCCGTACTCCTGGAAGCAGTCGCAGAGCTCGACGTCGAAGATCGAGATCGTCATGCCGGCGGCGAACGCGGCGAGGAAGCCGCTGCCGTGGACCGATTCGGCGGCGGCGTAGGACGCGAACGCGAGACCCAGCGAGTAGAGCGACTCGTAGTCGCGGCGGATGCCCAGCCGCCGCCGCACCAGGTCGAGGGTCGCGACCCCCAGCAGCCCCACCGCCACCCCCGCCCCCGGGCCGAGCAGGAAGAGCTGGAGCCCCATCCGCGACCAGTCGGCGGGGTGGGCGAGCGACCTCTCGCCGAGGAACGCCATGGCGACCAGGACCATCGGCAGCAGGACGGCGTCGTTGAGGCCGCTCTCCAGCCGCAGCGCCAGCCGGGCCGAGGAGGGGAGGTCCGAGCGCCGCAGCAGGCCCCTGAGCAGCACCGGGTCGGTGGAGGCGAGCGCGGCGCCGAGGATCGCCGCGGCGGGCCAGTCGAGGTCGAGAATCCAGT